>Ga0137415_10003536_pt1 | contig 15529 bp, 13 predicted proteins | sample CZODoug3_1_1_16f_FD_183082 | JGI IMG/M metagenome (GOLD analysis project Ga0137415, IMG submission 183082) | Vadose zone soil fungal communities from Angelo Coast Range Reserve, California, USA - CZODoug3_1_1_16fungal (Hybrid Assembly) | ecosystem: Environmental > Terrestrial > Soil > Vadose... | reverse complement strand
TCGCACGGATGAGCGACGTCGCGGCCGATCTCCACATCATGGCCGAGTATCCGGCGCTCTCAGAATCGCTCTGGCGAGCAGCCTCGCAGCAGCTCCGCAATATGGCGACGCTTGGCGGCAACCTCCTGCAGCGGACGCGTTGCGCCTATTTCCGCGGCGGCGAGCCTTTCCCCTGCAACAAGCGCAAGCCCGGCAGCGGCTGCGCGGCCCAGGAGGGCATCGACCGCGGCCACGCCCTGCTCGGCGGCAGCGATGCGTGCATCGCCGTTTATCCGGGCGACCTGGCCGTCGCTCTTGTTGCGTTCGACGCCAAGATTGATGTGCTTGGGCCGCATGGCCAGCGCACCATCACCGTGGACGAGCTTCATCGTGAGCCGGGGGCGACGCCGAATATCGAAACCACACTCGAGCCCGGCGAGCTGATCCTTCGCATCCGCGTGCCGAAGACGAGGATGGGCCGCGCCTCCTCCTATCACAAGATCCGCGACCGGGAGTCTTACGCCTTCGCGCTCGCGTCGGCGGCGGTGGCGCTGGACATGAATGGCGACACCGTTCGTGCGGCGCGCATCGCGATCGGCGGCATCGCCACACGGCCCTGGCGCGCCCGCGCCGCCGAGCAGGTGCTTACCGGCAAGACGCTGACGCCGCAAACCGCTCGCGAAGCCGGCGACGCGGCGCTGCAGGGCGCCAAGCCCGGTCACGACAACGGTTTCCGCATTGAGCTCGGCGCGCGCACGGTCGCCGACGCCCTGATGATCGCCAAGCAGAGGGCTTAGAGCCATGAGCGACATGCCATTCCCCGAGACGCCTCGCGTCGATGCCCTGGACAAGGTGCGCGGCAGGCCGATCTTCGGCGCCGATGATGCGCGCCCCGGCCTGCTGCACGCCGCCCTTGCGATGGCCACCATCGGCAAAGGGCGCATCACCGCACTGGAGACAAAGGCCGCGAGCGCGGTGCGCGGCGTCCGGCTGGTGCTCACCCATGAGAACATCGGCGCGGTGAAGTCGGCCGGCTTCCTCATGGCCGGCGGCTACGGCTTCCAGAGCTTCCAGCCGATGCTGTCGCCAGCCATCGCCCATCGCGGCCAGTACATCGCGCTGATCGCGGCCGACACGCTGGAAGCGGCCATCGAGGCGGCGCACCGCGTCAAGGCGAGCTATGCGGCCGAGCCGCACAGCGTCACGCTCGATGCACCCGGCACGGAGACCGTCAACCAGGCCGATACGCCGCTGAACAAGTTCCTCCCCGAGATCCATGCCGGCGACGCCGACGAGGCCTTTGCCGACGCATCGGTGAAGATCGAGGCGGTGTTCAACTGCCCGCCGCAGCACCAGAACCCCATCGAGCTGATCGCCACCGTTGCGGAATGGCAGGGCGACAAGCTCGTCATCCATGAGGGCACGCAGAACGCCGAGGGGATCCGCCATGGCGTGGTCACGGCGCTCGGCCTCGAGCCGGAGCAGGTGGAGGTGATCTCGCCCTTCGCCGGCGGCGGCTTCGGCCAGAAGAACTCCCTGCAGATGCAGACCGTGCTGGCGGCCGTCGCGGCGCGCCGGACGGGGCGTCCGGTCAAGCTGGTCGTGCCGCGCGCCGGCGTCTTTCACGATGCGAGCTTCCGCCCGGCCTCGAGGCATCACATCCGGCTCGGCGCGGACAAATCCGGCAAGATGCTCGCCGCGATTCACGAGGTCGATGCGCAGACCTCGCGCCATGACCTCTTCCCCGGCGAATACGCCGCCACCAGCTCGCGGCTGTACGGCTATCAGAACTTCCGCGGGGTCGAGCGCCTGGTGCGCACCGATGTGCAAACGCCCGGCTATATGCGCGCGCCTTTCGAGCATGCGGCTTGCTTTGCCATGGAGTCCTGCGTCGACGAGTTGGCTTATGCCTTGGGCCAGGACCCGGTGGCGCTGCGGCTGGCGAATGACACCGCGATCGACCCGGCGACCAAGCTGCCCTTCTCGTCGCGCCATGTCGCCGAATGCCTACGCCGCGGCGCAGAGCGCTTCGGCTGGTCGAAGCGCTCCATGCCACCGCACTCGATGCGCGGCGAGGATGGCTCGCAGATCGGCTGGGGCGTGGCGATCGGCGCTTATCCTGGCATCATCGTGCCGGCCATCGCGCATCTCAAGGTGACTGATGACGGTGATGTGGTGATCAGCATCGGCGGCCATGAGATGGGACAGGGCATCCGCACCGCCCTCGCCAATGCGGTCGGCCGCAAGCTCGGCGTGCCCGCCGAGAGGGTGACGGCTGTTATCGGCGATACGCGCGCCGCGCCCCAGCACGTCACCGCCGGCTCCTGGGGCACGGCCTCCGCGATCCCAGCGGCCGAGGACGCCGCCGACGCTATGCTGGTGGCCCTTGCCAAGCTGTCGCCGGGCGACATTGTGGGCCGCTCGCCAGCGCAGGTTCTCAAGACCGCAGGCCGCAGTTCGCTGGAAGTGGAGGTGCAGAAGAAGGCTCCCGGCCAGCCCGACGCCATCTTCGGCCGGCTGCGGTCGGGACTTCCGTCCATCGGCGGCCCGGTCTACGGCAGCTATGTCACGTTCAGCTATATCGCGCATTTTGTGGAGGTGCGCATCGAGCCCGGAACACGGCGCGTTCGTGTGCCGCGCGTGGTGAGCGTAGCCGATTGCGGCCGCGTGATGAGCCCGCGCACGGCCGCCAGCCAGGTCCGCGGTGGGGTGGTGTGGGGGATCGGTGCGTCGCTGCGCGAGGTGAGTGAGGTGGATCCACGTTATGGGGGCTTCCTCAACGCCGATCTCGCCGAGTATGTGCTGCCCGTGAATGCCGATATTGGCTCCATCGACGTGGAATTCATCGACAAGCCCGATACGACCTTCAACAGGGCCGGCGCCAAGGGACTCGGCGAGGTCTCGATGACAGGCGTCGCCCCAGCGATCGCGAATGCCGTGTTCCATGCCACCGGCCGCCGCCTGCGCGACCTGCCAATCCGCATCGAGCACCTGTTGTGAGGCGGACTATGGCCGAAGCGCTGGATTGATACGTCGGCGATCGGGTTTCCAATCGGTCGGGGTGCGAGCGGTCCGACGGCCTAGCGGACGAGCGGGAAGGCGTCCGGCGCCGCCACGTCAAACCGCCTGACCGGCCGCGCTGCGGCCGAGATAGGCCTCGCGCACGCGCGCGTCGGCACGCAGCATGGCGCAGGCGCCGCTCACGATGATGCTGCCGGTCTGCAGCACGTAGCCGCGGCTGGCGGTCTCCAGCGCGTAGCGCGCATTCTGCTCGACCAGGAGCACGCTGACCCCGGCCTCGTTGATCGCCCGGATGGTGCGGAAAATGTCCTGCACCACCATCGGGGCGAGGCCGAGCGAAGGCTCGTCGAGGCACAGCAGTCGCGGCTCCGACATCATGGCGCGGCCCAGCACCAGCATCTGCTGCTCGCCGCCGCTCAGCGTGCCGGCGTTCTGCGACGCGCGCTCGCGCAGGCGAGGAAACATCGCGAAGATCTTTTCGATCAGCCCGCGCACCTTGGCGGCGTCGCGGCGGTGCTGGAAGCCGCCGAGCTCGAGATTCTCGCGCACCGTCAGGTAGGGAAACACATGCCGCCCCTCCGGGACCAACGCGATGCCGAGGTGGTTGCGCGCATGGGACGGCAGCCGGGTGATCTCCTGGCCGCGGAACGTGATGGAGCCGGCGCGCGGCATGAGCGCACCGGCGACCGCCCGCAGGGTGGTGGATTTTCCCGCCCCATTGGCGCCCAGCAGCGCCACGATCTCGCCTTCGGCGATCTCGAAACACAAGCCCCGGCAGACCGCGGCCTCGCCATAGGCCAGATCCAACCCCCGGGCGGCGAGCAGCGGGCTCATCGGACCTCTTCCCCCAGATAGGCGGCGATCACGGCCGCGTGCGTCTGCACGTCCGCGGGCGCGCCTTCGAACAAGGACTGCCCGTAGTCGATGACCAGGACACGATCGGCGACCTTCATGACGAGGTCCATGTTGTGCTCGACGAGGAGGATGGTCACGCCCGTCCGGCGCAGCATCTGGATGCGCTCCAGCAGCAACTCGACCTCGGCGCCGTTGAGGCCGGCGGCCGGCTCGTCGACCATCAGGAGGCGCGGCGCGGTCGCGAGCGCGCGGGCGATCTCGAGCATGCGCTGCGCCCCGTAGGAGAGCGAGCCCGCCAACTCGTGAACGCGCTTCTCCAGCCCCATGAAGGCAAGCAGGCGCTCGGCCTCCCGGCGGCAATGCGCCTGGTTGCGCCGAAAGGCCGGACCGTGAAGGACGTATTGCCACGCCGGAATGTCGCCATGGACGTGAAAGCCCGCCACCACGTTGTCGAGCGCCGACAGCTGCCGGAAGAGGCGGATTTTCTGAAAGGTGCGCGCGATGCCGTGGCGCACGCGGCGATGGGCCGGCACGCCGGTCAGGTCGACCCCGTCGAGCGCCAGCCTGCCCGCGTCGGGGCGGTAGATGCCGCTCAGAAGATTGAGCAAGGTGGACTTGCCGGCCCCATTGGGGCCGATGATCGCGAAGATCATACCGGCCGGCACGGCGAGCGAAATGTCGCGCACCGCGTGCACGCCGCCAAAACTCTTGCACAGGCCTTCGGCGCGCAGCAGCGCGGCCGCGGTTTGCAAGACCGGCGGCCGATCGGCCGCGAGCGCGCTGGTCATCGTCCAGCCCCCGCCGCCCGCCGCAGCCGCGCGCGCGCGAGCCGCGCCGCCTGCACGATGCCGCCCGGCATGAACAGGACCACCAGGGTAAGGGCGACGCCGTAGACGACGAGCCTCAGGTCGCCAATGCCGCGCAGAAGCTCCGGCAGCACGGTGAGGAGGATGGCGCCCCATACCGGGCCGATCAGCGTGCCCATGCCGCCCACCACCACCATGGCGAGGATGGTGAAGGATTCGGTGACGAAAAACGCATCGGGCACCAGCGTTCCGACGAAGCCGGGATAGAAGCAGCCGGCCGCGCCGGCGACCGAGGAGCCGACCCCGAATGCGAACACCTTCCAGGCCGCGCCGTTGATCCCGAGCGAGGCGGCCGAGACCTCGTCCTCGCGGACCGCGGTCAGCGCCTCGCCGATCGGCGAGCGGATGAGCTGATCGAGCAGCAGATAGCTCAGCAGCGCAAATCCGGCGACCAGATAGAACAGGTTGCGAAGGTCGTGGAAGTCGACGGCCGGCAGCCCCGGCAGCGCGATCGGCGGCGGGGGCGGAATCGCGTAGATGCCGAGCGGTCCCTGCGTGAGGCTGATCCAGTTGAGCAGGACCTGATAGGTGATGACCGCGAAGCCGAGCGAGGCGATCGCAAGGTAATGGCCGCGCAGCCGCATGGCGAAGAGCGAGAGCGCGATGCCGGCGAGGCCGGAGAATGCCACCCCGCCCGCGAAGGCCACCCAGAACGGAACGCCGAGCCGCGTGATCAGCAGCGTCGACACGTAGGCGCCCAGCCCGAAGAAGGCCGACTGCCCGAGATTGAGCTGCCCCGCATAGCCGAGCACGAAGTCGAGCCCGATCGCCAGCATGACGTTGAGGGCGCAGATGATCAGGTTGGTGCGCCAATAGGAATCGGTGAACACGAGGGGCAGGAGCGCGATCGCCACGGCGGCGCAGAGGTAAGCCGCGCGCCGCGAGCGCATCGGCGCAAGCAACGTCCCGATCTGCCGGGTGCCATCGAGGCTAGACATTCTCTTCGCGCTTTTCCGCGATCAGCCCGGTCGGGCGGACGGCGAGCATCAGGAGCAGCAGGGCGAACACGACGATGTCGATCATTCCCGGGCCGAGATATTGCGTGGTGTAGCTTTCGATCAGGCCGACCAGCAGGCCGGCGAGGATCGTGCCCTCGACATTGCCGAAGCCGCCGATGATGACGATCGCGAACGCCTTCACGATGACCGAAGTTCCCGCGAAGGGCGTGAGCACCAGAACCGGACCGAGCATCGCGCCCGCCATGCCGGCGAGGGCCGAGGCGATCACGAAGGTCAGCATCACGAGCTGGTCGGGATTGATCCCCATCAGCCCGGCTGTTTCGCGGTCCTGCGACACCGCGCGCAGCGCCTTGCCGAGGAACGTGAACTTCATGAAGCCGTAGAGGAACGCGATGGTGAGCGCCGAGACCGCGATGATGAGGACGTTCTGCACGGTGATGAACGTGCCGCCGAGGCGGATCACCTCGTTGCTGTAGGGCGACTCGAACGCATAGGGGATCGGCCCGAACCACGCCAACATGGCGTTTTCCATCATCACCGACACGCCGATGGTCGCGATCAGCGGCAGCAATTCGCTGCCTTTTCGTTGCAGGGGGGCGAATATGGCGGCGTTCATCAGCCACCCGAGCACGCCCCCCACCACGAGCGCGACCGCGATGCTCGGGATGTATCCGCCGCCCACCCCATGCATGAAGAAATAGGCCGAGAACGCGCCGAGCGTCACGATGTCGGCATGCGCGAAGTTGATCTGTACGAGCACGCCGTAAATGAGCGTGAGCCCCAACGCCACCAGCACGTAGAGGCTTCCCAGGACGACGCCGTTGATGCCCTGCTGCAGAACGACCGTCATCGGACGGTCAGTTCCACTTCAGCGCCTTCCACGACAGATCGGGCAGGGTCTCCATGTAGTGGACCGTGTCCATCTTGGTGTTCTGATTGGTCTTGTCGAACTCGGCGCTGCCGGTCACACCGGAGAAGTTCCTGGTCGCCGCGAGCCCGTCGCGGATCGACTGCGCGTCCTTGGCGCCGCGCTTGACCACGTCGGCGATCAGCGTGATCTGGTCGTAAGCATGGGCGTGGAGATGCGTCGGGTCCTGGTTGTACTTCGCCTTGAAGGCCGCGATGAAGTCGCGCACCGCCGGGCGCTGGTCGGTCGGGTCGAACTGCACGATCCGGATATAGCCGAGCGCCGCCTTGCCGGCCTTCTGCTCGAAGCCGAAGGGCAGCCAGATCGTGCCGAGCTGGATCGCCTGACCGCCACCGCCCTTGGTCACCGCCGCTTGCGCGAGCGCCTGAGTGATCTTCAGGCCCTGACCTTCGAGCGTATAGGTCGGGATCACGTCGACGGGTCCAAGGCCGGCGATGCGCGTCGCGATGGAGGTGAAATCGTTGACGTCGCGGCCGAAGCCGATGTCGGCCAGGATCTTGCCGCCGAGCTTGGTGAAGGTGTCGCCGAACACCTTGGCGTTGCCGATGCCCGCATTGGTGTTCTCGTAGAGCAACACCGCGTTCTTCGCATTGAGGCGCTTGTAGGCGTTGGTGGCGATGTCGACGCCCTGCATCACCTCGTTGGGCATGATGCGGAACGTCCACGGATTGCCGGGCTCGGTGACCTTGATCGAGGAGGAGCCGGCATTGATCAGCGGGACCTTCGCCTGTTCCATCAGCGGCATGATCGCGAGCGTGGCGTCGGAGCACTCCTCGCCGATGACGACGTCGGGCTTGTATTGATCGAGCAGGCGTTTGGCGGCCTGCGTGGCGGGCAGCGGGCTGCAGCCCGAGTCCTCGTACTGGACCTCGAATTTGGCGCCGTTGACGCCGGCCTTGTTGATCTGCTCGAGCGCGAGCTCGATGCCCTGCTTGTCCTGCGCGCCAAAATACGATCCGGGTCCCGACATCGGGAGCAGCGCGCCGATCTTGACGACCTTGTCGTCCGCGCGCGCACCCGCCGCAGCCGCGACAAGGAGACCGGCGGCCATCAATTCCGCGGCAAGGCGGCGAAAACGCAATCGCATGATCATGGGTTCGGCTCCGTGCGGATCTCGCTCGAGTGGCCCGGCGGCGCCCACTGGGCGGGCGAGCGAAGCTTAGTCGAGCCCACGCGCGTGCGCTACCGGCGGGGGACGGGCCGGGGATAAGCCCGCCTCGCGCCGACAGCCGCGACGGTCTGCCGGATGCCGCGCGACGCCGTCGCGATGGACAGGGATCGGCACGCCGTTTGTTCGCCTCGGGGTCGAAAACGAACCGCAAGGCCCGACCGCGATCAACCGGCACGGCTGCCGGGAAACGCCGCCGGCGGGCGCGCGACGGCGAGCCCGGGGACATCGCCAGGGTGCGGGCGCCAGGCTCGTCCCGGCCGTTTGGCCGGATGTTCCGGTCCCGGTCACGATCATTCGGGGACCGCTTGGAAAACGCCTCATTGATTTCGCGATCAAGGATCGGCAGCCGAGAAAATGTCGCAATTGGGCAACAATGTTGTATAAATGCCGCACTGCCCACGGTATGGCAGGCCGGCATGCGTTGCCCGTCCCACCTTGCTGTTGCGGCGTTGCTCAGGGGAGCCATGACGACAATCGAAGACGCCGCGCTCGCCGACACAATGGGAGCCGCTGCCCCGGGGCGCCGGGGAGCCCGCCGCTTCGTCGGCCCGATCGTGGTCGGCATTGCGTTGCTGTCGGCCTTCGCGACCTTCGTGGTGCTCGCCGACCTGACGCCGATCGTCGCCAGCCACTACGTCGTCATCGGGCTGCTTGCCGTCAATGCGCTCGCCATCCTGGTGCTGCTTGCGATCATCGCGCGCGAGATCTGGCCGGTGGTACAGGCGCGCCGGCGCGGCAGGGCAGGGGCGAGGCTCCATGTCCGCATCGTCGGCCTGTTCTCGGTGATCGCCGCGGCGCCGGCCATCATGGTGGCGATCGTCGCCAGCGTCACGCTCGACCGCGGTCTCGATCGGCTGCTGTCGACCCGCGATCTGATCACCAACACAAAAGATGTCGCCGAAATTTACGGGCTCGAGCACGTCCGGGCGCTGCGCGGCGACACGCTCGCCATGGCGATCAGCCTCTCCCAGGCAAAACCCCTGTTCGATCAGGACCGCGACCGGTTCCGGCAGGTGTTCTCGGCGCAGGCCTCGTTGCGCGGATTGCCGGCCGCGATGCTGATCAACTCCCAGCGCAACGTGCTGGTGAAATCCGAATTCAACCCGCAGCTGGAGCTCGCCATTCCGCCGGCCGGGGCCTTCGCCCGGATCAACGATACCGAGCCGCAGATCGAGCCCGTTCCCGACACGAATTACCTGGTCGCGATCATCAAGATGCGCGGCTACGACGACACGTTTCTTTACGTGGCGCGGCCGCTCGATCCGCGCGTCGTCCAGCTCGGCAGCAAGGCCATCGCCACTCTGGGCGTTTACGACGACCTCCAGGCGCGCCGCCTCGGCCTGCAGATCGCTTTCGCGCTGATGTTCGCGGTCATCGCCCTCACGGTGCTGCTCTCTGCGGTCTGGATCGGATTGAATTTCGCCAATCTTCTGGTTGCCCCGATCCGGCGCCTGATCGGCGCGGCCAACAACGTGTCGACGGGCAATCTTTACGTCCAGGTGCCGGTCCATCCCTCCGAAGGAGATCTCGCTCACCTCGGCGAGACCTTCAACAACATGACGCAGGAGCTGCGCACCCAGCGCGACGATATCGTGCGGGCACGCGACCTCATCGACAGCCGCCGGCTGTTCACCGAGGCGGTGCTGTCGGGCGCGAGCGCGGGCGTGATCGGCGTCGACGCCGAGGGACGCATCAGCATCCTCAACCGCTCGGCCGAACGGTTGATCGGAGCGAACCCGGAAGAGGCGCAGGGCCGGCCGCTCACGCAGATCGTGCCGGAGCTCGCGGACATCATCGCGGCGGCGCTCGGCAGCACGCAACGCCTCGTTCAGGGGCAGGTGACGATCAACCGCACCGGACGCGAACGCACGGTTTCGGTGCGCGTGACGACCGAGCAGTCGAGCGATCCGCAACACGGCTACGTGGTCACCCTCGACGACATCACCGAGCTGGTGCTCGCCCAGCGCACCTCGGCCTGGGCCGACGTCGCGCGGCGGATCGCCCACGAGATCAAGAATCCGCTCACGCCGATCCAGCTCTCGGCGGAACGGCTGCGGCGCAAATACGGCAAGCTCATCACGGAGGATCGGGCGATCTTCGAACAATGCACCGACACGATCGTGCGCCAGGTCGACGACATCCGCCGGATGGTCGACGAATTCTCGCGCTTCGCCCGCATGCCGAAGCCGGTGATCACATCGGAGGATGCGGCCGACGCGGTGCGGCAAGTGGTCTTCCTGATGCGGGTCGGCAACGCCGATATCGATATCGACGCCGATTTCGCCGAGGATCCGATGCCGGCCCGGTTCGACCGCCGGCTGATCTCGCAGGCGCTCACCAACATCATCAAGAACGCGACGGAAGCGATCTCGGCGGTGCCGCCGGCCGAGCTCGGCCGCGGCCGCATCAATCTCACCATCGCACGCGAGGGGGGCGACATCGTGATCGACGTGATCGACAATGGCGTCGGCCTGCCGAAGGAGAACCGCTCGCGGCTGCTCGAACCTTACGTGACGACGCGCGAGAAGGGCACCGGGCTCGGTCTTGCGATCGTCGGCAAGATCCTCGAGGACCATGGCGGCCGCATCGAGTTGCGTGATGCGGCGGATAAGACACCGGGCGCGCGCGGCGCATGGGTCCGGCTGCGATTCGCCGCCGCGGCGGTTCGCGCCGCGCCCGCGGCGGATACATCCGCACCCAAAACCACCACAGCGGCGAGCGCATAGCCATGGCGTCCGATATCCTCATCGTCGACGACGAAGCGGACATCCGCGAACTGGTCGCGGGAATCCTGCAGGACGAGGGCTACAATACCCGCACCGCGCGCGACAGCGACGATGCGATCACGTCGATCCGGGCGCGCCGGCCGAACCTGGTCTTCCTCGACATCTGGCTGCAAGGCAGCCGCCTCGACGGATTGCAGCTGCTCGACTCGCTCAAGGGCGAACACCCGGACCTGCCGGTGGTGATGATCTCGGGTCACGGCAATATCGAGACCGCGGTCGCCGCCATCAAGCAGGGGGCCTATGATTTCATCGAGAAGCCCTTCAAGGCCGACCGCCTGGTGCTGGTCGCCGATCGCGCGCTGGAAACCTCGCGGCTGAAGCGGGAAGTCAAGGAGCTGAAGCAGCTCACGCCGCTCGCGACCATGTTGATCGGCCACTCGACCGCGCTCAATCAGCTGCGGCAGACGATCGAGAAGGTATCGCCCACCAACAGCCGCATCCTGATCGTCGGCCCGCCGGGGGCCGGAAAAGAACTCTCCGCGCGCACCATCCATGCCCAATCGGGCAGGGCGGGCGGGCCTTTCGTCGTCATCAATGCAGCCGCGATCACGCCGGAGCGGATGGAGATCGAGCTGTTCGGGGTCGAGCAATCGAACGGCGCGCAGGCGCGCAAGGTCGGCGCGCTCGAAGAGGCGCATGGCGGCACCTTGTTCATCGACGAGATCGGCGACATGCCGCGCGAGACCCAGAACAAAATCTTGCGCGTGCTCGTCGATCAGACCTTCCAGCGCGTCGGCGGCAGCACCAAGGTGGTGGTCGATGTGCGCATCGTGTCGTCGACCTCGCGCAACATCGAGGCCGATATCGCGGGTGGCAGGTTCCGCGAGGATCTCTACCATCGGCTCTCGGTCGTTCCGTTCCGCGTGCCGGCGCTTGCCGAGCGCCGCGACGATATTCCGACACTGATCGATCACTTCATGGACCAGATATCGCAGGCGACCGGCTTGCCCAAGCGGCAAATCGGCGAGGACGCCATGGCGGTGCTGCAGTCGCACGACTGGCCGGGCAATGTGCGCCAGCTGCGCAACAACGTGGAGCGGCTGATGATCCTGGCGGGCGGCGCGCCCGAAGCGGTGATCAACGCCAGCATGCTGCCGCAGGACGTCGGCTCGATGGTCCCCAGCATGCCGGCCGGCAACGGCGGCGAACACCTGATGGGAATGCCGTTGCGCGACGCCCGCGAGGCCTTCGAGCGCGAATATCTCAAGGCGCAGATCAGCCGCTTCGGCGGCAACATCTCGCGCACGGCCGAATTCGTCGGCATGGAACGCTCGGCGCTGCATCGCAAGCTCAAAGCCCTGGGGATGGACTGAGAGGCCTTTGTTGTCATTGCGAGGAGCCCGAAGGGCGACGAAGCAATCTCCACCACGCGGACGCAGGTGCAAGTGAACGAGATTGCTTCGCTTCGCTCGCAATGACGGCGATAAAAAACATGGACCCCATCTGACATGTCCCGGTTTGCCTATGTCAACGGCCGCTATCGGCCGTTGCGCGATGCCCATGTCCACATCGAGGATCGCGGCTATCAGTTCGCCGACGGCGTCTACGAGGTCTGCGAGGTGCGCGATGGGCGCCTGGTGGACGAGCGGCGGCACCTCGAGCGCCTGCAGCGCTCGCTTTCCGAACTGCGCATCAGGCTGCCGATGCCGCTTGCGGCCCTGAGCGTGGTGCTGCACGAGACGGTGCGGCGCAACCGGGTGCGCGACGGCATCGTCTATCTGCAGATCACGCGCGGCGCCGCCCGCCGGGACCACGCATTTCCGCCGCCCGAGACCGCGCCCGCCGTGGTCGTCACCGCGCGCACGCTCGACCGTGAGAAAGGCGAGCGCGCCGCCCTCGACGGCATCGCGGTCATCACGCTGCCCGACCAGCGCTGGCCGCGGGTCGACATCAAATCGGTGTCGCTGCTGCCCAACGTGCTGGCCAAGCAGGCGGCGCGCGAGCAGGGCGCGCGCGAAGCCTGGCTGGTGGACGCCAAAGGATTCGTCACCGAAGGGTCGTCGTCGAATGCCTGGATCGTCACCGCGGACCGCAAGCTGGTCACGCGGCCCGCGGACACGGGCATCCTCCGCGGCATCTCGCGCACCGTTCTGTTGGACGCCATCCGGGCGCAGGGCCTCGTTCTGGAGGAGCGGCCATTCACGGTCGCGGAGGCCGCGGCTGCGCGGGAGGCCTTCGTGACCTCGGCAAGCCAGATCGTGCTCCCCGTGGTCAAGATCGATGGCAAGCCGGTCGGTGGCGGCGCGCCCGGCCCGGTGGCCGCGGCATTACGGCGCGAGTTTCATCGTCACGCCGAATTTTCCTGAGTTTTCAAAGGCACGTGAAGGTGCCCCAAATCCCCATCTTGGGCTTGCGCTGCACCGCAACGTGCCATCTAATGCACAGGCCCACGTCGCACCCGGCGGGTTTTCACAAAAATGCCGGGTGTATCGGCGTGACAAGAAACTCTCGCGGGGCGCAGGGGTCCGCGAGCAATACGGAACAATGGCCATGGCAGGCGACCGCGCACAAAACCTACAAGACACCTTCCTCAATCATGTCCGCAAAGCAAAAATCCCTCTCACGATCTTTCTCGTGAACGGGGTGAAATTGCAGGGCGTCGTCACCTGGTTCGATAATTTTTGCGTGCTGTTGCGGCGGGACGGCCACTCGCAACTCGTCTACAAGCACGCCATCTCGACCATCATGCCGGGTCATCCGATCCAGCTGTTCGAGGGCGCCGAAGAGGCGCCGGCCGGAGAAAAGGTCTGATTGGAGCCCCGTCGCCGCGACACGCGTGTTGATGCGCTGACGCCTCACGGCGAAGCGACGGGACGCGCGATCGTCATCGGACCCTATCCGCGCGAGCGCGACCGCCGCTTCGGGCGGGCGGATGAGCGCGCGCCCGCGGCCCGGCTTGACGAAGCGGTCGGGCTCGCCCGCGCCATCAATCTCGATATCGCGGAGGCGGGGCTGGTGGCGCTGAGCCAGATCCGGCCAGCCACCTACATGGGCAAAGGCAAGGTCGAGGAATTCGCGGGGCTCGTCAAAAGCCTCGAGGCCGGACTCGTGGTGATGGATTGCGCGCTCTCGCCGGTGCAGCAGCGCAATCTGGAGACGGCGTGGGGCGCCAAGGTGCTCGACCGGACCGGACTGATCCTCGAGATCTTCGGCCGGCGCGCGCGCACCCGGGAGGGCACACTCCAGGTCGAGCTCGCGCATCTCAACTACCAGCGCAGCCGCCTGGTGCGGTCGTGGACCCATCTGGAACGCCAGCGCGGCGGTTTCGGATTCATGGGCGGCCCGGGCGAGGCCCAGATCGAGACCGATCGCCGCCTGATCGCGGAGCGCATCGCCAAGATCGAGCGCGAGCTCGAAGGGGTCAAGCGCACCCGCAAGCTCCATCGCGACAGCCGCAAGCGCGTGCCTTATCCGATCGTCGCGCTCGTGGGCTATACCAATGCGGGGAAATCCACGCTGTTCAACCGCGTGACGCGGGCGAGCGTGGTCTCGGCCGACATGCTTTTTGCGACCCTCGATCCGACGCTGCGCGCCGTCGATCTGCGGCACGGGACCCGCATGATCCTGTCCGATACGGTCGGCTTCATCTCGGATCTGCCGACCATGCTGGTCGCCGCCTTCCGCGCCACGCTCGAGGAGGTGATCGCGGCGGACCTGATCCTGCATGTGCGCGACGTGTCGCATGGCGACACCGAGGCGCAATCGAAGGACGTCGCGGAAGTTCTGCGCGAGCTCGGGATCGAGCCCGAGGATCCGCGCCTGGTCGAAGTATGGAACAAGATCGATCGCGTCGACGCGAGCGAACGGGAACGGCTCGACAATCTGAGCCAGCGTCAGCCGGCGGAGCGCCGCCCGATTCTGGTCTCGGCCGCGACCGGGGAGGGGACCGATCGCCTGATCGACCTGATCGAGCAGCGGCTCGCCCAGACCCGCATCGTCATGGAGCTCGACCTCGACCCGGGCGACGGGGCCGGCGCGAGCTGGCTCTACCGCAACGTGGAGGTCCTGGACAAATCCATGACCGAAAGCGGGCGTCTGTCCATGACGGTGCGTGTGGATCCGGCGAAGGTCGAGCGGGTGCGGGCCAAGTTCGCGACCGCGATCAAGGCGAATTTGCCCGACTAGCGCGCGTTCCGAGAGGATGGAACCACGGATTCCGTGCTGACCGTCCGGTCCGGCAAATGTTCGGAGCATCGCGCGCAACAAAGCTCCGCCTGACCCGGCACGCGGCTCGCCTCTTTCACTTTCGGATAGGCAAAAGTCCCCAGCGGAACAAAGTCCACGTTGCGGGTTTACGTGGTCGTGGGCATGGCGACATTCGGAGTTCTCCGGCGGCGGTCGCGAACATGACGTTCACCACACGCACGATTCCAACCGTGACAGCGGGCGATCAATAGACTTCTCGACGGAGGTGATCATGCAAGGCCCCAAGACTCATGAGCAGCAGCTCCGGATGCTTGAAAAAAAGCCTGACGTTCCGGACGGCCGACAACTCGAAAACCCCCGAGGGCAACGCCCGGACAACAGCCACCTGCAAGCCAGGCCGGGGGTCCGTGAGAGCGAATTTCCCGTAAGCCGGAGGGGAATGAATCAAGAGAGCAGCCACAACAAGCACAACCATCCCGGTCGGCGGGTCGACAAACCGCAGGGCTCCAATGGAAAAGCAAAATAAGCGAGGGAACGATGTCGAAATCGGGCAAAAAGCACATGGGCGCCGGCGCACAGGGAAAAGGCCATGGAACGGGTGGTCTGACCGACGAAGCTGAGGTGCCAGACAATATGGTTCTCTCAAATCGAGACAAGAAACAGCACTCCGATGATCGCGGCCAAGACAGCAAACGGGTGCAGACGGAGCAGCTGCGGGATCACGAATTCAACCAGAACAAGCGCTAGTGTCCCGATTCCGAAGTTCGCAAGCATTCGCCGCGGCCTCTGAGCGAACTTCGGAATCGAAAGGACACTAG
>Ga0137415_10003535_pt1 | contig 15532 bp, 18 predicted proteins | sample CZODoug3_1_1_16f_FD_183082 | JGI IMG/M metagenome (GOLD analysis project Ga0137415, IMG submission 183082) | Vadose zone soil fungal communities from Angelo Coast Range Reserve, California, USA - CZODoug3_1_1_16fungal (Hybrid Assembly) | ecosystem: Environmental > Terrestrial > Soil > Vadose... | reverse complement strand
ACAACATGGCCTGGACGCTGGTCATCCTGGCCTACCTGATCCTGATCGCCCTGCTGTTCTACTACGTCTTCCCCGGCACCATGCAACTCCGCTGACCCCCTGGCACAATGCGGCCGGCGGGCGATCATCCACCCGGACTACGGCACGCCCCGCGACAGAGCATGGAGGTGGCGTCGGTGCCGCAAGGCCCTCGTTCAGTAGCTCTCGGTGGCAGTGCGCGGGAGGCGGTGACGGCCTGGGCAGAGGCCTCGGCACCACTCCCGCCCGACTCCGAGATCGAGGTGACCGTGGTGCTGCGCCGCCGGGCGCCGCTGCCTTCGCCGGCCGACGGCCCGCCGATCCCCGCCGAGGAGTTCGCCCAGCGACACGGCGCCGACGACGCCGACCTGGAGTTGGTCACCGCCGAGGCCACCCGCCGGGGCGCCCAGGTGGTGTCGGCGGACGCGGCGACCCGGCAGGTCCGGCTGCGCGGCGGCGCCGACCTGCTTGCCGGGCTGTTCGGCACCTCGCTGCGCCAGGTGAACGCGCCCGGCGAGGTCGCCCACCGGTACCGCACCGGCGAGCTGAGCATCCCGGCCGAGTGGGACGGCGTGGTCACCGCGGTGCTCGGCCTGGACGACCGGCCGCAGGCCAGCCCCCGGATCGCCCACCCGCGTGCAGTCGCGCAGAGCTACTCGCCGCCGCAGCTCGGCCAGATCTACCGGTTCCCGCCGGACACCGACGGCGCCGGCCAGACCATCGCGATCATCGAGCTGGGCGGCGGCTACGCCCAGGCCGACCTGGACACCTACTTCACCGGGCTGGGCCTGCGTACGCCGTCGATCAGCGCGGTCGGGGTGGACGGCGCGAAGAACGCCCCGGGGGGCACGGACGGCGCCGACGGCGAGGTGATGCTGGACATCGAGGTGGCCGGCGCGCTCGCCCCGGCGGCGAACCTCGTCGTCTACTTCGCGCCGAACACCGACGCCGGCTTCGTCGACGCGGTCGCCAAGGCGGCGCACGCCACCCCGACCCCGGCCGCGATCAGCATCAGCTGGGGCGCCAGCGAGGACAGCTGGACGGCGCAGGCGCGTGGCGCGCTGGACGACGCGATGGCCGACGCCGCCGCGCTCGGCGTGACGGTGACCGCGGCCGCCGGCGACGACGGCAGCAACGACCAGGTCCAGGACGGCCGCGCGCACGTCGACTTCCCCGCCGCCAGCCCGCACGCCCTGGCCTGCGGCGGCACCCGGCTCGTCGCCGACGCCGCGACCGGCGCGGTGACCTCCGAGACGGTGTGGAACAACGGGACCGGCGGCGGGGCCACCGGTGGCGGTGTGAGCGGGGCGTTCGCGCTGCCCGACTGGCAGGGCGGGGCCGGCGTGCCGACCCGCAGCGGTTCGTCGGGCCGGACCGGGCGGGGTGTGCCGGACGTGGCCGCGGTGGCCGACCCGCAGACCGGCTACCGGGTGCGCGTCGACGGCTCGGACACGGTGATCGGCGGCACCAGCGCGGTCGCGCCGCTGTGGGCCGCCCTGGTGGCCAGGCTCGCCCAGGCGACCGGCCGTCGACCCGGCCTGCTGGCCCCCGCGCTGTACACCGCGGTGCGGGCCGGCGCGGTCAGCCGGGGCTTCCGGGACATCACCACCGGCACCAACGGCGCCTACCGGGCCGGCCCCGGCTGGGATGCCTGCACCGGGCTCGGCGTGCCGATCGGCACCGACCTGCTCGCCGTGCTGACCGCGCCCCGCACCTGAACTAGGTCCCTACCCGAGGTAGAAGCCGAGCTGGCACAGCAGCCCCAGCTCGTCCAGCCGGCCCCAGCGCTCCATGATCCGGTCACCGTCGACCCGGAAGATGTTGATCCCGGTCAGCACGACCGTCGCGCCGGTCCCGGGCACCCCCAGCAACTCGCCTGGTGCGTGCCGCTGGCGGTGAACCGCTCGACCACGATGCCCCGCCCCCGTCGGAGACCATCTGGTCGAGTTCGCTGTGCCAGTCCGGCATGGCCGCCCGGAACATCGCGGCCGCCTGCCGCATGCCCTCGGCGCCGGCCGGGGCACCGGGGAACGGCGGGTCGTGGTTGACGAAGCTCGGATGCAGGTAGCGGTCCACGGCGGTGAGGTCGCCGTCGGTGAACAGCTGCTGGATGAAGGCGGCAACGAGGCGCTCATCGGCGGTGCGCGGGGCCGCGCTCTGGGTGTTCATGGCGGCCATGCTCGCCCCGGGCGGGCGTCGAGGGAGTCCCAACAAGCTGGGGGCTGCTGTTCACCGGTGGCCACGCCGAGCAGCCGCTGGACGGCGCGCAGCCGCTGTTCCTGGACAACGAGTTCGGTGGCACCGACGTGAACCGGTTCGCCGCGCTGGCGGCCGGCCCGGCGCACGTGGCCGGGCTGGACGGGTCGACCCACGGCGAGCGGCTGGCCAGCCCGCGCTACCGCGAGATCATGGCCGCGGCCGCGTGCGGCGGTCAGGGGCAGGGGGCAGGCGGTCCCCGCGGACACGTCGCGCGCCCTGTGTAGTTGCCGCGCACCCCGCGCATCGACGTCGCGCACCTTGCGAGGTTGCCGCGCAGGTCGCGCATCGACGTCGCGCACCTTGCGAGGTTGCCGCGCAGGTCGTGAGGTGCGCGGGAACCACGGAAGGTGCGCGACGTGCCCGACGGCTGGCCGCGCGACGTGCTCAGTTCGTGTCCGCGCACCCTCTCTGGGCGCCGCACACCCGCTGCGGTGGGTGTGCGGCGCCCAGAGAGGGTGTGCGGAGTGTCCGGGCCGGGCCGCCACCTGCGTCGTTGCCCGCCTTGCAGATGCCCGCCTTGCAGTCAGGGGGTCAGAGCCACTCGTCCCGGTAGAGGCCGAGCGAGCGGAGCACCGGCTCGTCGGTGTAGGAGAACAGCGTCGCGTCGCCGTCGCGCGGCACCTCGTGGGCGTAGCGCGCCCAGCCGGGCACGCAGAAGACGTCGTGCTCGGCCCAGTCCAGCCGGGTGTCGCCGACCACGGTGCTGCCTGAGCCGGACACCACGTGGTAGATCGTGCTCGCCGTGTGGCGCCGCGGCAGCCCGCGAAAACGGGCCGGCAGCCGGCCGATCCGGCAGCTGATGGTCGGTAGCACCGGGCCGCCGGTCCACGGGTTGGTGTACTCCAGCAGGATGCCCTCGGCCGCGCTGCCCGGCGCGGCATCGGAGGATGCGCCCACGGCGCCTTCTTCGGTGATCGCGGCCAGCGCCCGCTCGGTCTCGCTCCACGGGTAGCTGCCGACCGGGGACACCTTGGGCTGCTCGGCGTTCGGGGTCAGCCAGGTCGGGTTGAGCCGGCCGTGCCGGAACTGCCGCGCGGACAGGTCGTCGGGGCGGGCAGCCGGCTGGCTGGGGCTGTCGAAGATCTCGAAGAACCCGGCGTTCAGCTTGTTGACCAGCGGGTAGTCCAGCCCGTCCAGCCACATGACCGGGTGTTCGCCCCGATGTGTGTGGTCGTGCCAGTGCCAGCCGGGGGTCAGCAGCAGGTCACCGGGGTGCATGTGCAGCCGCTCGCCGTTGACCGTGGTGAGCGCGCCCTCGCCCTCGATGATGAACCGGAACGCGCTCGCGCTGTGCCGGTGTGTGCGCGCGACCTCGCCCGGCATGACGATCTGGATGCCGGCGAACAGCGTGTTCACCGTGGCCGGTGGGTCGGTCAGCGCGGGGTTGACCAGCATCAGCACCCGGCGCTCCGCCTCGGCGACCGACAGCGCCTCGGAGAAGTGCATGGCCACCGGCCGCAGGCTCCGGTACGGCCAGACGTGCGGGCGCGCCCTGGCCACCGGCTGGCCCGGCATCAGGTCGCCGTACTGGCGCCACAGCGGCGCGGCCGAGAGCTCGGCCATCGCGGCGTACGCGCTCTCGTCGGTGGTCGGGACGTCCGTGCTGGTCATACCTCACCTCGATACGCGCTGGCAGGTTCCTGTTCCGATCGTAGGCCCCGCGCCCGTCGGCGCGCCGCCCTCAAGATCGAGTCTCCGAGGCTCCCCTGGGCCGCGCGGCGCCGGCGGTCTCCGCGGTGATGTCCTCCAGGGTGCGGCCCTTGGTACTCACGCCGAGGGTGAGCACGGTCAGCACGCCGACCGCGAGCACCGCGCAGGTCAGCGCGAACACCCCGAAGAAGCCGAGACTCGAGTACGCACTGCCGATGATCAGCGGCGACAGGATGCCGCCGACCCGGCCGAACGCGGACGCGGCGCCCATCCCGGTGGCTCGCACGGCGGTCGGGTACACCTCGGGGGTGTAGCTGTACAGGCAGGCGTAGGTGCCGTTCATGAAGAACGACAGCAGGATGCCGAACCACAGCAGTTGGGTGTTGCCGGCGGCTGTGGCCAGGCCGAGCGCGGACAGCGCGCCGCCGGACAGGTAGGCGCCGATCGTCCACTTGCGGTCCAGCCGTTCGGAGACGAACGCGGCCGAGTAGTAGCCGGGGATCTGCGCCAGGTAGATGGCGATCGCGTAGCCGAAGCTCTTGGTGATCGTCAGGCCCTGCAGGATCAGCAGCGACGGGATGAAGGTGAAGAAGCCGTAGTACGCGAACGTGATGGAGAACCAGAGCGCCCAGGTCGTCGCGGTCTGCTTCGCCATCGGACCGCGCCACAGCCAGAGCACCGCGCGCAGCCCGCCCTCGGTCGGGCCCACCACCCGCTCGGCCGCCGGGGCGGTGCTCGCGACCGGCGGCAGCGCCCGGCCGGTGGCCGTCTCCACCTGGCGCTCGAGCGTGGCGACGACCGCCTCGGCCTCGGCCACCCGGCCCTTGGTCAGCAGGTAGCGCGGCGACTCCGGCAGCGCGCGGCGCCACCACAGCACCATCACGATCGGCAGCGCGGTGATCAGCTGGACGATCCGCCAGCCGTCGGTGAACGGCGGCACCAGGAAGTAGCCGAGCAGGGCCGCGAACACGAAGCCGAAGGCGAAGAACCCGGCCAGCGAGCCGATGAACCGGCCGCGGAACCGGCTGGGCACGAACTCGGAGAGGAACGGCGCGATGATCGCGCTCTCCGCGCCGGTGCCGATCCCGGCGATGACCCGGAACGCGAAGAGCATCGGCCAGTTCGGCGCGAGCGCGGCGACCACCGAGGCCAGCGCGTACAGCACCAGGGCGTACATCATCACCCGGCGCCGGCCGATCCGGTCGCCGAGCAGCCCGGCGGCCAGCGCGCCGACCAGGAAGCCCATCAGTGTCGAGCTGGCCAGCAGGCCCTGCTCCCGCCCGGTCAGCGCGAACACCGCGGTCGCCGAGGGCAGGATGAACGCGACGACCGCGCCGTCCATCCCGTCGAACGTGTAGCCGAGCCCGCCCTGGAACAGCAGCCGCAGGTGGGGTCGGGACATCGGCAGCCGCTCGACGCGCGCGAGCAGATCCGGCTGGTGGGCGGCCGCTTCGGTCATCGGCTCAGTCCAGCGTGTTCTTGTGTACCCGGCCGCGGTGCATGATCAGCCGCAGCGCGTCGGCGGGTTTGGTCAGCACCGCGACATCCTCGAGCGGGTTGCCGTCGACCACCAGCAGGTCGGCGCAGGCGCCCGGTGCCACGGTGCCGATTCGGCCGGCCAGCCCGAGCAGCTCGGCCGCCGTGGTGGTGGCCGAACGGACGATGTCGGCGGCCGGTTGCACCTGGGCGCGCAGCGCGAACTCGGTAAGCTGGCGGTAGTGCATGTCGCCGAGCAGGTCGGTGCCGTAGACGATCTTCACGCCGCCCCGGTGGGCCAGCTCCAGGGCGTGCAGCCCGGCGTCGAGCACGTCGAACACCTTGCGGAAGCTCTCCGGGGGCAGCCCGGCGGCCGGCCCCTCGTCGGCCAGCGCGGAGTACGTGGCCAGCGTCGGCACGTAGAACGCGTCGTGCTCCAGGAACAGCGGGATGCTGCTCTCGTCCATCAGGTTGCCGTGCTCGATGGACCGCACGCCGGCGGCCAGGCCCCGGTTCACCGCGCGCGAGGTGTAGGCGTGGCCGAGCACGTACCGGTTGGCCGCCTCGGCCTCCTCCACCGCGGCGCGGATCTCGTCGACGGAGAACTGGGTGCTGTCGATCCGGTCGGTCGGCGAGGCGACGCCGCCCCCGAGCATCAGCTTGATGTGCTCGGCGCCCTTGCGGATCTCGTCGCGGACCGCGCGGCGGACCTCGTCGACGCCGTCGGCGAGCCGGCAGTGCGTCGGCGCGCAGTAGGCGTCGTCGTGCACCTCGCGGCCCCGCTGCCGACCGTCGCCGTGGCCGCCGGTCTGGGACAGCGCCTTGCCGCCGAACTGCACCCTCGGCCCGACGAAGTAGCCCTCCCGCACGGCGTCGGCCAACCCGTAGTCCGCGCCGGCCGCGTCCCGCACCGTGGTGAAGCCGCGGTCCAGCATGCCGCGCAGGATCTCGCTGGCCCTGGCCGCCACGTAGTAGGGCGACTGCTCGGCGGCGGCCGGCAGGTTCGCGGTGTAGGCCAGCACGTGCACGTGCCCGTCGATCAGCCCGGGCATCACCACCCGGCCCCTGGCGTCGATCTGCTGGGCGTCCGCGGCGGCACCGGGTGTGGTACCGGACGTGGTGCCGAGTGAGTCGCCGACGTCCACGATCTCGCCGTCCTCGACGGTGATCACCTGGTCGGGCCGCAGCTCGCCCGCCGCCGGGTCGAGGATCGACGCGTTGCGAATAATCACTCTGCGCTGGTCAGCCATGGATTACCCTCCGACGAACGCGGAACTGCTTGCAATGGTGACAGCATCTGTAGACGGATGCAATATTCGTAGCGAATGACGAGGGGCGCGCAATGGAGTCCGCCGAGACCTGGGTGCGAGACCGCACGGACGGCAGCCCACTCGGGCCGAAGTCCGAGCGGGTCGTGCACCTGCTGGCCACCCAGGCCGAGTTCACCTCGTTCGCCTCGGCCAGCGCGGTCGCCGGGCGCGCCGGGGTGGACGCCGCGACCGTGGTGCGCACCGCCCGCGCGCTCGGCTTCGCCGGCTGGCCCGACCTGCGGCTGGAGCTGCGCAACCGCTACCTGTCCTCGCTGCGCGCCAACGAGGTGCTCAGCGAGCACGAGGACTCCTCATCGGACCCGATCCTGCATGCGCTGCGCAGCGACGTGGACAACGTGACGCTGGCGATCCGGACCGTCGACGTGGCCGCGGTGCGCGCGATCGCGGCGGCGGTCGCGAACGCCAGGCGCACGGTGGTGATCGCCTCCGGCAGCTTCGCCGGCCCGGCGCACCACCTCCTGCACAGCGCCGGCTTCATGGGCCTGGACGTCCAGTTCCCCTTCCGGGGCGGCACCACGCTGGTCAACGCGCTGACCGGGCTCGGCCCCGGGGACTGCCTGGTGGCGATCAACTTCTGGCGGCTGCCCAGGGAGATCCGGGACGCCACCGCGGTGGCCCAGCGCGCCGGCGCGACCACCTGCGTGCTCACCGACCTGCGCCGCTCGGCCCTGACCGAGGTCGCCGACCACGTGGTCACCGTGCCCTGCGAGGGCACCAGCCACTTCCCGTCACTGACCGCCGCGATGGCCGTGGTGCACGCCATCCTCGCCGAGATCACCCGCACCCTCGGCGACCCGGCCCGCGAGGCGATGCGCGCCACCGAGGACCTCTGGCAGCGGATGGACCTGATGTGCGACTGACCCGCTCCCGCACTAGCGCTTCTCGATGGCCCGGAACGCGGCGCGCACCTCTTCGGTGAAGATCGCGGGTTGCTCCAGGGCGGCGAAGTGCCCGCCCTTGGCCACGGCGTGGTAGTAGCGCAGGTCGACGAACACCTTCTCCGCGATCCAGGCGAGCTGGCCGGCCGGCGAGTCGGCGAGTCCGAAGCCGACGGTTTGCGGCCTGGTGGACTGCTGGACGCGGTAGCCGCTGCCGTGCTGTTCGAAGCGCCGCCGCCGCTCGAGCATGGCCTGCTCCTCGGCGGTCGGCTCGCCGAGCTCGGCGAGCGCCTCCGCCGAGACGGTCACCCGGTTGACCATGTGACCGTGAAATCCCGAATCTCGACCACGCCATCGAGCATAGGCTCGATCGAGCTCCGGGCTGGTCAGTGCAGGCGCAGCAGGCCGCTGGCGAAGCGGGCGTAGCGGTGCGGGGTGAACGTCTCGGGATCGGTGAGCACCAGGCGGACGGCCTGCTCGCCGACGGCGAGCAGGGACCGCGCGGTGATCTCGAGGTCCAGTTCGGCGAGGCCGGGGCGCCGGTCACGGCCCCACTCCAGGAGGGCCCGCAGCCGTTCGAGGGCGAACTGCCGGCTGCTCGCGACGTGCACCCGAACCTCGGCAGGTGCCCCGTCGGCGGACAGCACCAGCAGGCTGCACGCGTCGGGATTCGTGGTGACGATGTACAGCACGTTGGTCAGGGCGGTGACCAGGGTGGTATCGAAGTCGGCGTCCTCGGTGAAGGCGGGCATCGCGTCGGCCAGCGCGGCGATCGTCCGTTGTCGCTCGCGTTCCAGCAGGGCCAGCAGCAGCGGGCCGCGTCCGGGGTAGGCGTGGTAGACGCGCGGTTTGGCGAGCTGTGCCTCGCGGGCGATCGCCTCCATCGTCGCGGCCGCGTAGCCGTGCCGCATGATCAGTCGCAGCGCCGCGTCGAGAACCTGCCCCCGGCGCACGTCGAGCGGCAACCTGGGTTGGCGTGGCCGTGGGCTTGTCACCGCGGGTCCGGCCATCAGTAGTAGATGCTCGAGCTCGCGGCTCCCGGGCGGGGCAGGGTGATCTGCAGCGGCCCGTTGGCCAGCCAGGCACCGGCCGGCAGGACGATCGGCGCGACCCTCGCGGCGAGGGAGCGGCGCACCCGCATGCTCGGGTCCTCCGCGCGCATGATCCGCAGCCCCTTCGACGACACCGCGCAGTTACGCAGCCCCCACTCGCGGCGGTCCGTGGCGCAGCGCTCGATCAGGCTGCGCGCCCTGGTGGGGTCGGTCGTGCCCAGCGCCGCCGCGATCGCGGTCGCGGCGTCGGTGGCGTCGAAGACCCCGGAGTTGAGTCCCCGCCCGCCCCACGGCGCGAACAGGTGCGCCGCCTCGCCGGCGAGCAGCACGCGGCGTTCGGCGTCGGTGTAGGAGTCGGCCACCACCTGGGTGAAGCGGTAGGTCGACACCCACTGGACGTGCTCGGCGTACCAGGGGTCGACAACCTTGGGCAGCCATTCCCGCAGGCCCTCCGGGCTGGCCAGGTACTCGGGGTCGTCGGTGGGCGTGCACTGCAGGTCGATCCGCATCCCGCCGGCGAACGGCATGTGCATGACATTGCGCCCGGCCAGCTCAGGGCAGCGGTACTGGAAGTGCCCGGGCATGGTCGGCGTCGACCCGTCGGGGTGCTCGTCGACGTCGACGATGATGAACGGGGTGGGGTCGGTGTGGCCGGTCATCGGCACGCCGATCGCCTTGCGCACGACCGACCGCGCGCCGTCGGCGGCGATCACGTACGGGGCGTTGATCCGCTCCCCCGACGCCAGTTCGATCGTGACCCCGTCGCGGTGGGTGTCGAGGCCGGCGACGGGGCACTCCCACCGGAACGTGACGCCCTCCTCGACGGCCTTGGCGTAAATGATCTCCTCGACGTTGCGCTGTGGCAGGGCCCGGCCCCACCGCATCGGCGGTGCCGGCTTGAACCGCGTCGTGAAGATGCGCTTGCGGCCGTAGTAGGCGTCGTACCCCATCAGCTGGATACCCGACTTCGCGATCGACTCGCCAAGCCCTGGCAGCACCTGTTCCCACCGCCGCAGCGTGGGAAAGAAGAAGCCGATCGCCCGGCTCCCCGGCCGGACCCGGCCCTGCGCCTCGGCCTCCAGAACCACCACGTCGAGGCCCTTGCGGCGCAGGGCGAGTGCCGCGGTCAGGCCTACCGGACCGGCACCGACGACAACACAGGGCTCGTGACTAGGCACTCCAGAATTGGTCATAAACCGTACTATAGCGTAAGTACGTGAGCGTAGCTACTGTTCCGTACTTAAATCTCGACGGGCCTCCGTCCTACCGGGTCGCGGTGACGTCCAGCTGGTACAGCTCGGGTAGCGAGACCTTGATCGGCTCCTGGGTGGTCCGGGCGATCACCACGACGACGGGCTCGCTGGGGTCGGGGTTCTCCTCGCGGTGGGGCACGAACGGCGGGACGAGCAGGAAGTCGCCGTTGAGCCGACCGTGGCACCGCTGATGGCGGTGTAGCCATCCAGCTCGTCGGCTCGGACGTGGTGGACGCGGTTGCCCAGCGGCGGGTTGTCGGTGGCACTGGGGGTGGACTCGACGCCTGGGTGGGTGGTCATCGCGGGGCCTCCTGGTTCGTTGTCGCAGCCTGCGTTCGAGACAATGCTGCGACAACGGAGCCAATCGCGACAACTATTCTTGCCGTTACAGCAAACACGCCAGCAGGCCGAGCCCACCTCGGATTTACGTCATTTGTCCTGCTGAGAAGCGGTCTCCGCGCGTTGACACGGCCACCACCGGACTGCAGGCTCGGACCTGTGACGTATTGCGCGCAACGCCGGGAGCGCCAGCTGGCCGCGATCGCGCGGGCCGCCTCGAGCGTGGCCGACGCCGCGTCGCTCGACGTCACGCTCAACACCGTCGCCCACGCGGTGTTCGACGCGACAGAGCTGGCCGGGGTGCAGATCCTGGTGCTGCGCGGACCGCGGCGCGACTTCGAGGTGCTGGGTAGCGCCGGGCACGCGAACATCGCGGACTTCGGGCGGCTGCTCGGGCAGTGCCGCCGCCTCGGCGCGGAGCTGGAGATGCTCACGGCCATCGACACCGGGCGTCCCGTCGTCATCCCGCATCGCCGGGCCGCACTGCTCGGTGACCCCGCGTGGGCCCCGATGCACGAGCTCATGGGGACCTTCGCGTGGGACGCCTTCGTGTCGGTCCCGCTGCTGGCCCGCGAACGATCCGTGGGCGCGCTCAACGCGTTCTACCCGCCAGGGCAGGACCCGGACGCCGACGCCATCGGGTTCCTGTCCGCCGTGGCCGACCAGGCCGCCATGGCCATCGACTACACGGAGCTGTTGGCGCGCGCCGCGGTCGATGCGCGGCGGGCCGAGCGCGAGCGGTTCGCCCGGGACCTGCACGACTCGGTCGTCCAGCAGGTGTTCTCGCTGCGGATGCACGCGAGCGCGCTCGCGGTGCAGGTCGAGCAGGACGACGCCGGCCTCGACCGCGATCGGCTGCTGCAGGTCAGCCACGTGCTGGCGGACCTGTCCGAGAGCGCGCTCGCCGATCTTCGCGCGCTGCTCTACGAGCTCCGGCCGGGTCCGCTGCGCGGCGGGTTGTTGGACGCGGTGCACGCACACGCGGCTCGCATCCGGTCGCGCGAAGCGCTCGCCGTCACGGTGCACGCGCCGGCGGAGCTGCCCGACCTGCCGCCCGCGGTGGAGGAGGATCTGTACCGCATCGTGCAAGAGGCGCTGCACAACACGGTCAAGCATGCGCACGCCCGGTCCGTCCGCGTCCGGTTCACCGTGCGTGGCGACGATCTCGTCCTCGAGGTTCGCGACGACGGCCACAGTCCGGGCCATCCCCCGCCCGGCCGGGACGCGCTGGGCCTGGTGTCCATGCGCGAACGCGCGCGGCACTGGGGCGGCGACCTCACGGCGGCGGTCTCCACCAGCGGGTACACGGTCCGGGTGGCCATCGGCGGCCTCACCCAGCTGGTCGCCCGAGCCGCCGAAGGCACGGCGGAGGACCCGGCGGAGGACCCGGCGTGAGGGGCCCAGCCGGCGCCGCCCCGATCAGGGTCATGGTCGTCGACGATCATGCCGTCGTGCGCGCGGGGATCCAGGCGTACCTCGCCGCCCAACCCGACGTCGAGGTCGTTGCGGAGGCGGACGACGGCGGCTCGGCGCTCGACCTGCTCGAGCGCCTGCGGTCCACCATCGGGCTGCCGGACGTCGTGCTGATGGACGTCGTCATGCCGGGGATGGACGGGGTGACGGCCGCCGAGCACGTGCGGCAGCGCTACCCCGATGTGCAGACCGTGATCCTAACCAGCTTCGGCGAGCTCGCCCGGGTGCGTCGGGCCATTCAGGCCGGAGTCGCCGGTTACCTCCTCAAGGACGCGGCCCCCAGCGAGATCGTGGCCGCGGTGCGCACAGCGGCGAAGGGCGAGATGCACCTCGACGGCCAGGTCACCCGGCGCCTGGCCCAGCAACTGGTCGCGCCCTCGGACCAGCTGGCCACCCTGTCCGCGCGCGAGCGGGACATCCTCGTGCTGGTCGCGGCCGGCAAGTCGAACCGCCAGATCGCCACGGAGCTGACCATCAGCGAGCGCACCGCGCGCACCCACGTGAGCAACATCCTGGGCAAGCTCCGGCTCAGCTCACGCACCCAGGCGGCGCTGCTGGCCATCCAGCAAGGCCTCGCCCCGATGCCGACCACCTGAGGCCGGTGCGACAAATGTCGCGGACTCGGCGGTCACGCCGCCACCCGGGTTGCCGTCATTCGCGCATTGTCCGCTCATTTCGGCGTTCCTAGGATCGGATTCATCCCCCGGTAGCGCGGATCCGCCTGCCGAGTAAGGAGAAACCGTGCGGAGTGTCGGTGAGCCCAGCGACGCGGCCACCCGCCGACGCGGCCTCGCGCGGACCGCCAACATTGAGGTAATCCCGTTGCGCGGCGTCGCCGCGCAACTCGCGGACATTCCCCCGACTACGACGATCACGGTCACGTGTTCCCCGAAATTCGGCATTGGCCGCACGGTGGAATTCACGGAGCTGGCCGCTCGCGCCGGATATCACGTGGTGCCCCACGTCGCGGCGCGGCAGGTGGCCGATCGGGCGGAGCTTCGTTCGATCGTCGACCGGCTCGCGGGCGCCGGCGTCCGGGACGTCTACGTCATCGGCGGTGACGCTGCCACCCCGACCGGCGAGTTCGCGTCCGCTGGCGACCTCCTCAGCGCCCTTGCCACCATGGATCATCCCTTCCCGGAGGTCGGGATCGCCGGCTACCCGGAGGGGCATCCCAAGATTGCCGACGCCGAGCTGCTCGAGGCGCTGCGGCTGAAGCAGAAACACGCGACGTACCTGGTCAGCCAGCTGTGCTTCGACTCGGCGGTCCTGCTGGGGTGGCTGCGCGAGACCCGGCGGCAGGGCATCACGCTGCCACTTCGGGTCGGCGTCGCCGCGCCGATCGACACCCGCAAGCTCGTCGAGCTCGCGCTGCGCATCGGCGTCGGGTCATCCCTGCGCTATCTCAGCAAACAGCACGGATTGCTGGGCAGTGTGCTGCGGGGCGGCGCATACCGCCCGGAACAGCTGCTCGACGACATCGCCAGCACCCCGGACCTCGACGAGCTCGGCATCGACAAGGTGCATCTCTACTCGTTCAACCAGATCGCCGCCACCGTCGAATGGCAGCGGCGAGTTTCCGGAACCCGCGCCGCCTGAGATCCGCGGTATTCGAGATCGACGAGAGGACGACGACAATGTCCGGTGGAACGCTCGAAGACCGGATCCAGGAATCGGGCGGCCCGGTGGCCCTGCTGCGCGGCTCACGCAGCGGCGCCTATGTCTTCCCGATCCCGGCCGAATACACCAACTGGCGCGACGAGCAACGTGCCTGGCGGACTACCGCCGTCCTGTTCGACCAGTCGTTCCACATGACCGATATCTATTTCGAGGGTCCTGACGTCCCGAAGCTGTTCTCCGACCTCGGGGTGAATTCCTTCCAGAACTTCGGGCGCAACCGGGCGAAGCAGTTCGTCGCGTGCAGCCACGACGGATACGTGATCGGGGACGGGATCCTGTTCGGGCTCGAAGCGAACCGGTACAACCTGGTCGGCCGTCCCTCGGCGCCGAACTGGGTCGCGTTCAACGCCGAGGCCGGCGAGTACGACGTCACGGTCACCCGCGACGTGCGTTCCCTCGACAACAACCATCGCCGCCTCACCTTCCGGTACCAGGTCCAGGGTCCGACCGCACTGGAGATCGTCCAGCGGGCGCACGGTGGTCCCCTCGGCACGGTCAAGCCGTTCCGCATGATCGAGTTCAGCATCGCCGGCCGCCCGGTGCGCGGGCTGAGCCACACGATGTCCGGGTTCCCCGGGCTGGAGATCCACGGAGCCGCGGCACACGGCGCCGAGGTCAAGGACGCTCTGCTGGCCGCCGGCGCCGACTTCGGTCTGCTCGAGGGTGGGGCTCGGGCGTACGCCACCACCCCGACCGAATCGGGCTGGATCGCCTCGCCGACCCCGGCGATCTACTCCGGGGACGAGCTGAAGCCCTACCGGCAGTGGCTGCCCGCCGCCGGTTGGGAGGCCACCGCATCCCTCGGTGGCAGCTTCGTGTCCGAACGCATCGAGGACTACTACCAAACCCCGTGGGACCTCGGTTACGGCAAGCACATCCGGTTTGACCACGACTTCGTCGGGCGCGCCGCCCTGGAGGCACTCGCCGACCGGCCACACCGGCGGAAGGTGTTCCTGCGCTGGAACCGCGACGACGTGCTGGCCGTGATCGGCGCCAGCCTCTTCGGGCCGGGCGGCCGCGCCAAGTACCTTGAGTTCCCCAGCTCCACCTACGCGACCCTGCCGTTCGACTCGGTGCTGGCCGGCGACCGGCTCGTCGGGGTGTCCACCGGTTCCGGCTACAGCGTCAACGTGGGCGACTGGTCGTCCCTCGCCATGCTCGACGAGGTCGACGCGCGGGACGGCGCCGAGGTCACCATCCTGTGGGGCGAACCGCCCGGCGACCCTCGGCGCCCCGTCGTCGAGGACCACACCCAGGCGACCATCCGCGCGACGGTCAGCAGCACTGCCCTGGTCCGCTGACCGCTCAAGCCTGGGCGGGACCGGCCGGGCGCGACCGAGCGGGACCGGCCGAGTACCTATCCCCGGCCGTCGCCCAGCGGCGGCGCGTCGAGCTGGTGTCCCGCGGGTTTCCAGCCATTGTGGCCGACCAGCTCGAACAGCAGCAGGAACTGGCGCTGCGCCTGAGGCTCGCACAGTCGCCGCCACACGGCCTTCAACACTGGGGCCGTCGAGCGCGCCGCGCATCCTGTGACCATGTATCCCGAACGCCACGATGGGCCGTCAGACGACGGAAGGGCATGTGTGGTCCGGGCATGTTCGACCTGAACATGCCGGAGGGCCTCAGCTACGAGGAATGCCGGGCGTGGCTCAAGAAAACAGGCGCCGCCATCGTTGAGGAGACCGGCGAACCGACCGGTCAACTAACGTTCAGGGACGCGCAGGGCCGGAAAGGTTTCGCTATGTGGTGGACCGCGGAGGGATACCACGGACCCTACGAAACTGCCGACAGCGAACACCACGACAGCGCCAATGACCAGTCGGAGCCGCAGTCTGGCGACGGGCCTGCGACCAAACCAACCGCCGAGTCCTGAATCCGATACGAGTACTGAGAACGAGCGGTGACATCGACAGATCCGCTCACAGTGGCCAGGCTCGGCGACCGAATCGGTGAACTTGGAGACTGGCTGCACGCATCTGTCGGAGCCCATGACAGGCAGTGAAACTGGACTCACTCGCGGTAAACAGCGCAGGCGTGTGGCGCCGATGCCGCATTGATGTTGCATCCGGCCGTCTGACCAGCACTGATAGCGAGCGAGAAGCTCCTGACCTGCGCAATCATGC
>Ga0137415_10003534_pt1 | contig 15533 bp, 9 predicted proteins | sample CZODoug3_1_1_16f_FD_183082 | JGI IMG/M metagenome (GOLD analysis project Ga0137415, IMG submission 183082) | Vadose zone soil fungal communities from Angelo Coast Range Reserve, California, USA - CZODoug3_1_1_16fungal (Hybrid Assembly) | ecosystem: Environmental > Terrestrial > Soil > Vadose... | reverse complement strand
GCTGGTTCTTGCGTCGGCTTCGCTTTGGGCGCCGGCCACAAGCTCTTGCTGCGCGTCAGTCCACTGATGACGCACCCCGAGCACTTCTCGCTTGGCCGCTGCCCGTTCGCCGGTTTGCTCCTGACTATTCGTCTGTTCGAGTTGCGTCATCTCGGTATCGGCCTTGGCTCGCTCGCCGGCCGTCCGTTGCGCGTACTCCTGACGCTGGTTCGCAAGCGAAGACAAACCGACGTTGACGGCGCCGCGGATTTCGCCGCCCTTTTCCTGCTCGGCGATGATCGACGCCGCTTGATCGTCATCAGCGCCTTCCGGCGCACCGGCCGGGTGGCCGTTCGCACCCGGGGATTGAGCGACCGCCGCTCGCAGCGTTTCCGCTGGGACGGTTGGAAAGATCTCGTCCTCACCGAGAGGTTGCGCAGCGTTCTGCTGACCGGTCATATGCTCTCGCTCGAGGCCGGCCCGGAGATGACTGCGGTGCTGTTGGACTGATGCGGGGTCGGCCGATCCCTCGAGCGGAAGTTGGGGGAGAGGCCCCGGCTTCAGCTCCAGGCCAGTGCCCATTGCCACGGGTGCGCGAATCTCTACGTCGCGCCCGGCTGGCTGCGCGGGAATGGTGGTAGGCGGTCGCTCTCCAGGCACGATGCGGGTCGACGCCGGTGACTCGACCGTCGATGGCGCGCCCGGATGGCGCGGTCGCTGCGGTGGGCTGGCGGCAAGCCGCTGATGCTCGTGGGTCGCCTGGCGGTCGACAGCCCCCGAGACCACTGACAACGAGCTCAGTAGTTGCGCTGGCGGAAGGCTGCCAACCCTGGCCAGCCCTACCGCCGGTTCAGCGCCACTGACATCGGGGATCGCTGGTGGCGGCCGGACCTCGATCGGTGCGCCCGCCTCGGCAGGGCCGCCTGTGGGCTCGGGCTGATCCTCAGGCTGCCTTGCCTGCCCAAGCTCGGCTTGGGCGTCCTGGGCAACGAGTTCGCGTTCATCGGTGGACTCCGCCTGGGCCGCTGCGGGCGGAGCTTCAGCGGCGGCGTCGAGTTCGGCGAGCTCGTCATCGGTCTCGCCAGCGCGAGGAACCGCCATCGGTGCTTCAGGGGGCGAAGTCTCGCTCGTCTCTGTCTCGACGGCCACCGCGTCAGCCGTCGATCGCTCCGGCGCTTCGACCTGTTCGGGCTGGTGCGAGCGCGCGATCAGGTCAGCGACGGCCGCGTTGCCGGCGCGCGCTTGGAGGCCGAGTAGAAATCGAGGATGGAGCAGCGCCGGACGTGCCGCGGCCACCTCGGCAGCGGGCATCGAGCCGGCCCGATCCGCTTCCGACAGCGTGCCGTCCTGGCGCTGGGGTTCGGCCCCATGCGCTGGAGCTTTCTCCTCCGCTTCGTGCTCCACGACGGTCGTTGGCACGATGCGCCCAGAACCCCGAGAGTCCTAGATCAAGCCCTGTCTCAGCGCGTAGGCGACCGCCTGCGTGCGGTTACGCAGGTTGAGCCGGCTGGTCACGTCGTGGACGATGTTCTTGACAGTGCGCTCCGAATAGAACAAGCGACGTCCGACATCCGCGGTGTCGAGGCCCTCGGCGAGCAGCTTCAGGACTTTGATTTCGCGATCCGTGAGCACGGCGAAGCTCAGACCCCTGGGATTCAAGACCTGGCGCTGCAGGCGGCCGACCTGATCGAGCAGGCGCCCGAGCAAGTCCGGTGAAAGCGCGCCCTCGCCTCCGGCCGCGGCACGGATGGCTTCGAAAAGATTCTCGGGGGTGGCCTGGTTGCGGCGGAGCACGCCGCGCGCGCCCGCCTCGAGCGCACTCAGCAGGCCCGTGTCGTCGACCCGGGTCACGATCAGCACCACGCGCTCGACGCCGCGGCGCTTCAGGGCGCGGATCGTCTGTGCAGTCTCCTCGTCCATCTGGTCGGCCACGACGAGCGCAACGACGTCGGCGTCGACCTGGCGCTCTTCAACCGTTTCCAGGCCGTGATTCGAACGCAGCTGGCTGGCGATACCGGCTCGCGAAACGGGGTCGGATGTGGCGACGAAAACGCGCGTACGGTCGGTTAACACACTCGGGCGAGTTGCGATCACGGCCTCTTCCTCCTCGGTGACGGCGCCCCTGCCTCTTTCTAACTGCGCCGCTGACGAGTCTGATCCGGTGCACTTTCCGGGCACTTAACGGGGACTTAACGGGCAGCGCGTGATGCCTGCAGGTGTGCCTCTCGGGCTATGGTCCGGTCACCGGGCGCTACCTATGATGCGAGCGCCATGGCTGCTACCGCCACGCTTGCCAGCAAGGCTGTCACCGTCACACCGGGTGGCGAGGCGGTCACCGAAGTTCGCATCCGCAACTCCGGAACCGTCGTCGACCAGTTCACGCTGGAGGTGCTGGGCGACGCGTCCGCCTGGGCGCTCGTCGAGCCAGCCGTGGTGCCGCTCTTTCCGGGGGCGGAGGCGGTGGCGCGCGTCAAGTTCAAACCACCGAAGTCATCCAGCGTTCTTGCCAAAGCGATCCCGTTTGCCGTCCGGGTCAAATCCCGGGAAGATGCCCGTGCCTCGCTGGTCGAGGAAGGTGTCGTCGAAGTCGGGCCGTTCAACGATACGACCGCCGAACTGATCCCGCGGACCGCGAAAGGCAGCTCGCATGCACGAGCCCAGCTCGCCCTCGACAACCGAGGCAATGTGCGCATCAATGCCCGGCTGACGGCAGCGGACCCCGATCGAAAGCTCAACTTCACGATCACACCGCCGGCGCTGACCGCGGAACCAGGAACGGCGAGCTTTGCCTCGATTCGGATCAACCCGCGCCAGCGCTTCCTCAGCGGTCCACCGAAACTCGCGCCCTACAAGGTCAACGTCCACCAGGACGGTCTGCCGACGATCACCGTCGACGGCTCGATGCAGCAGGAAGGACTGATTCCACCTTGGCTGCTCCCGGCGCTCATCGGCCTGGCCGCATTGCTGCTGGTTCTCGCGATCCTGTGGTTCGTCGTTTTGAAGCCCAGCATCTCGAGCGCGGCCAAGGATGCCCTGGCACCTCAGACGTCGTCGCTGCAGCAGCAGGTCAACTCGCTGAAGTCGGCTAATGCGGCGCCCGCTGCCGGCGGCGGGTTGGGTGGAGCGACCGGTCCCAACCCGGTCAAGGGCGATGTCTGGTCCTCGCGCCTGGCGGTCAACTCGCAGGCCACGCCAGCGCAGCTGGAGAGCGCGATCACCGTGCCGCAGGGCGGAGGTTTAGCGGTCACCGACCTGGTCTTCGAGAACCCCAGTGGCAACAGCGGCACCGTTTACCTGGTTCGCCGGGAGGCCAACAAACCCGACCAGGTGCTGCTCGTGCTGCGGCTCGAGAACTTCCGCGACCTCGATTTCCACTTTGTCACGCCGCTCGTCTTCAAAGAGAGCCAGACGATGACGTTCAACTGCAGCCCCGATCCAAGCGGGAGCCTGTGCAACGCCTCCGTCTACTACAGCGGATACTTCAAAAACCCGCCGAGTAGCTAAGGATGCGACGCGTCCAGCTGGCCGCGGCCGCCGTTGGAGCAGGAATTCTGGTCGCCACGCTCTTCGCTGGCCATGCACTCGCCGCGCAGATCGGGTTGAGCGCCACCTTTCCCGCTTCGCGCATTCAGGTCGACACGGCGCCCGCGACGCTCAAGATGCCGGGCCCAACCACGGTGACCGCGATCGTCGAGGACTGGCTGGGCGCCGCCATCCCGAAAGTGCCGGTCAGCTTCGCGATCCTGAGCGGGCCCAACAAGGGCAAGAGCCTGCCGGCGGCCACCACCAACAAAGACGGCCGAGCGACGCTTACCTATTCGAACAGCTTCGAGCCCGGCATCGATGCCGTCCAGGCGAGCTTCACCGATGGCCTTGAACTCCACAAGAGCAACCGGCACTTCGTGCTGTGGCTCAGCGGACCGCCGGCGACCGCGATCCCATCCCCGGCGACGATCCGCGTGACGCCGACCTGCTTTCAGCCGGCGACCGCGGTGATCGCGGCATCGAACGTCTTCAAAAAAGTGGCACCACACACAACGCCGAAGCCGAGCTCCGGCGCGGCCGCCGGGCCGCCCCCGGCGGAGAAGACGGTCGCCAATGTCACCGGCGACAACTTCAATCCGTTCAGCGCGGTCCTGGTCACCTTCGACGCCGGGCCGGGCGGGAGCCCGCAAAGCTTCGAAGCCCAGACCGATGTGTTTGGGCATTTCAACCGCGACCTCCCACTGAGCATGCCGGCCGAGGGGATGCACCTCGTGCGTGCCGACGATTTCCGCCAGCGTGAAGCGGACGCCACCTACGCCATCCCCTGCTTCCAGCCATCGGTGGCGCTCGATCCACCGATTGGGCCGCCGGGTTTCGTCAGCACCGCCGTGGGCAGCGGCTTCCCCGCGAACAGCACGATCGTGGTGCTGAACTGGCAATCGCCGGCGTTGCGCTCGCCCTTACCCGCGATCATCAAAACCGACGCCAACGGTGCCTTCAAGGTCCCGATGCTGGTCATGTATCACGACTTGCTCGGGCCGCGCCTGCTGCAGGCGATCGTCGCCAATCCATTCGGTGACCGCGCCGGCTCCGCCATCGAAGCCGACGCGCCCTTCCTGGTGACGCCCGGCCGGTCTCAACCATCGGACTTTGTTCTCCGCCGCTAAACCGGCTGAGTCCAGCGTATGATCACACCGGGTAGCCACGTAAGGGGAAACCGCATGAAGAGTCGGGGCCATCGGGGGGTCCGGGGCTGGCGCGCCGTAGGTCCGGCTGTTTTCCTCGTCACCGTGACCCTGCCGCAGGTCGTCCTCACGCCGCCTCTCGCCGTCCAGGCGGCAGCTCCGGTGCCCGGTCGTCCCGAGCTGGCAACCTACGCCGGAGCCCCGGCCGCCGGCAAGCCAACCGACGTGGCGCAGCAGCCCTTTGGACTGGCGGTGTTCGGCCGGTACACGTTCGTCGCCGATCCGGTCAATCACGTCGTGCGGCTGCTGATCGATAACAGCGAGGTCGCCTTTGCCGGCGCCGGCAGCATGGCTGCCGAAGGGGATGGGGGCGATCCGGCGAAGGCGCAGCTTGCCGGGCCGTACGCGGTTGCGATCGGGCAGGTCACGCAGGTCGGCTACCAGGTGACCGGCTTCGACGTATACATCGCGGATACCTTTGGGCACCAGGTGCGCAAGGCGGCCGTCACCATTCCGCCGATCGACAGCCCGAGTGGCTCGCCGACGGCTGTCATCAGTACGATCGCCGGCACCGGCGGCTTCGGATTTTCCGGCGACCATGGCCTGGCGACGGCGGCAAAGCTAAATTCCCCCTACGGCGTGGCCTGGGACGCGAAACGCAACCAGGTCTACATCGCCGATACGCTCAATAACCGGGTACGCGCCGTCGACAGCACCGGCACGATCACCACGCTGGTCAACGCCCCCCTCGTACAGCCGCGCGGGCTGGCGGTCAGCGGCGATGGCCTCTACATTGCCGATACCTATAACAATGTGGTCCGGCGATTCGACCTGGTGAGCGGCGTCCTCACCACGGTGGCGGGCACGGGCGTCGCGGGGTATGTCGACGGTGTCCTGGCGACGGCCGCTCTGCTCAAGATGCCTTCCGGCCTGGCGTTCGACGACCGGGCGAACCTCTTCATCGCCGATACCGGCAACAACGCCGTGCGCGAACTCTCGGTGAGTGACCATATACTCCGCACCGTCGCCGGCACCACCAAGGCGGGTGAGTTCGGTGACGGTGGCCCGGCGATCCTGGCGCAACTATCGTCGCCGACCGGCGTCGCGGTCCGGTCCAACGGCGACGTCCTCATCGGAGACTCGGGCAACAACCTGATCCGCGTGCTGGAAGGGACGCTCTCCGCCGCGCCGGCCCACAACATTCATGTCGAGGCGGGCAACGGCACCCCGAGCTTCGCGGGCGACGGGCAACCGCCCGCGCACGCCCAGTTTTCCGCGCCCGCCTCGGTGGTCTCGCAGCTCGCAGCAGTGGGTGAGTCGAACGCGGCGGTGCCAGCGGTAAAGGGTCAGCGTTACGTTGTCGATACCTTCAATCAGACGGTGCGGACGTTCGCCAGCAGCGATGCCGACCCGGACAATCACTCGTCTGGTGACAACGATGCCGACGATGTCAGCACGCTCGCGGGAACGGGCGGCCTCCGGGGTCTCCCGGACGCCTCATCCACCAAGCTCACGGGCTCGCGCTTCGCCTATCCAATGGGGTCGGCGCTCAGTCCGAGCGGCGATCGCCTGTATGTCGCCGATACCTTTAATAATGTCGTCCGCGCGGTCGATCTCACCCAACACACCGTCACCACCGTGGCGGGGACGGCCGGACAGGCCGGCTATGCCGGCGACGGCCAAGCGGCCACCAGCGCGCTGCTGAGTTATCCGACGGCGGTCGCCGTCGACCAGGCGGGCGACCTGTTCATCGCCGATACCTACAACGGCCGGATTCGTGAAGTGATCGGCGGGACGATCTATACGGTCGCCGGCACCGGCCGGCTGGGATTCAGTGGTGAGGGCGGTCCGGCAACCGCGGCCGATCTCTACCTCCCATACGGGGTAAGCGTCGATACATCGACCCCACCCAACCTGATCATCACCGACAGCTTCAACCATCGGATCCGCAAAGTGGCGGCGGTCAGCCCGATCAGCCCCAAGACCAACAAGCCGCTCGACGCCAGGGCGACAAACGTGATCACGACGCTGGCTGGAACGGGAGACCAGGCGATGGCGGACGGCGGCGCAACCGTCCAGGCCCAATTCAACCGCCCCTGGAGCGCCGCGCTCGACAAGACCAATCTCTACGTGGCCGACTATCTGAACCAGCGCGTCCGTCGCATCGATCTGACCGCGGGCACGGTGACGACCGTGGCCGGGCAATCCCTCGCCGGCTCGCCCAGTGCCGGCCTGCTCGGTGACGTTGGTCCGGCCGACGCCGCCGAGGTCAACAGCCCACGCGGCCTCAGCATGCTCGGTGATTCCGGGGCCATGCTGGTCGCGGATAGCTTCAACGGCCGAATCCGCTGGCTCGGCGTCACGCAGGCCGGCATCCAGCGGACGCAGCTCAATTTCGACCCCACCAACCTCGCCGGGCTCAGCCAGCCGCAGAGCGTGACCGTTTCCAGTGCCGGCAGCGGGCTCCTGGTCATGGGCGCGGTCGACCTCGGCGCCGACCGGGACAACTTCTACCTCAATCCAGCCAAGAACGCCTGCGCCCAGGCCCGGCTCGAGCCAGGGAGCAGCTGTTCCTTTGAGGTGTCCTTCCAGCCGCGCGCGCCAGGTGGTCATAGCGGCAGTGTCGTGATCCCCAACGATGCCATCGGTGGCGCCCAGCTGGTGACCCTCACCGGACTTGGCACCGCCTCCCTGGTCAGACTCAGCCCGCCGGCGGTTGCGATTCACCAACCCGCCAATGCGCCGCCCACACCGGCGATCGTGACCCTGACCAACAACGGTGATGGGCTGCTGCACATCACATCGATCGGGCTCGACCAGGGAACCAGCCCCGGCTTCTCGCAGAGCAACAACTGCCCGAGCGTGATGACCGCGCACAGCAGCTGCCAGATCACGGTCACCCTCAGCCAGATCGCTGCGGATGACAAGGTGACGCGGACCGGCATGCTCACCGTCGTGGACGACGCCGCCGGGAACTCGGTTGGCGATATGACCGCCGGCGGCACCTCGCAATCGGTCCCGCTGACCGGAAGTCTCGCGCAGTCCATGGCCAGCTTCAGCCGCCAGTCGATGACGTTCACCCAGAACCTGGGATCGGCCAGCGCGACCGAAACCATCATGCTGGTCAATACCGGTCAGGCGCCCCTTCACCTCAGCGCCATTCATGAGGAAGGGGACTTCTCGCAAACCAACAATTGCCCGATGGTGCTGGCGCCGGGGGCCAGCTGCGCCATCGGCGTCACCTTCGTCCCGACCAACCTGGGGGAACGCGACGGATACGTGGTGGTGGCGGATGACTCGGTTGACAGCCCGCAGCGCATTCCCGTCCTGGGGATCTCGACGATGGCGCGGGCGCGCCTTGGGCCCAGCCGGCTCAACTTCAGCCAGAACGTCGGTGCCTCGTCCGCCCAGCAGAGCGTCACGCTGAGCAACACCGGGGATGGTCCATTGAGCATCTTCGGCATTGCGGCGACCGGCGACTTCAAAGCGTTGTCCCATTGTCCATCCGTGCTGCTCCCAGGCCTCACCTGTCCGATCGGTATCGTCTTTACGCCACAAGCCTCGGGCGCTCGTCACGGCAGCCTGGTCGTCACCGATGACGCCAACGCCGCGCCCGGTTCGCAGGACACGGCGCGCCTCGAAGGCGTTGCCTACCAGCCGGTCGCGACCTTGAGTGCGACAGCATTGGCGCCAGGGGCGAACCTCGGCACGTCGGCCGGAGCGCAGGCGGTGACCGTCACCAACACGGGCGATGGTGCCCTGACGGTCCGCGCGATCGTCATCAACGGGGCGGCCGCCGGCGACTACCGGCAGTCGAGTGACTGCCTGCGGACCCTTCAGCCGGGCACCTCGTGCACCGTCACGGTGGCGTTCACTCCGCAGGGCTACGGTCTGCGCGCGGCCAGCCTCACGCTGTACGACGACGGACCTGGCGGCAGCCAGGCAATCGCCTTGCGCGGGACCGGGACCGCGGCTCGTGCGTTGCTGAGCAGTGGATTCCTCAACTTTGGAGGAGACAGTGTCGGGAATCCGACCGCACCCCAGAACGTCGTCCTCTTCAACGCCGGCAACGGGGCGCTCTCGATTGGCGGCATCAGGTTGTCGGGCGGCGACTACACCATGAGCAGCAGCTGCGGCACCACGCTGGCGGCCGGGGCTAGCTGCACGATCAGCATCACCTTCCTCCCGCAAGCCACTGGCGCGCGGTCGGGTCTCGTCACGATCAGCGACAGCGCCGGGACCCAGCGGATCACCCTGAGCGGCGTCGGGACTTAGGGCTAACCACCTGCCCTCTCCCAGAGGGGAGGGACCAGTCGCGGGGGGCAGGCCGGGTGTGAGAGTCTAGTATTCGGCCCGATCTGTCGGAAGCCATAGGAGGAACGATGGCCAAGAACCCCTTGTTTGAGCTCTATGAGGCAGGCACCAGCGTCTGGCTCGACTACATCAGCCGGAGCTTGATGACGTCCGGTGAGCTCAAGCGAATGATCGAGGAGGATGCCGTCGTCGGCATGACCTCGAACCCCACGATCTTCGAAAAGGCGATCGGTGGCAGCAGCGACTACGACGCGGCGCTGAAGAAGTTGATCGACGGCCGCATATCGGATGAAGAGGTCATGCTGAGCCTCATCGTCGAGGACATCCAGATGGCGGCGGATGTGCTCAAGCCCGTCTACGAGCAGACCAAGCACAAGGACGGCTATGTCAGCATCGAGGTGCTGCCGCGCGTCGCGCACGACACAAACGGAACGGTCGCGATGGCGCACGAACTGTTCGATCGGGTGGGCCGGCCCAACATCTTCATCAAGATCCCCGCCACCAAAGAAGGATTACCGGCCATCGAGCAGTGCATCGTGGACGGGATCAATGTCAACATTACCTTGCTGTTTTCGGTCAAGGTGTATGAGGACGTCGCCCGTGCTTACCTCCGCGGATTGCAGCGGCGGATGAAGGAGGGCAAGCCGGTTGACGTCGCCTCAGTGGCGAGCTTCTTCGTCAGCCGGGTCGACACGGCCGTCGATAAACTGCTCGAACAGAAAATCGCCGCCGCCAAAGATCCGGGAGAGCGTGAACAGCTGCAGAGGCTGCTGGGGAAGGCGGCGGTCGCGAACGCCAAGATGGCGTACCAATCGTTCCTGCGGATCTTCAACGAGCCGGAGTTCTCCGAGCTGCGGCGCAAGGGCGCCAGCGTCCAGCGCTGCCTCTGGGCCAGCACCGGGACCAAGAACCCCAATTACAGCGACGTCATGTATATCGAAGAGCTGATCGGGCCGGAGACGGTGAACACGATGCCGCAGCAGACCATGATGGCCTTCAAAGAGCACGGCGAGGTTCGCGTCAGCCTGCTCGAGAACCTCGACGGGGCCCGCAAGGTCTTGCGCGACCTGGAGGCCGCGGGCATCGACATGGACAAGGTCACCTATGACCTCCAGGTCGACGGCGTGAAGCTCTTCGCCGACTCGATTACCAAGCTCCTCGACGAGATCGCGAACAAGAAGCGGCGGCTCAAGGGCGGCGACGTGGGAGCCCATGAGGCGCAGCTCGGGGCCATCGAGGGAGCCGTCAAGAATCGGTTGGTCCAGCTCGAGCAGGCTGCGGTCGTCCGGCGCATCGCGGAGAAGGACGCGGGGCTGTGGGCGTCGAACGGGTCCGGCGAGAAAGAAGAGATCAAGAACCGCCTCGGTTGGCTGCAGGTCGCCGACCTGATGGAAGAGCGGGTTTCCGATCTGGAGGGCCTTCGGAAAGAGCTGGTGGCCGAGGGCTTTACCGATTGCGTCGTGATGGGCATGGGGGGCAGCAGCCTCGCGCCCGAGGTGTTCCGACAGACCTTCGGCGCGCCCGCGGGCGCCCTCAACGTTCATGTGCTCGACACCACCGACCCCGCCGCGATCGTCGCGCTGCAGGCGGCGATCGACCTCAAGCGAACTGTGTTCGTCGTGGCCTCCAAGTCCGGGACCACGCTGGAGACGCTTTCGCATTACCGGTATTTCTGGCAGCAGAGCGGCCAGAAGGGTAAGCAGTTCCTGGCCATCACCGATCCCGGAACGACGCTGGCCGACGAGGGAAATCGGCGCGGCTTCCGGCGGGTTTTTCTGAACCCGGCCGACATCGGCGGTCGCTACTCGGCCCTTTCCTATTTCGGCCTGGTGCCGGCGGCCCTCGGTGGCGTCGACCTGGCCGGGCTGCTCGCCCGGGCCGCCACCATGGTGCAGGCCTGCTCCGGAGCGGGGCCGGTCGAGCAGAATCCGGGCGTTTGGTTGGGAGCCGTCTTCGCCGAGGCGGCCAAGGCAGGCCGTGACAAGGTCACGATCATCGCCCCGCCGGCCCTGCACAGCTTCGGCATCTGGGCCGAGCAGTTGATCGCCGAGAGCACGGGCAAAGCGGGCAAGGGGCTGGTCCCGGTCGCGGATGAGGCGCTGGGCGCGCCCCAGGTGTACGGCAGCGATCGGCTCTTCGTCCGGCTCGCGCTCGCAGGTGCCGACGACCCGAACGCCGGTCGGCTGGCGGACCTCAGCAAGGCGGGCCACCCGGTGGTGACGCTGAAGGTGAGTGATCCCTTGGGCCTGGGAGCCGAATTCTTCCGCTGGGAGTATGCGATCGCGGTCGCCGGCGCGATTCTCGGCATCAACGTCTTCGACCAGCCCAACGTGCAGGAGGCCAAGGATCTCACCAAAAAGGTCCTCAGCGAAGGCAATCCGCCAACCACGGGGGATGGGATCCGCTGGGCAGGCCAGCAAGGCGCGACCCTGGAAGCGGCGATCCAGGCCCTGCTCGGTCAGGTCCGTCCGGGCGACTACGTCGCGCTGCTGGCGTTCGTCGCCCCCGACGCCAAACACGATAGCCCCCTGAACGCGATCCGGCTTGCGATCCGTGACAAGTATCGGGTCGCCACCACGGTGGGCTATGGGCCGCGCTACTTGCACTCGACCGGTCAGCTCCACAAGGGTGGGCCGAATACCGGAGTCTTCCTGCAGATCGTCGGCGATGATCCAAAGGACCTCCCAATTCCGGGCGAGCGATTGTCATTCGGTGTCCTCAAGCAAGCCCAGGCGCTCGGCGATTTCCAGGCCTTACGCAACCACGGCCGGCGCGTGCTCCGCGTCCAGCTGCACGATGTCGCCCAGGGCCTGGTCAAGATCGGGCAAGCGGTGGGCGCGACGGCTGGTGTTGCCTAGATGCAGCTCGGTCTGATCGGGCTGGGCCGCATGGGGTCGGGTATGACCCTGCGGCTGCTCCAGGGTGGCCACCAGGTGATGGTGTACGACCGCGTCCCGGCGGCCGGCGCCGCGCTGGCGGGGAAGGGCGCGACCGTCACCGGCAGCCTGGAAGACCTCGGCCAGAAGCTCAAGGCGCCGCGCATCCTCTGGTTGATGATTCCCGCCGGCCCGCCGGTGGATGACACAATTCAGCGGCTGTCGGGCACGCTCTCGCCCGGGGACATCATCATCGACGGGGGCAACTCGAATTACAAAGACTCGATCCCCCGCGCCGAGACGCTGCGCTCGCAGCAGATCGAGTTTCTCGATGTCGGGGTCAGCGGTGGGATCTGGGGCCTCAAGGTTGGCTTCAACCTGATGGTCGGCGGCAACCAGGCCGTCTTCAAACAGGCCGAGCCGATTTTTCAGACGCTGGCGCCGGCCGACGGCTATGCCTACGTCGGCGCGTCTGGGGCCGGGCACTACGCGAAGATGGTGCACAACGGGATCGAGTATTCGATGCTGCAGAGCTACGCCGAAGGATTCGAGATCCTCAAAGCCGCGCCCTTTGGCTTCGACCTCGCCCAGCTGGCCCGGCTCTGGAACCATGGCAGCGTGATTCGCTCCTGGTTGCTCGAGCTGGCCCAGAATGCCTTCGAGCGAGACCCCGAGCTATCCCGGATCCGCGGCTACGTCGAGGACTCGGGCGAAGGGCGTTGGACCCTTGAGGAAGCGATCGATCATGCGGTCCCGGCTCCGGCGCTCGCGATGAGCTTGTTCATGCGCTACCGCTCCCGCCAGGACGACTCGTTCAGCGCCAAGGTGCTGGCCGCGCTGCGCAACGAGTTTGGCGGGCATCCGGTCAAAGCCGAATAACGCCATGGCCCAGGCCGTCACGACACCGCTGAGCCAGAACATCCTGCGGGACGGGTTGATCTTGCCGCGCACGCCCGACCCGGCGGCGATGGTGATCTTCGGCGCCTCGGGCGACCTGACCGCGCGCAAACTGATGCCCGCGCTCTACAACCTCGCACTCAACCGCTACCTGCCGTCCGGTTTCAGTGTGATCGGCGTCGCCGACACCGCCCTCACCGAGGACGAGTACCGGGCCCACATGGAGCAGGCGGTGCAGAAGTTCTCGCGCACCCAGCCGGTCGATCGCGCCGTCTGGCAGAGCCTCGCCGAGGGCATCTCCTACGTGCGGATGCCGTTCGACGATAAGAGCGGGTACGGCCGGCTCGCCGCCGAACTCGACCGCCTGGATCGCGAACGGGGCACCGCCGGCAACCGCGTCTTCTACCTCGCCACCGCCCCCCAGTTCTTCTCGGTGATCATCGACCGGCTCGGATCCTCGGGCATCGCCAAGGCCGGCGAGGGCTGGAAACGCGTCGTCGTCGAGAAGCCCTTCGGCAACGACCTGAAGAGCGCCCAGGGGCTGAACCAGGCGATCCACTCCGTGTTCACGGAACAGCAGATCTTCCGCATCGATCACTACCTCGGCAAAGAGACGGTGCAAAACGTCCTGGTGTTCCGCTTTGCCAATGGGATCTTCGAACCGATCTGGAACCGGCGCTATGTCGACCACATCCAGATCACGGTGGCGGAGGACATCGGCATCGAACGGCGTGGCAAGTACTACGAGACCGCGGGTGCCTTGCGCGACATCTTCCAGAATCACCTGTTGCAACTCCTCAGCATCGCGGCCATGGAGGCGCCGCCGAACTTCGACGCCGATTCGGTGCGCGACGAGAAGGTCAAAGTTCTGAAGTCGATCCACCCGATCGACGTCGCCAAAGACGTCATCCGCGGCCAGTACGGCCCGGGCTGGGTGGGCGGCCAGCAGGTGCCGGGCTACCGGCAGGAGCTCAACGTCTCGCCCCAGTCGACCACGGAGACCTTCGTCGCCGTCCGCCTCAAGATCGACAACTGGCGCTGGGCCGAGACGCCCTTCTATCTGCGCACCGGCAAGCGCCTGCCGAGCCGCGCCTCCGAGATTGCGATCCAGTTCAAGAACCCGCCCCACTTACCGTTCGCCAAGACGGCCGTGGAGGAGCTGACGCCCAACTGGTTGGTCATGCGCATCCAGCCGCACGAGGGGGCCTCGTTGAAGATCGCGGCCAAAATTCCAGGCCCGGTGATGCGATTGCGGACGGTCAATATGGACTTTTTCTACGGCTCCTCCTTCATGGTGGAGTCGCCCGACGCCTACGAGCGTCTGGTGCTCGATTGCATGCTGGGCGACGCCACCCTCTTTGCCCGGGAGGATGAGGTAGAGCGTGCCTGGGGACTGGTCGACCGGATCGAGGCCGGTTGGGCGTCACAGTCACCGCCGCCATTTCCCAACTATGCTGCCGGCGAATGGGGACCGCCCGAGGCCGACGCCCTGATCGAGCAGGACGGCAAGCGCTGGCGGCGGCCATGATGCAGAGTCACAGCGAGCTGAGCGCGCGGACCTTTGTCGACGTCCATGCCATCCAGGAAGAGCTCGACCAGGTCCGCTGGGGCCTGCATGACGGGGCCGGGAGCGAGGCGGCCCAACACGCCGCGGCCGAAGCCCGCGCCAGCGTCCTCAACCTGATCGCGGTCGTTGGCAATGAGCCCGAACTGGGCGAGATCTCCAGCGTGCTCGACCGTCTCTCCATCACCAACCCCTCACGCACGCTGATCCTGCTCGCCCAGCACACACGCGAGGCCGACAAGCTCGAGGCCCAGGTGTCAGCCCAGGAGCGGACCGAAAGCGGCCACCGCGTCAGCACCGAGCGCGTCATCCTCCACGCGCACGGCGAACCCGCCCGGCACCTGGCCAGCCTGGCGGCGCCGCTGCTGATTCCCGATCTTCCGGTCATTCTCTGGTGGCCCGGGCGCCCTCAGTTCGACAACCCGCTGTTCGACGACCTCTGCGAGTTGGCCGATCGGCTCGTCGTCGATACCGACGAGGGTTTTAATGATGCGGACCTGACCCGCCTACTCGAAGTGGCTCGCCGCCCGAAGGCGCGGGCATCCATCGGCGACCTCAACTGGGCCCGGCTGATCGCCTGGCGACACGTGGCGGCGCAATTTTTCGATATGCCGGCGATGCTCGGTCGCCTGGCCCACATTCACGGTGTCTCCGTCTTTCACGGCAGCGACGGGTCGACGGCCCAGGCGCGATTGCTGGGCGGCTGGATCCGAAGCCGGATGGCGACGGTCGGCATCGACGTCCCGATTGAATTTCGACCGGATGATTCGCTCGAGCACGGCGTCCGCCGCTTCCTTATCTATACCGGCGGCGATGAGGGTCCGGCCCGTTTCAGCATGATCCGGCATCGAGGAGGCCGGCTCTCCACGCATATCCGGCTTGGGGATCAGGACGTTGCCGAGCGAACCGTCCGCCTGGAGTCGCGCGCTATCGAGGAACTCCTCAGCATCGAGTTGACCCTCCCGGGCCACGACGTGCTCTTCGAGCAGGCGCTCGAGGCCGCGCTGCGGTGACCGCCGGGGGATGACCGCGCCGGTCACCCCGGTCGTGGTGCCGGGACCGGCCGAGCTGGCCGAGGCGGCGGCCGCCTGGACCGCCGATCGTCTGCGGGCCGCCGTGGCGCAGCGCCGCGCCTGCTACTGGGCGCTGGCCGGCGGCGAGACGCCGCGCGGCTGCTACGCGCGCCTGGCGCAGCCGCCCTATCGTGAGGCGCTGCCCTGGGCATCGGTCTTC
>Ga0137415_10003533_pt1 | contig 15537 bp, 14 predicted proteins | sample CZODoug3_1_1_16f_FD_183082 | JGI IMG/M metagenome (GOLD analysis project Ga0137415, IMG submission 183082) | Vadose zone soil fungal communities from Angelo Coast Range Reserve, California, USA - CZODoug3_1_1_16fungal (Hybrid Assembly) | ecosystem: Environmental > Terrestrial > Soil > Vadose... | reverse complement strand
GTCCTCGGTTCTCAATCTCGCAGCCATCGCTGTTTGTCATTTGTCTTGGATGTGTCCCAACTTATTTGCCTCGGCTGACGCTGTCAACATTTTCGGCTTGCGGTCCAACTTGCAGTTCCCTCCGGGCATCACATGTGCTGGTTGGCAATCCATGTTGAACGAATTACGTTGACCGACAAAGTCTCAGGTCTGAAACCGAGACTTTTCCTCGCGCGGTTAACCCGCACTCTGGCGCGGATTATCCGTAACCAGTAGAATTAGCTTCCGCCTGAATCACTGGAACCAGAACTCCTTTGGGGTGCAGATGAAGTTGCGACACGTAGGTCAATTGCTTGTGGTGTTGGCTTGCACGGTGGTATGCGTGTCCTGCGGGCAAGTGTACCGCCCGGTGGTCATTCCCATCACGATAACTCCGCCGAATCCAAGTAATTTTCACGAAGTGTTTGCCATCAATGCCAATGTGCCCTTCAACCCGGGCACCGGGATGCAGGTGGATGTTTCCGGGGACACAAACGCAGGCGTGATCAAGATTGGGCTCAATCCCAGGCATGCCGCCATTCTTCCCAATAACACACGAGTATTTGTGGCGAGCGCTGGCAGTGTCGTCGGTCAGTCCGACATTGTTACATCGTTCACTCCGGCGTTCGATGCTGCCACCGCGACTGGATTAGGCGCCGGGGTCACAATCAGTTTGCCTGGTCAGACATCCAGCATCACCGCTATAAGCGAGTCCGGCAATCTGGTCACAGCCACGCTCGATGTCCCGCTCAACAGCATCGGGCTCGGCGATGTGATCGTCATCGCAGGTGCAGGCGTTGCTGGGTACAACGGCACTTTTACTCTGTTCTCGATCAGCGGGACAACCATTCAATACGTGAACTCGGTCACCGGGCTCGCGCCATCTTTGGGTGGAACCGCATCGGTCCCGGCGCAGCCCGTCTTCCTTGCCAGCACCCAGAACAATGCTATGTACGTCGCAAACTATAACTCCAGCTCGGTTGCGCTTATCAACACGTCACTGAATGCCGTCACCAATAGCGCGCTCGTGGGGTCGCACCCGGTCGCTTTAGCGGAGACTCCAAACGGCAACAAGCTCTACGTGGCAAACCAAGGCAGCAACACGGTCAGCAGCTTGAATACGGTTGATATGTCTCAGAACGCTGTGACCGGCTTCTCCGGGATCACGCCAGTCTGGTTGGTGTCCCGGAGTGACAGCCAGAAGGTGTACGTGCTCACGCAAGGCGACGGGCAGCTGGTGACGATTGACACCGCCACGGATACAGTTGTCGGCACTGTTCCGGTGGGTGCCGGGGCCAACTTCATTTTTTATGATCCACACTTGAACCGTCTCTATGTGACTAACCCTTCGACCGGCATGGTCTACGTCTTTTCCACCACCGGAGGAGCTCACGACACCCCGATTCAGCTCTCGGCCATCTCCGTGACTGCGGGCCCCAACCCGCCGTGCCCCAGCGGGTGCGCGCCCTCTTCGGTGACGGCTCTGCGCGACGGCAGCCGGTTTTACGTTGCCAGCTACGAGATCGCGACATCTTGTCCTGACTCAGTTGTCGGCTCGTCTTCTGCCTGCGTGATCCCTCGCCTCACGGTGTTCGACGCCAACAGTTTCGCGGTAAGGACCGCGCTGACCTTGCTCAGTTCGCCACCGTTCGCATCGAATCCAGGTACCAATCAGTTTCAGTACGCCGTGCCGCCGGTCGCGTCCTGCGCTCCGGCGGCTCTGTATGCCCCTGGTACCACCCGTTTCCGGGTGTTCACGACGGCTTCCGTAGACAGCAGTCGCGTCTACGTGAGCATGTGCGATGCTGGCTCGATTGCCATCGTCACGACGACGACGAGTTCGATCAGCCCCGGGGGAAACACGCCGGATACGCTGGTTACGGACCTGGCTGCGCCTTTCAGCGCGGGTTCCAGCTCGACGGGCGGCGAGCCGCCACCTCAGAACCCAGTGTTTCTTCTTACCGGTCAGTAGAATCGCAGGTTCGGAGATGGAAGGCACACACCGTGAGGAGCGCGACTCAGGCTTTACTGGTGACTTCTTCGGTGGCCGCTTCTTTCTGTGCGTAGTGAGATTCAACGTAGTTGTCGAGAATCGCAATGAACTCGGCGACAATGCGGTCGCCCTTCAGCGTGGTGAACAGGCGGCCGTCGACATAGACGGGAGCTTTGGGTTCCTCGAACGTTCCGGGCAGCGAAATACCGAGGCTGGCGTGCTTAGATTCGCCGGGGCCATTGACCACGCAGCCCATGACCGCCACCTTCATCTCTTCGACTCCGGTGTAACTGCCCTTCCATACTGGCATCTGCTCGCGTAAATAGGTTTGAATCTGTTGTGCCATCTCCTGGAAGAAAGTGCTGGTGGTGCGTCCGCAGCCGGGGCAGGCTGTGACCTGCGGAGTGAAGCTGCGAATGCCCATGGATTGCAGAATCTGCTGTCCGACACGAACCTCTTCCGTGCGATCGCCGCCGGGAGCGGGGGTGAGCGAGACGCGAATCGTGTCGCCGATGCCTTCCTGGAGCAGGACTCCCAAGGCTGCGCTGGAAGCGACAACGCCCTTTGCGCCCATGCCAGCTTCCGTCAGGCCGAGGTGCAGTGGGTAATCGCACCGGGCCGCGAGGGCGCGATACACGTCGATCAAATCCTGGACCCCGCTGACTTTCGCGCTCAGGATGATCTGGTCGGCGCGCAGGCCGCATTTCTGCGCCAGCTGAGCGGAGTTAAGCGCGCTGACTACCATGGCTTCCATGGTTACTTCGCGGGCATCTCTAGGCTCGTCCAGGCGAGAATTTTCGTCCATCATGCGCGTAAGCAAAGCCTGGTCAAGCGATCCCCAGTTCACGCCGATACGCACCGGTTTTTGATACTTGACCGCGACTTCGATCATGGTGCGGAAATTACCATCATCCTTGCGACCGATCCCTACGTTGCCGGGATTGATACGGTACTTGGCGAGATCGCGAGCGCAGGCGGGATGCTTGGTGAGCAGCTGGTGACCGTTATAGTGGAAGTCGCCGATGATGGGCACGCGCACGCCCTGCTTGTCGAGTTGCTCGACAATGTGCGGCACTGCTGCCGCCGCTTCATCGTTGTTGACCGTGACCCGCACAAGCTCTGAGCCAGCACGAGCCAGTGCGGCCACTTGCTGGACGGTCGAAGGAACATCGGCGGTGTCAGTGTTGGTCATCGACTGCACCACAACTGGTGCATCGGAGCCCACTCGCACTCCGCCGACCAGGGCCGTAACGGTCTTTCTGCGTTCGATTGTCGCCATGAGGAATATCTAGTTTAACACGCCGAAAATGGGGCCTGCCGCACCGCTCGGTTGAGGCGGGTTAACCCCCGGTGCTGAGCTTCGAAGAGTATGGCTGCTTAGGGCAGCCGGCCAGCCAGTCCTGGAATAGTCTTCATCAGATCGTTATAGATGACCATCACCGCGAACAGTACCAAGAAGACGAAGGCGGCCTGGTAGACGCGCTCCTTAATACGCAAGCTAATGTCATGGCGCATAAGGCCTTCGATCAAAAGGAACAGGATCACGCCACCGTCCAGAATCGGAATCGGTAGCAGGTTGAAGATGCCGAGATTCAGGCTGATCCCGGCCATCAGCTCCATCAGAGGTGTCCAACCTTTTTGCTGCGCCGCGTATCCGGCATCCTGAGCAATGCCAATTGGCCCAGAGACGGCACGCAGCGAGACCTTCCGTTGGACGATCTTTTTAGCCAGCTCCAGAATGAGCAGTGAGTATTTCTTGTTCTCCTGCAAAGAAAGACTCAGTGCCCGGGTGAAGGGTAACTTGGTTACCGCCGTCTCGCCTTTGTTGAGGAAGCCTAGCCGATATCTCTGTTCCTTGGGGTCCTCGGTCTTCGAGAGCACCGGTTGCATGCGAAAACTTACGGTTTGGCCGCCACGGATCACAGTGAGCTCGACGGGCTTTTCCTTGGTTTGTTGCAGGCGCTCAATCATGGTTTCGATGGAACCTATCGGGCTTCCATCCATGGCAACAATTCTGTCGTTTTCCTTGAGGCCAGCTTTGGCCGCTGGCATTTCCGCCTCAAGCCGACCCACGATGACGGGTTGTTTCGGAAACCAGCCAGCAGAACCTACCTCAGAGGTAGTCACCGCCTTAGGCACAATGGTTTTCTCGAAGACCTGATCTCCGCGCTGGATCCTGATGGTGAGGGGCTGGTTGGGACTCAGCCACACGCGGGGCTGTAATTGTTCCCAGGTTGGATTTTCAATGCCATCGACTCTCACGATCCGGTCCCCCGCCTGCAACCCGGCTTGGGCAGCAGCCGAATCGTGCTTCACCCCTTCGATGACCGCTGGTGTGTCGAGGTAAACCGGATATTCGTAATGCACCATGTAAACCGTTGTCAGCAGGAACACCGCGAGAAAGATATTCATCAAGGGGCCGGCAATCGCGATCAGGAAGCGGTGCCAGCGGGAGTGCGAGAGGAACTCGGCAGGATCTCCGGTGCGCTCGTCCATCGGATTCTCGCCGCTCATCTTGACGTAGCCCCCGAGCGGGATGGCGCTGACACGGTAGTCGGTGTCGCCCTTGCGAAAACCGAATAGACGCTTGCCGAAGCCAATGGAGAATACTTCAACTCGCACACCCAGCCACTTCGCCACTGCATAGTGGCCGAACTCGTGGACCAGAATCATGAAGCCCAGGACGGCTGCGACGGCAACGATGGAGATAAGGAAATCAGACATAAAAGAGATACGTAAAACAGCCCCTCATTAGATTCAGCTCACGGCACCACTTTACCGAGACCACGGATTCCCTAGACCACCGACGTTGCCCGTTGCATGGCCTTCCCGCTTACCCGCTCGAACGCACATCGGCGGGCTACGCCATCCGCTTGAAGCACCTGTTGTATAGATTCCAAATGTCCGGATTCAGTTGCAGAAAGCACGTCTTCGATGACCCGCGGAATGTGATCGAAGCGAATGCGGCCTTCGAGAAATGCGGCTACAGCCACTTCATCAGCCGCATTGAGCGCCACAGTCTTCGCTCCTCCTGCCTCCGCGGCCTCATAGGCGAGACGAAGACAAGGAAATTTACTCATGTCCGGGGGGCAGAAGTCGAGATGACGCAGGTCACCAACAGGAAAACGCATGTCCGATTGGATGCGTTCGGGGTAGGTCAGAGCGTAAAGGATGGGCAGGCGCATATCGGTCACCGAAAACTGAGCAAGTATGCTGCCATCGACGAACTCGACCATGGAATGAATGGTCGACTGCGGATGGACGATCACTTCCACTTTTCTTACCCCAATGTGAAACAACCTGCAGGCTTCGATTACCTCAAAGCCCTTATTCATCAATGTCGCTGAGTCGATGGTGATACGCTTGCCCATTTTCCAAGTCGGATGGTTCAGGGCCTGCTCCGCGGTAATGGAGGCAAACTGCGAGCGTGGCGTATTCAGAAACGGCCCGCCCGAAGCCGTAAGCCAGATGCGCTCGACTTCTTCGATGCGACCGCCGCGGAGGCACTGATGCACCGCGTTGTGTTCACTGTCAATGGGTAGCAGCGGCTTCGACTGCTTGCGGGCCTCGGCGGTGATTAGCTCCCCTGCCGCGACTAGGCACTCTTTATTGGCGAGGCCCACAATCTTGCCGCTCCTCACCGCCTCATAAGTCGCTTCCAGACCGGCTACTCCGACGATGGCGCTGACCACGAAATCCACATCCGAATGGGTCGCAACCCGCACCGCTCCTGCTGGTCCGTGGACGATCTCAATTCCCCCACGACCTTCTTTCTTCAAACGCGCGCGCAGGGTAGCGGCGTCGCTTTCTGACGCCATGGACACAACCAGCGGCTGCCAGCGCATCGCCTGCTCGAATGTGGTCTCCAGATTTCCGCCGGCGGCGAGCGCCACAATCTGAAAGCGGTCGGGATAGGATTCAGCGACACGAAGGGTGCTGCAACCGATCGACCCCGTCGACCCCAGGATGGCAATGCGTCTCATCACAGCAGCTTAATTTTACGCGATTCCTGGCTCGTGTTTCCGGGGCAGGCGGCTGGGGGAGGCTACTGCATCACGCGCCAAGCTGCATAGTACCACAGTAGCGGAGCCGCAAAGAGCAGCGCATCAATTCGGTCAAGCATGCCGCCGTGGCCGGGCAGAATCGTGCCTGAGTCCTTGACGTTGGCACCGCGCTTGATCAGCGATTCGACCAAATCGCCGAGCTGCGCCGCGATGTTAATCGCGACGGTAAGCAGGATGATCGGCCACAGAGCCGGCTTCTCCAGTCCGAACAAGCCGTCGCGCCGCCCGATCAGGCCCGCATTCAACATGGCAGAACTCAGCGGCAGGGCGTAGTGGAACAGAAGAACTCCAACCCCCAGACTCGCCGCCAACGAGGCCGCCGCACCCTCCCAGGTTTTCTTGGGACTGATGCGCGGCGCCATGAGATGTCGCCCCAGAGATTTGCCGACGAAGTAGGCGAAAATATCTCCCGCCCAAACGACCAGCAGCAGATACAGCAACAGAAACGCTCCTGCCCACTGCTGGCGAAGCTGTACCAACATGCCTAGCGGCAGGGCGATGTAAGTGAATGCAAACACCGCCGCCGCAGCAGCAGGATAAGCCCCGCTCATGTTGTCGCGCCGCATGGTGATGGTCAGAAAAAGAAAGGGCGCGATGGCCGCGGCGAAGGCCAGACTGATGAGGAATTTTCCCATTGAAAACAGCGGCGTCTCGGCGCCCACGTTGATCGCCAGCAACAAAAAAAAACCTGCCACGAACCCATAGGTGGGAATGCGCAAGGGCCGTACGCCGTACGATTCGGTAAGCTTTAGAAATTCATGAACCGTGAGAAGAGCGACGAGAGCGGCGACCAGTGCCACCACCGAAACCGGCGCCCGCAGCACCAGGAGGAGAACAATCGGGATCAGGACGGCTGCGGTCGCGATGCGCTTTAGCAAGAGAAGTAAGTTTCGCTGCGAAAAGGCCCGGCTTTACTACTTGTGGTTCTTCGCATGCTCCGAATTCGTATGCGCTTCCCCGTGATTCAGCCCGCCATAGCGCCGCTCCCGCTTCTGGTATTCGGCGATACCTTCAAGCAGATGCACTCCCCGAAAGTCCGGCCACAATGTCGGCGTCACGTAAATCTCGGCATATGCCAGTTGCCACAGCAAGAAGTTGCTAAGCCGCATCTCGCCGCTGGTGCGCACCACAAGATCCGGATCAGGCAGCGCACGGGTATAGAGATGGCGTGCGACCTCATCTTCGTTGATTTCGAGATGATCAATGCCACCATTGCTGGTGGCTTTTTCAACCATCGAGCGAAATGCGTCCACCAGTTCGCTGCGTGCGCTGTAATTTAGCGCCAACGTGAGCACCATGCCGGTGTTGCGCGCCGTGCTCTCCCGCGCCCATGCCATGCGTTCCTGCACGTCTTTGGGGAGCTCGTGCTGCCGCCCAATGTATTCCAGCCGGATGTTGTTTTCATTGAGCGCGGGCACTTCCGCCTTCAGATAGCGGCCGAGGAGTCCCATAAGAAACCCCACTTCGCTCCTGGGACGCTTCTTCCAGTTCTCTTCCGAGAAGGCATACAGTGTCAGCGCTGGTATATGGATGCGAGCGGCGGTCTCGATCGTCGAGCGCACCGCCGTGACGCCGGCGCGATGCCCGGCCACGCGCGGGAGATGTCGCCGCTTGGCCCAGCGTCCGTTGCCGTCCATGATGATGGCGATGTGTCTTGGGAGCCGATCCGGATCAAGCTGTCGGTAGACTTCGGTCTCTTTTCGATCCAGTCCGGCGGGAATTCTTGCCTGCAACGAGTATCCCCTTCCGAATCATGAAGCTAACATAGGGAAGGAGTTGTTGCAATGCAGGGGAACCAAGCCGCGCCTCGGGAGCGTCAGTCCGCACGGGTTACCTTGCTTCCTCGGGAACTACCGACAGCTCCAGCTTTTCTGTGTGTCGCAGTACCAGCAGCGAGCAGCTCACCCCGACCCGCACATCGGTCAGCAAGCGATGCAGATCATCCACGCCAGCCACTGGCTGGCCTTCCAGCGCGACGATGACATCGCCCTCCCTTAATCCAGCTCGTTGTGCCGGGCTGCCGCTTTCGGTCGACAACACAATCACTCCTGTTTCCTTTGGCAGATCGTAGAAGCGCACCACCCGGCGATGCACAGGCACGGTCTGCGCTGATACGCCAATGTAGCTGCGGCGGATTCTTCCATCGCGCAGCAGGCGGCTGGCCACGAACTTCGCCGTGTTGATGCCGATTGCGAAGCATATACCCTGTGCAGGCAGGATGGTGGCTGTGTTCACCCCGACCACGCGGCCTGCCGAATCCACCAGCGGGCCGCCGGAGTTCCCAGGATTGAGCGAGGCGTCGGTCTGAACAACATCGTCGATAAGCCGCCCCGAGTACGATCGCAGCGACCGGCCCAGAGCACTGACCACTCCCGCCGTGACGGTGGATTGAAATCCATACGGCGCGCCGATCGCGATGACGACCTGTCCCACGCGAAGCTGCTGGGAATCGCCGAGTATAGCGGCCGTTAGGCCAGGTTCGTCCACGCGAATCACGGCAAGGTCGCTCGCCGGATCGTCACCGATGGCGCTGGCAGACATGCGGCGCCCGTCGGGTAGCTTGACCTCAATGCGTCGGGCGTCGTGAACCACGTGGCTGTTGGTGAGGATTAATCCATCGGGCGTGAACACGAATCCAGAGCCGCCACCGCGTTGCTCCCTGCGCTCTCCGGTACGCGTGCGGCCGCCCGACTGATGCACTTCGATGTTCACCACCGACGGACTGACCCGCTCCACTGCTCCAGTTACTGCGCGCGAGTAGGCATCGAGCAATGCGTCGTCGGCTTCCGCGACCGACCCTTGCAGAGACGATTCGCTGCTCCGTCGCTCTGATCCGGCAGATTGGCTGAGAAAGACGGCATCGCAGCTAACCGAAGTGGAGATCGTGTCGCTATCTTCGAGACTCATGCTCGATAGATGTCAGTTGATCTGTTTCGGATTCAGAGCGGCCCGATCGAATCTTCACGGGGCAAAAAAAACCGGGACCAAGCATGGTCCCGGTATTGCGTTGGCTGGTTGCCCGGATAAAAATTGAGGCGCTTACGCGTCGTGCCGAAATCCTGAGCCGCGCTCGTTGCGGCCAAGGATCTACCGTCTCGCCGGTTACGCGGTTCGCCGCGGTCTCACCGTCAAATCCCGCAACTGGGTCAGAATGCTGGACATCTGCATTCCGTTGAGCTGCGAAACAAACGGCAGAATCTCGGCTACAAACTGGTCTTTCACCAGTTCGCTGATTTCATCCTGACGGCTCTTTTCACCGCCAGTGAGCAGTTCCGGCACGGTCACCTCCAGTGCTCGCGCCAGCCGCTCCAGGGAAGACAGCGTAGGCGTGGCCTTCTCGTTTTCGATTTTCGACACGTAGGTTCGCGGCACCGACATCCGTCCAGCCAGTTGCCGCTGGCTGAGCCCGTTACGCAGGCGCAGTGAGCGGATCGACGTGGCCAGGTTCAAGTGTCCGCGGCCATTGCCGTGGCTTGGCATCATCACCGGCTCGGGCGCGACTTCGACCGGTTCCGGTTCTTCCTCGTCCATGGACAAGTGGCAGCGGCGGCAGTTGTTATTGGCGGTGCGGAATTGCACCAACAGGCAGTGATCGCAGCGTACGACCTCCCGTGCGTTTACCGGGGCAAGAGTCGTGGCCATCGGGTTGTGGGAGTGCCAGAGCGGGCTACTCCTGGAACCGTATGTGGAGGAGAGGTTCCAAAACCTCAAGCGTAATCTGAGGTACAGCCCCTGTGGATGTCAAGTATAAAATGAAATGAAACACGAAGTGCTTCGTTCAAAAACCGAAATAACCCAGTGAGAAACCGGAGAAAACAAGGAAAAACATGATGGATCGGAACGCCGCGTGGTGTTTACTAACTGAGTTCACCCAGTCCGAAAGTTTGCGCAAACACGCGCTCGCGGTCGAAGCGTGCATGCGCGTCTACGGTCGAAAATTCGCTGCGGGTTCAGCATCGGCTTCAACCAACGACGAAGAACTCTGGGGCATCGTCGGACTCATTCACGACTTCGATTATGAAAAATATCCCAGCCTCGATGATCATCCTTACAAGGGCAACGCAGTTCTGAAAGAGCGAGGCTGGCCGGAGGTCATCAAGCGTGCTGTGATGTCGCACGCCGAATACACAGGAGTCAGTCGGGATTCGATGATGGAGAAGGCCCTGTTCGCCTGCGACGAGCTAGCCGGATTCATTACCGCCGTCGCGCTGATCAAACCAAGCAAGTCGCTGGCGGACGTAGATGTGAAGTCAGTGCGGAAAAGAATGAAAGACAAAGCCTTCGCCCGCAAGGTGAATCGCGACGACATCGTCAACGGCGCGGCGGAGCTGGGCGTTGACCTCGATGAGCACATCGCAGTCTGCATCGACGCCATGAAGGGAATCGCGGGGGAGTTGGGATTAAACGGTGCGGCAGAAAAAATAGGATAATCCTATTCTTGTGGGGCCGCTCAGTGCGGCCTTGACAGAGCGGAGCAGTCAGGCAACTGGTATGGGTAGACTGCGGCCATGCCTTTCCTGCTTCGGCCTCCAGCGTCCACAACCTCCAACTTCCACGATGCTGTCTTAGATGATGGCTCTGGCGGCTGAAGCGTCAAGACGTAAAAGCTAGTGATCTCAGCTCGTACCAGCCGTGTATAAGATCGAACTCCTTCCACGACCGTATCGTCATATTTGAATCGCGCATTGCGGTGCAGAAATCGGTCTGGCGAAAACGGATCAGCACTGGTGCTTAGAAGAAAGCCGCCCGACTCCCGCGTTAACTCTAGCAAGTCGCCGGGTCCAAACTTTTCCTCTTCCCTCCTTGCTGCCCCAGCAACTAAGAAAGCGAACAAGCGTACACCGGTGGCACGCAAGGCACGCTCGATGCGCGCTTTCGTCTCTCTGCTGTCGTTTTCTCCTCCATCCGTGATCACATAAATTGCGTCACCAGGCCGTGTGGGGTTCAGCGATTTCAGCGCATCGAGAATGGATTCGTACAAGGCGGTCCGTCCTTTCACGTTCTTAGCTTGAATAACCGTTTTGCTCTGCAACCAGTCTTCCATGAGCTGCCGCCCCTCCGAAACCTCAAACCTCTGTCCGATGGCGCCAGCAAACGTCATGAGTGAAACCCTCTGCTGCGGAGGTGCTAAACGCAGAAATTCTGAGGCCGCAGCCCTTGCAATCTTCCACTTGTTGGAATCGCCATCCAACTCTCCGCTCATGCTCCCGCTGGTATCGAGTAGTACCACCACTCGCCCGTAAGGATCGTCTCTTTGGACTAGTGACAGAACGTTCAGGGGTCGGCTCCGATAGGATGCTCTGAAGTCGTTTACGAGTAGTCCTTTGACTGGACCGCCGTGCGCATCAAGCACGTTTACGATTGCGGAACGCTGCCTGCAGTCGTCAGCAACCTGGGCGTTGAGACTGGCAGAAAGCACGATAAGGCAAGCAAGTGTCGTGGCCGGCGGCAGCATAGCGCTCCAAAGGGAAGCATCTTAGCACGGCTCTTCGGAAGGGAGGCGGTTTCGCCGCAGGTGACCTTCTCCGCAATAATCCCGCGAAGTCCACTGTCATAGATCAGAACGTCAACGAGAGTCACTGGAACATTCTTTGATAGTTCGCCCGTGGCAAAACCTAGCGCAGCGCCTCTGCCACCCTCCCGCTTGCAATCAACTCCGCCAGCCGCGTGAAGTCCTGATACATCGCGCGGTCCTTCACCATCGTCGGGCATACCGCGCGGATTGCCGCGTGCGCAGCTTGTCCTCGCTTAGACGTCTTGAGCGGTGCGAGAAAGTCGAGCGCTTGCGCTACGGCCATGGCCTCAATGGCAAGCACGTTACGCGTGTTAGCGACGATGCGCGTCAGCTTCATCGCCGCCGTCATGCCCATCGAAACGTAATCTTCCTTGTTGCCCGACGTCGTGATCGAGTCTGCTGAGGCGGGATGCGCCAGCACTTTGTTCTCGCTCACCAGCGACGCGGCCGTGACCTGCGGCAGCATGAAACCGGAGTTCAGCCCCGCACCAGCCGCGAGGAATGGCGGCAGGCCTTCGTTCAGCGCAGGATTCACGAGCCGTTCCAGGCGCCGCTCGCTGATGCCGGCTAGCGCGGTGAGAGCGATGGCAAGAAAGTCGAGCGCGAACGCCAAAGGCTGGCCGTGAAAGTTTCCGCCCGAAATAATGTCGCCTTCAGCCTGGCTGGCGTCCCTGACGAAGACCAGCGGATTGTCGACGGCAGAGTTTACTTCGACTTCGAAGACCTCGCGGCAATGCGCCAGCGTGTCGCGCGCCGCGCCGTGTACTTGTGGGATGCAGCGCAGCGAATATGCGTCCTGAACCTTGCCGCAGTCGCGATGGGACTCGCGAATCTGGCTGCCTTCAAGCACGCGGCGCAGGTTGGCCGCACTCTTCAACTGCCCGCTGTGCGGACGGGCCTTGTGAATGCGCTCATCGAAAGCGACGTCAGTGCCCTTGAGCGCATCACAACACAGGGCGCCGAGAACATCGGCCGTGTCCACCAGAATTTCTGCGGCCAGCAGAGCGAGCGTCCCCACCGCCAGCATGCCCTGTGTGCCATTGATGAGAGAGATGGTTTCTTTTGCCTCCAGTACGAGCGGCTTTATCTGCGCCTGCTTGAGCGCGTCAGCAGCGGCGATGCGCGCGCCTTTATCGTCGATGCATTCGCCTTCGCCAATCAGCGCGAGGGCCAGATGCGCCAGCGGCGCGAGATCTCCACTTGCTCCCACGCTGCCTTGCGAAGGCACCATGGGAGTAACGCCGCGGTTGAGGAATTCACAGAGCGTATCAATCACCACCGGGCGCACGCCCGAGCAGCCCTTGGCCAGAGAGTTGGCGCGCAACAGCATCATGGCGCGGGTCTCAGCAACCGACAGCGGCTCGCCCACTCCGGCGGCGTGCGAGCGCACCAGATTGACTTGCAGTTCGCGAATCTGGTCGCCGGCAATGCGGACGTCGCTGAGCTGGCCCACACCGGTGGTGATGGCGTAGGCGAGCTGATTTTTCGCTACCACGGCATCCACCACGGCGCGTGCGCTATCGACCGCTTCGCGCGCGTCGGGCGCGAGGAGTACAGGACGCCGGTCACCAATCAGCGCGACTTCGCCCACCTCTTCCAGAGTGAGATCATTCCCGTTGATGTGAAGGGCTTTCAAAAGAGTTCCCTAATTTCTATATTCCGCTTTCGCTTCCGCCTCGAATTACCATCTATTTTTGCAGCGCGGCGCGAAATGCGTTCAAATATTTATCGGGCAAAACAGCGATCTTCATTTGCGCGTCGGTGACGATGTGTGTGGTCTCCCCCTCGGCCAGCAGTGTGCCATCGGACAGGCGAAGCAGTTCGTAGCCAAAATGAACCACGGAGTCGCGGGCGCTCTTCAGCCGCGTGCGCACCAGCACCTCTTCGTCATAACGCACCGGGGCGCGATAGCGGCAGGTGGCCTCCGCGACGGCGATGAAACGGTTGTCTTTGCTTTCCATATCACGGTAGGAGAAGCCCATCTGCCGCAGCAATTCGACCCGGCCCACTTCGAACCAGATGAAATGATTCGAGTGATAGACCACGCCCATCTGGTCGGTCTCGGCGTAACGCACGCGCAGACGGGTTTCATTAACGGCGGGGGGAAGGTTACCGCTCATTGTCCACTCCAGCGCGGCTTGCGCTTTTCGAGAAATGATGAGACGCCTTCACGGAAATCCGCCGTGTTCCGTATGGCGGCATTCTCCCGGACCGCAGCCTCGATCTGAGCGTCCAGTTCAGCGCGGGCGTGATTGCTGAGCAGGCGCTTGGTAGCGTGCAAAGAAGCGGGACTGTTCTCGATGAGCATCGCAGCCAATTCGCGAGCCTTCGCCATCAAGTTTTCCGGAGCCACGATTTCCTTGATCAGTCCCATGCGTGCCGCTTCGTCTGCTCCGATCATGCGGCCCGTAAGCAGTAGATCGCGCGCCTGTTTTTCGCCGACCTGCCGAAGCAGAAAGGTGGACACGATCGCGGGTACAAATCCAATGCGCACTTCGGTATAGCCAAACTTAGCTTCCGGCACGGCCAGGGTGAAGTCGCACAGCAAAGCAAGCCCTGTGCCGCCTGCGATCGCCGCTCCATTCACCGCTGCAATGGTCACCTTAGGAAACTCATAGAGCGAGCGGAAGAGGCGGACCATGGTCTCCGAATCTTTCAGATTCTGCTCCGCAGAGCGGCCAATAAGCGCCTTCAGGTCGTCCAGGTCCATGCCCGAACAGAAGGCTTTGCCTGCGCCGGTGATAATGAGCACTTGAGCCCGCGACTTGGCGACCTCATCGAGGCCTCGAAGCAAGTCGTCCATCAACTCGAAACTGATGGCGTTGCGCTTGTCCGGCCGGTTCAGCGTGATCGTGGCCACAGCAGCGTCGTGCGCGAGTTGGATTGTGGTGTAGGACATTTCAAGATCAGCAGATTTCACCGATGAACGAGACCACGGCGACACTACATCGGATGGACTCGACAATCTCTGCACATTCTCGATGGCTGCTCAATCCGCAGCCACCGAAGTGGTGTACCGCCTTCCTATTTCTGCCGTGGCTCGCAACAGCGTGTCCAGCGGCTTCAGCGGCGGTAATTGTGCGCCACGTTGAGGCAAGGCTTCAATGACTTTTTCGGTGGCGATATTTCCCACCAGCGCGTCCTGGGCGAAGGGACACCCGCCGAGGCCGCCCAAAGCGGAATCAAAGCGGCGGCAGCCGGCGTCGTAGGCCGCAAGAATCCTTTCGGCGGCGTGCTCGGGACGGCTGTGCAGGTGCACGCCAATCTCAAGGTAATCGTACTTCGCCAGCACCGCGCCGACCAGCTCACTGATCTGCTGCGGAACCGCCATGCCGACTGTGTCGGCAAGAGAAATCATGTGGAGATTATCCACTTCCATCAGCGCTATGGCTTCGACGACCTCGTCGATGCTCCAGGGATCACCATAGGGATTGCCGAATGCCATGGAAATATAAACCACCACGTCGAGTCCGGCAGCATCAGCTTTGTTGTGAATCTTCTCAAGTTCCTCCAAAGCGTCTTCGGCGGATTGTTTCTGATTCTTCCGCAGAAATGTCTCGGAGATGGAATACGGAAATCCCAGCGTCTTCACGGCCTGCGTCTCGATGGCCCGTTGTGCGCCCTTTTCATTGACCACGATCCCAATGATCTCGACGTCATCCGGGGGATCGAGTTCCTTCAATACCTCTTCCGAATCTGCCATTTGGGGCACAGCTTTCGGGGATACGAAGGAGACGGCGTCGAGGTGCTTGAATCCCGCGCTAATCAGCGCCTGCAGATAAGTCCGCTTCATGTCAGACGGAATTTGTCCCTTCAGCCCCTGCCAGGCGTCGCGTGGACATTCGATCAGTTTTATGGAATCCGCTGTTAGCATTCAGTTCTTGGTTCTTAGCCAAAATCGGCAAGGGAAACATGATCTATCGGATTACGGTCCCGCCGCCAGCGGA
>Ga0137415_10003532_pt1 | contig 15539 bp, 16 predicted proteins | sample CZODoug3_1_1_16f_FD_183082 | JGI IMG/M metagenome (GOLD analysis project Ga0137415, IMG submission 183082) | Vadose zone soil fungal communities from Angelo Coast Range Reserve, California, USA - CZODoug3_1_1_16fungal (Hybrid Assembly) | ecosystem: Environmental > Terrestrial > Soil > Vadose... | reverse complement strand
CCGGTGCGCTACTGGCTCATGGGCGCCAACGAATGGCGCACGGGAAAGGACTGGCCGCTGCCTCAGACGCAGTGGAAAAAGTACTACCTCTCGCATTGGGAAACCCTGACGACCGAGCCTCCACGTCCCGCGGCGGAGCTCGGCGCGTCGGCGCGTGAGCCGGACGTCTACACCCAGATGCCGGTCACTAAGACGACGAAGGTCGAGCGGCTGCGGTACATGACCGAGCCGCTGCCGAACGACGTGACGGTCGTGGGTCCCATCACGCTGACGCTCTACGCAGCCATCGACCAGAACGATACGAACTGGATCGTGATCCTCAAGGACGTCGGCCCGGATGTATCGGTGCGCACGGCGCGCGAGGGTGAGCGCGACGTTCCGTCCAACCTGCCCGAGCGCGAGCTCACCCGTGGCTGGCTCAAGGCCTCCTACCGCGCGCTGGACGAGCGCCGATCCAAGCCGTGGAAGCCGTTCCACAAGCTCACCCGCGACTCCATCGTCCCAGTCAAACCTGGCGAGATCGTCGAGTACAAGATCGAGATCCTGGCAACGGCAAATCAGTTCAAGGCCGGGCATCGGGTCTGCCTCGAGATCACCAGCATGGATGTCCCAACGGGTACCGGCGCCATGACGAACGTGGAGTACATCCCCTACCACGTCTGCAGCAGCAAGCCTGTGACTCACCGGATCTATCGCGACGCCGAGAGGCCCTCACATCTGTTGCTGCCAATCATCCCCTAGGGTAACCCGTTCTCTGCGTCGCTCTCCCCAGCGGCGAGACACAGCATCGCTCTCCCCTACTGCGAGGAACTGCACCATGAGCACTATCCGTTTCGAACGTCGGGAAGGCATCGGCAGCATCGTGCTCGCCAACCCGCCATTCAACCGTCTCGACCTGCGGTTCTCGTCGGCACTACGTGAGGCGGTGCACGCCGCAAGCGAGAGCGACATCCGCGTCCTGGTCGTGCGTGCGGACGGACCGAACTTCAGCCTGGGCGGCGAAGTACGCGAGTGGCCGGGCAAGGATGTCAACTGGTTCCGTACATTCGTCGCCGAGATAAACGCTTCGTATCGCGCCATCGAAGCGCTTCGCGTGCCGACCATCGCCGTCGTGCGGGGCCTGGCATTCGGCGGCGGCTTCGAACTCGCGCTGTCCTGCGATTTCCTGGTTGCGGCCGATAACGCGGTCTTCCGCTGTGTGGAGGTAACCACCGCCATGCTGCCCATCGCCGGTGCGTTACAACGTCTGGCCGAGCGCGTGGGTCGCGCCCGCGCCTCGCGCTTCGCGATGCTCGGAGAGCCCATTCCGGGCGCGCACGCAGGCGCGCTGGGCATCGCGACTCATGTCGTTCCAGACGCTCAACTAGAGTCCGAAGCAAATGCGCTGGCGCGTCGCCTCGCGTCGGGTCCTACCCGCTCCTATCGCGCAACGCGCACGCTGCTGAAGGCGTGGTCCGGAGGTGGAGTCGCCGCGGCGGATTCGGTGATGCTGGACGTGTCGATGGACCTCTACAACGGCATGGACGCGCAGGCCGGCTTCGCCAACACCGCGAAGGCGTTCGACGCCAACATCGAACCGCCCGAAATGGTGTTCGAGGGCAAGTAACCCATTCGACCACCTTCGACACGGGAGAGACTCTTGACTCAGCACAGCTACGTCCATGGCGACACCGAATCCGCGCTGATCGGAGCAACGATCGGCGCGTACCTCGACGACACTGCCAGACGCAATGGGGCGCGACAGGCGCTGGTCGTACCCCATCAGCGTGTGCGCTGGACCTATGGCCAGCTCAAGACACGCTCGGATGAGCTTGCCGCCGGACTACTGTCGCTTGGATTGGAGCCGGGTGACCGCGTCGGAATCTGGGCGCTGAACTGCGCCGAGTGGGTCGTTGCCCAGTTTGCCACCGCCAAGGCCGGGCTAATTCTCGTCAACATCAATCCCGCCTACCGCACCAGCGAGCTTGAACACGTCCTGCGCGCCGTCCAGTGCAGCGCGCTCATCACAGCAACGCGTTTTAAGTCGAGTGATTACATCGCGATGTTGAACACGCTCGCACCTGAATTGGCTCAGGACCGCGACGTGTTGACCAGCGCTAGGCTGCCGGCTCTGCGACATGTCATCACCATCGGAAACGAGGTTTCGGCCGGGTGCACCCCATTCGCAGCCGTGTGCGGCCTTGCGGACCACGACGCGAGGCAGCGCCTCGATGCCGTCGCAGCGACAATCGACCCACACGCACCGGTCAACATCCAGTTCACGAGCGGAACGACGGGTCTGCCCAAAGGTGCAACCCTTTCGCACCACAACCTCATCAACAACGGTTTCTTCGTTGGTGAGGCAACGGGCATCGAACCCGGCTCGCGGGTCTGCATTCCGGTGCCGCTGTATCATTGTTTCGGCATGGTCATGGGCAACCTCGGTTGCCTCACGCACGCCGCGACCATGGTCTACCCAGCCGAGTCGTTCGAACCCGCGGCGACGCTTGCGACCGTCGAAGCAGAAAAGTGCGATGTCCTTTACGGTGTGCCGACAATGTTCATCGCGCAGCTGAACCATCCGGAGTTCGGGCGATACGCCCTCTCCTCTCTGCGGCGCGGAATCATGGCCGGCGCGCCCTGCCCCGTCGAAGTGATGAAAGAGGTCATGTCCAAGATGCACATGAGCGAGATCACCATCGCTTACGGCATGACAGAGACCAGTCCGGTGAGCTTCCAAAGCAGTCGCGACGACCGACTGGAACTCCGAGTCTCCACAGTGGGCCGCGTTCAGCCGCACCTGACGGTCAAGATCATCGATGACGAAGGCCAAGTCGTTCGACGCGGGGAACCGGGCGAACTCTGCACTCGCGGCTACTCGGTGATGCTGGGCTATTGGGGCGACGAAGCGCGTACCAAGGAAGCCGTCGACGCGGAAGGCTGGATGCATACGGGCGACCTCGCCACCATCGACGACGATGGCTACTGCCGAATCGTCGGTCGCATCAAGGACATGGTGATTCGTGGCGGCGAAAACATCTATCCGCGCGAAATCGAAGAGTTTCTCCACCGACATCCCGACATCCGGGACGTGCAAGTCATCGGGGTGCCCGATGAGCGGTACGGAGAAGAACTGTGCGCGTGGATCGTCCCGCGTGCCGGCGCCACGCTCGACGAGGAATCCGTACGCGCCTTCTGCCGCGACCAGATCGCTCATTACAAGGTGCCACGCTACATCCGCCTGGTGGAGGGATTCCCGACGACCGTCACTGGAAAGGTTCAGAAGTTCCAGATGCGCGAGCAAATGATCCAGGAACTCGGCAAGCCAACTCGCTGATTCCGGGATGCCGGCCAGGAGACATCCATGAACGGTGCATCAGCGCCCTCCCCTCAAACCACCGTGTTGTTGGTATTTCTGCCCGTCAAGCCGGAAGCGCGCGAGCATTTTCGGAAGATGCTGTTTGCGGTCGGCGAGCGAATCGCCAAGGAGCCCGACTTCGTGAGCGCATCGGTCCACGAGGACATGGACGACCCAGACATGATCGTCCTCTATGAAACCTGGATCGGCAGCCGCGAGCACCTTTTGATGACGCATCTGAGCAAGCCATACCGCAAGGAATACGAAGCAGCGTTGCCGCAGATGCTGAAGTCAGAACGTCGCATCGTGTTCCTCCAGCCGCCCATGGCGTCCTACTCGAAGGCGTGAGCGCGAGGACGGTATGGACGCGTTCGAATACACGCCGCTGCACGGTCGCGTTGTCTTCGGGCACGGGACGCTGGCGCGTGTGGCAGAGGAACTGAGCCTGCTGGGCTGCAGGCGGGCCTTCGCTCTATCCGACCCGCACCACGCGAAAACGGCCGCCGCAAAGCTTCTCGAAGTGTTGGGCGATCGCGCCGTTGGGCTATCCACCGACGCGGTCATGCACACGCCCGTCGAGGTGACTGAACGGGTGCTGGACCGGGTGAGCGAAGCATCCCCTGACTGCCTGGTGTCGCTCGGTGGCGGATCGACCACAGGGTTGAGCAAGGCAGTGGCATTTCGTACTGGCCTGCCACAGATTGCCATTCCGACGACCTACGCCGGCTCGGAGGCAACACCCATCCTCGGCCAGACGGAGCAAGGGCGAAAGACGACGCTGCGTTCGCTGAAGGTTCTTCCGCAGGTCATCATCTATGACGTTGACCTGACGCAGGGCATGCCGGTGCGCCTGTCGGTTGTCTCAGGCGTGAACGCAATGGCTCATGCCGTCGAGGCGCTGTATGCCAAGGATGGCAACCCGGTGACGTCGCTTCTTGCGGAGCAAGGCATCGCCGCCCTGGGCCGCGCACTACCGCTGATCGCCGCCGACACGCAGCATCGCGAGGCGCGCTCCGACGCCTTGTTCGGAGCCTGGGTCTGCGGCAACTGCCTGGGCACGGTGGGCATGGCCCTGCACCACAAGCTCTGCCACATGCTCGGTGGCAGCTTCGACTTGCCCCACGCCGAAACGCACACGGTCATTCTTCCGCACGCCGTGGCGTTCAACCGGAGCGCCGCACCGCGGGCGCTCGCGCGTGTCGCTCGCGCGCTCGGAGTCGATGACGCAGCGGACGGCCTGTTCGACCTGGCCCACAAGCTCGATGCGCCCACGTCGTTGAAAGCGATCGGAATGGCCGAATCCGATCTGGACAAGGCTGCTGAGATTGCCACATCGGTGCCTTATTGGAACCCTCGCCCCGTCGACAAAGGCGCCATCCGCGCGCTCCTCGAGGACGCGTATCACGGCCGTAGACCATCGCACTGAGGAAGAAGGCAGTCATGGACGAAGTCTTTCCCGAACTCACCGAGGACGTTATTGCCCGGATGAAGAACGGCGAGCCCCGGCTGCGCGAAGTCGTGACGCTGCTCGTCCGTCATCTCCACGCATTTGCTCGCGAAGCCAGCCTCACCCAGGACGAATGGCGCGCGGGGATCGACTTTCTGACTCGCACCGGCCAGATGTGCTCGGAAAGCCGCCAGGAGTTCATCTTGTTGTCCGACATTCTGGGCGTGTCGATGCTTGTCGACGCGATCGCCAACCAAGCGGGTCATGGCGTCACGGAATCAACTGTCCTGGGGCCGTTCTACGCGGGTCCGCAGCGCGAGCTCAACAAAGGCGACACGATCCTTCTGCGTGAGGAGAACGGCGCGCCTCTGGTCATGAAAGGACGAATCGCCAACGAGAGCGGCGTATCAATCGTCGGCGCGAAGGTAGAGGTTTGGCAGACAGCGATCAACCAGCTTTACGACGTTCAGGACCATGACCAACCGCGCGGCCACCTCAGGGCCACCTTCAGGACCGACGAGCGTGGCGAGTACGAGTTCAAGACCGTCCTGCCGGTGAGCTATCCGATTCCCAGCGACGGGCCCGCAGGACAGCTCCTGCAACGATTGGGGCGCCATCCCTTCAGGCCCGCCCATGTCCACTTCATGATCAGTGCGCCCAAGTACCGGACCCTTGTGACCCATCTCTTCCTGGCAGGCGACAAGTATCTCGAGAGCGACGCGGTGTTTGGCGTCAAGCCGTCTCTCATTGTGAGGCCCGAACGGAACAACCACGTCCACATGGTCAAGTATGACTTCGGTTTAGCTTGGGGATAGCTTCGCAGTGTCGCGCGTGCTCTCTGACGGCCAGATGGGCGTCGTCCTCGAGACATGAGGCCGATGGGGTCTACGATTCGCAGTCGCCCGGCCAGAAGCGGCGGGTTCGCGTGTGTTAGCGTTTGGGCATGAGCACCCAAAGCACCTCTATCGCTAAGCGGATCCGATCGCCCGATTCCAGGCGGGGCGGCAAACCAAGAAAGCGGGCAGAGCAGGAGCGCTCACAGGCCACGCGCTCGACGATCCTCGAGGCAGCGCTTGCCGAGTTTGCCGAAAAGGGCTTCGCGGCAGCGAGCATCCGAAGCATCGCAGAGCGCACCGGTTTCCAGCATCCGCTGCTCACCTACCACTATCGCACCAAGGACTTGCTGTGGCGAGCGGTCGCCGAGGATACGTTCGCACGCATTCGCGACGAGTGGGACAAGCGCGCTCCCCGGGAAGCCACCTTGTCGCCTTTGGAGCGACTTCGCGCTGAGTACCGCGCGCTCTTTCGGCATACCGTCGCGTTTCCCGAATTCCATCGCTTCATGCGACAGGAGGCATCGCCTGATAACCCTCGACTGGATTGGGTTGCCGAGACCGTGTTGAAACCGCTCATCGACAGGCTGCTGCCACAGATCAAGGCTGCCCAAACGCAGGGTTTGCTGCCCCGGGTCGAACCGATTCTGTTCCACTACATGATGGTCAGCCTCACGGCGGCGCTGTCCGAGTTTGCACCGGAGATGCGAGTCACGCGACGCCTTTCAGCTGACCGTCCGGAGGTAATCGAGGCCTACTGGAAGCTGGTAGAAGACACGGTGTTCGGAACGATGGCCAACGGCAGCGCAGGCAAGAACTACAATTCACACGACACGGATCCCGCGACAGCCCGCAAACGGAAGCAGCGCGTCTGACTTAAAAGGGTGCGCGATATTCGGGGCACTGCGGCCGCTTCACCGCCGGCTCCCAGACTCTTCGAACCCGGTCGCAAGAGCGTCGATCAACGCTCGCACCGCCGGAATCAGTCCTCGCCGTGACGGGAAGACTACGTGCACGATACCGGGCACCACTTGTAGTTCGGGCAAAACGTGCACCAGGGTTCCGTCCGCCAAGTCCGTTCGGATCAGGGAATCCGGCAGCATAGCGATACCGATACTCTCCAGCGCGGCAGTACGCAACGTCGCAAGGTCGTCGGTGGCAAGCCGCGGCGTGTGCTGGACCTCCAACTCTGTTCCGTCCGCAGCAGTGAACTGCCAAGAAAACCTGTTGCCAGGGCGTGCCATGCTCAGGGTCGGTAGCTTGCCGAGGTCATCGCTGGATGCAGGCTTGCCGTGCTGCGCGATGAACCAGCGACTGCACACCAGCACCATTTGCGACTTGCCAAGGAGCCTAACTGCGAGTTCGGAATCCTCCAGCGGAGGAAGTCGCACGCGGACCGCGAGATCGAACCCCTCTTCAACAACGTCGATGCGTCGATTCGTTGCCTCCAGGCTCAGGCGAACCGCAGGGTTGTCGGCCATGAACCGCGCAAGGATCGCTCCGATATCACTCAACAGCAGCCCGACTGGACAACTGATGCGCACGAGACCTTGGGGTGCCGAGCGGGTCCTTTCAATGGCTTCCCGCGCGGCTTCCGCTTCGCTCACCATGGCCACGCAATGGCGGTAGAACGTCTCGCCCGTTTCCGACAGCGAGATGCTGCGCGTGGTCCGATTCACCAGATGAACACCGAGCTGACGCTCCAGCTCTGAGATTCGCCGACTGAGCTTTGACGTCGCGATGCCGAGCGCGCGTGACGCCGCAGAGTAGCCCCCATGCTCGATCACCTTGGCGAATAGATACATGTCGTTCAGGTCGTGCATTTCGGACATTTCTCTCTCCTCACCTTTGCACGCATGGGAAGGTGCTTTGCCGACAAGCCTCTAGGCGCAACTCCCCGTTCCTTTTACCTTGGATCGGTCCCATCCGCGTTGTGCGCTGCACCAAACAGGGATAAGACGCGATTGGTGCCTGCGTGTACTGAGCGCCCTGTCCTTGTGGGCTCTCGAGGCAAACGCAAGAACCGCGCTCACCGTCCTTCTTGCTGGTTCAGCAAAGCATCCTTCTGATTCATCGGCTGGTTTTGCGGCGCCGCAACCCTCATGCTTCAAAGCACGCCGATTGGAATGTCATTCCGGAATTGTTGGTCCACCCCATCACTCAAGAACCCGGAATACCGACATGATTGACCACAGACCTCTCTCTGCCCTTCCCGGCGCGAACCTCGGCTGGCTCAAAGCTCATCATCACTTCCCAGTTGACGGGCGGCACGATCCGGCACACATGCCCGTCAAGTCTCTCTACGTGTGGAACGACGACCAGTTCGCGGCCGGACACGGGTTTCCGCTTCACTATCACCGAGACGTCGAAATCATCACGTATGTCAGAACCGGCGTCGTGACTCATGAGGACACGCTGGGCAATTCGTATGAGATCCGAGCCGGTGATGTTCAGGTCATGAGCACCGGATCTGGGCTGCGCCACTCCGAATTCAATCGCACCAAGGCCCCTCTGAAGATTTTCCAGATTTGGATCTCGCCGAATAGTCTCGGTGCACCACCCTCCTACGCAACGCGCCCCTTCCCAGGACGTGAGCGCTCGAACCGCCTGACCGTGCTCGCAAGTGGTCTTCCCGAAGATGCTTCTTCCGAGGCCTTGCCACTGAGGGCCAACGCTCGGCTTCTCGCCGGCCGACTCGAAGCTGGCGGGTCGATGAGGTACGACGTTCTGGACAGTCACGACCTGTACCTGGTGCCCGCAGTGGGCGCGGTATTAGTCAATGGCGTGCGGGCCGAGGAAGGCGACGGTGTGGCTGTCGCAAAGGAGGCGGTTTTGGAATTCGTAGCGCTGGCGGATACAGAGCTTGTCGCCGTGGAACTGGTCTAGCGAGCCTGAAGATATGAACCTTCCAAATGTCCATGCCTCGCGATTGCGCTTCGCGCCGAAGGTGGCCTCCAAGAGAGTCTGCGGCAAATTCAACACTGTCGCGTGACACCAATTGTCAACCCACCACTACGAGTCCGCATGAGCACTTTCTCACCCACGACCGCACGCAATCCGACCGCTCCCATTTCCGCCAACCAACCCAAGGAATCAACCGTGAACACCGTGCAAAACGTTTCCGAACTCGCCGGTCGCATTTTGCTGGCCGTGCTGTTCCTGCTTTCTGGCCTCGGGAAGATCGGCGCCTATGCCGGGACCGCCGCCTATATGTCCTCGCTCGGCGTGCCTGCCGCCCTGCTTCCCGTCGTCATCGCCGCTGAGGTCCTCGGCGCCCTCGCCATCATCGCCGGCTGGAAAACCCGCGTCACCGCCGTGCTTCTCGCCGGTTTTTCGCTGTTGACCGCCCTCATCTTCCACCACAACTTCGGCGACCAGATCCAGATGATCATGTTCCTCAAGAACGCTTCGATCGCCGGTGGCTTTCTGTTGCTGGTGGCGCACGGCTCCGGCCCGCTGAGCATCGACCGTCGACTCGCCAGGTAACAACGCGACTGCTGAAGGCGCGTCCATCACTTAAAAAGGAACACATCAATGAGCTTTCAGAATCCGCACACCAGCAAGCATCATGGAAAGATTGCCCTCATCACCGGCGGTACATCCGGCCTCGGGCTCGCCACGGCACAGCGTTTGGCAGTCGAGGGCGCGAGGGTCATCGTTACGGGGCGCCGACAGGCGGCGCTCGAGGCCGCGGTGGAGCAGATTGGCCACAGCGCGACCGGGATCCGCGGCGATATTTCCAACGCCGCGGATCTAGATCGGCTGTACAGCACGGTCGAGAAGCAAGTCGGGCGCCTGGACATACTGTTCGCCAATGCGGGTGGCGGCGAGTTTAGGCCGCTCGGCGACATCACTGAAGAACATTTCGACAAGACGTTCGCGATCAACGTCAAGGGCACCGTGTTCACCGTGCAGAAGGCGCTTCCCCTGATGCCCGCCGGTAGTGCGATCGTGATCAACGGCTCGATGGTCTCGGTGAAGGGCTTGCCGGCGTTCGGTGTGTATGCCGCAAGCAAGGCCGCTCTGCGTTCCTTTGCCCGCACTTGGTCCGTGGATCTCAAGGACCGTGGGATCCGCGTCAACGTGGTCGCTCCGGGCACCATCGTCACGCCCGCCTACAAGTCCGAGTTGGGCCTGAGCGACGAACAGATCGAAGGCTTCAAAAATCAGGCGGCTGCACTAGCGCCACTCGGTCGCACCGGCACTGCAGACGAAATCGCCAAGGCGGTGTCGTTTCTCGCCTCCGAGGACGCCAGCTACATCACCGGAATCGAGTTGTTCGTCGATGGTGGTACGGCGCAAATCTGAGCTGCAAGCGCCAACACCCTGTTGCGCGAGATCGCCTCACGCCGCCGTCAGGCCTTCGTAATGACATGGACGCGCAGATGGAACTCGAGAACCACCTCGTCGCTCAATGCGTGGCCAGCAGCAATGGACAGGAGAGAATTAGAGTCTTCACCGAAAGGCGGCCGCGAAGTTTGCTTGAGTCGTCGAACTCTTGAGTCTTCTCGCCGATTCTAGATCTTTCATGGCTGTGCTCAAACGCAAATCTGATCTTTCGGATCAGCGCCCAATCCGGGATGTCTTGGGTCGGATCACCAACCGCTGGACCATACTCGTTCTGTGCACTTTGGACGAGAAGAGGACGGTGCGCTTCAGCGGACTGAGGCAGATGATTGACGACATTTCTCAGTGCATGCTGGCGCGCACACTGCGAGGATTGGAGCAGGATGGCTTGCTGTCTCGATCCGTTTACCCCACGAACCCACCTCGAGTCGAATATGCATTGACCTCGCTAGGCAAATCACTGCTGGAACCGATGCAAGAACTCGTCAGTTGGGCTCGGCGTAACGAACGACGGGTAGTGGATGCGCGAGGGCGATACGGAAGGCGTTCGTGCTAGCCGGAAAGTCAAACCCGCTGCACGCTCCGGGCACGCTGCGCTGGCTTAGCGCGCCCTGTCCGGGTCGCGCTCCAGCAGGGTCACGACAACTTCGGCGTCGGAGGAAAGCTCCCTCTCCGCCTCCCAGATGAAGTGTCACCGCAGCAACCCCCACTGCCACAGCGAATCAGCGCGAATCGAATCCTTTTAACCCAAGGCGATTCGCTCGTACGTTGTCCCATTCGATTCCGAAATTCTGCTCAATGGGACAGCACAAGAAAATGGCCTGCAAACATTTGCTTGCAGACCATTGAATTTCAAGTGAAAAGTGGCGCGCCCGGCAGGATTCGAACCCACGACCCCTTCAATGGCACAACACTCCCGGTAGTAAATATTCCTTCTCAGGAATATTCCTTAGAAGCCATCACTGCGGACGCGCGAAGCGGCGCAAGGTCTGTGGACCGCCTGATAGCCTGATAGCCGACCGTCGGCGAATGCCTCTGGCATCGGCAAGACCCGACCGAAGCCGCCGGTCACGAGCGGCAGGTAAGCTTCAGCGAATACTCGAAGTGACGATCGAGGTGGGCTCTTCGAGCGGGCCGCTGGTGTCAGGCGGCGTCCGCCACTCGCTCGTACGAGAAGTGCGGGATGTCAGCCCGCTCCGAGGCATGCTCGATCGTTATCGCGCAGATGTTGCCGTCGCGGTCGAGATCGAGAACGGTATTCTCGTCGAGATCGCGAGTCTCCGCGACCGGTGCCTCACGAAACTCGATCAGCAGCGTGTCCGTCTGTTCGAAGTACCGAACTCTCATGGCACGAACCCTCGATCGAAGAACGCGTTGTGGACTGTCTCCCCGTCCGCGAGCAGCACAACCCGCAGATACCGCCCGTCGGCTTCCGGGACCTGAGTCGAGCGTCGAATTCTACCGTCGGCCAGCACCGCTTCCCGAATCGGTTCGCGGATGGCGCGCTCGATCCAGGCCTCGCGTATCGCCGCCCTGTCCGGACGCGCACGGATCGCATCGAAGTACTGGGTTACCTTCACGGCGACAGCCTAGCAGCGGTTAACGTCGGACCAGCCAGATGCGGCCCGCCAGGACCGGTAGTCGCTGACTCCGATGCGCTACGCTATCCTCCAGATCATATCGCCGCTTGCAGCAGATGGAGGGAACATGCAGTTCTATCTATATGGCTATAGGCCCGGCGACCCCGACATCCTCACGGCAGAGCTTCCCGACGCCGTCGACGTCCTCATCGTTGGCAGCGGTCCGGCTGGGGCCTTGCTGGCGGCACAACTGTCGACTTTCCCAGGTATAAGCACGCGACTCGTCGAGCGTCTCGACGGCCCGCTCCGGGTCGGTCAGGCCGACGGCGTCGCCTGCCGCACGGTCGAAATGTTCGATGCCTTCGGTTTGAGTGGGAAGCTCCTCCGCGAGGCCTACTGGGTAAACGAGACTGTCTTCTGGCGTCCGTCTAAGGCGGATCGCTCGCGGATCGAGCGCACCGGTCGCGTCCAGGATACCGAAGACGGCCTGTCGGAGTTCCCGCACCTGATCGTGAACCAGGCCCGCATGCAGAAGTACCTGCTCGACTACATGCGCAATTCGCCGACGCGACTCGAAGCCAACTATGGCTTGGAATTCCTAGACCTTAACGTCGAAACCGAGGGCGAACACCCGGTCGTGGTCACGCTGCGCAAAGTTGCCAACGGCGCGGAGAGTACAGTTCGCGCCAAGTACGTTGTCGGCTGCGATGGGGCACGCAGCCGGGTGCGTGATTCGATCGGTGCGGTGCCGCGCGGCGACTTCGCCAATCACGCCTGGGGTGTCGTGGACATGCTAGCCGTCACCGATTTTCCGGACATCCGACTCAAGGCCGCGATTCAGTCTGCGGACGAGGGCAACATCCTCCTCATCCCGCGCGAGGGCGGCTACATGGTGCGGCTCTACGTCGACCTCGGCGAGATCGACCCGAACAAACGCGAAGCCTTCCGCGAAAACACGCAGGAGATGGTCATCGGGACCGCGCAACGTGTGCTGCGCCCCTATACGCTCGACGTGAAAAGCGTGGCGTGGTTCGCGGTGTACCAGGTCGGCCAGCGCGTCACCGACCGCTTCGACGATGTCCCCGCGGACCAGGCCGACTCCCGCCTGCCGCGCGTCTTCATTGCCGGCGACGCCTGCCATACGCACAGCGCGAAGGCCGGCCAAGGCATGAACGTTTCGATGCAGGACACCTTCAACCTCGGCTGGAAGCTGATTTCGGTGCTCGAGAGACGTGCCAAACCGGAACTGCTGCGCACCTACACCGTCGAGCGCCACGCGATTGCCCAAGGCCTCATCGACTTCGACAAGGAGTGGTCGAAAATCATGGCCTCGCCGCCGAAAGATCCGAACCGCCCGGAACTCGGCGGCCTCGACCCGGCCGAGCTTCAGGCCTATTTCGTGAAGTCGGGTCGTTACACCGCGGGTGTCGCGACGCATTACCCGCCGGCGACGGTTCTGACCGCCGAGGCGACCCACCAGAATCTCGCCAAGGGCTTCACAATCGGCATGCGTTTCCACTCCGCACCTGTCGTGCGCCTCGCCGACGCCAAGCCGGTGCACCTCGGGCACGCCGCCCGTGCAGATTGCGCTTGGCGCATTTACGCCTTTGCCGATGCGAGCGGACGGCGCCTGCGCAAGCTCGCAGACTTCCTGGCGGAGTCCCCGAATTCTCCGATCCGCCGGTTCACCCCGGCGGGGGCGAACATCGACAGCGTGATCGATGTTCGCGCCGTCTTCCAGCAGGGGCACCGCGACCTCAAGGTCGAAGAGCTCCCGTCGATTCTGCTTCCGCGCAAGGGGCGCTTCGGGCTTATCGACTACGAGAAGGCCTACTGCCCCGACCTCAAGAACGGTCCCGACATCTTCGAGCTGCGCCGCATCGACCGTGAGAAGGGCGCGATTGTCGTTGTCCGCCCCGACCAGTACGTTTCGAACGTACTCCCGCTGGACGCGCACGACGAACTCACAGCGTTCTTCGGAAGATTCCTGCTCGATCGTCAATAGCTTCGGGACGCGCGAACTGATCATGGTCGTGTCGAAGTTCTATCACTTGCAGCCTCATCTTCGCGGGCACGCCGGAGGGTGTCGGTCCGGCGTTAGCAGGTGACCGGATCGTCGTCGCCGTCATCGCCATCCCGACCGAGAACCAGGCGTACGCGAACAACATAACCTTGCGGCGCCCGAGGATGTCGCCGACCGTACCGGCGAGCAGTGCCCCAACAAGCACTCTGAGCTATTCGCCGCTGCCCCAATCTTGCGACGGAAGCTCGAGCGGCTTCGCAACGGCCTTTGGCGCGACGCGAACGGCTGCTTCCATAATGTTCAACGACCGCAATGGAGGCCCTGAACCGTCGGGTTAGGGTCGATGACTGCCAGTCCCCGCTGCCGGCCGAATGGCCGCACCCAAGCGGGATGCAGCCGGTTGTTTTGCGCTTTCATGTGCCTGAGACAGCCCCACGGGATCTTGGCGCCAAACGATTTCAAGGCCGCTTTTCGCTGCGAGGTTCGACATGCAAAGGTCCGCGGGCCGGGCTAAGACCGGCAAACTTTCCACTCCCAAGGCGACCGGCCGATGCGTTTGCGGGGACGTGAAGTTCGAGATCGACTATCCCGCATTCTGGGCCTGGCACGACCATTCCGATGCCAGCCGTCGCGCCCAAGGTTGCGCCTACGCGACGTACGTGGGTACGTGGCGCAAGCGATTTCGCGTCTTGCAGGGATCCGAACGCATCACGCGGTTCGACGAACCGAAGACGCGCGCAAAAAGAAGCTTCTGCGCCCGATGCGGGACGCCCCTATTCTACGAACGCGCGAGCGCGCCAAAGTGGGTGAACATTCCCCGCGCACTGTTTTCGGGACGCACGGGCCGTGAGCCGCGCTACCACTTATCCATCCAAGAGAAAGTGGATTGGGCTTATATGGGAGAGCCTCTGGGGCCGCTGAAGGGTTACCCCGGTGTGATGTGGGTCCGGCCAAAGCGGAAGAAAAGCGTAGAGCTGCCCGAGGTATTGTAATCAAGTACGTGATTTAAATTGACAGTTCGCCCTGAGCTTGTCGAAGGGTAATGGTTGAAACCGGCGCCCGTAGGCGGGCCGATCCGCAGCGGCGTGACCTTGCGGCCACGCCGCTTTTCGCATCGGAAGGGAAATCTTCGCCCTCGATTGAGCGACCGGATCCCATCGCTGACAGCGTTTCGATTGGATTTCCCGATAGAAGACGGTCGTCACCGACAGCAACGGGTCGAAAGCGGGAATCACGTCATCCGCGACCATCAATGTGCGACAGTTCGCCTGAGATACTACAGGGCGCCGCCCATGCTCGAAATCTACGTCAGCACCGATGTCGAAACCGACGGTCCGGTCGCCGGTAAGCATTCCATTCTCAGTATTGGATCGGCAGCCTATACGGCGGAAAAGGAAATGCTTTCGACATTCTCCGCCAACTTGGAAACATTGCCGAACGCGCCTCCCGATTCCAAGACCGCTGCCTGGTGGTTGACGCAGCCGGAAGCGTGGTCGGCGTGCAGGCAGAACCTCGAGCCCCCGCGCGACGCGACCATGGACCCGCGGGAAGTCTAGATCCGAGAGGAGACCAGGAAACAGCGTGGCCGGTGACGCGATTCAAATGATGGGCACGGTGACCGAGGTGCTGCCCAACACGACGTTCCGCGTGAAGCTCGAAAACGGCCACGAGGTGCTCGCCTACGTGAGCGGCAAGATGCGGAAGAACTACATCCGCATCCTCCAGGGCGACCGGGTGGCGGTGGATCTCTCTCCCTACGACCTGACTCGCGGCCGGATTACCTACCGATACAAGTAGTCGTCAGCGGTCAGCGTCCGGCTCCTAGGGTCAATCCCACCAGCAGGTTCCGGCCCGGCGCGGGTTCGTAGTAGCGGCCCGCCGCCGCGTTGATCACGACCGACCCCACGTACTTCCGGTTGAAGGCGTTCTGGACTGCGACGAAGGGGGCGAGGTGCGGGGCATCCCAACCGAG
>Ga0137415_10003531_pt1 | contig 15539 bp, 13 predicted proteins | sample CZODoug3_1_1_16f_FD_183082 | JGI IMG/M metagenome (GOLD analysis project Ga0137415, IMG submission 183082) | Vadose zone soil fungal communities from Angelo Coast Range Reserve, California, USA - CZODoug3_1_1_16fungal (Hybrid Assembly) | ecosystem: Environmental > Terrestrial > Soil > Vadose... | reverse complement strand
CGTCAACCAGTTGGCGGACAACCTGACCGGCCAGGTCCGCAACATTGCCCAGGTGACCACGGCCGTGGCACAGGGTGACCTGTCGCAGAAGATCACGGTGGATGCCCGTGGCGAGATCCTGGAGCTCAAGAGCACGGTCAACACGATGGTCGACCAGCTCTCCTCGTTCGCCGACGAGGTGACCCGGGTGGCCCGCGAGGTGGGCACCGAGGGCAAGTTGGGTGGTCAGGCGCAGGTGAAGGGCGTCGCCGGTACCTGGCGGGACCTCACCGAGAGCGTCAACCAGTTGGCGGACAACCTGACCGGCCAGGTCCGCAACATTGCCCAGGTGACCACGGCCGTGGCACAGGGTGACCTGTCGCAGAAGATCACGGTGGATGCCCGTGGCGAGATCCTGGAGCTCAAGAGCACGGTCAACACGATGGTCGACCAGCTCTCCTCGTTCGCCGACGAGGTGACCCGGGTGGCCCGCGAGGTGGGCACCGAGGGCAAGTTGGGTGGTCAGGCGCAGGTGAAGGACGTCGCCGGTACCTGGCGTGACCTCACCGAGAACGTCAACCAGCTCGCCTCCACGCTGACCTCGCAGCTGCGCGCGATCTCGGTGGTGTCCACCGCTGTGGCCCGGGGGGACCTGACCCAGCAGATCCGGGTGGCCGCCCTGGGCGAGGTCGCCGACCTGCGGGACAACATCAACCAGATGATCGTCACGCTCCGGGAGACCACCAAGGAGAACGCCGAGCAGAACTGGCTGGACTCCAACCTGGCCCGCATCGCCGGCCTGCTGCAGGGCCAGCGGGACCTCACCGAGGTCAGTCAGATGATCATGAACGAGGTCGTCCCGCTGGTGAACGCGCAGGTCGGCGCGTTCTTCTTGCCCGCTGACACGGTCGGTGACCGGGGCGACCTGATCGGCGGTGTGGAGGATCCGTCCCGCCCGGCGTGGCGGATGAGCGCCGGTTATGCACTGGGCGCGTCGGTCACCGGCCAGACGTTCAGGGCCGGCGAGGGGCTGGTCGGCCAGGCGGCGTCCACCAAGCAGGTGGTGCTGGTCAGCAACATCCCGGCGGACTACCTGCCGATCACCTCCGGGCTGGGCACGATCTCCCCCAGCGCCGTCGTGGTGCTGCCTGTGCTGTTCGAGGGCGAGTCGCTGGGCGTCATCGAGCTGGGCTCGGTCACCCCGTTCCCCTCGCTGCACCTGGCCTTCCTGGAGCGGCTGGTGGGCGCCATCGGAGTCACCATCACCACCATCCAGGCCAACCGTCGCACCGAGGAGCTGCTGGTGCAGTCCCAGCGGCTGGCGGTCGAGCTGCAGGACCAGTCCGCCGAGCTGCAGCGCACCAACGCCGAGCTGGAGGAGAAGGCGGAGCTGCTGTCCGAGCAGAACCGCAACATCGAGATCAAGAACATGGAGATCGACGCCGCCCGGCGCGGCGTCGAGGAGAAGGCGCAGCAGCTGGCCAGGGCCAGCCAGTACAAGACGGAGTTCCTGGCCAACATGAGCCACGAGCTGCGCACCCCACTGAACTCGCTGCTGCTGCTCTCCCGGCTGCTCGCGGACAACGACGATCGCAACCTGACCGACAAACAGATGGAGTTCGCCACCACCATCCACAACGCCGGGTCCGAGTTGCTGCTGCTCATCGACGACATCCTGGACCTGTCCAAGATCGAGGCCGGCCGGGTGGACCTGGACCCGCAGCCGGTGGAGCTGGCCCAGGTGCGCGCCTACGTGGAGCAGGCGTTCGTGCCACAGGCCGAGGACAAGGGCCTGGAGCTACGGGTGCACCTGGCCCCGAACCTGCCCTCCAGCATCAGCACCGACGCCCAGCGGCTGCAGCAGATCCTGCGCAACCTGGTGTCCAATGCGGTCAAGTTCACCGCCAAGGGATCGGTGACGCTGACCGTGGAGCAGGCGCCGCGCACCTCCTTCGGCCTGTCCACGCTGGACACGGCGCGCAAGGTGCTCGCCTTCACGGTGCGCGACACCGGCATCGGCATCGCCACCGACAAGCTGGACATGATCTTCGAGGCGTTCACCCAGGCGGACGGCACCACCAGTCGCAAGTACGGAGGTACGGGACTGGGGCTGACGATCAGCAAGGAGCTGGCCACGATGCTCGGCGGGTCCATCTCGGTGACCTCGGAGGTGGGGGGCGGCTCGGTGTTCACCCTGTTCCTGCCGGACGAGTTGCTCGCGGACGCGGCCACTACCGCCATCCGGCTCCCGCGCCGTCCGGCGGATCCCACCGCGCTGACCGAGCAGGTGAACGGCGGGCGCGGGCATGGGCCGATCCTGCGGTCCCAGCCCGGTCCGCCCCGGGCCGCGCGGCCGATGGTCGACCTGACCGGGGTCACCGTGCTGATCGTGGACGACGACGTGCGCAATGTGTTCGCGCTGACCAGCGCGCTCGAGCTGCACGGGCTCGAAGTGCTCTACGCGGACAACGGTTCGGATGGCATCCGGATGCTCACCGAGCACCCCGAGGTGGACATCGTTCTGATGGACGCGATGATGCCCGACCTGGACGGGAACGCGACCACCAAGCTGATCCGGGCGCTGCCCGGCGGCGCCAAGCTACCGGTCGTGTTCCTCACCGCGAAGGCGATGCCCGGCGACCGCGAGTCCAGCCTGGCCGCCGGCGCCACGGACTACGTCACCAAACCCGTCGACAAGGAACAGCTGCTCTCGGTCATGGCGCTCTGGATCTCCCGCGCCCGCACCAGCCAGGTCTCATGACCGTTGCGAAGGTGCTCGCGGTCGACGACCGGCAGGAGAACCTGATCGCCCTGGAGGCGATCCTGCAGGGCCTCCCGGTCGAGATCGCCTCGGTGACCAGCGGTGACGAGGCGCTGAAGCGCCTACTGGTGGAGGACTACGCGGTCATCCTGCTCGATGCGCAGATGCCCGGCATGGACGGCTTCGAGACGGCCAGCCACATCAAGCGCCGCGAGCGGACCCGGCACATCCCGATCGTGTTCCTCACCGCCGCCAACTACGACCCGCACCTGGCCTTCCGCGGTTACCAGCTGGGTGCGGTGGACTACCTGACCAAGCCGCTGGACCCGTGGGTGCTGCGCTCCAAGGTGCAGGTGTTCGCCGACCTGTGGAAGCTGAACACCGAGCTGGCGGAGCGTGCCGCCGAGTGCTCGGCGCTGCGCACCGCGGTCGCGGAGTCGCTGGCGCTGCTGCCCGATCCGGAAATCACCCCGACCAGCCTGGCCGAGCTGGCCGTGCGGGTGACCAGGGCGCGGGCCCGGTTGGCCGCCGTGCGTCCGCCGGAGCCGGCGAACCCCCGGCGAACCTAGGGTCGACCGCCGGCCCGGCTCAGCGCACCCGGAACACCGGCGGCCGCTTCTCCAGGAAGGCGCGCACGCCCTCCTTGTAGTCCTCGCTCTCCACGGCGGCGAAGGGCAGCTCGGTGGCCTCCTCGTCCGGGGTATCCATGCCGGCGGCGATCTTCTCGATGAGCAGCTTGGCGCCGCGCACCGACACCTGCGAGCGGGAGGCGATGGTGCGGGCGAACTCGTAGGTCTGCTCCGCCAGCCGGTCCGGGGCGAACAACCGGTCCACCAGGTGCACCCGCAGCGCCTCCTCGGCGTCCAGCCGTTCACCGGAGAACAGGATGTATTTGGCGAACGACGGGCCCACCGCGGTGACCAACTGCCGCGTCGAGCTGAACGAATAGACCAGGCCCAGCTTGGCCGGGGTGATGCCCAGCTTCGCCGAGGTGCTGGCGAAGCGCAGGTCGCAGGCCAACGCGAGCTCACAGCCGCCGCCGATGCAGAACCCCTGGATCATCGCAACGGACGGCTTGCGCATGTCGCCCAGCGAATGGGCGGCGTACTCGACATGCTCGTTGTACAACCTGGCGCCCTCGGCGGTGGCCCGGCGGGTCTCGAACTCGCTGATGTCCGCCCCCGCGCAGAAGTGGTCGCCGGCGCCCCGGACCACCAGCACCTTGACCGACTCATCGGCGTCCACCTCGGCGACCAGCTTGGGCAGCGCCTCCCACATCTCGTAGGACATGGCGTTGCGCTTGCTGGGCTGGTTGATGGTCAACTCGGCGATGTCGCCGTCGCGGGTGAGGGTCAGTCCCTGGGTCATCGGCCTACCTGTTCGTCGGCGTCGCTGTGCTGGATGGTCGGGAGGGGCGCTTGCTCCACGATGCCGCGCGTGGTCCACTCCTCGATCTCGGTCCGGTCGAACCCGGCCTCGGTGAGGATCTCGTGGCTGTGCTGGCCGAGCAGCGGCGCCGGGCGCCGGACGGTGGCCGGGGTTTCGGACAGTTTGGCCGGCATGCCGAGCGCGCGCATCGGACCGATCTTCGGGTGGTCGATGTCCACCACCATCTGCCGGGCCTCGACCTGGGGCTGCTCCAGTGCCTGGCCGTAGGTGAGCACCGGCCCGCCGGGCACCCCGGCGGTGTCCAGCGCCTTCACCCAGCTCGCGGTGGGCTGGGTACTCAGGATCTCCTGCAGCTCCTCGGCGAGCTGGTCGGCATGCTCGGCGCGGGTGCGGGAATCGCGGTACTCCGGGCGGTCCATCAGGTCCGGGCGGTGCAGCACCTCGCGGCAGAACCGCTCCCACAGCCGGTCGTTGCCGGCACCGACGGTCACGTAGCCGTCGGACGTGCGGTAGGCCTGGTACGGGGCGCGGTGCCGGTGCCGGCTGCCTTCCGCCACCGGCTCGTGCCCACCGCCGAACCAGGCGCCGGCCTCCCACACGGTGAGCGCCAGCCCGGCGTCCACCAGCGCGACGTCGATGTATTGGCCCGGCCCGCCACGCAGCCGCCGGATGTACGCCGCGAGCACGGCGGTAGCCGCCGTCATGCCGGCGACCAGGTCGGTCACCGCCACCCCGAACTTGGCCGGCTCGCCGCCAGGAGCGCCGGTCATCCGCAGGAACCCGGTCATGCCCTGCGCGATGATGTCGAAGCCGGGGCGGTGGCTCTCCGGGCCGGTCTGCCCGTAGCCGGTGACCGAGGTGTACACCACATCCGGGTTGCGGGCCCGTACCGTGTCGTAGTCCAGCCCGAGCCGGTGCATCACCCCGGGCCGGAAATTCTCCACCACCACGTCCGCCCGGGCCGCCAGCTCGAGCGCCACCCGCCGCCCCACCTCGGACTTCATGTCCAGCGCGAGCGAGCGTTTGTTGCGGTTGGGCATGGCCGAGGGGTAGCTCTCCCCGTTCACGAACGGCGCGATGTCCCGGGAGTCGTCGCCCTGCCCAGTGCGCTCGATCTTCACCACGTCCGCCCCGTAGTCACCGAGGATCATGGTGCAGTACGGCCCAGAGAGGTACCGGGTGAAGTCGACCACGGTCACGCCGTCGAGCGGTTGCATGTCACTCTCATTCCGGTAGCACCTCGCCGCGCGTCTCCGGGGAGAACCGGAGCAGGAAGAAGGCCAGCAGGAACGGGACCGCGGTGAGTGCCAGTGGCCTGGAGATACCCATCGTGGCGATCCCGTACCCGATCAGGAACGTCCCGCCGGCGGCCAGGAACCGGGACATCGTGGTGGAGAAGGCGAACCCGCTGGCCCGCACCTGGGTGGGGTACTGCTCGGGCAGCCAGATGGTGAACACCGCGAAGTCCGCCCCACCGATGCCCATCACCACCACGAACACGAAGAACAGTGGGACGCTTCCGGCCGGGTAGGCCCAGGCGTAGCCGCCGGAGATGCCGATGACCATCACGGCGAACAACGCGGCCAGCGTGCGGCGGCGGCCGAAGCGGTTGCACAGCATCGGGGTGACCAGGCAGCTCAGGGCGGTCATCAGGGCCAGCAGGCCCACCGCCAGGGTGCCCAGGAATGTCGCCCGCTTCGGGTCGTCGCCGGCGCTCACCGCGAGCGCCCTGACCGCCGTCGGCAGGTACTGCGAGCTGGCCCAGAACCCCATCAGAGCGACGGTGACCAGCACGGCATTGTTCAGCGTCCGACGGCGGTAGGGCGGGCGCAGGATGCCGCGCAGGAACGACCAGTAGACCCGGCCGCTGCCTCGCCCGCTGTGCTGGCCGCCGTCCCGGCGGCGGGCGGCGGCCTGGAACCGCTCGGTGTCGCCGTGCACCTGGGACCGGATGTAGAGCACGAACAGCGCCGGCAGCAGGCCGAGGAAGAACATCCACCGCCAGCCGACCACCAGGCCGACGCCGATATTCACCAGGGCGCCGAGCAGGAAACCCCAGTAGGTGCCGGAGTGCAGCACCCCGCCGAACAGCGCGCGCCGCCGTTCCGGCATCGACTCCGCGACGAAGGTGCCGGCCAGCGACCACTCCCCGCCGATGCCGATCGCGGCGAGCAGCCGGAACAGGTTGAGCTGCCACACGTCCTCGGAGAAGCCGGCCAGGAACGTGAACAGCGCGTAGGTGAGGATGCTGGCGATCAGTGTCGGCACCCGCCCGTACCGGTCCGCGATCGGGCCCCACAGAAAGGAGCACCCCCAGCCGAACAAGAACGTCGCTACGCCCAGCTCCCCGAAGAACGCGATGTTCGCCGCGGTCACCGAGTACCCGGAGCGGGGCAGCAGCTCGGTGAGCGCCGGACTCAGTACCAATCCGAAAAGGCTGGCGTTGTAGCCGTCGAGTGACCAGCCGCCGAATGCGCTGATAAATGCTCTACGCTGTTGCTTCGTTAGTTTGTGCGCGGTGTCCGGAATGATGGGCTGAGAGGTCGCCGCATTCGGGCGGCCGCTCTCGGCACTGCCATGTGCCATCGCGGTGCTCCCCTGCTGCCGAGCTGGCGGTACGCTATGCGATACGACGTACCAATCAGCGATACGGCTGATGTAACCGTCGGCGCCCCGCTACTGTCAAGGGCATGGGATCAGCAGCGACCGTGCTGCGGGCGCTGGAGGCGGTGGCCGCGCGGCAGCCGATGGGCGTGAGCGAGCTGGCCCGCCGGCTGGACATCTCCAAGCCGGCCGCGCAGCGGGCGCTCCGAGCCCTCGCCGACGAGCATTGGATCCGCCGGTCAGAGCAGCAACCGGGCCGGTGGGTGCTCACCGTGAAGGTGCTCGAGGTGGCCAACCAGCTGGGCCACGAGCTCGGCCTGCGCGAGGTGGCCCGGCCGGCGATGCTGGAGCTGGTGAAGGTCACCGGCGAGGCGACCCACCTGTCCGTGCTGGACGGCGTGGACGTGGTGACCATCGACGAGGTCGAGTCGACCGAGGTGCTGCGCATCCATTGGCCGATCGGTACCCGGGCCGCCGCCTACGCGGCCGCGAACGGCAAGGCTTTGCTGGCCGCCCTCCCGGACGAGCAGCTCGCGCGGCACCTGCCCGAGCCGATGGAGGCGTTCACCGACAGCACGATCACCGATGTGGAGACGCTCAAGCGGGAGCTCACCGAAATACGCCGGCGGGGCTATTCGACGCAGCGTGGAGAATTGCGGACCGACGTGGCCTCGGTGGCCGCGTGCATTTGTGACCACGCCGGTCAACCGGTCGCCTCGCTGAGCATCTTCATGCCCATCCAGCGCTATCCCGCCGCGGGCGCGGAACCGCTCGGCCGGCTGGTCGCCGAGGCGGCCGCCAAGATCTCCGCTGGCCTGGCCGGGAGTTGAGGTGATTTCAGTGGCGTCGAGAGCGAACTGAGGCGACGATTCGACGGTGCCGAACCGCGTGGCTGCAGGCAGGATCCCGACGGACGGCGGCGAGCTGAGCTACCAGATCCGGGGCGAGGGCAGTCCGGTTGTGCTGTTGCACGGCGGTGCGCTCGACGGTCGGATGTGGGATGGCCAGGTCGCCGAGCTCGAGAAGCATCACGCGGTCGTCCGGTACGACGCCAGCGGCCACGGGCAGTCGTCGACCCCCACGACGTCGTTCGCCCACTACGAGGACCTCCGCCAGTTGCTGGCCGGGCTCGGCATTGCCAGGGCATCCCTGGTGGGCCTGTCGCTGGGCGCGCGCACCTTGATCGATTTCGCGCTGGTGTATCCGGAGATCGTCGACGCGCTCGTCCTGGTCTCGCCGGGCATCAGTGGGATGACCTTTCGCGACCCGTTCATCCTCGAGCAGTACACGAAGATCACCGAGGCGGGCGCTGCCGGCGATGGTGCCCAGGCCGTGGAGTGTGTCCTGCGGATGTGGGTGGACGGCCCGCGGCGGGCTCCCGAGGACGTCGACCAGGGGATCCGAGAGCTGTGCCGCGCGATGGTCACCGATACCGTGAGCCGGCACGGAATGGCTGCTCAAAGCCTGGTGACCGAGCTGGGCGCGATCGACCGGGTTGACCAGCTGTGCGCATCGACGTTGGTGCTCGTCGGCGACCTGGACGCGTCGGACATCCACGGCGTCGCCGACCTCGTGGAGCGCGAGGCACCGCGCGCCCGCAAGCTGGTCATTCCCGGCGTCTCGCACATGGTGAATCTCGAACGCCCGCATGACTTCAACCGCGTCCTGCTGGAATTCCTCGGGAGCTCGGCCCCCGTCGGGTGACAGCATGGCGGCGTGCCGTATTTCAGCCAGGTCGATGTGTTCACCGACGAGCTCCTGCTCGGTAACCCGGTGGCGGTGGTGCACGACGGCGATGGGGTTTCCACCGAGCGGATGGCGGCGTTCGCGCGCTGGACGAACCTGAGCGAGACCACATTCCTGCTGCCGCCCACCGACCCCGGCGCCGACTACCGGCTGCGAATCTTCACGCCGGTCCGCGAGTTGCCCTTCGCGGGCCATCCCACCCTGGGCACCGCCCGGGCGTGGCTGGAGGCGGGCGGGCGGCCGGCCCGGGACGGCGAACTGGTCCAGCAGTGCGCCGCGGGCCTCGTGCGGATCCGCCGGACCGGGGACCGGTTGGCGTTCGCCGCGCCGCCGGTGTTGCGCGACGGCCCGGTCGACGCCGCCGACCTGGAGGTGCTCCTCCGCGCGCTGCGGCTGGCGCCCGGCGACCTGGTCGAAGCGCGGTGGGCGGACAACGGGCCGGGCTGGGTGGCGCTGCTGCTGCGCGACGCGGACACCGTGCTGCGGCTCGACCCGGACCGCGCGGCGTTCGGCGCGCTGGACAAGGTCGGCGTGGTGGGCCCTTACCCGCCGGGTTCGGAGGTGGACTTCGAGGTCCGGGCGTTCGTCCCCCGGGTCGGCCTCGGTGAGGACCCGGTGACCGGCAGCCTGAACGCCTCCGTGGCGCAGTGGCTGATCCCGGCGGGCATCGCGCCGGCCCGCTATACGGCGGCGCAGGGCACCCGGCTGCGTCGGCGCGGTCGGGTGCACGTCGAACAGCGCGACGGCGACATCTGGGTCGGCGGCGACACGGTGGTCGGGGTGACCGGCACCGTGGCGCTCTGAGCTAACCGCCCTGAGCTAACCGGCCGGTGGGCAGGGCGGCGAGCAGGTCGGCGCTGGTCACGGTGAACCCGAAGCACTGCCGGACGTTGTAGAGCGTGGCGGCCATGCAGTAGTCCGGGGAGGTGGTGGCCACCGCGTCCTGCACCAGTACCGCGTCGTAGCCCAGGCAGGCGGCGTCGGTGAGGGTGGCCAGTACGCACTGGTCCGCGTTCACCCCGGCGAACAGCACGGTGTCCACCCGCAGCCCGCGCAGCACCGAGTCCAGCGGCGTGTCGAAGAACCCGCTCATCCGGTACTTGTCTACTCGGATGTCGACCTCGGTCGGGGCGAGCTCGTCCACCACGGCGGCGGCCCAGCTCCCCGCTTGTAGTACCGGAGCGCCGTTCGCCGGGAGCGGGCTGCCGATGCCGCGACCCAGGCCGGCCGGGTCGTAGACGTGCAGCACGTTCGGCGGCAGGTTCGCCCGATCCGGGCGGTTGCCCCAGTTCAACCAGATGATCGGTACCCCTCGGGGGCGCAGCTGGGCGGTCAGTTCGGCCAACACCGGGATCGGCGCGCGGGCCTTCGTGACGTCGACCCCGATGCCGGCCAGCCAGCCGTCCGGGTGGCAGAAGTCGTTCTGCATGTCCACCACGACCAGCGCGGTGCTGGCCAGATCCAGGGTGAGCCGCTCGGGCAGCGCGGGCAGCTCGACCGCGACCGGCTGGCGTGGCGGGCGGCGCAGGTCCACCGCGCCGGGGCGGACCTGCCAGCTGTTCGCCAGGCTCGGTCCGAGCGAGCGGGTGCTCTCCGTCATGCGGCCTCCCAGGGTGGCGGGCGGTTGATCAGCTCGAGCAGCGACCGGTCCGTGCCTGCCGCGCCGACCAGGCACAACGCCATCGGCAGCGGCCCCACCCGCATGGTTGGCACCGCCACCGAGGGCAGCCCGGCCAGCGAGGCCAGGCAGGTCAGCCGCAGCGTGGCCGCGCGGGCGGCATCCACCTGGTCGGCCGGAAGGTCCAGCGGCAGCGCCGGGCTGGAGGACGCCGGCAGCAGTAGGGCGGCGCCGGGGGTGAGCAGGTCCGCCAGCGTGGCCCTGGCCGCCGCCAGCACCTCCCGCGCCTGCGCCACCGCTGCCTCGGTGAGGTCGCGCCCGGCCTCGAACCGGGCCACCACGGCCGGCTCCAGGTCGGCGCGGGCGCGCTGGACGAACTCGCCGTGGGCCCGCCACCCCTCGGCGGCCTGCACCGCGCGGAAAGCCGGCAGCCAGACCTCGACCGCCTCGGCCAGCGCCGGCGCGGGCCCGATCCGGCACGAGGTGCGGCCGGCCAGCGCCAGAGCCGCGCTGTCGAAGGCCAGCCGGACGTCCGGCGCGAGCGGCTCGAGCAGGTCCGAGGGGCGCAGCAGCACGTCCACCGGCAGGCCCGAGCTGGATGGCAGCAGCAGGTCGGCGGCGGTGGCCAGCAGGCCGGGATCCCGGGTGAGCAGCCCCACGCTGTCGAAGGACGGCGCGAGCGCCAACAGCCCGTCGGTGCTGATCACACCGTGGGTGGGGCGCAGCCCGTAGAGCCCGCAGTAGGACGCCGGTACCCGGATGGAGCCGGCGGTGTCGGTGCCAATGCCCAGGTCGGCGGCGTGCCCGGCCACGGCGGCCGCCGGCCCGCTGCTGGACCCGCCGGTCACCCGGCCCGGGGCGACGGGATTGGGCACCGCGCCGTAGCTGGCGGTCACCCCGGCCAGGGAGAACGCCAGCTCGTCGGTGTGCGCGAGGCCGGCCACAGCGGCGCCGGCGGCCAACAGCGTGCGCACCGAGGCGGCGGTCGCGGTCTGCACCGGTGCCTCCGCCAGCCAGCGCGCCGAGCCGCCGCCGATGGCCTGGCCACGCAGCGCGAACAGGTCCTTCACCGCGAGCCGCACCCCGGCCAGCGGGCCGCTCGGGTCGGGCGCGGGTTGGCCCGGGTCGGGCTCGACCGACAGCGGGCCGGCCAGCCGCCAGACCCGGTCCGGCTCGCTGATCGCCGGAGTGGCCGGCGTCGAGCCGCTGACGTGCGCGGCGCGCACCCGCCAGCCTTCGGCGGTGCGCAGCCAGATCTGGGTCTGGGCGGTGATGGTGCCGTCCGGCCTGGTGACCTCGGCGACCACCAGCACGGTGTCCGCCGCGAGGGTGCGCAGGTGCAGCCGCTCGATGCGCCGCGAGCCCGGCGCCGATTGCTCCCGGCGGAGCTGGGCGATGTGGTCGGCACCGACCAGGGTGGCGCCGCCCGCCGAGCGCAGCGTCTCCGGATCGGCCAGGAACCACCGCTCCAGGCTGGGCACGTCGGCGGTCAGCAGCGCCCGCTCGTAGTCCCAGAACGCCGCGAGCAGGCCCGCCTCCGGCTGCTCGGGCTGGGTTGCACCGACGCCGGTGGGCACGGCGTTGTCCAAGGTCACAGCGTTACCTCCCAGAAACAAGCCGCGTTTACCGTCGGCGGTCGACCCCGACCCGAGAGGGAGACCGGCCCATGGCTGAGCCACCGTCGATCACTCGCCGCGCCGAGATCATGTTCCATCACATCACCCCGGGTGACACCGTAAAGCTGGCCGTGCTGGCCGGGCCGTCGACCGGCTCGCCCACCACCGTGGTGCTGGAGGTGTGGGAACCGGGCGGGGCGCAGCCGCCGAACTCGCATCCGGGGTCCAGCGAGACGTTCGTGGTGCTCGCCGGGCTGGCCACCGCGTACTCCGACGAGGACGTGGTGGCCCTCGCGGCCGGCGACACGCTCACCCTGATGCCCGGCTCGGTGCATCGCATCGTCAACGAATCCGCCACCGAGCGGCTCTACACGCTGACGGTGATGCAGGCTGATGGCGGTTTCGCGGAAATGATCACGCGAGGGCCGAGGGTCGAGCTGGACGAGCGGGACCTGGCCGTGCTCGGCGCGGTGCTCCCGACCGGCGGCTGAGCCGGCCTTCACCGCCCGACCTCCTCGGCGCGACCGGTCACGGCAGTACCCGGGAGATCCGCCAGCCGCCGTCCGTGCGCCGGTAGCGGATCCGCCCTCGGATGGCCGCGTCTCCCACCTCCTCGGCGTACCAGAAGTCGACCACGTCCGGGCGCAGCCGGTAACCCAGCCAGCTCGGTGGCCGCTCCGGCGGACGGCCCTGCCAGCGCAGTTGCTCCTCGGCGAGCGCATCGGCGAGGTCCTCGGCGCGCACTGCTCGGTGGTAGGCCCAGGCGAGTAGCCGCAGCCCGGGGTCGCGCGCGGCGAAGGCGGCGTCGACCTCCGCGTCCGGCAGCGGATCGACGGCGCCGCTGAGCACGACCTGGCGGCCGATCCCGTACCAGCCGAACACCGCGCTCGCCTTCGGGTTGGCCGCCAGGTCGAGGGTCTTGCGCGAGGGGTGCGACGAGTTGAAGACCACGCCGGCATCGTCGATCACCGTGGCGAGCACGGTTCGGGCCGACGGGGTGCCCTGCTCGTCGGCGGTGGCCAGCACCATCGCCCGGTGCTCGACGATCCCGGCCCGCCGGGCCCGGTCCAACCAGGCGATGAGCAGGGCCATCGGCTCGGCTGGCAGGGCGGCGTCGGGTGGCAGGGCGGCGTCGGGTGGCAGCGACACGGGTGTCCCCTTTCCGCCAGCGACGTTGCTCGCGCACCAGTAGCGAGGTCAGTGGGAGGACTGGTCGGGCGCCGGCGCGCCGGCCAGGTCGGTGTGGATCATGAGCAGCCGGGTCGGCCGGACATCGGCGGCCCGCCACCGGTGCGCCACCGCGCCCGGGTAGCGCAGGCAGTCCCCCGGAGCCAGGGTGAAGCGTCGACCGTCCCCCAGCTCCACCTCCACGGTGCCGGCGATGACGTAGACGTACTCTGAGCCGTCGTGTTCGAAGAACTCGCCGAAGGTGCGGCCGAGGTCGGCGAACTCGGTGGGCACGAAGCGGCCCGGCGCGGCGAGCAGCTGGCGTGCCTGGCCGCCCCCGGTCACCGGTGCCGAACTACCTTCGCCCCGGCGCAGCACGGCCACGGGTTCGGTGGCGGTCGCCTCGGCGCCGGCGGCCAACAACCAGTCCTGGGTGACGTCCAACGCCCGGGCGATACGGAACAGCGAGGACATGCTGGGCTGGGCCAGCCCGCGTTCCACCTGGCTGAGGAACGGGTGCGACAGGTTTGCCCGCCGCGCCACCTCCATCAAGGTCAGGCCGCGTTCCCGGCGGCGGGACCGGATGCGCAGTCCCAGCGGGGAGGCGGTGGCCTCGGGGCTACGCGTGCTGCCGCGCCCTCTGGTCACCGCCGCGCCCTGTTTCCTGAACGCGACACGGCGACACGGGCCGGAAACATTGCGAGGTTAGTTTCAATGTTGATGACATCAACATTAGCGCCTTCCGGGGCGCCGGCGATGGCGAACCACCTCGAGTGGTACGCCACCCGCTGGCTGCCCGGAGAGTCCCGGTCCGGCACCGGGATCGCGCTGATCGCCGAGCCGGGCCATGTGAACAGCTACCTCGTGGTCGGCAGCCGCCGCGCGCTGCTGTTCGACTCCGGGATGGGGATCCGGCCGATCCTGCCGACGGTCGCGGAGCTCACCGACCTGCCGGTACAGCTGGTCAACTCGCACGACCACTTCGACCACCGCGGCGGCAACCACGAGCTCGCGCCGCACGCCGTCGAGATCGCCGTGCACCCGGCCGGGCTGAGCGGCCACCAGGCGGCGCCCGAGGAGTTCTACCCGACCTACCAGCGCGCGGCGCGACGGGCGGCCGCGCTGTTCGACCGGTTCGCCGAGCTGGACCGGCAGGGCCCGTTCACGCTCACTCCGGACGAGCATCCCCGGCCGCTACCCGACCTGAGCGCCTGGCGGATCCCCGCCGTCCCCCCGACCCGAGCCCTGGCCGACGGCGAGGTCATCGACCTGGGTGACCGCGCGGTTACCGTGCTGCACACGCCGGGGCACTCGCCGGACAGCCTGTGCCTGTGGGACCCGGAGACGCGCACCCTGCTCAGCGGGGACACCGTGCTCAGCGCCGCGTACTGGGCGCACCAACCCGGCGCGGACGTCGCCGAGTTCGCCCGCTCCCTGCACCGGCTGGCCGAGCTGCCCGTCCGGTCGGTGTTGGTCGCGCACAACCTGCGGGCGGTGCTGGACGGCGACGCGGTACATCGCGCGGCCACCGCGATGGCGGCCGTGGCGGCCGGGCGGACCCGACCGGCGCCGGACACCGACCTGCTGGACCGGCCGGTGTGCCGGCACGACCTGGCCGGCGTGTCGATCTTCACTGAGCCGGCGGAAGCGGCCGCGTGACCCCGCGCGTCGGTACCGCCGTCGGGGGGCTGCGCGGCGTGCGCACCGCGGCCGGCGCGCTGGTCGACGTGCGCTGCGCGGACGGCCTGGTCACCTCGGTGCGCCCGGCCGGCCCCGCACCGCTGGCCGCCGACGAGCTGGACCTGGCTGGTTGGACCGTGCTGGCCTCGGCCGTCGAGCCGCACGCCCACTTGGACAAGGCACTGAGCTGGTCGGCCAGCCACCCGCCGCACGGTGACCTGCTCTCCGCGATCGACTCCTGGCGCCGCTACGCCGGCCAGCTCGCCTCCGCCGACATCCTCCGGCGGGCCCGCCAGGCGCTCGAGGGGTACCTGGCCGCCGGGTTCACCGCCGTGCGTAGCCACGTCGACATACTCGGGGACAACGCCGACCCGCTGTGCGGCGTGCGCGCCCTGCTGGAGTTGCGCGAGGAGCTGCGCGGCGTGCTGGACCTGCAGGTCTGTGTGCTGTCCAGCTTCCTCACCGAGACCGCGCGGATCGACGAGGCGCTGCGGCTCGGGGTGGACGTGCTGGGCGGCTGCCCACACCTGGCCGAGGACCCGGTTGCCGAGGTCACCCGGCTGCTCGACCTCGCCGAGCACCGGGGTGTCCCGGTCGACCTGCACACCGACGAACAGCTGAACCCCCGGATGCTCAGCATCGTCGAGTTGGCCCGGCAGGTGCGCGCCCGGGGCCTGCGGCAGCGGGTCACCGCCAGCCACTGCGTCAGCCTGGGCAGCCTGCCCGACAGTCGGCTCGTCGAGGTGATCGACGAGGTGCGGGCCGCCGGCCTCGGGATCGTCACGCTGCCGATCACCAACCTGTACCTGCAGGGCTGGCAGTCGGCGCGCCCGGTCCCGCGCGGCATCGCCCCGGTCCGCGAACTGTTGGCCGCCGGGGTCACCGTCGCCGCCGGCGCGGACAACCTGCGGGACCCGTTCAACCCGATGGGCCGCGCGGACCCGTTCGAGACCACGTCGCTGCTGGTCACCGCCGCCCA
>Ga0137415_10003529_pt1 | contig 15549 bp, 10 predicted proteins | sample CZODoug3_1_1_16f_FD_183082 | JGI IMG/M metagenome (GOLD analysis project Ga0137415, IMG submission 183082) | Vadose zone soil fungal communities from Angelo Coast Range Reserve, California, USA - CZODoug3_1_1_16fungal (Hybrid Assembly) | ecosystem: Environmental > Terrestrial > Soil > Vadose... | reverse complement strand
CTGCTGGCCGTGGCGGAGCTGTACTCCGAGATGGGCGATAAATTCGGACGCAGCTACTATCAGCTTGCCGCGGATTCCTACAAATTCCTGCTGCACGAATATCCCACCAGCCATTACGGGCAGGACGCCATGTTGCGTATGGCGCGGCTGCAGAAAGATCAGCTTGGCGACGCGGCGCAAGCATCGAAAACATTTGAGGAATTCTTGAAGAAGTATCCGCGCTCTTCGCGCAAACGAGAAGTGCAGGAATCGATGGCGGAGCTTGCACTGCTCCGTAACGACGAGAGCTCGCCGAGCGCGAAGACTCAAGCCGCTGCCGGCGAGTCGGAAAAAATCGCGGAGGAGGCGGAATCGGCGCGAAGGGTTCCGGCCGATGCAGTGCCCGTCTACATGGCCGAGAATTCCGGCAAGGTGCCGCGCTTGCGGCGCATCGGCACCAGCGCTTCCGCGGATTCCACGCGCGTGACCATCGACCTCGAGGATCTGGTGCAGTACGCTTCGGCGCGTATTCGCAATCCAGACCGCATTTTCTTTGATCTGCACTCGGCGCGGCTCACCCCGGAGCTGGCACGGCAAAATATTCACGTGGAAGGCGATTTGCTCTCCGCGGTGCGCGTGGCGCAAAACCAGGCCGGTGTTGTGCGCGTGGTGTTGAACGTCAACGGCGTGAAGGATTACATCGCTTCCCTGCTGACCAATCCGCCGCAACTGGTGATTGATTTGTATCCTGATACGCGCGCCGCGGCTGTGCGTGCGGCAAGAGCAAAGCGCAACGCGACGCAAGAGCCCCTCGAGCAGCCGGGCGTGCAAGCGGTTTCGACAGCAGCCACGCGGGTCGAGCCGTTTGGACCTCCAGCCGCGAGCGGATCAGTGGCGGTGGCCGGCCCGAGTGCTCAAGCGCGCCAGCAAGATGCCCTTCGCGGCTCAGGACAAGCTGGCCCTACCGTTCCAGGCGGCATTGCAGCACCGGCGCCTAGCAATTCGAGCTTGGTGCCGAATGGAGGTGGAGGGAAGTCGCGGTCGAAGAACGCGAAATCTGTCGGTGGCAAGCCCGCCGCGGCGGACAGGCCGGATTTGATTCAGCCAGCGAACGCGGCGCTGCCCACGCGCGATGGCCAGTCCACGCTGACCCGAACACTAGGGCTCAAGATTAGCCGCATCGTGATCGATCCCGGGCACGGCGGACATGACACCGGAACGATTGGTCCAACGGGCTTGATGGAAAAGGATTTGTGCCTCGATGTGGCGCTGCGCCTCGGCAAAATTATCCAACAGCGTTTGCCGGGCGCGGAAGTGGTGTACACGCGTTCGGACGACACATTTATTCCCCTCGAAGAACGCACGCGCGTCGCAAACGAATCGAAAGCGGACTTGTTCATCTCGATTCACGCGAATTCCAGCCATGACCACGCGGCCCGCGGGATCGAAACCTACTATTTGAACCTGAGGGGTTCTCCAGACGCCATGGAAGTAGCGGCGCGCGAAAACGCCACAGCGCAAGAAAGCGTCCACGACCTGGAAGACATCGTGAAGAAGATCGCGCGCAGCGAAAAGATCGACGAGTCGCGGGAATTTGCCGCGGACATTCAGGAATCGCTCGCCAAGCGCATCCAGAAGCTGAACAAAACCGTGAAAGACCGGGGCGTGCGAAAGGCGCCGTTCGTGGTGCTGGTGGGCGCGGACATGCCGTCGATCCTCACGGAGATTTCGTTCCTCAGCAATCCGGCCGACGAACGGCTCTTAAAAAACCCGGAGCACCGCCAGCGCGTTGCCGAAGGTTTGTATCAAGGTATGGCCAACTACCTACAAAGCCTCAACAGCATGACCATGAACGTCCCCGGAAAACCCGTTCCTGTAAGCGCCTCAGTTGAACAATCGCGGAACCAACGTTAATCTAGTGGTGTCAAAGAAAATGGTAGGGATGCGCTTTCAATTCCTTCTTGCCTGCCTATGCGCTCTCCTGAGCGCCGCGAACACCTCCGCCCAACAAAGCAAACCCACACAGCAGCAGGTCCTGCCCGACACCTTTGGCAACTGGCACGTCACCGGCTGCGATGTGGATCTGCAGAAACCTGCCCTCTCGCAGGAAGCGGGGGAACGCGAATTTCGGCAATGCCAGTTCACTTCCGGCAAGCTGAGCACAACTATCTGGGCGGGCAAGTACCGCGACCCCAGCGGCGCGTATGAGGTCTACACTTCCCTGCTGCGGCCCGCCATGCAGCCGTCCACGGTAGGTAGATTTACGGCGGTAGATGACTGGGGACTTATCGCTCTAGTGGGCGACACAGTCTTCGAGGTGCGGCAACCGCGCAATATCTCCACCAAGGACTTGCAGGAGCTGGCGTCGATCATTGCGACGCGGTCCAACAAAACCCCTCTGCCGCCGATTCGCGAGTATCTCCCGAAGGAAGATTTGGTGAATGCAACGCAGCGTTACTCCTTGGGCCCCGTTGGTCTGAGAAGTGCCCTGGAGCCATTAACGAGCAAGGTGTTTCGGTCGCGGAGCACGCCGGATACTGAGCGCGAGAAATATCTGGCGATCGTGAATCGGATTGGCTTTGGCTCCGGAGCCGAGGTGATGTTGGCCGAGTACCGAAGCGGCCACGACGGTGCCCTGATGTTGCTCATCGACTATCCCACTCCGCAGCTTGCGGAACTGCACCTGCGGCATCTGGACGATGCCCTTCGGGAAGTGGTGAAAGGGTATGAGGCCAAGATCGAGCGCAAGGGGTCATTACTGTCGGTCGTCCTTGGCTCTAGTTCCGCTGCGTATGCTGAGAAATTGCGGAGCGCGGTAAATTACGAGACGCAGGTGACCTGGAACGAGCCGAGTGCAACGGCCACCGATCCGCCGTGGGCGGTGGTGCTGTACCGGATTTTTGTCGGAACCGGCGTTTTTATGGTCATGGCGGTGGCTTTTGGCGTGGCGTTTGGCGGCTTCCGCATCTTCATCAAGAGATTGCTTCCCGGCAAAGTGTTTGACCGCCCGGAGCAGATGGAAGTGCTGCAACTGGGGCTTACCGGACACAAGATCGATACACGCGATTTGTATTGAGAAGCTGAGTCGGGCGGGCTGCGCCCCTACCCTTCAGCCGGCAGATGTGCAGGTTGCGGCTTCGGCTCGTCTTGATCTAAACCCTCAGGGCCAAAAGGCGGCCCTGAGCTACAGGTCTTCGACTAGGAAATTGTCACGTTGAAGAGTTCACGCTGCCTACGCCGCGTCGCGCCCCCAACGGAAGTAACGCAATTCCCTTCCCGACGTCTAATCAGTAGTCGGTGTCCTGCAATTTTGCGTCTGCGCCAGCGTATTGTAAACTGCGGGGACACGGAGTGGGTCTCAACCATGCTTGGTTTCCAGGTTATTCAAAATACGCAAGTTAGACGGAGAGTGGGCTCGTTGGTGCTGATCGGCACCTTTGCGCTCGCAGCGGGGTGCGGCAAGACTTCGGCCGGCGACCCGGCGGCAGGTGGCGCGCCACAGGCCATGCCGGTGCAAGTAAAGGTCGCACAAGAACAGAGCATTCCCGAAACGACCGAGTATCTCTCGGTCCTGAAGTCGCGGCACTCGGCGACGATTAATCCGCACGTGGAAGGGTACATTACGAAAATTTTTGTGAAGTCAGGCGACCACGTGACAGCGGGAACGCCGCTGGTGCAAATCGATCCGCTGAAGCAGCAAGCGGCGGTGAGCAGCCAGGAAGCGGGGCGGGCAGCGCAAGAAGCGAACTTGCGTTATGCGCAGATTCAACTGGATCGCGAGCGAAAACTGTATGCCGCGGGCGTGGTGCCGAAGGCGGAGGTGGACAACGCGCAGACGAATTACGACGGGGCCATTGCGCAACTCAAAGCTTTGTCGGAACAGGTCAACCAGCAGCAGGCGGAGCTGCACTACTACCGCGTGGCCGCGCCGATGGAGGGAATTGTGGGCGATATCCCGGTGCGCGAGGGAGAACGCGTCGCGGTAACCACGCTGCTGACTACGGTGGATGAGCAGGGCCCGTTGGAGGCGTACATCTATGTCCCCGCGGATCGCGCGCGAAATCTGAAGCTGGGCTTGCCCGTTCATTTGGTGGACGAAGCGGGGATCAAGGTAGCGGACACGCGGATCACTTTCCTCTCGTCGCAAGTAGACTCGGAAACCCAAACGGTACTGGCGAAGGCGATGTTGGAAAATCCCCGGGGGCTGCGCGTTGCGCAGCAGGTGCGCGCGCAGGTGGTATGGTCCACGCATGAAGGAACGGTGATTCCGATTCTTGCGGTGACGCGCATCAGCGGACAATTTTTTGCGTTTTTGGCGGTGAACGACGGAAAGAGCACCGCGGCGCGGCAGAAGCTGCTGAAAGTTGGGGATACGATGGGCAACGATTATGTGGTGCTCGACGGCATCAAGCCGGGTGACCACATTATTACTTCGGGATTGCAATTTTTGCAGGATGGGGCGCCGGTGATGGAGCAGGTGCAGGGCGCGAAGTAACGGGGCGTGCGCTGGAAGGTGTTGCGCACACAATTGCTTTGTGGTGGCGAGCGGTTGAGGTCCTTCGGCTCCGGCAAAGAGCGCCGGAACCTCAGGATGACAGCGCGCTTAGATCTGGCGTGCCAACGGAAGGTGGGTGGCGGTGGTTGATTTTTTTATACGGCGGCCGGTGTTTGCCACGGTTTGCGCGTTGCTGATTATTTTGGGCGGCGCGATTTCCATTCCCACGCTGCCCATCGCGCAATTCCCTAACCTGGCGCCTCCGCAAGTGTTCGTCAGCAGTTTTTACATCGGCGCCAACGCGCAAACAGTGGAGTCCGCGGTCACCATACCGCTCGAGCAGGCCATCAACGGCGTTCCGGGAATGAAGTACATGACGTCGACGAGCGGAAACGACGGCTCCAGCGCCATCACCATCACATTCGATATTTCCCGCGATGTCGATCTTGCTTCGGTCGATGTGCAGAACCGCGTCAACCAGGCGCTCGGGCGTTTGCCGAGCGAAGTCAAGAACACGGGAATTTTTGTCAACAAGCAGGCGAGCGGGTTTGTGTTTGGCGCCGGGGTATACACCGAAGGCGGCCAGTACGACAGCTTGTTCCTCAGCAATTACATGGACGTGTATGTTCGCGACGCCATCAAGCGCGTGCCCGGCGTCGCGGATGCCATCATCTTCGGCGAACGCAAGTACGCCATGCGGCTGTGGCTCGATCCCTCGAAAATGGCGCAGCGCGGACTGACGGCCACGAACATCCTGGCGGCGCTGCAAGAACAGAACGTGCAAGTAGCGGCCGGTCAGATAGGCCAGCCGCCCACGCCCAGTGGGCAGACTTTTCAAATCAGCGTGCGCGCGATCGGACGGCTGAGCGAGGCGTCGGAATTCGACAACATTATTCTGAAAACCGGCGCGGACGGAACGCTGGTGCGCGTGAAAGATGTGGGCCGCGCGGAGCTTGGCGCGGAGGATTACAGTTCGCGGCTGCGCTACAACGGACACGAAGCGGTGGGAATGGGCGTCACGCAACTGCCCGGGGCGAACGCGCTGGACGTGGACAAGGCGGCGAAAGCGGAATTTCTGCGACTCTCAAAGAATTTTCCGCCGGGGCTGAAGTACGCGGTTGCTTTCGACACCACCAATGTGGTGAGCGAGTCCATCCGCGACGTGCTGATCACGCTGCTGCAGGCCATCGCGCTGGTGATTGCGGTCATCTTTTTGTTTTTGCAAGACTGGCGCAGCACGTTTATTCCGGCGATTACGATACCCGTGTCGCTGGTCGGAACTTTTATATTCATCAAGGCCTTCGGATTTTCGATTAATACGTTGACGCTGTTCGGCATCACGCTGGCTACTGGATTGGTGGTGGACGACGCGATTGTGGTGATTGAAAACGTTGAACGGCACATCGTGGAGGGCATCACCGAACCGCATAACGCCGCTTCCGTGGCTATGAAGGAAGTGGCGGGAGCGGTGGTGGCGACCTCATTAGTGCTGGTGGCGGTGTTCGTGCCGGTCGCGCTTTTCCCTGGAACTACCGGAATCCTGTTCCGGCAATTTGCGCTGACCATCGCTTTTTCCGTGGCCATTTCCGCGTTCAACGCGCTGACGCTCACACCGGCGCTTTCCGCTATTTTCCTGGGGCATCACCGCGAGCGGGCACAGGGACGTTTTTTCCGGGGCTTCAATCGGGTGGTAACGGCGGGCACCAATTGGTATCAGACTTCTGTCCGAAGTGTGCTGGGCGGATGGAGATATGTCGCATTTGTTGCTTTTCTCCTGGCGCTGGGCGGCACTTATTGGTTGTACCAGAAAGTCCCGCGGGGATTTATTCCTGAGGACGACGAAGGATACCTGATCGTGCTGGTCCAGGCGCCGCAGGGAGCATCGCTGGAATACACGCTGGAAGCCATGGGCAAAGTCGAAGCCGCCGCCGTAAATATACCGGAAGTTGAAGGAGTTTTTTCGGTCGGGGGGTTCAGCTTTTCCGGTTCCGCGCCCAATCGCGCGATTGTTTTCGTTCCCTTAAAGTCATTTCGAGAACGCGTGGGCGCCGAGCACACGGCGGCTGCAGTGCTAAACCGGCTGCGCGGGCCGTTGATGGGGATACCGGAAGCGATGGTCATCCCGTTCAATCCACCGGCCATCCAGGGCTTGGGCCAGTTCGGCGGCTTCCAGTTCGTGCTGGAAGACCAGGGACGCAACACGCTGCAGGCGATCGCGGACACCGCGAACCAGCTCGCGGCCCAAAGCCGGACGAACCCCGACCTCGCCGGACTTTTTTCGAGCTTCACGGCGAACGATCCGCAGTACCTCGTGCACATCGACCGGGAAAAGGCGAAAAGCCTGCAGGTGCCGCTGAACCAGATTACGGATGCCCTTCAGGTGTACATGGGCTCGGTGTATGTGAATGACTTTGACTTCAACAATCGCGCATACCGCGTTTACGTGCAAGCCGATCAGAGGTTTCGCTCAACCGCCAAAGACATCGCGCAATACTACTTGCGCTCCGACACCGGAAAGATGATTCCGCTGGACAACCTGGTGAAGATCGAGCAGACGGCGAATCCGCAGGTAATCAGTCACTACAATTTGTTCCGCGCAGCGGAAATCGATGGCTCGGCGGCGCCCGGACGCAGCTCTGGCGAAGCCATGGCGGCAATGGAAGCACTGGCGAAAAAAGTGCTACCTAATGGAATGACCTACGAGTGGACGGGCCTGTCGCTGGAAGAAGTGGAGTCCGGAGGCAAGGCTGCCATGCTGTTCGCGCTCGGCTTGACCTTTGTGTACCTGACGCTCGCGGCGCAATACGAAAGCTTTGTGTTGCCGTTCATCGTGCTGCTGGCGGTTCCGGTGGCGCTGCTGGGCGCGATTGGCGGGCAGGCGCTGCGCGGATTGCAGAATGACGTGTACTGCCAGATCGGCTTGGTGATGTTGATCGGGCTCTCCAGCAAGAACGCGATTTTGATCGTGGAGTTCGCTGAGCAATTGCGAGAAAAAGGGATGAGCATTGTGGACGCTGCGATCGAGGCGGCGCGCATCCGGCTGCGGCCGATCCTGATGACCTCGCTGGCGTTCATCCTGGGCGTGGTGCCACTGGTGGTCGCGCGCGGCGCTGGCGCGGCCGGCCGCGTTTCCGTGGGCACGACGGTGTTCGGCGGCATGATCGCGGCGACCACCCTGAACTTGATCTTCATCCCTGTTCTGTACGTGCTGGTGCGCAGCCTGGTGCCGAGCCGGAGGATGGCCGCCGCGCCAATCAGTGAACCCGCTGACTGAGGACCCACGGCTCAGGGGCTCGAGAGCCTCGCCGCTAATGACTGGCGACCCTAGCCCCAAGGAAATCGGGAATACGCCGATTGTTTACTGCCGGCAATTGTAAATAACATGTCAGCGCGCCGTCATTTGTTCGTCTCGTGCGAGCGAGCAGCGGGTTTTCGCGCTAGAGTCATACTTTGCGATTATCGGGCCATTGAAGCCGCAAGACGGTGCAGTTTGCAGAGTTTTAGCAGAATTTTTACAGGCCGCCGCCAGTCTATTCAGTGAGCACCGAGAATAAACTCCGTGTCCCCTTTTGGCCTGCCAGTCGGCACGTCAATAACAGTGCCGTCGATGCCGCGGAGGCGGGCGCGGTGCGGGGTTGGAGGAGGGTAAAGGCATGATGTCTCCGCTGCGTAATGCCCAGGTCATAGGCCTTTGCTTGGTGATGGAACTGGCCAACTGTGCCAGCGGGTTCGCCCAGAATGGGCAGACCGGCGCGGCCCCGCCGAACAGTCAGGAGCTTAACGGGAAGATCGAGCTCCTCACGCGGTCGCTGGAGCAGACGCAAACGGAGCTGGCGCGGTCGCGGAGCGAGATCGAGCAGTTGCGCGCCATGTTGGGAGAGGTGCTGAAGCGCATGGACGGCGCCGCGGCGGCAGTGCCTGCGCAAGCGCCGGGCCCGGGCACGGGCGTCACGCCGGGGCCGGCCGGACCGGAAGGTGCGCAACCGGCGGCGCTGATTTCGCAGGATGACTGGGACTTGCTGAACGCACGAGTCGAGGAACAACGGCAGACCAAAGTGGAGAGCGGGTCTAAATTTCGCCTGAAGCTTTCGGGCATCGCGCTTTTTAACGTGTTCGACAACACGGGCAACGTGGATAACCTCGACGTGCCATCGATCGCCGTGCCGAAATTCGCGGGATTTCCCGTGGGAGGACTTGGCGCGTCGGTACGGCAATCGATCATCGGTCTTACCGGGATTGGCCCGGAGATTTTCGGCGGGCGAGCGAGTGCGGACGTGCAAATGGGATTTTATGGCGGGCTGCCGAGCGGATACAACGCGACCACCTCTGGGATCGCCAACCTGCGGATCGCGCGCATCCGTTTTGATTGGAGCAGCACGTCGGTGATCGCCGGGCTGGATACGCCGTTTTTTTCTCCGAACATGCCGACGACGTACATGTCTGTGGCGGTGCCGGGGTTCGCGTCCGCGGGGAATTTATGGACGTGGACGCCTACAATTCGAGTGGAGCAGAGATTCGGCGGAGCTGGCTCGCCGTTTAGGGTCGAAGCCGGCCTGCTTGATCCTTCCTCCAACATCAACTACACCACGAACAACAATTTGCGTGCGCCGAGCCCGTCGGAAAGCTCGCGCATTCCCACCTACGCGGTACGCGTGTCTTATAACAGGAAATCGGAAGAGCATCCGGCATCGTTTGGGGTGGCCGGTGTGTACTCTCCGCAAGAATTCTATGGCGGCTATAACCAGGAGGGATGGGCCGCGACTACGGATTGGAAGTTTGTGTTGCTCCCACGAACGGAGCTGAGCGGGCAGTTTTTTACCGGGCGCGGCATAGACGGGTTTGGCGGCGTACCCGAAAATCCGTACCCACTGCAAAATCCGTTTCTTTACACCGCGCTTACGGCGCGTCTATTAGCCGAAGTGGGAGTGATTGGGGGATGGTCGCAGCTCAAATTCAAATGGAACGCTCAGCACGAGTTCAACGTCGCGGCGGGAACGGGCGGGCGCAATTCGGCGTCGCTGCGGCAGGCGCTCAGCGCCAACTTCCCTACTCCGTTGATTCCGGCGCGCAATGAGATGATGTTTGCGAACTACATTTTTCGTCCGCGGTCTGACCTGGTGTTTTCCGCGGAATACCGACGCATACGAACATACGAAATCACCGGGGCGGCTGACAGTGCCGGACAGGTGGGGCTGGCATTAGGATTTCTGTTTTAACGCCCATGAGAATCCTTAGACTCACTTTGGCATTGATCACGATATCGGCGGCGGTGGCCCCTGCCTGGGGCGAAGCCAAGTCTAGAGGCGGCGCTAAGGGCGTAGCGGCGGGAGTGAACGGAGAAGCCGTGGTGACGGCACCGGGCGCGGGGGCGATGGAGCAAGACGCCTCGAGGGTTGTCGTCTGGCTGGTACCGCTGGACGTCGCGCAGCCGGTTCGCACCACGGAGCACCCACGTTACCGCCTCCTGCAGCACAACAAGAGGTTCGAGCCAGGGCTGCTGGTTGTGCCGGTGGGCAGCGTGGTTGATTTTCCAAATGCCGATCCGTGGTTCCACAATGTTTTTTCGCTTTACCGCGGAAAACGATTCGATCTGGGGCTGTATCAAGCCGGCGCGCAGAGGTCCGTGAGATTCGACCGCATCGGGCCGTCCTATCTTTTCTGCAACATTCATCCGGAGATGACGGGCGTGGTGCTGGCCATAGATTCGGAGCTTTTTGCCGTTACTGATAAGAGCGGTCACTATTCGATTGCGGGAGTGACGCCAGGGAAATACGTTCTGCATGTGTGGTACGAAAATGCCGCGCCGGAATCGCTGCAAGCGTTGCAGCGGCAAGTGACGATAGAAAGTGCCAATCAAATCCTTCCGCTCGTCTCGGTGAAGGCGGTGAAGGCTGCGCCCGCGGAGCACAAGAACAAATATGGGCAGGACTACGATCCAGAGACGCTGAAGACGGACTACTGAGCTTTGCGGCGCGCACGAGCGCGCTTGCTGCGAAACGGACCTGGGATACATCAAACTAGGTGAATTTTGGCGAACGCGATGAAGCAACCAGAAAAGGACACAAAGCTTATGGAAACAGTACTGGTAGTGGAAGACAGCCGGGCCATGCAAAGGACGCTGCAGCGCCTGCTGGAAGCGGATTCGCTGCAGGTGCAGATTGCGTCAGATGGAATCACCGGGCTGGAGACGTTTCGCAAGCAGCCGCCCAGCGCGGTGCTGCTCGATTTGAAGCTGCCGGGACTTTCGGGCAAGGAGCTGTGTCGCGAGTTCAAGAGTATCGCGGCGTCGGTGCCTATCGTGGTACTGAGCGCGAACGCGGAGGTCGAGGACAAGGTGCTGCTTCTGGAGCTGGGCGCGGACGACTATGTCACCAAGCCGTTTAGTCCGCGAGAGCTGCTGGCGCGCGTGCGGCGGGCCATGCGGCGCGGGAGCGCAAAAAATCAGGCAGTTGCCAGCGTTCCGGCGAAGAACGTGAGCCACGAAATCTTGGTGTTCGGTGATGCCCACGTGGATTTCACCAGCATGGAGGCTTCACTGGCGGGGAAAGCGGTGACGCTGACCTCCCAGGAATTCAAGCTGCTGAAGTTTTTTGCCGGTTCCCCGGGACGGGTGCTTACGCGCGACGAGCTTTTGAACGAAGTCTGGGGCTATCAGAACTATCCTTCTACCCGCACGGTCGACAATCACATTTTGCGCTTACGGCAAAAACTCGAGCCGGACTCAGCAAATCCGCGATTTTTCCTCACCATCCACGGCGCCGGGTATAAATTTATTCCCGGGAATGCCGCGGCAAACGGCAAGCCCTGACGCGCTCCGTTCGTCGAAACGATGGAACTGAAATGACCCATTTCCGGCTGCGCACACAGCTCTTCATCGCCACGCTGCTGATCATTTGCGGCTTGACGGGCGCGCTGCTGCTGATCATCCGGCACACGGTGAGCGTGGAAACGGACCGGCAAGTGCGCGACGGCACGGAGGCCTCGGTGCGTGCGTTTGAGAGCGTGCAACGGCAGCGCGAGCAGCAACTCTCGCGCACCGCGGCCATGCTCGCGGACCTGCCCACAGTGAAAGCGCAGATGACCACCGAGCACGCGCTAACCATCCAGGACGCGTCCACTTCGTGGTGGAAACTCTCCGGCAGCGACCTTTTTATTCTTGCGCTGCCCGACCGGCGAATCGTGGCATTCCACGTTACAAAGCCCGGCTGGCCGCCAGAAGCGGCCGAGCGCGACCTGAAACGGTCGGTCGAACAAGGGGAAGATGCATCCTGGTGGTACGACAATGGCCGACTTTATGAAGTGTTTCTCCAGACCATAACCGCTGGTGCTGGGCCGAGCTCGCAAGAGTTGGGCTTTCTGGCCATCGGCTATCAAGTGGACTCCAGCGTGGCGGAACACCTGGCGTTGGTGGCGGGGAATAATATTGCTCTGGCGACCGGAGACCGGCTGATTGCTTCGACCTTGCCGCCGAAAGATGAAGCGGCGATGCAGCGGCGGCTGAGTGAGTGGAATCCGGAATCAAGCGCAGATGAGCACGAAATTGCTTTGGACACCGATCACTACGCTTTTTCCTCCGTGCTGCTGCATGGGGCCCTGCCATCACCCGTGCGCTGTTACGTGATGATGCCGCTCGGTCCGGTGAACAGCTTCATGAACCGGCTGAACCGCACAATTTTCATTTTGGGCGCGTCGGCCATTGTGTTTGGGGCGCTGTTGTTCGGTTTCGTTTCGCGAACCATTACCAAGCCGCTGGACAGTCTCGTTTCCGGAGTTCGCGCGCTGGCGACGGGAAACTACACATACTCCATCACACCGGAGGGCACCACGGAAGTGGCCGAACTGAGCCGGGCGTTCGCGAAAATGCGCGGAGAGTTGCTGGATTCACAGCGGCAGCAGATTGAGACGGAAAGAATCGCGGCGCTGGGCCGCGCGGCGAGCTCCATTTCCCACGATTTGCGGCATTACTTGGCGGCGGTGGTGGCCAACGCGGAATTTCTGTACGAAGCGGAAGCTCTCAAGCTGGACAAGAGCGAAATCTATCAAGAGATCAAGACAGCTTCGACGCAGATGACCGACTTGATCGACTCGCTGCGCGAGTTGGCGCATCAGCGCAGCGCGATTTCCCCAGAACCCACCGATCTCGAACAGATTATCCGCCGGGCGATTGAAGCAGTGAAGGTGCGGCCGGAGTTTCGCAGCCGCGCGGTCACCTTGGACGCGGACAGCGAACTGGAGGGAATGTTCGATCCGCGCAAACTCGAGCGGGCTTTCTTTAATCTGATACTAAACGCCTGCGAAGCTACTCCTGACGGCGAGAGCCGGGTAGTCGTGGATGTGCAGACCCGGAAGGACGCTTTCGAGATTCGGGTGACAGATCAAGGATCCGGCGTGCCGGAAAACATACGCGGGCGCGCGTTCGATCCATTTGTAAGCTCAGGCAAGCCGAATGGGACCGGGCTGGGGCTGGCGATCGTCAGCAAGATCGTCAGCGACCATGGCGGCTCGGTGACGATCGAGCGCACATCGGGGGCTGGCACGGTGATGCTGGTGAAGCTCCCTCGCGTGGCGAATGCAGTGGCTTCGCATTCGGATTCCGCAGTGGCGTAAAAATCCGAGGAAAATGTTGGAGGCGCGAGGCGGAATCGAACCGCCGATAAAGGTTTTGCAGACCTTTGCCTTACCACTTGGCGACCGCGCCTCGGTGCACAAAGGCGGTGCTGACCCGCTTCGTGCAAACTTGTCAGCGGTTAGCTACTTCGCGCTCGCAACCTTTGCGTTTGAGGCGGTTTCGTTGACGATCGGTGAACCGATGAGGTTGCCCCATTCGGTCCACGAACCGTCGTAGTTGCGCACGTTGTTGTAACCCAGCAAATACTTGAGCACGAACCACGTATGCGAGCTGCGCTCGCCGATACGGCAGTAGGCGATCACTTCGTCGCTGCCGGTAACTCCCTTATTCAGGTAGAGAGCCGCAAGCGCATCGGCGGATTTGAAGGTGCCGTCTTCGTTGGCGGCCTGCGCCCAAGGAATGTTGGCGGCGCTGGGAATGTGGCCGGCGCGCTGCGCGGTTTCCGTCATGCCTGGAGGCGCGATAATTTTTCCGGTGAATTCGTCAACCGAGCGCACGTCCACAAGCTGGCCGCGCTTCTTGCCTTGCGCGATCGCCAGTACGTCCTCTTTAAAGGCACGCACCGACTCGTCCGTGCTGGTGACGCGGTAGGTCGCTGGCGAAACCTTGACGGCGTCCTTGGTCAGCGTGCGCTTCTCTTCCAGCCACTTCTTGCGTCCGCCGTTGATCAGCTTCACATTCCGGTGCCCGTAATACTTCAGTTGCCAGAAGGCGTAGGCCGCGAACCAGTTGTTGTTGTCGCCGTAGAGCAGAATGGTCGTGTCGTTGGAGATTCCCGATTCGCCCAGCAACTTCTCCAATGTGGCGCGATCGATCAAATCGCGCCGGATGTTGTCTTGCAGTTGTGTTTGCCAGTTCCATCCCACCGCGCCGGGAATGTGACCCTGATCATACGCAGTGGTATCCACGTCCACTTCCACGAGCCGGGTATTCGGGGCATTCAGGTTCTGCGCCACCCATTCGGTGGTAACCAATACTTCCGGATGCTTGTATTCGGACATTTCCATTTCTCCTTTGCATATTTGAAGTTCAATCTCTCTGCGCGCAAAAAACAAAAAACCCACCGGCCATCTCTCTGGCGGTGGGCTAGAAAATCCAGGCTAGAACTTAAATCTCTAGATGCCCAGCCTCCCCGCGCCAGAAGACGCACACATACAGCACAGACAGCAGCAACAGGTCCGCGCGGCCTTCCGTGGGTCAGCTTGCATAGTGAAGAGCATACCTAGAAAGCTGGATTTGCGCAATAGGACGCGATCCACTTGGGCATAGTCAAGAGATCGCGCCGCAACGCGGCTCTGCTTTCATTCCAAGCGAAGAAGAAGAGCGACCGAGTAGAATATAGTATTGCGAAGGATGGTTTCTGAAAGGGCAGCAGAAGGGTCAGTCTGACTTCTGAGCAATCTCATGAGCTTGATTCGTCTGAGGAACGCGAAGAGAAGTCTCCTTGGGATAGCAGCGGCCCTAATCATTTCCGGAGTCGTTTTTTTCGGTCAAGTTTTGGCCGCTAACGTGACAGCTAATTGGTCGTACGACTACGGCCCAATGCCTGCTTGCTCTGGGCCGCGTACCGCGAAATGCATCGACCATTTCGAAGTCCTGGATATCAGCGATCGAAAAAAGACGGTCGTGATTCGGTCCGTGGACAACCCCAAGGCGGCAGTTGGAAAAGTCGGCAAGATATCGGCGGATTTCAAGTATGGTCCCCCCTTCGGCCAACGCACAATTAGTGTGATTGCGGTCGGTCGCGATCCGAATGGTGCTCGTATTACCTCGGATCCAGACGCGGCGCGGGTCACCGTATCTATCCACCCATCTGCCAGGATGTCTTTGGCGTTCTAGTGTGCTGTCCTGGCTAATTCTTTACATCGCTGCACTTTGTCTAAACACAACGGCATAAGTAATTGCGCATTAGATCGATGTATGTTCAGCGCGTGACGAGCATAGCAACTCTTACGCGCTCGGCATTGCCATTGCCGGTCAAAGTGTGGTGCCCTCCCCAATCGAACGCCGCCAGTCCCTCCAACACGGAGTTCTGCGCTTGCCAATGCACGTAGTCTCCGGAGGAAACTGGCTCCTCGCGCCAAGTTTGCTTTAGATTGGTCGACCGAATAGCCGTCAGACGCTCGGAGTCCGCAAAGGGCAACAGCCTTCACGGGACGGACTCGACCACGCTGAAAATCGCGGTGCTGGAACCGATGCCGAGGGCCAGCGTAAGGACGGTGGTCGCTCCCGTTTTTTTGCAATTTTCGTCAGAGCGGAAACATGCGACGCAGACAACAAGCCGGTTCTCCAAGTACTCCTTCTGAGAGCACCCTCGTTTGACGTAAGTGGTTGCAATACCGTGTCTTATTGTGTTTCCTACGTTGTTCGCAACGAGGAGGCCAGGGTTCGAATCCCCTCTCGTCCACCAAGTTTTCAAACGCCAGAAGGGGAAGAGGGGAGGTAG
>Ga0137415_10003528_pt1 | contig 15552 bp, 17 predicted proteins | sample CZODoug3_1_1_16f_FD_183082 | JGI IMG/M metagenome (GOLD analysis project Ga0137415, IMG submission 183082) | Vadose zone soil fungal communities from Angelo Coast Range Reserve, California, USA - CZODoug3_1_1_16fungal (Hybrid Assembly) | ecosystem: Environmental > Terrestrial > Soil > Vadose... | reverse complement strand
CGTCTCCTGCCCGACCGCCAGTCAGCGAACGTGGAGTCAGGACCGCGAGGAGTGTGAAAACGGCTATGTGGAACAGTCCAGCCCAGTAGGTGTGTTTCATGACAAGCCTCTTTTCTGCGTAATGGTATGAAAGCAGCATTTCAATCGCAAGCGCATTCCGGCTGCACGGCAATGCTCGGACCGGCAGCCTTACACGAGTTTACATGACATATAGTTTTTTGACGGAAATTTTTCTGGCACCGATTTGCCCCAGAATCGCGTTGACGTCCCGCCGTCTTTTTCGACAAACTGCCTGTATGGCGGCAGAAATAGACGACAAATTGCCGTCTAATTCTAGTTAGATGCTGAGCGAAATGATCGATCGGTTCGGTTACGAATCGCAGTTCTGGGGGCAAGTGCTAAGATCGTCATATCATCCATGAGTCTTGCCGATCTCGCATCACTTGCCAGTAGCGTCGCCGTTGTGGTTTCGCTTCTCTTTCTTGGCCAGCAGATACGGCAATCCAATCGCAACCAAAGATCGTTAATGCAACAGGGACGAAGCGCGCGCAACGTCGAACTCCTCTCTCGCCTGAGCGATCCCAGGATTAGCGACGTCATATCGCGCGCCGCCAACGGCGAAACTCTGACCGATCAGGATTGCTTCGTCTTGTACAGTTACATGGCCTCGGTGTTCTGGAGCTACGAAGACTGCTTCTTTCAGTTTCATTTGGGCATGCTGGATCCCAAGAGCTGGGCGTCCAACGGTACCATTTTGAGGCGCTTGCTCGGCAACCCTGCCTATCGCGCGGTCTGGAGGTTCGCGCGGGGCGGGATCGGTGACGAATACAGGTCCTTTCTCGATGGACTCGCCGCCGAATCCAGGCACAACGTCCCGCCCAATTTGCCCAACACGCTCCGGCAATACATCGCGGAAGAGAGAGAAGCGCTCCAGAGGTCGCAAGATGTTAAGCCCTGATTCATGGCGCACAAAACATCTAACCGAGCGATGCAGCGAACCGCGAGCAAGCGTACGATCTGCCTTCTGCGTGTCGCCATCCACCCCTTTCCTTGCGTTGATCGCGTTTTAGGTTTCGCGGTCGCTGATCTTGGGTCTCGTTAGGCGGCTTGGTAACCACAATATGCCCAGAGCAACGTTCCGTTTTTATCCTGGCAATCCCAAGTGGGTGGACAGTGACGCGCTGTCTGATTCCCGTCGCTGCACCCGGATTGGCGCCAAGCCGCATGAGTACAAGAAAAAGACCGGAGGCCTTTCATGTCCAAAGTTTGGTTGGTGACCGGCAGCGCAAGCGGACTGGGCCGCAACATCGCAGAAGCGGTGCTCGCATCGGGTGATCGACTCGTCGCCACCGCCCGCGATCCTCGCCGCCTCGAAGACCTGGTAAAGAAGTATGGCGATCAGATGCGCACCGCTCCCCTCGACGTGACCGATGAGCGGGAGGCGTACGCCGCCGTTCAGACAGCGGTGGACGCGTTTGGGCGTCTCGATGTCGTCGTCAATAACGCGGGCTACGCCGATATCGCGCCATTTGAACAGTTGAGCGCGGAGAGATTCAAGGCTGTGGTCGACACCAACTTCTATGGAGTCGTCAACGTGTGTCGTGTGGCGATCCCGATCATGCGAAAGCAGAAGAGCGGCTGTGTCCTTCAGATATCATCGGTTGGAGGCCGCGTCGCCCGGCCCGGCAATTCGCCGTATCACGCCGCCAAATGGGCGGTGGGAGGATTCACCGAGTCCCTCGCACAGGAATTGGCTCCCTTTGGCGTCAAGGTGTGTGCGCTCGAGCCCGGTGGCATGCGGACCAACTGGGGTGCGCGCGCGAACCAAGATACTCCGGACTTGCTCCCGGACTATGAACCGTCCGTCGGCTCAGTCGTCAAGGCTCTGGAGTCTTACTGGGGCCACGAGACCAGCGACCCAGTCAAGGTCGCTCAGGTCATCCTTCGATTGGCTGCCGCCGATCGCCTGCCTGCACATCTCCTGCTAGGCAGCGACGCGGCAAAGAACGCCGGCGACGCCGAGGCGACGCGTGCAGCCGACGCAGAGCGCTGGCGAGACATCAGCGTGTCGACCGACTTCGACGCACGCGGCGCATTGCCTGATGTGCGATTCTGAGCGAGATGATTTGTGGTTGCCACGTTAATACGCCTAACCATGCGCTGGAGCGAACCGCTGACCGGCGCGAAAACTCATTTTCGATGATCACAATTTCACATTCTAAAGCGAAGCCCGCTCTCGTCAGCGGTCGCTCATCTTATTCTCGTTAGGTCTTATGAACATACGTTTCATCGCATCGAAGCTGAAGGAAGCCGAAGAAGAACTTCCGCGGTTGACCACACGCCGTGTTTTCATGGTCCGTGGGTTCGGGCTGAGTCTGTTGCTCGGGTCGGTCGGGGCGTGTCGAGTAGGATCGCGGGCTACGAAAGAAGGTCATGAGTTCTTCGACCCGACCGACCTCCCGTGGCACCCGGCTCCGGGCTTCACCTCCGGTGTCTGGGAGCGGATCGTAAGCGGCGGCCGAGACGGGGGCGTGACGACTCGCTTTCTGCGCTTCGATCCGGGTTCGGGCAATGACGCAGTGGTCACGCACGATTTCTGGGAAGAGATTTATATCGTCTCCGGGACCTTCGAGTGCGGAGCGCGGGCGTACACGGCAGGCTGCGTAGCCGTGCGCCCCCCTGGAATGCCGCACGGCCCTTTCCACTCGGCCAATGGGTGTCTCAATTTCGAGGTTCGCTACCGCGTATTCCGATGAAGGGCACGGGATTGTGGAGCTGACGGCGAGCCGGTGTTATATCTAGTTTTCTCATGGCTTCCTTTCCTTGTCTTGCTGCGACGCGCGTCCTCGCTCGCCACAGCTCATCTTTGTCTCGTTAGATGTAGTCACGCGCGCACCATGAAAATCTTTACCAGACCCCTCCGTTTCTTGCTCATCGTGTTGCTCGTCACACCCTTCATTTCTGCTGCCGTCGAACCACAGATTACCGGAACTACGTTGATTCGTCTGGACGACGTGCAAAGACTATCTGGCGGTCAAACCTTAGTTCTCGATTCGGATCGCAACCTCTTCGTTCGCACCGTCAGGGCTGGCAAAGAACACTGCTACCACATGAAACTTCCCGCCGAAGAACTCACCACCATCTTGGCATTCATCCCGACCAGCGGCATCGCACAGTATCGAGAGCACAAGCGCTACGGCGTGCCAGATGAGGCCCGCCCGGCAATTACACTGACACTACCGACGCAGAAGAACCTTCACGCCGAGAAGTGGGCCAACGACCAAGACCCGCATTTCGACAAGCTCTATCAGCGACTCTTGCAGTTGGTAGAGCGTGCAGCAAAGACTCGCGCCTACCGCGTCCGACAATACGACCCTACTTCTGAATACCCATGAAACGGCTAACCCCTATGGTTGAAGTTTTTTTGGAGACGCTTCCTCTTCCTCGGTCGCCGCGGCGACCGGCTTGTACTCTTATCCGCCCCGGCGCTTGTCAGGGCGATTATTTTTCGCCGGGTTGAGCGGCCCGCTTTTCTTTGTCTCCCCAGAGATGGAACGTGTAGGTGAAAACGATGTAGCCGAGCACATGATGCGGGCTGTCGTTGGTGACGTAGATCGCGGGGTTGACCTGAAAATCTCTCGTGAGATTGTAGGTGACACCAATCGTGGATGGGTTGCCCGAGCCGCTCTGGAAATCAATCTGCGCGCGCCAGGTCTTATTGAAATCGTAGGCATAACCGAGGATCGCTTCGTTGCGATAACCGACATGGGTCGCCCCGACAATTAACTTGTTATGCTCGGTGTAATAACCGGCTTCGATGAATGGCTGAGGATCGACATGACTATGCGGCGACCAGTTTACGAAGCCGACGGAGAGCAAATAGGGCTCGCGTTGAAGCAGTGCCAGTTCAGTGCCAAAGATCAGCTCGTTCGGCTTGAAACCTTTGAAGACCGCAATCTCGGCCCACTTGGTCAATCCCAATTCACTTTGAATTTCGTAAGGATTCCCAATGCGCTCGTCTTGCGCCTGAAAACTAAGGGACAGGTCGCCCTCCCGTTGAAGGTCCGGCGTCACGATTTGGTTCAACCCTTTCGTGGTCGCGAAGGAAGCGTGCACAGCCGCGAGACTCCCGGCCACAGCCAGGAAGTGAGAAGCGAGCAAATGCCGGAGTTGCATGGGGGCTGAGTCGTTGAATCGATGAACCGTTAAAGCGTTAAATCGTTACATCGTGAAAACGTCACATCGTCAATCCGCGACTGGCCTCCGCTTCAACGATTCACGATTCACGATTCGCGATTCGCGATTCACGATTCACGAATTACGAATCACGATTCGAACGACTCGTCAAACTGCGCGCCCGGCCTCCAGCTCGGAGAGCGTGGTGTGGGCGAATATCAACAACAAATCCGATCCGAGCGGCCGGTGGTTCGTGACCTGCTTTGTTGACGCGGTTGGAAGCGCTTGTTTATTTCCGCCTGCCGATGCAATTGAAGCTTTACAGCCGCGAATGGTGCTCGTGGTGCATTGATGCGAAAGATTTTCTTGCGCAGCGCGGCTACAAATTCGTCGAGATCGATGTCGGCAAAGATCGAGGGGCGTATGCGGAAATGGCCGAGCTCTCGGCGCAAACCTACGTGCCGACATTCGTAGCCGGCGATAAGGTACTGGCGAATTTTGATACCGATCAGCTTGAAAAATTTCTGAACGAGCACCAGATCAATCCGTAATGCTCTTTGGCCTTTTTCTCACGCTCGGCGTGGCGGCGCTCAGCGTCGCCCTGCGCAGTTTTCAGACATCTTTTTCGCAAAAGGTCGGAGCGCTCGGGATTCTCGTCTCCTCGTTTCTTGCCGTTTATTTCATCACCGGCAGCTGGGGGCTCGGCGCCATCGCCGCGGTCAGCTGGCTCTTCTTGCCGTGGCTGGAAATTCTCACTCGCATCCGCGCGCTCCGCTTGCCGAAGGAAAAACAGCTTCGGCCGAAGAGTCCGCCCTCCTCGGATATTTTTCCGACCCTCAACGAGATCACGCGCGAGATCGAGAACGAGGGCTTCGTGCACGTAAACGACGCCGGCTGGGACTGGGAAGATTACCGGCAATTCTTTCGTTTGTTTTACAAGGACGAGGACCATGCCCAGGCCACCATCTGCCTGAACGAGCAGCACGATCTCTCATTTTATTATCTGCGAATTTCGTCACGCGCAAAGACTGGCACGATTTGGACCACTTGGAATTATCCGCTTTCCTACGGCTTGAAGCTCACTCCGCAATTCCGCATCAATCGGGGGCGTCCGGACCAATCATTCTGGCAGCTTTACCAAAGCCACCGCGAGTTTCTCCGCCGAAACAGCGTGGACGCGGGCGGGATCGATGCGCTGGATGAAGAGCGCATCGAGAAAGAGATGGAAAATGATCTGCGCGATCAAATCGCCCACAACATCGACAAGGGCGTGCTCAAGCCGACTGGGGCGGGGGACGTAAAATATTCCTGGCGCGGGATGATTTATCTGTGGTGCCAGTTCCTCTTGGATTTGGTGAGGTTGTAGAACGTGGGAGGGACCTTAGTGTCCCGATCAGATCAATCGTTCCGCTCACACTTTCATGATCTCGGCTTCTTTGTGCGCGAGATGTTCGTCGATCGATTTCACAAAACGGTCGGTCAATTTCTGAACCTCTTGTTCAAGATCGTGCCAGCCGTCTTCGCTTAGCCCGCCCGAGGCTTTTAATTTCTTGGCCTCATCGAGCGCGGTGCGCCGGTTGCCCCGCACGCGCACGCGCGCTTCCTCGGCCATTTTGCCTAACGAGCGAACAAGATCTTTGCGGCGCTCCTCGGAAAGTTCTGGAATGGGCAGCCGAATAATTTTTCCATCCACATTTGGCGTGATGCCGATCCTCGATTCTTTGAGCGCTCTCTCGATCTCTTGCACCATGCCGGCATCGAACGGCTGCACCACGAGCAAGCGCGGCTCGGGCGTGGTGATGAGCGCGAGTTGTTTCAACTTCATGGTCGATCCATAGGCTTGAACATCGACATTCTCCACCAGCCCAGGCGACGCCTTGCCGGTGCGCACGGCGGCAAATTCGTGCACCAAGTAGTCGAGGTTTTTTTCCATCGACATCTCAGCTTCGAGAAGAATGTCGTCTCTGCTCATGCAACTAAAATTTCGCTTTGGCCCCGTCTAATCGCAAACCAGCGTCCCGACTTTTCGGCCGAGCACGGCATCACGAATGTTGCTTGGTTTGTTCATATCGAACACCACGATCGGGATTTTGTTGTCCATGCAAAGGCTGAATGCGGTCGAATCCATGATCTGGAGACGTTTCGTGAGAGCTTCGGCGAAGGTGATCCGCTCGTAGCGTTTCGCGTTTGCGTCGGCATTAGGATCGCGATCATAAATGCCGTCCACTTTCGTCGCTTTCAGGATGACATCGGCGCCAATCTCACTCGCGCGCAGCGCCGCGGTCGTGTCGGTTGAGAAATACGGATTGCCCGTGCCGGCGGCAAAAATGACGACGCGGCCAAGTTCGAGATGGCGGATAGCCCGGCCAAGAATGAACGGCTCGGCCACGTTTTTCATCTCGATCGCTGTCTGCACGCGTGTCTCGACGCCCATCTTGGCGAGCGTGCTGCGCAAAGCCAAAGCGTTGATCACAGTGGCGAGCATGCCCATGTAATCCGCCGTCGTGCGGTCCATCCCGCGGTCCGCGGCCGCAAGACCGCGCCAGATATTGCCGCCACCGATCACCACCGAAATCTGCACTCCCAGATCGTGCACTTCCTTGATGCGCTCCGCGATCGCGCGCACAACCGCCGGGGAAATATTGTCGCGCCCGCCGCGTTCTTGTAGTGCCTCGCCGCTCAATTTCAGGACAATGCGTTTGTAAGCGGGCGCTTCCGTTTTCATTGGCAGGGCACATGAAACAGGAGAGAGCGACATTTGGAAAGCAAAATGGTGGATGGACGCACCGCGTCGATTTACGGTTCTGGGGAGCACAGGCTGCCAGCCTGTTCATCTCGGCAGCTTGCCGAGATGCTCTGCGTCTTCGTCGCGGCGACGTCCTTGAAGGTTGCCGGCAAGCTGCCGACAACTACAGGCTGGCAGCCTGTGCTCCCCAGAATCAACTTGCCGCACGCAAGATGGAAGCGTGACCCCGCAAGAACTCGGCGGCGCTCATTCGTCGTTTACCTTCCAGCTGCACTTCGAGTAACGAGAGTGCGCCTGTGCCGGCGGCGATGATTAATTCCTTTTCGCCGCCTAAAATTTCTCCCGGCGCACCACTAAGGTCGACAATCGCTGCGGAAAATATTTTCAAAGTACGCAGCTCGTTCGCCTTCGTTGTCATTCTCATGAATGCGCCCGGCCATGGATTGAACGCGCGGATTTTCCGCTCGATTGTTTCGGCGGGCTCTGACCAATCGATTCGACCGGCTTCGCGACTTAATTTCGGCGCATAGGTAGCGAGCGCGTTATCTTGTGAGATGCGCGGGGCGCTGCGGCTTGCAAGCATTCGCAAAGATTCGAGCAACGCCTCCGGCGCGATTTGCGCCAGGCGATCGTGCAGCGATCCGCCGGTATCGTTAGGCAAGATGTCGATCTTGCGCTGCAACAAAATATCGCCGGTGTCGAGACTTTCGTCCATGTACATGACAGTGATTCCACTCTCTTGATCGCCGGCGGCGATGGCGGCTTGAATCGGCGCCGCGCCGCGATGCCGGGGCAGCAGCGATGCGTGCAAATTCAAACAAGCCGTGGGCGGAATTTCCAAAACATTTCTCGGCAAGATTTGTCCGTAGGCCATGACCACAATCACATCCGGTGTGAGCGCCCGAATCTCCTCAATCGATTCTCGATCTTTGATCCGCGCCGGTTGCAAGATCGGCCCGCGCAGGGCCCGGAGGGCAGCCGGTTGCTGCAACCGGCTGGGTCGCCCGGCTCCTTCTGGTGCTGTCGGTCCCGTTAACACGCTGTTTGGGTTGAAGGAGCTGCCCGCCGGAGGCGGGTTCGGCGACATCTTCGTTCCGGCGAGCGCCTTTTTGATGGGCGGCGCTTCGACACGCTGATCGCGCCCGGCCGGTTTATCCGGTTGGGTGACGACTCCTACAACCTCGTGTTCCGATTCGAGCAGCGCGCTCAGCGTCGGCACGCCGATTTCGCCCGTGCCGATAAAGACAATGCGCATGCCGAGTTACGGCATCAATTGATGCGCAGGCGCAGCGCGCCGTCGCCTCTGCGCGGCCAGGGCCATCAATTTGTCACCGGCCGTCACTTCTCGTTGCCCGACCGACGAAGCGCAGCCAGTGCAAAGGTAATCGAAAATTTCTTTGTCGGGCAGAACTAAGAGTAACCGCTCGCGCACCGGCATCGTGGCTTTGCACGTTTTACAATAAAGAGTGGAAGCGGTGAAATTTTCAAACTGCTGCTGGTTCATACACGCCGTCGTTTACGCTCTCTAAAATATCGAGCAAAACTTTGGCGGGCGGCTGGGTCGCGTCAACTACCGTGATCAATTCTGGCGAATAATACGTGAGCACGGGCTTCGATTCCGTTTCGTAAGTGTCGAGACGGCGCTGAATGACCGCTTCGTTGGCGTCGTCGAGACGGTTATCTTTAAGGGCGCGCTTCTTCAATCGGGAAAACAGCGTATCGCGATTCGGACAGGAGAGATGGAAAACTTTCTTCACGTCGATCATCTCCTCCATGATTTTCGCCTGGCCTACGTTCCGCGGGATGCCGTCGAGCACGAGGACATCGATGTCCGGTTTGAATTTGTGCGCGTCCACCGCCGCATCGATCGCTTCTTTCCAGAGTTCCACCGTAATCTCATCCGGCACGAGCTGGCCTTTACTGGAGTAGTCCAGAAATGCTTTGCCCACTTTCGTTCGCGTGTCGATGGAGCGGAAAACGTCGCCGCACGGGCAATGATAAAAGCGCGGGATGCTGCCGAGCGTTTTGCCCTGCGTGCCTTTGCCGCTGCCAGGCGCGCCGAAGAGGATGAACGTGTTGTATCTCATGAGCGAAATTCGTTTATACCGCAAATGCGGCCGCGCTTACAACAGTTGAAATCGGCCTCGCCGCGGAATCAGCTTTAAAACCTATTTCGACCCGATCATCGGATCGACATTCACGCGCCGGCCTGCGCGATCGAAGCGAACATTCCCATCAACCAGCGCAAAAATGGTGTAATCGCGGCCGAGGCCGACGTTCTTGCCCGGCAAAAATTTCGTCCCGCGCTGGCGCACGATGATATTACCAGCCACAACCAATTCGCTGCCAAATCTTTTCACGCCCAGCCGTTTGCTGACGCTGTCGCGCCCGTTCTTGACGCTGCCTTGTCCCTTTTTGTGAGCCATTTGTCAGGTTCGATGTTTGACGTTCGATGTTCGATGTTGGGCGTTTGGACCCTAAAGTTATTATTCCGTCTTGGTTTTCTTCTCGGTTTTCTTCGCGCTGACGCTGATGCTCTTGATCTTCACCCGCGTCAGCTTACGGCGATGCCCGACTGTGCGGTGATAACCTTTGCGCCGTTTAAACTTGAACGCGATCACTTTTTTATCTTTGCGCTGCTCGACCACTTCAGCCGTCACTTTTGCTCCGGAAATGAGCGGATCGCCATGCGTGAGCTTATCGCCGTCGGCATACATCAATACGTCGCCGAAGGTGGCCTGTTTCCCTGCATCGACATCGAGCAGATCGACATCGATCGTGTCGCCCTCCGCCACACGATACTGTCTGCCGCCGGTCTTGATAATTGCGTAAGCCATAAGCGCTTCGGGGAGAAAAGCCGCGCAAAATTCCACAGGTAGGCGACTTTGACAAGGAGAAACAGCGGTAAACCCGACGCGGGTGGATCGTGCGCTCCGTCGCGCGATGCTAACTAATGCGGCTTCGCCGCCATTCTTAACATCGAGGTCGCCGCGGCGACGACTGCTCGATCCACCTACGTGTTGGAAATCACGAGCACGATCTCGCCTTTTGGCGGATGGGCTTGATAGTGCGTGAGAAGTTCGCTCGCCAAGCCCCGGCGGAATTCTTCGAATTTCTTGGTCAGCTCGCGCGCGATGCAGAGTTGCCGACCCGGCAAAATGTCTATGCAGACGGCGAGCGTTTTCGTCAGGCGATAGGGCGATTCAAAATAAGCGGATGTTTCTTCGCGCGCGGCCGCGGCGCGCAGCTCGCGCTGGCGCTGGCCACTTTTCACCGGAAGAAAACCGCCAAAGAAGAATTGTTCCGCCGAAAATCCTGAACCGACCAGCGCGGTGAGGATCGATGAAGGACCTGGAATGATTGTGAACGGCAATTCGCGTTTGATGCATTCACGAATGAGTCGCGCGCCGGGATCGGAAAGCCCCGGGGTTCCGGCATCAGTGATTAGCGCGAGGTTTTCGCCCGCGGCGAGTCGCTCGACGAACTGCGCCGCGCGCATCGCTTCGTTGTGCTCATGATAACTGACCAACGGTTTCTTGATTCCGAAATGCTTGAGCAGAATTCCTGAATACCGCGTGTCCTCCGCCGCAATCACGTCGGCGGATTTCAACGCTTCGAGCGCGCGCAATGTGATATCGCCAAGATTCCCGATCGGAGTTGCGACGACGTAAAGCATTCTTGACCATCCGATCAGAATCCATTTTCCGCTATTCGATTGCGCGGACGGTTTCTCGAGGGCGGGAAAATCGCCACCAATTCGCACAAAGCCGAATCACTGCTGCGAAACGAATCCATAAAGAGGAGGCGTTTATGAGAATAAGCATTTACATATTGGCACTGGCGCCATTTGCGTTGATCGGCTGCGCTGAGGAACCGGCGCCAGTAACGACAACAACGACAACCACACGAGAGGTAACGACGACTGGACCGGCCACGGGGTCTGTCACGCGAGAGGTCCTTGTGACTCGGACTCCGCCGGAGGTGCGGGTCGAGGCGGAAACAGTCTCGCCTGGGCCGGCTTATGCTTACACCCGTGGTTACTGGCGCTGGACCGGCACCGACTATGTGTGGGTGAGCGGCGCCTGGGTTGAGCGGCCAAGGCCAGCGGCGGTATGGGTCGAAGGCCACTGGATGCGCCGGCCCGGCGGCTGGGTTTGGATCGCGGGCCACTGGCGATATTGATTCCAGGCCACACAGCAATCGATTTGCGTGCGCCGCGATAAAAGCGTTGTTGCGCAGTGCACACCGCATCGTCTGCGCGAATCCCGCGCCGAATTCGGATATGGCTACGCGTAGCTCTTTGGAGCGCTCTTGCTATTTGCCTCGCCTTCATCGCGTTCGTGTCGCTGATTTATTTCCGGCAACACTCGATGATTTATCATCCGCGTCCTTATGACGCGACCTACGCGCATGCGCTTCCGCCGAATGGCGTCGAAATCACCTACCCGCTGCCCATGGGGAAACAGACGGCTTACTACCTACCGGCGCGCGAACAGTGGCCGAAACGTATTTGGGTCGCCTTCTCTGGGAATGGCTCGCTCGCGCTTGATTGGACGACCGTTCTCGCAGGTTATCCAGACAACGGTGACGCGTTTCTTCTCGTCGATTATCCCGGTTACGGCAAAAACGCGGGTTACGCGACGATCGATAGCACCCGCGCTGGCGCTGAGGCCGCATTGCGCGCGCTCATCGAGCGCTTGCACCTCCCCGAGGAACAACTCGCGCTCTGCACGATCGGGCATTCGTTAGGGGCAGCGGTCGCGCTCGATTTCGCCGCGCGCCATCGAGTGCAACGCATCCTGGCGATTGCACCTTTCACGACCCTGCGCGAAGAAGCGGCGACTGTCGTCGGCCATCCGTTATCCCGGTTGCTGATCGAAAACTACGATAATCGAGAAACTCTCGCCGAAATCGGGAAGCGAAATCCCGGCGCCCGAATCGCGATCTTTCACGGCGTAAACGATGGTGTCATTCCTTTCGAACTGGGTCGCAAACTCGCGCAGGAATTTCCAGCCGTTGAATTTTTCCCAATCAACGGCGCCGGTCACGTGAGCGTGCTCACGCGCGCGCACGACAAGATTATCGACTGGATGAATCGCTCGGAGAATTAGAGGAGCGCGACCGGCCCCGCGAACAAATGCAGGACGGTCGCACTTTAAAGGGGCGGGTGATGTGACACTTTGTTGGAACGATCTAAGCTGTGAAGACGAGAGGATGAAGCCGGCATGTCAATTCGATCCCCCAAAGCTTTCGGGGCTGGCTCGGGCGGAACTCCGTGCGGCAAAGCGGCAGTTTCCGCGGACGGCGTATTTTTTTCAGTCGGGCATCGGCGAATGGCGCGGCTATTGGTCGCCTTACGATGGTGAGAATGGATCGCGGTTCCGCAATTTCCGCAGCTTAAGTCGCGAGTACTTTACCGAGTCTTCCCGCGAACGCGCCAAGGAGACGACAGTTTTTGCGCTTGTCGCTCTGACCTCGGCATGGCCAGTGATCTACATGGTAATCACTGTCGTGAAATTGCTGAGCAAAGGACGGCCTTTGTAGGGTAGCGCACGCGAATCACACGAATTGCCGCAAATGAATCAGTAAAATGACGAAGCACGAATGACGAATGACGAATGAAGCCCGAATGACAAAAAGCTGACAAAACCCTTCGCGGCCTCTTTTCGTCATTGAGAATTCGTCATTTGTCAGCGCGTAAGATGTAGCCACCGGCCTGTGTACCACCCCGGAGCCTTGCTAAGGCGGGAGGCCGGTTTTCCTTATTTGCGTGGATTCGCGTAATTCGCGGGCTAAAAATTCCTCACGCGCAGATCCCGGGCGGCATTGCGCTTACCGCGGCGGGAGGAACTCGTCGCGGTATTGTGGCGTTTCTTCGGGGGCGAAGCCGTGGCGCATGATGTTTTCGGTAACAACGCGCGGGAGGAGAAATTGGAGCAGATAATCTTCGCCGCCGGCTTTGGTGCCGCCACCGCTCATTTTGAATCCGCCGAAAGGATGGCGGCCGACGACCGCGCCGGTGCAGGAGCGGTTGATGTAAACGTTGCCCGCCTCGATCTCAGCCTTAGCGCGCTCGATGTTCGCCGGGCTGCGCGAGAAAAATCCGGCGGTCAGCGCGTAATCGGTGCCATTGGCGACTTCAATCGCTTCATCGAGATCGCGCACTTTCAACACGCTCAGCACCGGGCCGAAGATTTCTTCGCGCGCGATGCGCATGTCGGGCTTTACGCCGGTGAAAATTGTCGGCGGAATGAAGTATCCCTGCGGCGGCAAATCTTTCGCTTGATAGGCGAGCGTCGCTTCGCTCTTGCCGATGTCGATGTACTCCAGAATCCGTCTGTAGGCGGCTTCGTCGATAACCGGGCCGACCATGATGCCGGGCGCTTCCGGATTGCCGACGCGCAAGCTGGCCGCGGCATTAAGCAAGCGCTCCATGACGCGATCGTAATTTTCTTCGAGCACGATCAAGCGCGAGAGTGCGGAACATTTCTGTCCCTGATAACCGAATGCGGAATAGATTGAATCGACAATCGCCTCATCGAGATCGGCGTCCGAGTCGATGATCACAGGATTCTTGCCACCCATCTCGCAAATGACGTGCTTGAGCTCGCGCTGACCTTCCCTCGTTTTGCCGGCGCTTTCCCAAATCCGCAGCCCGACTTCGCGCGACCCGGTGAACGCGATCAGATCGACATCTTTGTGATCGACAAGGTGCGCGCCAATGACCGAGCCGCGCCCGTTGAGAAAATTCAACACGCCTGGCGGCACGCCCGCTTCCTCGAAAATTTCCATGAGCATGGCGCCGATATTTAGCGATTGCTCGGACGGTTTCATGATCACGGTGTTGCCCGTGACCAGCGCGGCGGAAACCATCCCGCACAAGATCGCCATCGGGAAATTCCACGGCGCGATGACGAGCGCGACGCCGCGCGGCCAGTAATGCTGATAACTTTCTTCGCCGGGAACTTGTTGGGTCAGACGTGGCCGGCCGATCAAGCGCATCTGGTGCGCGTAAAAGTGGCAGAAATCGATCGCCTCGCGGATGTCGCCGTCCGCTTCGGCCCATGGTTTGCCGACTTCGAAGACTTCAAGGGCGGAAAGCTCGTAGCGCCGGCGGTCGAGAATGGCGGCGGCACGTTCGAGCAACTGCGCGCGCTCTTCAAATGAGGTGCGGCTCCATTTCCCAAATGCGGCACGAGCGGCTTTGACCGCGCGCTCGGCTTCGGGAATTCCGGCTTCCGCGGCGTAACCGACAATTTCATTGGGCGCACTAGGATTAACGGAAGGCGTCAGTTTATCGGTCCAGATTTTTTCGCCGTTGATCACGAGCGGAAATTTTCGGCCAAACCGATTACGCACATCGCGCAACGCCGCTTGCATCTGTTCCTGGCTCTCTTTGTAAACGAAATTCACGAGGGGCGAGTTCTTATAAACGTCGCCGCGCGGTTGTTCAACCCCCGGCGGTCGCGCCCTACTATTTGCGCCATCGTAGCGATGTCGATCTTCCCCTGTCGTCGTCATTGTTCGCCTCTCCCTTTCACTAAGGGGAGAGGCGGATTCACCTCGTCGAATGATTTCACCAGGATCGCGCAACAGTTCTTTGGCCGAAACGTGCTCGGAAAATTTCGCGCGCAGAAATCCTTCATTGGAAGTGTTCTCGAGCAGGCGGCGAACGAGATACGACATCCCTGGCAGCAACTCGCCGACCGGGCAGTATTCACGAACGCGATAACTCATTTCGACCAGCGCGCGCTTGATCGGGCCGGCCATGCCGTAGAGGAATTGGAACTCGAAACGGCTGCGGTCGATGCCGAGCTCTTCCGCCAGCGCCTGCGCATGCGCGATGCTGCGGACATTGTGCGAACCGAACGCCGCGGTCACGACCGATTCGTTTTCGAGCAAGACGCGCGTAAGCGTCTCGAAGTTTACGTCGCTCTCCGGCTTCTGCAGATAAACCGGACAATCCCAGCCATTCTGCCTGGATTTAATTTTTTCGTAATCCCAATATGCGCCTTTGACGAGCCGGACGGTGAAACGCGTCCCGCGCGCGCGACCCCACTCGATCAGATCGCGCAAATCCGCTTCGGCATCGCGCAAGTAGGCCTGAATAACGATGCCAGCATGCGGCCAATCGTTGAATTCGGCTTCGGTGCAGAGCGTTTTAAAAAGGTCGAGCGTGGTGTTTTTATGGGCGTAACTTTCCATGTCGAAGTTGATAAACGCGCCCAGCTCGCGCGCGCGGCGCAGGATCGGCCGCAGCTTCGGCGCGAGATGCGCGATCGCGCCGGCCGGATCGGCCGGATTCATTTGCGAATAGAGCGCAGAAATTTTTACCGAGAGATTTACAACTGGAAAAAGCTCGGAATTTGCTGCGAGCGGATCGGTCCAGCCGCGTGTTTCGCGCGCGAGATGTTCGAGTAATTCCAAACAGCGCGCGGCGTATGCGCCGGCCTCTGTTTCGCTGACCACGGCTTCGCCCAAAAGATCGACCGTGAACCCGATGTTTTGTTGCCGCCGCTTGCGCAGCGTTTTCATGACGTCGTCCGGATTTTTTCCGGCGATGAACTGACGCGCCATGCCGGAGACATTGCGCCGCAGAACCAAACTGCTAAGCCACGGAACAATGCGCG
>Ga0137415_10003527_pt1 | contig 15558 bp, 12 predicted proteins | sample CZODoug3_1_1_16f_FD_183082 | JGI IMG/M metagenome (GOLD analysis project Ga0137415, IMG submission 183082) | Vadose zone soil fungal communities from Angelo Coast Range Reserve, California, USA - CZODoug3_1_1_16fungal (Hybrid Assembly) | ecosystem: Environmental > Terrestrial > Soil > Vadose... | reverse complement strand
CGACGATCTGGGCCTCAAGCCGCGCAACGCATTCGGCCCGATCCGCGTCGCGATCACCGGGCGGACAGTCTCGCCGCCGCTGTTCGAGTCGCTCGAGCTGCTCGGACGCGACCGCTCGCTGGCTCGCCTCCAAGCGGCGCGGGCGTGAGCCGCCTGGTCAGAGCCGTCTTCTTCGACGTCGACGACACGCTGGTTGATTACGCCACGACGTCCCGTCTCGCGCTGGACGAAGCGATGGGCGCCGCCGCCGAGTACGACCTGTGGCAGCAGATCTCCGAGCCGCATTTCCAGCGCTACTACCGGGGGGAGATCGAGTTCGCCGCGATGCGGATCGAGCGCACCGCGCACTTCCTGCGCGAGCTCGGCCGCGAGGCCGACAGCCACCGAGCCGCTGATCTGGAGACTGCTCGCTTCACACACCTGAACCGTTCCTTCGTGCTGTTCGACGATGTCGCTGCCTGCCTCGCCGCTCTGCGCGAGCGGTCGGTGCGGCTGGGCCTGATCACCAACAACGACGGCCCGCATCAGCGACGCAAACTCGCCGCGGTCGGACTCGCCGACTCGTTCGACGCTGTCGCGATATCCGGGGAGGTGGGCGCCGCCAAGCCGGACCCGGCGATCTTCACCTACGCGTGCGCGGCGCTCGGGGTAGCGCCGAACGAGGCGATGCACGTCGGCGACCGTTTGGACGCCGATGCGCTCGGCGCGACGGCGGTGGGCCTAAGCGGGGTGTGGCTGGATCGTCGTGGTGCCGCGGGCGACGAGCGCCGGGTGCCGGTAGTTACGACCCTGGCCGAGCTGCCGGCACTGGTCGAGCGGGCGGCCTGAGCCGTTTTGGTTCGGCCTCGCAGCGTCCGGTAGCATTACGACCCGGCTTGGCCGGCAACCCCGGGCAGCCAGCTTTGGGGTATGGGGTAATTGGCAGCCCAACTGATTCTGGTTCAGTTAGTCTAGGTTCGAGTCCTGGTACCCCAGCGCCGTGCTTCATCGCACAGCAAGAACGTTTCTGAAGTTTCTGGGGCCCCGTCGTCTAGTGGCCCAGGACGCCGCCCTCTCAAGGCGGTAGCGGCGGTTCGAATCCGCTCGGGGCTACCACCCTGAACCCCCCGGCTCCCGGGGGGTTCAGTCATTTCCCGGCGGTGTCGCGGGCCGGCCGGGGGTCGGCGCCTTCCGCTCATGGCCCGGCCGGCGGTTCGCTGATTGCCGGCTCGTCGTCAAGTGCTTGGGGGGCATTGGTAGAGGGTGCCCGTTTCGCCCCCGACGCTGCCCGAGCCGCCGAGGCCGGCGCTGCCGTTGCCGGATGATGGAGCGGCGGACGAGGTGGCCCCGTAGTCTGCGGCCGGGATCTCGGTGCACGCGTCGCGCACCCACGATTCGATCGCCGCTACCGTGGCGGAGGTCTGGCGGCCCATGGCGACGACCGGACCTTGGCCGGCGCCGTCGAGCAAGAAGAAGCGCAGCTTCTTGTCGGTCACGAGCTTCTTGACCTGGGTCAGGGTGGGTTGCGGGACCGAGCCGCTGAAGCCGCCCATGGGCATGACCTCTTGGCCGGTGGCCAGGATGTAGGGCGATGCTTGCGACCAGGACTGGACGGCCATGAGATAGCTGGCGCCGTCGCGGTGGGTCGTGACGTAGTTGTAGAGCTGCCGCTGCGAGGCGGTGAGCGTGGTGGTGGCGAGCATCCCCCCGGGGCCTCCGCTTGGGCTGCTACCGGAGGCGCCTTGGCCTTGAGGGATGCGGATGCCGTATCGCTGGGTGGGCGACTCGCTGCTGGATGGGCCGCTTCTGTTGCCGAAGCCGCCCATGCCACCGGCTGGGCCGGCGCTGGCGTTGAACGAGGTGCCGCCGTACTTCGTGTCGAGTACTGAGGCTGCCCAAGTGGCGGGCGCGGCCAGCATCGCCAGAACACCTGCGGTCAGTCCGACGATCGCGGTCCGGGTCGGTATCCGGCGGGACAGTTTCGCTGCGACCATGACGACGATTGCGACGGCACCGGCGGCCAGCAGGGCGGTGCGGGCCCAGGGCAGGAAGCCGCTGTAGTCGCGCCACACGAACAGGGTCCAGGCCACTTCGGCTGCCACCGCGGCCGGCAGGATCCAGCTGCGCCGGCCGCCAGCCCGATGGGCCTGCCAGAACATGGTGATACCGACTGCGGACAGCGCCGCGATTGGCGGAGCCAGCGTGGCCATGTAGGCCGTGTGCGGGATCCTGGTCATCTTGCTGAACACCAATCCGGCGGTGAGCAGCCAGGTGCCCCACATGACCAGTCCGGCCCGGGCTCGGTCGGTGCGCGGGGCGCGGCGGGTCCAGATGAGGCCGAGGACGAGCGCGAGGATCGCCAGCGGGTACAGCCAGCCGATTTCCGGACCGTAGTTGCTGCCCAGCAGCTTGGTCCAACCGGTGCCGAAGCCTCCGTTGCCGCCTGCCGGGGCGCCGCCCGCGCCGGGGAGGTCCGCCGGTGATCCTGCCTGAGGGCCGCCCTGTGTGCCCGGGGTGCTGGTTCCGCCGGGCGGTGCGTGCCCGCCGCCCATCCCGGACTCGACCGCGCCGGGGAGGTGGACGCCGAAGCGGTCCAGGCCGTTGTAGCCGAAGACCATGGCCACCGCACTGTTGTTGGTCGAGCCATCCACGTAGGGCCGGTCCTTGGCCGGGGTGAACGCGTACAACGCGATCCAGGACAGCGACACGGCCAGCATCACCACCCCGGCGACGCCGAGCTGCCAGAACCGGCGGCGCAGCCGCGCGGGCGCGGCAACCAGGTAGCCGAGGGCGAGCGCCGGCAGGATCATCCAGGCCTGCAGCATCTTGGTTTGGAAGCCCAGGCCGACCCAGACCCCGGCCCAGATCAGGGAGCGTAGCCGCGCCTGCATGACCGCGCGCTGGTAGGCGTCGGCAGCCAGCACCAGGCACATGGTCAGCGCGCCGTCCTCCATGCTGTGCCCGTACATGGACGCCGCGATCGGCGTGAGCGTGAAGATGGCGGACGCGAGCAGCCCCGGCACCACTCCGGCCCAGCGCCGCACCACTCGGTACATCACCAGCACCGAGACGACGCCCTCGATCACCTGCGGCAGCGCGAGCGACCACGGATGGAAGCCGAAGATCCGCGCGCTCAGCGCTTGCGGCCAGAACGAGCCAGCCAGCTTGTCGATGGTGATCGTGGCCTGGGGATCCAGGGCGCCGTAGATGAACGCCTTCCAGCTCTCCGACATGCTCTTGACCGCGACCGAGTAGAACGGCGCGAGCCCGGCCTCGGTGATGTTCCAGGCGTACAGGAACGCCGCTACGGCGGCGATGCCGAGCAGGGCCGGGCGGGCCCAGGGCGGCTGGTCCCCGGGCGAGCGCCACACCTCCCAGCGGCGCCGTCGGCTGCCTACGGGGGCGGTCAGTGGATCCACGAGAATCATGGACACGGCGGTGGGACCTCCAGGTATTCAGCTACTCGCAGCAGCGCGCCCCCGCGCGCAGGACGACCCGTAAGCAGAGCCGAGGCAAGAGCCTGGCCAACATTTATGTGGATTTGCGCAGAACACGGCTATAACGGGTTAATCGTCTAATGCGTAGTGCGCTGGAGCGTGCTCAGGAGAGCGGCGAGTTGGACGGCGTCCGGCCCGGTCGCCGTGTGGGCGGACCACGGCCACACACCAGGCAGCGGTCGCAAGATCAATGGCTTGTCCTGGTGGAAGCGCACTACCACTACGGGCCTGGCCGGTCGACCGCGTGAGCGATCCCCGGTAGTGCCGGCTTTACTCGAGCGCACCGCGGCGTGCGTCCACGACCCGGCCGACTGGCCGTGGGCCGAGACCAACTGCAGGCCCGCGTCGTCGACGACCAGCGCTCCGACCCAGCCGTGGACCTCAACCGCCTGCACCACAAGGGAATGCGAATATCGACTCCGAATGCGACGCACGGAGCGCTGACTGGCACGACGGGCCAAGGTCAGCAGGCGAGCAAGCGCACCGAGCAGAGTCACGCCCGTCACCGACCACCACACAGTCTCCGCCGTGTCGGCGATCCCCGTCTCGCGCCGCAAGATCACCAAGCCGGCGCCCGCCAGGCCGAGCAGCACCAGAACAAGCCGCAGGCCGGACAGCAGTCGAAGGTCCCACGGCTCGGTCGGTTCATCACGGGCCGCATCAGCGCTCTCGTGGACGCCCGCCGCGTCGTCCGACTTCCCCATCGGGAGAGGTGTAGCCCGCACAGTTCAGCGCCAGACATGACCTCGCCAAGAAACCAGTGAGAGCTGAGCGCAAGCCGAACCCCACGGTCGGCGCCGGGCGAGACCCCGGAGCAGGCCGACGACGAGGGACGTCGGTGCCGACTTCGCCGCTCTCGTGCGCCTCGTCGAGACCGGAGCGCTTGCCGTTCAGGTCGGCTGGCGCGGCAAACTTAGCGACTTCGCCGATGCCGCCGAAGGCCTCCACCGCCGCAAGATCCGCGGCCAGGCCATCATGGATGTCCACGCTTGACGCGGCGGCGCTAGTGTCGTCAGGGTGCGGCGCACGGTGAAGCTCTTCCTGACCCCACGGTGGGTTGCGCTGCACGTCGTGGTTTGGGCCGCTGTCGTGACCATGGTGTTGCTCGGACGCTGGCAGCTGACCGTCTCCAACCGCAAGCACTTCGACCTGCAGAACTTCGGATACACGTTGCAGTGGTGGGCGTTCAGCGCCTTCTTGGTTCTGCTCTGGCTGCGCATCATGCGCGATGCGTGGCGCCCTCCGAACGTGCCCGCCGGCGGCGCTCAGCTCGTCCTCCGGTCCGGTCAGGTCGATCGGACCGAGGGGGCCGCCCGGGTCGGTCGCGGGTATCTGTCCGCGCCCGGCGGCGAAGCCGGTCAGGCCCCCGTCGTCTACCGCGGCTACCTCATGCCGAACAGTGCGACGACGCCCGCCCGTAGCGAGGGCGACGGCTACCACGGCGCCTACAACGACTACCTCTGGGAGCTGTCGCTCGCCGATGCGGCCGGTCGAGCGCCGTCGCGCCCGGCCTCGTCCGAACAACCCCAGTCGGCCGACGCTGCCCGCGCGATCAATGCTGCGCCGGCTGAGGACGACGAGCCGACCGATTAGCCGTTCCCCGCGACTTTGCACCCGAGCTGGACGCAGCAGCGGGCGAAATGGCGCCGCGCAGGGTCGATGCTGGGTGCAAAGTCGTCATTGTGGCGCAGGTCGCCACCGTCCTAGCCGGCACTGCTGGAACTGAAGGCGGCGTCGAAGGAGGCGGCCGGCGGCTCGATGGTGGTGAGCGCGCGGATGAAGGCCAGCGCGTCGGGCGCGCCCACCAGGCGATCCATGCCGGCGTCCTCCCATTCGACGCTGATCGGGCCGTCGTAGCCGATGGAGTTGAGCATCCGGAAGATCGGCTCCCACGGGACGTCGCCGTGGCCGGTGGACACGAAGTCCCACCCGCGCCGGGGATCGCCCCACGGCAGGTGCGAGCCCAGCCGGCCGTTGCGGCCGTTGAGCTGCTTGATCGACTCCTTGCAGTCGACGTGATAGATGCGGTCGCGGAAATCGGCCAGGAAGCCGACCGGGTCGAGGTCTTGCCAGATGAAGTGGCTGGGGTCGAAGTTCAGGCCGAACGCCTCCCGGTGCCCGATCGCCTCGAGGGTGCGCACCGTCGACCAGTAGTCGTAGGCGATCTCGCTCGGATGGACCTCGTGGGCGAAGCGGACGCCGACCGAGTCGAACACGTCGAGGATCGGGTTGAACCGCTCGGCGAACTCGGCGTACCCGCGCTCGATCGTGCTGTCGGCGACGGGCGGGAACATCGCCAGGTAGTGCCAGATCGGTGAGCCGGTGAAGCCGATCACGGTGTCGACGCCGAGCGCCGCGGCCGCCCGGGCGGTGTCGGCGAGCTCGGCCGCGGCCCGCGTCCGGACGCCTTCGGGCGAGCCGTCGCCCCAGACCCGCGCCGGGAGGATCGCCTGGTGGCGCTCGTCGATGATCGCGTCGCACACCGCCTGCCCGACCAGGTGCGTCGAGATCGCGTACACGGCGAGGCCGTGCTGGTCCAGCAAGGCTCTCCGGTCCTTGACGTAGTCCGGTTCGGCCAGCGCCCGGTCGACCTCGAAGTGGTCGCCCCAGCAGGCGATCTCCAAGCCGTCGTAGCCCCAGTCGGCCGCGAGGCGGCACACCTCGGTGAACGGCAGATCGGCCCATTGACCGGTGAACAGGGTGACTGGTCGCGGCATGGCATGACCTTTCAGACGGTGGTCCAGGTCGAGGAGTTGCGCGCGCTGGTCTCCACGGCGTCCAGGACGCGCTGAATCTGCAGGCCGTCCGCGAACGACGGTTGCGGGTCGGTGCCCTCGGCGATCGCGATCACCAGGTCGCGAGCCTGGTTGGTGAACGTGTGGTCGTAGCCCAGGCCGTGTCCGGGGGGCCACCATCCGGACAGGTACGGATGCCCGGGCTCGGTCACCAGCACCCGCTTGAAGCCGGCCTGCTCCGGATTCTCGGTGCCGTCGTAGAAGTACAGCTCGTTGGACGCCTCGAAGTCGAAGGCCAGGCTGCCGGCCGATCCGTTGAGCTCGATGCGCATCGCGTTCTTGCGACCGGTGGCGAACCGGGTGGCCTCGAACGTCGCGAGCGCACCGCCGTCACAGCGGGCCAGGAACAGGGACGCGTCATCGACGGTCACCTCGCCCCGCTGCGCTCCGGCGACGGCGGCGAGGCCGTTGGCCGACGAGGGCAGCGGGCGCTCCTTGACGAACGTCTCGGTCAACGCGCTGACGCCGGTGACCAGCTGGCCGGTGAGGAACTGGGCGAGGTCGACGATGTGCGCGCCGATGTCGCCGAGCGCGCCGGACCCGGCCGCCTCCCGGCGCAGGCGCCACACCAACGGGAAGTCCGGGTCGACGATCCAGTCCTGCAGGTAGGCCGCCCGGATGTGCCGGACGGTGCCCAGCCGTCCCTCGGCGACCCACTCGCGGGCCAGCGCGAGAGCCGGTGTCCGGCGATAACTGAACCCCACCATCGAGCGCACGCCGCGTTCGCGCGCCGCGTTCGCCGCCTCGGTCATCGCCTCGGCCTCGGGCACCGTGTTGGCCAGCGGCTTCTCGCACAGCACGTGCTTGCCGGCGGCGAGCGCGGCCAGCGCGATCTCGCTGTGCAGGCCGCCCGGCGCGCAGATGTCGATCAGGTCGATGTCGTCGCGCTGCACCAGCCGGCGCCAGTCGGTGTCGGTGGACGCCCACCCCCAGGTGGCCGCAACCTGCGCCAGAGCCTGCTCGTCCCGACCGGCGATCGCGGCCAACGCCGGCCGCAACGGCAGCTCGAAGGCTCGTCCGGCCAGCTGCCAGGCCTGCGAGTGCGCCCGTCCCATGAACCCGTAACCGATCAGGCCGATCCGCAGCTCTGCTCGAGCAGCCATGCTCAGCTCCACTTGTTGCGCAACAGTCGACGATGAACGAGAATGCTCGACGCAGCATCGCAGCGCAGCAAATCGCATGTCAACCAACCCCGAGAACCCCGGGTTGCGCAATAACGGTCGTCACGCGACCCTGGGTTCATGGCATCCCGGCCGCGTCGGCGACCCTCCGGCTCGCCCACGTTGACGACGATCGCCAAGGCGGCGGGCGTCACCGTGCCGACGGTGTCCAAGGTGCTCAACGGGCGCAGTGATGTGTCCGCGGCCGTGCGCCAGGAGGTGGGTCGGCTCCTGCGGCAGGCCGGTTACCACGTGTCGATCCCCGGGCGCGACTCCGCCGTCCTGGACGGCCTGGTCGATCTCGTCGTGCCGGGCGTCGAGGGTTCCTGGGCGAGCGCCATGCTCTCGGGGGTGGAGCGGGTCGTCTCGAAGGCCGATCGCGACCTGGTCGTCACCGTGGCCCGCGACGATGCCGCCGACCAGCGTGACTGGGTCCACCGGCTGATCGGTCGGGGCAGTCGCGGCGCGGTGCTGGCCCTCGTCACGCCGACCCCCGCCCAGCACAGCCGCCTGGCCCGGGCCGGGGTTCGCCTGGTGGCGCTCGATCCGGGCATCGACGTCGGGCCGGGCATCGCCACGGTCGGCGCGACGAACTGGGCCGGCGGCTATTCGGCGACCGAACACCTGATCCGCCTCGGACACGAGCGGATCGCTGCCATCGCCGGGCTGGCCGCGCACCGATACAGCCAGGCCCGCATCGACGGCTACCGCTCCGCGCTCGCGGCCGCGGGGCTGGTGGCGAGGCCAGAGCTGGTGCGCCACGGTGACTGGAGCCGGGCGCTGGCCGAGCGGCAGGCCGCCCGGCTGCTGCAGCTGCGCCACCGTCCGACCGCGATCTTCGCGTGTTCGGATCGGATGGCGCTCGGCGTGTACGACGCGGCCGCCGAGCTCAACGTGCGCATTCCCGACGAGGTCAGCGTGGTCGGCTTCGACGACCTGGTCGAGGCGCAATGGTTGACGCCAGGGCTCACCACGATGCGGCAGCCGGTCCGGGAGATGGCCGCCGCCGCGGCACGGACGCTGCTGCAGCTGATCGACGGCGAGCGGCCGGACACGCACCGGTTGGAGCTGGCCACCACGCTGATCGAACGCCAGAGCACAGCGCCCGCACCGGGCTAGGCCATGTCTGGTAATCCCATGCTCTGCTGCGCGGGGCTCAGGCACGTGATCTGCTGCGTTGTCGTCGTCGGCCATACAACAGCGGTATGGCCGTCCTCCTCCGCCTCGCATCTCACGCGCCTGAACCCCGCTCGCGACGAGCGGGGATTACCAGACACGGCCTAATCGGCTGGAGCTATGTCGGCGTTCCGTGTCACGCTCGCGGGATGCCCCTCGCCCCCTATCGGCGCGTTCTCGCCATTCGCGCTGCCCGGCAGGCGATCCTCCTCGGCATCCTGGTGCGCGTGCCACTGTTCGCCGGCGGCGTCGTCCTGACCCTGCACGTCGTCTCGAGCCTGGACCGCAACTACGGCCAGGCCGGCCTCGTCACCGCCGGTGCCACCACGTGCATCGCCATCAGCGGTCCATGGCGGGGTCGGCTGCTGGACCGGGTCGGGCTGCGCCGGGTGGTGCTGCCCTCGGTGGTGGTGAACGCGGCCTGCTGGTCGGTCGCGCCGTTCGCCGGGTACTGGCCGCTGTTCGGGCTGGCCGCACTGACCGGGCTGTTCGCGGTACCGACGTTCTCGATCATCCGCCAGGCGGTGATCACCGCGGTTCCGGAGAGCGACCGACGCACGGCGCTCGCCCTCGACTCGGTGGCGGTCGAGGTCTCGTTCATGATCGGACCGATCGTCGGTGTGTGGGCCGCCACCACCTGGACGACGTCGTGGGTGCTCTTCGCGATCGGGATGTTCGAGGCGCTGGCCGGCCTGCTGCTGTGGGCCGTCAACCCGGCCATGACGAGCGAGACGACGGCTGGGCAGCCGGTCGCGCCGCGTCGGAACCTGCTCGGCCCCAGGTTCCTGGCGGTGTGTGCTGCGGCCGCCGCGGCGACGATCGTGCTGTCCGGCACGGACATCTCCATCGTGGCGGCGCTGCGCACGTTCCACGACAGCACGCTGATCGGCCCGGTGCTGTCGATCTGGGGGCTGGGTTCGCTGCTCGGTGGGCTCGTCTACGGCGCCTTGCATCGCGCCATCCCGGCCTTCCTGTTGCTCGCCGGGCTGAGCGCCGCAACCATCCCGATGGCGTTCGCACCGAACAGTTGGACGCTGGCCGGGTTGGCGTTCGTGGCCGGCGTGGTGTGCGCCCCGACGATCACGGCGACGGTCGACCAGCTCAGCCGCGTCGTGCCGGAAACGGCCCGCGGTGAGGCGCTCGGATGGCACGGCTCGGCGATGACGACGGGCTCGGCCCTCGGGGCGCCGCTCGCGGGCGTCGCGATCGATTGGTGGGGCGACGGCGGGGGACTGGTCGTCGTATCGGCGCTCGGGTTCGGCGTGGCCGTCCTGGGCACAGCGATCAGTGGCCGGCGGCCGAGGGTCTCGCCGGCCGAGTCTCCTACCCCCGCTGCCGTGATCGCCGGCTGATTCAGGATTGGACGGCCACCGCGGATGTCGTAGTGCACGCCGTTCGCGTTGTAGCCCTGCCCGCCCGGAAGGATGTACATCGCCGTCGATGTCGGGGCAGGTGGCCAGGGTCGCGGGGCCGCGGGAGGTCACGGTGCCTGCGGGATTGACCGGGACAGCAAAGCTTTTCTACCAAGCGGCGACCCGTAGCCCTCCTACCTCTTCCATGATCAAGAGGGAGAAGTGGTCGCCCGAGCAGCCACTTCTCCCTCTTGATCATGTGTCGGGCAGCGCTTTCAGCTGCGCGGCTAGGACGCCTTGGTCAGGTCGCCCAGGTAGAACGGCAGCAGGTAACCGCTGTGCTGGTCCACGCCGCCGATACCCGAACGCACGGCGTAATAGGCGTCGCTCGTCAGCGTGGGGATGAACAGGTAGGTCTGCTGGCGAGTGGCGGCCGCGCTGGCGTATTGCGCGTCGCCGGCGCCCTTGTCGGTGTTCGCATCGGCCTTGGCCACCGTGTCGGCGAAGCTCCGCGCCTCGGGAGAGGCCTTCGAGTCGAGCAGTTGCTGAGCCTGGTCGGCCTTGCTGGCGGTGATGAGCGAGTTGTAGCCGGCCCAGTCGGCGGAATTGAGGCTGAACGACTGGGTGAACGGCCCACCCCACAGCGTCGATACCCAGCTTCGCCAGCTGGGCAGGCTGGAGAACGCCCCGGAGTAGAAGCCGATGTAGTTCGAGTTCTGGACGGCGCTGCGCTTCTCGACGTAGACGCCCTTTTCGACGACGTCCAGCTTGGCCTTCACGCCGAGGTTGCGCTTCCAGTTGTCGACGACCGCCTCGAGCGTCGGGTCGATCGGGGAGCTGCACAGGATGTTGACGGTCGGCAGGCCCTTGCCGTTCGGGTAACCGGCCGCGGCCAGTAGCGACTTCGCCTTCGCGATGTCCTCGGTCACCGCCGCACCGGCGGCTCCGGGCAGGCTCGGCGGCACGAGAGAGAGGCTCGGCGTGCAGCTGTTACATGCCTTGGCGACGTTCTCGCGATCCATAGCGAGTGAGAACGCTTCCCGCACTCGCTCGTCCTCCAGAGCCGGGTTCTTGCTGTGCAGCACCGCGAGGTAGCTGCGGTAGAAGCCCGGGAACTCCACCAATTCCTTCTTGAGCGTCGCGCTCTTCTGGTACCGCGGAATGTCGGCGCTCAGCAGAGCGGCGATGTCGGTCTCGTTGTTCTCGAAGTGCAACGCGGCCGGCGTGGGGTCATCGGCGAGGGCCAGTGAGATGTGGTCGATGTCGACGTTCTTGGCGTTCCAGTAGTTCGGGTTCTTGTCCAGCTGCATGCTGGAGTTGACCGTCCAGCTCTTCACGGCGTACGCGCCGTTGCCCACGAAGTGCGCCGGCTTCTGCCAGTCGTTGGGATACTTCTGCACGTTCTTGGACGGCAACGCGACCATCGACGGTTGCGTCATGCCGAGCAGGAAGTCGCTGTTGGGCGCGGCGAGTGTTATCACCAGTGTCTTCGGGTCGGACGCCTTGACGCCGACCTTGGACCAGTCCTTCAGCGTTCCGGCTCGGAAGTCGACGGCGCCCTGGATGCCGAGGCCGGGCGCGTAGCTGTTCGAGCCCTGGGTGGCCCCGGAGGCGGTGGCCGAGGGACTGAGCAGGCGCTTGTAGGTCCATTCGAAGTCGTCCGCGGTGACCGCGCTGCCGTCTGACCACTTCTCCTCGCGCAGATGGAAGGTATACGTCTTCTTGTCCGGCGAAGCGTCCCAGCTCGTGGCGGCTGCGGGCAGCACGTCGCTGCCGTCCTTGTTGAGCCGCACGACGCCTTCGAACAGTGCGGCTGCGGACAACCACTCTCCGTAGGTAACGCCTTGCGGGTCGATGATGGGGAAGTTGTTGTACTCGAAGCGCAGCGACTTCTCGCCTTTCTTCGAGTCACTCCCACCACCGAACGAGCAACCGGTGAGGACTACGGCCGTCACGGCCGTGAGCGCGACGGCTGCCCGCGCGTGCCCCTTGAGTTGTCGCATGAGAAGGGTTCCCTTCGTGTCGTAGTAAAGCTTTTCTAGGATGGGGGTGGCGCGTCGCCCGGTCAATATGCGGCACGCGGCAACTATCGAATCGTGACCGGAGCGCGAGCCCGCACACAGATTTCCGTGAGTGACTCGTACACGCGGCGGGCCGTGTCGCGGGCGGGAGCGTCCCACACGTCCTGGCGGAAGATCTCGACCTCGGTGGCGCCGCGGTACCCGCCCGGGCCGTAGGCCGCCGCAGCGATCTCGGCCAGCTGGATGTATCCGGTGCCGAGATGGCCCCGCGACAGCAAGGGATCCGCGCACAGGGGCAGGGACCAATCGGCGAGTTGTAGGCAGGCGATGCGGCCGTTCGCGCGGGCGATCTGCGCGTCCAGGTCGGGGTCCCACCACACGTGATAGGTGTCCACGCACACGCCGACAACTTCGGGTGGGAACGGCTCGGCGAGATCGAGCGCCTGGCGAAGCGTCGACACCACGGCCCGGTCGGCGCAGAACATCGGGTGCAGTGGCTCGATCGCCAGGCGGACACCACGGGCCTGGGCGTACGGGGCCAGCGCGTCCAGGGCCTCGCGGACCGCACGCCGAGCGGCGGGCAGATCCCGGCCACCGCTCGGCAGCCCACCCGCGACGAGCACGAGCGTGCCGGCTCCCAATGCGGCGGTTTCGTCGATGGCGGCGCGATTGTCGGCCAGGGCGGCAGCGCGTTCGTCCGCGTCGGTCGAGGTGAAGAACCCGCCCCGGCACAGGCTCGTCGCCGTGAGGCCGGCAGCGCGCACGATCCGGGCCGCTTCGGCGGTGCCGACCTCGGCGACGCGATCACGCCACAGGCCGATGCCGCCGAAACCCACCTCGGCGCATACCCGGACGGCCTCGCGCAGATCAGCCTTCTTGATCGTCGCCTGGTTGAGCGACAGCACGTCGCCGGTCACGCCGCGCCGCCGAGGTATTCGCGGCCCAACGCCGCCGCGCGGTCGGGTCGGGTGAGCACTCCGGCCGATCCGGCGAGTCGCGCCAGCTCGGCGAGGTGCTCGCGAGATCGCAACGTCTGTGCGTTGGCGAGCATGGTGAACCGGTCCTGATGGCCGTTGAGCCAGGCGAGGAAGACGACGCCGGTCTTGTAGTGCTGGGTGGGCGCCGCGAAGAGGTGCCGGGCCAGCTCGACCGTCGGATCCAGCCGGGCGTGGAAACCGGCGAGGTCGCCTTCGTCCAGGCACCGCAGCGCCGCGGCGGCGACCGGCGCCAGCGGGTCGAAGACGCCGAGCAGCGCGTCGCTGTGCCCGTCGGCGTCGCCGGCGATGAGGTCGGGGTAGTTGTAGTCGTCGCCGGTGTAGAGGCGCACGCCCACCGGTAGTGAGCGCCGGATGGCTACCTCGCGTTCGGCGTCGAGCAGCGAGATCTTGATGCCGTCGACCTTTCCGACGTGGGCGTTGATCAGCTCCAGCACGGACGCCGTGGCCTGGTCGAGGTCAGACGATCCCCAGTACCCGGCCAGCGCCGGATCGAACATCGGCCCGAGCCAGTGGAGCAGGGCCGTCCCGTCGAGCTGGTCGAGCAGGCGGCCGTATACGAACGAGTAGTCGTCGGCGCCGCGGGCGGTGTCGGCGAGAGCCCGCGAGCACATCAGTACCGGCTGGACGCCCGCCTCGACGGCGACGGCCAGCTGCTCCTCGTACGCGGCGACGATGTCGGGCAGGGTCGCCGGGCCGGGCGGCAGCTGATCGGTGCCGACTCCGACGACGAGGTCACCGCTCGCCTCGGACGCCGTGCGGCAGATCAGTTCCCGGGCGGCCGGCCAGTCGAGGCCGGCGCCGCGCTGGGCGGTGTCCATCGCATCGGCGACGCCCAGTCCGTGGGCCCAGAGGTGGTGACGGAAGGCGAGCGTGGCGTCCCAGTCGATGCGTGGACCGTCGCCCACCACGTGCGCGGCCGCGAAGACGCGGCGCGTACGCCGGGGTACGGCGGTCGTCATGCGGACAGCTCCGGCAGCTCGACGCGACGCCCGGTGCGCGACGACTCGAGTCCCGCCTCGGCCAGCTGCACGCCCTTTGCCCCCTCGACGAGATCCCAGGGGAACGGCGTGTCGGCGACCACGTGCGAGAGGAACAGCTCCCACTGCCGGCGGAACGCGTTGACCGGCTCACCGATCTGCGGCACCTCCTGCCACTGGGCGCGAAAGTCCTCCTCGGTCGGCAGGTCGGGGTTCCACACCGGCATCGGCGTCGCGTCGCGGGACTGGATCAGGCAGCCGTGCAGGCCGGCCACGGCGCTGCCTAGCGTGCCGTCGACCTGCAGGGTCAGCAGCTCGTCGCGGTACACGCGGGTGGCCCACGACGAATTCATCGTCGCGATCACGTCGCCGTCCAGCTCGAAGATTGCGTAGGCAGCGTCGTCCGCGGTCGCCGCGTAGGGCCGGCCGTCCTCGTCGATGCGCTCGGGTACGTGCGTGACGGCCCGGGCGGTCACGGAACGAACCGGCGCGATGACGTGATCGAGCACGTAGCGCCAGTGGCAGAACATGTCGGCGACGATGCCGCCGCCGTCGGCGGTCCGGTAGTTCCACGACGGCCGCTGGGCCGGCCGCCAGCCGCCCTCGAACACCCAGTACCCGAACTCTCCGCGGACGGCGAGGATGCGCCCGAAGAACCCCGACTCGACGAGGGAACGCAGCTTGATCAGTCCAGGTAGGAAGAGCTTGTCCTGGACTACGCCGTGCTTGATACCGCCGGCGCGCGCGAGCTCGGCCAGCGTCCGGGCTCCGTCGACCGAAGTCGCGACCGGCTTCTCGGTGTAGACGTGCTTGCCGGCTTCGATCGCCGCGGTGAGCGCCTTCTCCCGCTCGGTTGTGACCTGGGCGTCGAAGTAGACCTCGACGGAGGGATCGTCCAGCGCCTGGTCGAGCGATGTGGTGTACGCGTCGAGGCCGTGCCGACGGGCGATCTCGGCGAGCTTCGCCTCGCTGCGGCCGACGAGCAGCACTTCGGGCACGACGCGCGTCCCGTCCGGCAGGAGCAGGCCGCCCTCGGCGCGGATGGCGAGCAGTGAGCGCACCAGGTGCTGGCGGTAGCCCATGCGCCCGGTCACGCCGTTCATTGCGATGCGGACGGTTCGTGCGGCGCTCATGTGTCCACCCCCGTCGGGTCCTGTGGCTCCCAGCCGAGCCGGCGACGGGCCTTGTCGATCGACACCATCCGGCCGGCGGCGTCGCCGCTGATGGCGAAGACGTCGAAGCCCCGATGGTCGTAGGCGAGCGCGGCGTCCAGAGCGCGGGCGGTGTCGCGGCCCGACGTCGCGATGCCCGCTACGCCGGGGTCGGTCGGTGGCCAGTCCTTATCGGGCACCGGGAAGCACAGTCGCAGCGCAACGACGTCCAGGCCGTGCTCCTCGGCGGCGGCCTGGCCCACCTGCTCGCCGAGTCGCTTGGCCAGCCCGTAGAAGTCGATCGCGTCGGGCGGCGTGTCTTCCTCGGGAAGCGGCGCCGTGGGGGCGCCGGGGGCGGCAGCGAAGCGGTACACGGACATGCTGCTGGTGTAGACGGCGCGGCGTACGCCGTTCTCGGCCGCGGCACGCAGGCAGGTGTACAGCCCAGCTGT
>Ga0137415_10003526_pt1 | contig 15563 bp, 15 predicted proteins | sample CZODoug3_1_1_16f_FD_183082 | JGI IMG/M metagenome (GOLD analysis project Ga0137415, IMG submission 183082) | Vadose zone soil fungal communities from Angelo Coast Range Reserve, California, USA - CZODoug3_1_1_16fungal (Hybrid Assembly) | ecosystem: Environmental > Terrestrial > Soil > Vadose... | reverse complement strand
GACTATCCCACGGTCGAGCGCGAAGTCGAGATCCTGGCCGTGCGGAGCGCAAACCAGGAGACACCGCTACTCGGTCAGATGGCCGGCTTAGCCCACGCGCTGCGCGGCTGGAACATGGAAAAACCGCCATCGATCGCCGAAATGCTGGACCTTACGCACGCCCTTCAAATACTCGGAGTCAAAGAGATCATGCCGGAGCACAGAGATGTTCTGCTGCCGATGCTGGCCAAGACGGAGGGAGATCGAGGAAGACTTCTGCTCCGCGAGGGCTTCGAGGGCCTCATTGTGGATTCGAAGATGTACAGAGACAAGCTCAATCGAAGAGGTGCCGTTGCTTGTGCCGTGGTTTGAGAACAAACAGATGAACACGATGGCGAAAGCTTTTGTTTTTCTAATCTGGTTCAGCGCACCAGCGGCTTGGGCTGCAGAGCCAGCAAGCGTCCGCGAATTCTCCGAACGATGTGCGGCATCCTACGCCTTGGCCTTCGAGGTCCCTGTGGAACTTGTGGACGCAGTCATCCAGGTGGAGTCAGGCTGGAACCCTTATGCGGTTTCCAGCAAGGGCGCGGCGGGCCTCATGCAGCTTATGCCCGCAACGGCAAGCCGGTTCGGAGTGCCTGATCGATTCAACATCGAAGAGAACATTCGAGGCGGAGTTGCTTATCTCGCTTGGTTGATCCGTCTGTTCAATGGCGATTTACGACTGGCCGTTGCCGCCTATCAAGTCGGTGAGTCTCAGATCCTTTCGCGGGGCCTAGCATACTCTTCTCGGGAGGTTTTTCTCTATGTGAGTCGCGTAGCGCAGTTGTACCGCGCCATGCGGCGCGAGACCGCGCGGAGACTCGCAGCACAAAGCTCCCCGACAGGACCTAGAGGTGGACGATGAAGATGCTTCGCGGACTCTGGCTTTTGAGTCTCTTTCTTGGGGCGGGTGGGGCGTCTGCACAGGTTCCCAAAGTCGAACCACGGATCGTTACCGAGACGGACCTCGAAGGGAAAGTCACGGTGGTCGAGGTGGCAGCCCGGTATGTCACCGCTATCCGCTTGCCAGAGGTTGTGAACGCCGTCGTCGTGGGAGATTCTTCCGCGTTTCAAGTCGAGCATTCAGAGCACGAGCCGAGACTCGTCTTCGTAAAGGCTCTCTCAACCAAGGCATCTGAGACGAACCTTCTGATTTCGACGGCGGGCGGACACGAAGTCAGCTTGCTGTTGATTAGCCGGGGAGAGAGCAATTCTCCAGATCGGACTCATGTTGATTTCCTGTTGAAATACGAGGCTTCCAGGGGATTTTTCGTCGCGCCCTCAGCGTTCCCTTTCGCATTGGTTGGAGCGACGGTCTCGTTGACGGAGGCCCGTGGGATCGAAGGTCGAGAAATCAAAAAGCTCTCGAAGCCAGGAGACGGGGCGAGTTCGGCTTTTTCAGCTGTTGGAGATCCCCTGCCAAGTCGGAGTGATTCATCAGCGGAGGACATCCAAAGTCGCGGCCTGGACCAGTTCCTCGAACAGCAAGAGCGCGCACCGTTGCCGGTCCTGTACGGGCAACGCGTAGGCGAAGAAACGGAGAGTGGCGACAGAGTTCGCGCTGGTGTTGGCCGAGTGATTGATGGAGGTCAGCAAGTGGTCGTTTTGTTCTCGGTCGTAAATCCGACCAAGCACGCGATCCTGTTGATGCCGCCACAAGTGCAGCTCGGGGGAAGAACAACTTCGGGAAAGCTGATCCGGCACGAAAAATGGTCAACGGCCGAGCAGTTACAGGTGCTGGACTTTCGGCTGAACAGGCGCCGGTTGGGACCTTCCGAACGCGCCGACGGTGTCGTAGTGTTTGATCGTCCGCCATACAAGCAGTCGAACGAGATGCTTTTGTTGCAGGTGGCGGAGTCGGGGGCTGTGGACCGCCCCGCATTGGCACCAATTGGGTTCGGGGTGAGCACCTCGCGGGAGGACCAACATGGCAGCGGAAAATGAGAAAAAGACCACGGGAGCTCCAGAAACCGGTCCTGCAGAAGAGCCGTTGGTCGATGAAGCAAAGGTTTCCTCTCGTCCGGGATGGCGTGAAATCTTTCGTCAAGCCTTCGACAAGGCGCGACGGGAACACCAAGTCACGAACCGGCGTGAACTCGGGCGCGATCGGAGTCGTTCGCTCTTTCTGCTCGCAGGAGCTGCCATTGCGGTACTCCTTGTGTTCCTAGGTGTGTTTTCCTCCTCTAACACGGCAAGAAAATCGACGGACGCGAGGCGAGTGGGAGCGCCGGACTTGGGACGTAGGGAAACTCCAGGCCAACAGGCGAGTGACCAAACGGGATCGGTGACGCCTCTGCTGAACGCACAGACCGGGCAGCCAGAGGCCCCGGGGAGCCAGGGTGTTACTCCTGAAGATGTGGGCAGAACGGCGCGACCTACGCAGCCGGTTATTGGAGTGCATCCAAAGTCTTCAACCACGCCAGTCCCTAAGAATGTGGGGCCGTACGCGTTGGGAAAGATTGATTTTTCGGATACCGGAGGGATCCAAACAGCGCCCGCCCCTTCCAATTCATCAGTGCAGTCGGCGTCAGATGACCTTCGTAAGCCGTCACTGGTGTTCGTTCGAAGTGTCCAAAGCAATCCCGCAAGTGTCGGCGCGAGAGTGGCTACGACCGCGCTGGAGGAAAATCCGGTCATGCTGGATTTGCCCGCAGGGACGAAATTGGTTGCCCGGCTCCAGTCCGTTGTGAATAGCGCCATCAGAACGCCGGTTGTGGCGGCCATCGAGTACAACTATGAAAAAGATGGACAAATTGTTGTGCCTGCAGGCGCAAAAGCGCTCGGAACCCTTCAACAAGCCGACCGCTCAGGATACGTGGCGATCCGGTTCGACACGATCCAAATGCCAGACGGAACCACGGAAAAGATTGACGCCGCAGCAATGAGCCTTACTTACGGCCCACTTAAAGGCATTATCAGCGGAAGAAGGACGGGCACCCGTTTCCTTGTGCGAACCTTCACAGGCCTCGGGACCGTAGCGACATACCTGGTGGGGGCGGGAGGTAGCAACGGTTTCAACGGGCCGCTTTCGGAGAGCGCCCTTCTACGCGACCGCATCGCCACAAACATCGGAATTGCGGGAGACCAGGAACTGAACAGCTTGGCCTTCAACCAAAATATCGTTGTCACTGTGCCAGGAAACACGAGGTTTTACATCGTAGTTGAAAAAAGCACAACATCGGGCGGAGGACAGGGAGGACAGCTGCGACCAACGGCAATCCAGCAGGTGAATACTGCACCCCTCCCTACGTCAGACGAACTCCGCCAGCTCTTGCAGCTCAAGCGGGAGCTGAGCGAAATGGTTCAGCAAGCGGGCGCGCAAAACACTGCGCCGCAGGTGCCACAGCAGTAGCGAGGTTGATCGGGGAATGGAGCCCAATTGGAAGCCGCTCGTAGACAAGCTCGGCGAGGAGCGGTGCGTCGGCTTCATGTTCATGGGGCGAGTGAACGGGATCAACTTGTACAAGCATGGCATCGCCCGGAAGTATTTGAACCTCGATGATTCGGGACAGTGTTACGTGTGCCGCGAGAAGGGACGCTTCGAGAAAGCCGATTTTGACGCCCAACTCGGGAAGCTGGAAGCGGTTCTCGCGCAACTCGGGGAGACTTTGAAAAGCGTCTATGATGAGTCATATATCGAGCAAAAGAAAAAGGCTTTGCAAAAGGCCGGCATTCCGTACGAGCGCTGCGAGATTCAGCCAAAGGACTTCTCTCTAAACTAGGGCCCCCTCAATCCCTGCGCAGAATTCTCTCCCCGAAACCATCGTTGTCTTGCATAGGGGTGTGGTTTTCGGCAACGCTCCAGACCAATTAAGTTCTTTTCGATGCTCCTCGATGCCTCGTAGATCGGTCCTCACTTTTTTGACAAACGCGAGAACTGGTTTTAGGTTTCCCCGCGCTTCAGCGTTCCTTAGATTTGTTGAATCTTTGAGAGGCGGCGAAGCAGAAAGGGGACGAAATCCATGAAGGCGAAGGCGGGCGAGACATGGAAGCGAGGACTGGCTGTGTCCGCAATCTGCTTCATTTTAGGAAGTCAGATCGTCTGGGCGCAGAGTCTCGGCCCTCAGCCGCAGTTTAACGTTGCGGTACAGGGCCAAACGGGCGCGCAGCCGGAAGGTGCCTTCCTGAACTTCATCAACTGGGTTGGCAACGTCATCGCCCCTGTGGGGGCCGGAGGCGCTGTCGTCGGCGCAGTTGTCTCTTGGCTGCACGGGCGCGGTGTCGGCCGGTGGCTCGCAGCAGCTGCTGGATTGCTGGCAGTTTCAGGGATCACCCGGTTGATCGAGTTCTGGATCACGAATGGAACCGGAGGCGTGACGTAAAACCGAGGCGGCACGCATCCATGGCGGGGCTGGCGGGCAGTTCTGGAAAGGAGAGAAAGGAACCCGGCTGCCTGCCCACCCCGCTTAGGTCTCACCTTGAACCGCTTTGCAGAAGAGAAAGGAAAGACGGAGCAATGGCTGTCCCGCAACTCTTGAACGACATCATCCAAGTCCTCTTACAGCTTGCGCCCGCAGCTTCCCTGGTTGCGCTGGTTCTTGCCGGAATCAGCTTGAGACGGGAGGGTGGAACCACGTTCCTCATTGGTGGTGGGTTCACGAAATGGATGTTTTGGGTGGTCGTGTTCGTAACACTCGTGCCTCTCGTCGGATGGTTCAGTTCGTTCGGTGTCGCAGCTTCGTTGCCCTCTGGAGGGATTGGAGCTTCCTGGCTGAGTTCATTTCAGTCGGATGTGTCCAGCTTTGTTACGAATTTTGTAGTCGGTCGGATGGCAACCACCCTCGCGGCATATTTCGTACTGCGGGCAATTCTTGACACTGCGTCCGGCGGGCACCCTCTGCCATCCATCCTCGCGGCAATGTTCTTGCTAGGCACGCAAGCAACATATTCCCTCATTCAGAGCTACAACACCGGGTCGCAGTTTGCCGTCGCTGACGTTTTGGACAGCCTGTGGAATTACTTGGCTGGGACCATCATGCCGATCGCAGCGGGACTTGCAATTGTAGGCGCGATCATCAATTTTGCCACGCGCCGCCCGGCGATGCGCTTGGTTGCCGTCGCCCTGGCGATGCTGTGTGTTTCAGGAATCTGGAGACTGGTGCTTTCGATGGAGGCGTAAGAACTTCGATGTCGTTCACCAACGGAATTCTGAACCTGACGAATTGGGCGGGAAACGTGATTCTGCCGACCCTGGCCGGTTTGTTCTTTGCGATCGCCATCTTGCGATTTGCGCGTTCGGAGTCTTCTGCGGCCGCGATGTACGGAGGACTCTTGTGCCTTATGGCCTCTGGCCTATTGCGAGCCATGGAAACGTTCGCCTCGCAGAGGGCTTGGAATGATCCGGACGTTTACTGGATGTCTCTGGTGAGCTTGGTGGACTGGATTTGCAATGTGCTGATGCCCGTCTATGCAGGGTTGCAGGTGGCGGCAGGGGCGCTGCGCATGGGCATCGTCACGCGGATCCATCCCACGGAAGGATGGATGAGGCACTTCGTGGCGGCCGGTCTCTGCCTGCTCCTATCCGGACTTGTACGGATGGCGGAGTTCTTTGTTCTGAAGGGGACGGGAGGAGTCACTTGAGGGGAGAAGACGAATGTCGCTTGAGGTAACACCTACGTACCGCAATCTCCGGACCAGAGTCACGTTTTTCGGCCTCGAAGCCGAAGATTTGTTCGCGATTCTCGCCCTGGCGGTCGTCGCGAACATTCTCGGAAGGTTTCTTCACCGGGAGATGTTCGGCTTGCCGATGAACATGGTCCTGCAGTACGTCGTGCCCGTGCTGAGCATTCCGGCACTGATGCTGTTCAAGTACGGCAAGCAGCGAGGCTACCTCCAGGACTGGGTCATGTTCCACGCAAAGCCGCACGTCTACTGCGCCCTGGAGCGGGACCGGGAACTCACTCGGGAATACCTGCGGTTGGGAGATTAGGAATGCCGCTGACGGTCGAACGATACGAACAATCGGTGAGCACGCCCCCGTTGTGCGAGCAACTGCGTATCCGCGACTTGCTGGAAGACGTTGCGGTGCAAATCGACGGGTCGCTGGTGGCTGGTTATGAGGTTGGAGGCATTCAATCGTATTACGCGAGCGATGAGGGAAGGAATCGTCTCAAGGGTTTGCTCGAAGCCCTCTTGAGATCGCTGCCCGAACGATCCATGCGGATGCAGGTGCGGTTCGAGATTTCGGAGGGCACGGGCGATTTGGTATCCCGCTACATCCGGGAGCGCCGTAACGAGAGCCAGGTGCTCTGCGAACTCGATCGCCTGCATATCGAGCTGTGGCGGAGTCGGGAGGCCGCAGGTTTCTACTTGCAACATTTTCTCCATCTGTACTTCATCTGGAACCCCCGGATTCACCATGAATCGCCGGACCTCGAGTGGAAACGAAAGATGAAATCGAGTGGAGGCTTGAGCCTTTCGGCCGCGAAGTGTATCGAACGCTCGCGAGGGGATCATGAGGAGCTTCTCTCCGAATTCAACAGCCTCCTGGCTGGCGTGGAAGCGACGCTGCAAGCGACGGGGATGTCAATTCGACGGATGACCCATCAGGACGTCTTTCTTGAGATCAAGCGCTCTCTTCATCCTCTTGGCAATGACACCCTGCCGTACCGAGCGGCGAGCGAGTCACTCTGGTACGAGAGTGCGAGAAGCCAGGCTGCGAATGTGAATATCGAGGACGAACAGGATGACTACCTGAAGATCGCTGACCTGCTTTATTCCTGGATTAGCCTGAAGGACCTGCCGGATGCCACTTTCCCGGGGATCTTGCGGGAACTTGTCGTCATGGATTTCCCGCTCGTGATCAATGCCGAAGTCACCCTTCCGGACCAAAGCAAATCGATCAAGCAATATAAGGGGCGCTTGCGAAAGATGCTGGCCGCCCAGAAGGATTTCCACGGGGGTTTTCGCATCAACGTCGACGCGCAAGTGGCAGAGCACCAGCTCATTAAGGTACTGCAGGATTTGATTTCGAGTTCGCTGAAAGCCTGCCAAATGAGCTTGATCGTGACAACGCGCACCTCGAGGCCCAGTCGAAACCGCATGGAACGCGAAGAGGCCGAGCGCATCCTGGCGGACCGGCGCCAGCGCGTGTTGCACGCGATTGCGAGGATGAACGGCGGCCGCGGAATTCCGGAGACACTTGCGCAGAAGCGTCTCTTCTTTACGGGTCTCCCCGCCATGGGAGGGGAGAATCGCCGGGAACTCGATCTGCTCACGCTCAATGCCGCCGATCTATTGCCTGTGGAGATGCCCTGGCGGGGGACCCGGCATTCACCACTAATGCTGTTTGAAACACCCTACCGGCAACTCGTTCCTTTCTCGCCGTTCGACGCAAGCATCGGCGACGCGAACATGCTCATTATGGCCAAGAGCGGCGGCGGTAAGACCTTTATGGCGCAACTCTTCCTGCTCATGATGGGGCGCGCCAACCCACAAATCTCCATTATCGAACGGGGTGATTCTTACCAGCCGCTTGTGGAACTGATGGGCGGGCGGGTCATCGACGTGAAGCTGGACGGCGCCGAGACGCTCAATCCTTGGGACCTGCCATCGGGAGAAACAGCGCCGAGCAAGGAAAAGATCGCATTTCTTAAGAATCTCACGCGTCACATGATCGGCGACAGTCCAGGCTCGGATAACTCGCTCGTCGACAACCTGCTCAGCGACGCAATCGGCCGGACCTACAAGCGCTGTGCCATCCGTTACTCCAATCCAACTCCCACGTTCAACGATCTCCGGGAGGAATTGGCGCAATGGCGTGACGAAGAACGCATGCAGCGCACGATCGACGAGGCCCGCTTGGCGGCGATCAAGTTGCGCGGATGGACGGGGGAAAAAGGGATTTACGCCAAGCTGTTCGACACGCACACGACGATGCGGCTCGACAGCAACTGGCTTTTCTTCAACGTCGAAGGATTGAGTTCGGACCCCAAGCTCGAAACCGCCATGAGCATGCTGATCGCGAATGCCGTGGCATCTCGGTCGGGCGGAAAGACCGGGCAGCCGAGCATTACTGTTCTTGATGAGTGCTGGTTCCTCTTGGATTCCTCAACACTCGCTCCTGAAGTGGTTCAACTCTTCCGGACAGCGCGGAAAAGGAATGCCAGCGTTTGGGGAATCAGCCAGACGGTAGAGGACTTTGTAGGAACTGAGTTCCAGCCCCGGGAGCATGGTCCGGGCATCCTCAAAAATGCGAGCACGAAGATCATTGGACAACAGCCGGGGGACATGAGCCCGCTCGTGAATCACCTGTATCTGAATCCGGTGGCGCTGAACGAGGTGAAGCGGTTCAGCGCGCCGCGCAAAGGAGAGAGCGCCGACGCACTCTTGGTCCTTGGGGAAAAAGCCGAGACGACGCAAACGATCCGGATCGTACCGACGACGGTGGACTACTGGGTCTGCACAACGTTTCCCCGGGAGAGAAGGTATAGGGCCTGGGTCCTCAAAAAGCTTGCCGACCGGCCACTGCTCGACGCCTATACGGAATTGGCGCGAAAGTTTCCTCACGGATTGGCGGAGGTTCCGCCACTACCGGAAGAGATCTCCGGTGCGGTGACAGGAGAAACGCAGTCATGAAACGGCTCCTTGCCGCGATGGCCCCGCGATGGCAGCGGCTTCTCGAATTCGCTGCCTGGGGAGCGCTCATCGTCGTGATTTTTGCGAGTGCGCCGTTCCTGTTCGACCTGGTAGGTCGTGGCATCGGGTGGATTATCGGGTTGTTTCCGCGCCCGGAGGAGTTATGGAAGGAGTGTCCATGGTGTTTATGACAAACGTGTTGTCTGGCTTTTTCTTTGTCGTTTTTTCCTACTGGTTGGTGATCGCAAGAACACGGCGACAAGTGCTCGCCGCCGTCTTGGCAGGTGTCCTTGTTGTGGCGCTTGTCAGCCCACCGCAAGCACAGGCGCAGGGGAGCCTCGTGGCAGCAATTCAGTCTGTACTGAACGTAATCAACGGCCTGATCAAAACGGCGTTGAACTCGATCAATTCGGTGCGAACGACAATCAGCAATTTCTACCAGCACGCAACCTGGCCCGTCGCTTTGATCAATCAGGCGAAGGCTACGGTGACGCAGATGATCGGCCAATACAGAAGCGCGATGCAGAACATCTTCACCATCAACCTAAGGAGCGCCACGCTGCCCAATCCAACCGCACTCGAGAACGCCATGCGAAATCACCAAACAAACGATTTCGGGAGCCTGACCTCTTCGTTTGGAAGCACCTACGGTGGTCTTCCACCCACAACGGAGGCCAGCCCAGCAGACCGAACGATGATGGATATGGACGACGCCCTGGCGGTCGACAACTTGAAAACATTGAAGGAAAGCGATGCCGCGGGTGACTTGACTCTACAGGCAGCCGACAACATCGAGAACGCTGCCAGCCAAGCAGCTCCAGGATCGGCGCCCTTTCTGACCGCGACCGCAGTAGTAGCCAGCATCGAGAGCCAGGCTCTTACACAGAAAATGCTTGCGGCTGAATTGCGCCAGGAAGCTGCCCGGCTGGCCCACGAGAACGCCCTGCGCAAACGCGGAGTCACCATGACCGGAGATGTGAATACACAGATTCTGAATTTGCTGCAGCGAAAGTAGGGAAGGAGAAAGTCGATGAGGAATGCCATCCAGAGTGTGATGCGAGGTTTGAGGTGGGCTTGGGGTCACAAGATCCGTACCGTTCTTCTGTTGGTGGCCTTTATTCTCCTTGCGCCAAATCCCATTAGAAGTCAGTTTGTGGACCCGTGCTGCGCGATTCTCGCGACCGGGCTGACCACAATCAGCAGCGCTCTGAGCAATATCATTGGAGGCGGCCTTAACAGCATTCTCTCCGTCGAGAAGAGCATCTCGAACTTTGAGCAATCTGTCGTCTGGCCGCAGAACCTGATCAATCAGGCCCGCTCGCTGGTAGGGAGCGTTCAAGGCATCTTCAACCAGATCCAGGGAGTGATGCGCATTCCCGTGAATAGCGCGACCCTGCCGGCGACGCAGCAATTTGAGCAGAACCTCCTCTCGCGTGATCCGAACCAGATCGCCCAGACCGGCGCGCAATACACGGCTGTTTACGGCGCGCTGCCGAACGTGACCATGGCTTCACCGCAGACACGCGACATGATCGATATGACGGATGCTGCCGCGCAGGCCGCACTGAAGAGGGCCATTGAAATCGATTCTCTGGCAGACCTGGAACTGCAGGCGGCCGACCAGATCAACCAAAGTATCCAGACGGCCGCACCCGGGAGCGCACCGATCATCGAAGCGCAGGCAGATGCATGGCTGGTTCGCGCCAATGCGTACACACAGTCCGCGACAGCGGACCTGATGCGCGTGCGTGCCATCGATCTGGCCAATGCGAGCGCGAATGTGAAAAATGGCGCTGCCAATGCAGCGGCAGTGCAGCAGCAGATTTACAACCTCCTGAAGAGGCAATGAGCCGTGTTTTACTTTCAACAACTCCTCCAAACGGCGCTGAATGGGATCGACACGGCGAACGTTACGGGCGCTGTGCTAGGTGTCGCCGGGACGATTCTTCTCTTGAGTTTCCTTTACAGCGCGTACCAGGCGTTCGCCTCGGGTGGAGATGTCCGGATGCTGGCGATTTCGGGAATCAAGTATCTGATTCTGGGACTGGTATTCGCCAACTATGGCACGGTGTTTCGCGACGTCAACGGAATGTTCAATTCGGTTGCCAACTTCATTTACAACTCGACGGGCGTCGGGGATCTCTTCGCGAATTGGATGAACCAGTTGGCCCAGTATTGGCAGACGAATGGGAATACATCTCTATGGAATCTTGTGACCGGCCTGGCTTCCGGAGTTATCAGCCTGATCTTGATCCTCAGCGCGTTTGTCCTATTTCCAGTTTGCTATCTCATCTTTACCGTCTTCTATGCGATGTATGGCTCGGTGCTCTACGTAACGGGTCCTTTCGTCTTGGCGCTGTTGCCCGCGCGTGGCCTCGGCCAGTTGTCACGCACCTACCTGGTGAACCTCATGACGTTCCAGGCTTGGGGCCTCATTTACGCGATCCTCCAGGTCCTCATGTCTGCGGTGAATCTCTCAAGCATAAACGCCGTCCTCAATGCAAACGGAGTTCTGAACAGCTTCGTTGGTTCGAGCCAAATGATACTCCTGGCCCTGACCGCAAGTATTTTCTCGCTATCGATTGCTTTGATTCCGTTCATTGCCAGCCGTATTGTCCGTGGTGACGTGGGCAGCACGATGATGACTATCGTAAGCGCTATCACGACGACTGCCAGCACCGTCGCCGGTTTGGCGGCTGGATCCTTCAGCGGTATGGGAGAGGGAGCGCTCGCCTCTCAGGCAGCAGGGGGAGGAGCGGCGCCAGCTCCGCCACCGGCGGGACTAGGAACTGCGACGTCCGCGCCGCTTGCCGCTGGCGCAAGTGTCTCTCCAGCCGGAGGTGCCGCGGCTGCGGCCATTGCGTCCACATCGATGTCACCAACACCGCCGTCGGGCAGCGCGATGAGTGGGGTGAGTGCTGCCGTACCCAGCGGCGGAGACCGCGATGCTTCCTCCGCGACAACAACAGCATCTTCTGCCCCTTCCTCCGTTTCGGCAGGGCGTTCCTTCTCGAGACCCGGCCAATATCGCGGGTTCAACATTCCACATGCCATGGCGTGGTACGTCGGCCGCTCGCTTGGGTCGGCTTACAGGGGACTGAGGGGGGAATAGCAGATGAGAAAGATAGATCGGATGCCGGAGCTTCCCGAGGTCACTCGATACACCAAGTATTACGAGCACGACGGCATGCTCCGGGCCTACGCGAACCGCGCCATGCTCCTGGCAATGATCTTCGGCATGCTTGCGATGGGCTCACTCGGATTCGCTATGTACGTCCGCATACAGCCCCCGACAGTGATCCGTGTGGACAAGGATGGAAACGCCTTGGTTGTCGGCGGGCCCCGCGGCGGTAAGGTTGCAACGATTAGCCTGTCTGCGGATGCTTCTGTCGGCGTTGCACCTACAGACCTCGAAGGCAGAGCCGTAATTCGCCAATTCCTCCGTCGATACCTTGCTTACACGCCGGACTCGGTGGACCGAAACCTTGCCGAGGCTTTGAACATGATGACCGCAAACCTGCGCGTCTATTCCATGAACAAACTTCGGGACGAGGATACCGTGGGCAAGATTAAGAACGACCACTTGATTTCGGACTTTGAGATCCGCTCGATGGAGCACGTCAAGGGGACACCGTGGACCTACATCGTCTTCGGCGTGAAGGAAGTTCACCGCGTAAAGAACGCGACCGAGGCGACGGATCAAATCGTCGGGCGATACAACGTGCGCCTGGTCGAAACGGCACGCTCGGAAGTAAATCCGAGCGGACTTCTCGTGGCCGAGTATGGCGAACAACAGATGGTCGGCGAGCGAGAGGCCGGACTGTTGCAAAAAAGTGCGCTCGATAAGGACAGGCCGTAGATGATTTGCCGCCAGGAAATATGCACCTGAAGGCGGCGGGAGTCGACAAAAGGAGGTCTCGATGGTGGCGGCAGGTGCGACAGAGGCAGTCGGACAAGGGAAAGGCCCGGAAGCGAGCAGTTCCTCGCGTGGACCACGCAAGGTGCGAGTGGGCCAGGGAGTGGAAGTGCAGCGTTTCTTCCTTGCAAAAACAGGAGGGAATAACGGCGTTCCCGAATTCAGCAAGGAGGTCCCGCGGGAATCGGAGGCAATGGTGGAGTCCCTCAAGACTGGTCTGAGCTACTTCGTCGTTTCCGAGTGGCGAGGCGTTGCGGATTTCTCTGGTAAGAAGCCGCAACTAGGGCGAGAAGCCGTTCGCAGTGCGCCTAAGGCGGGATAAGCAGAGTTTCTTTACAGACTGAAGTTGGTCTGTCGAGAGCTGTCCACAAGCTCCAATGATTGTGGATCAGTGCTTGGCTCGCTCGACGTGTGTCCGGTCGGGCTCACAAGAGTGAGTCAGCAAACTCCTTGTTTGTTTTTTGCCGACCAAACAAAGGAGAAAGAAGGGCAGCAACGAAGAAGTGAAAGCGTTGAACTGCCCATAAACAACCGAACTGGTCCGGTTCTTCGCGAACCTGGCCGGAAACCTTAACTCGTTTTCGGCCCAGAACAGCGAAGAGACCGGCGGCAACGGCCTCCTTGTCTGTTCTTTGCCGGACGTAAATAAGGAGGAGGAAATGCCGACTGAAATAAGCAATGGGATGCCCGTGATTACGCTCGACATCAACGAGATGGGACAAATGAAGAAACGACTGCCGAGATTGGCCCGAGAGGAGCAGCTCGAAAATACACTCCTCCAGGGTCTCTATCCCGGCATTCGCGTCGCACGGCTCAATGTCCCACCCGGAAAGCTCGAAGATCACCAGGAGAACGAAGTTCAGAAATCCATGAGGTGTTTCGATCTGGATGGCGTGCGGTTCCGGCTCATAGGAGCAAGCGCCTCGGCAAAGAGCGGCAAGTTCTACGCCGTGGACGAGCGCTACGAGCCGGCGATCGCGGAGCGTTTCCGTAAATGGCCCGAAGCAGCCATCACCTATTTCGGGATCTTGGTCTCGCCGTGCAAGCAGCGAATCCAGTTGCCCGACGCCAGGGTGATGGTTGTGAAGGACCGCACGTTGGGCACGAATGACTGCCGGGGTTGGATCTCGCGGTCGGTGTTCGAGCGTTTTCATTTGCCCGGACACCGTCTCTATCAGTTCCGGTTGGCATTCGAAAACACCCAGGCCAAGGGAGCATGCAAGGTGATGCCGGACGATGTCGCCCAGAAGCTCGGGGCGGACATCATCTTGCCGGAGTCGTGCGTGAAACCCGAGTACAAACAATCCACGCGATTCTTGGACTTCCTCCATTGGCGACGTCCGAAGATCGAGGTTAGGACCTACCGGGGACCGGTGGTATTCGGCATCCGGGAGGTTTCCAGGACGCTGGATCTCCATAGCAGTTACACGCTTATCGAACACGCGCCCTGGGAGTCCATCCAGCTCGAAATCGCAGCGTTCGCCATGGAACAGGCTCGCAAATTGCGGACGGCTTGCGAGGATGGCAACTACGATGAAGTCATCGAACTCCTAGGCACGTCCCACGCCCAAGCTCCATGGGAAGAGGCCAACGACTCGGAATACACCTCCTTCGAGCACACCGTTGTTGAGGCTGTGCTCAAGGTGGATTCGAGTGGCTACCTCATCAAACATCCTTACATCAACAACGCATTGAACCGCCTGCTGGCGAAGTGGGCATTCAAGCTTTGCACCGCTGGTGGTTTCAAGATTCCAGGCTTTGCCCTAGCCGACGACGGCTTCCTCAGTCTGTATCAGGGTCAGGTCGTCGGCGCATCGGACTGGCTGCCACAGGACCGAGCGATCAGTTCGGTTCAGTGCCCGAAGGGTTTGGTTGTGCGCTACCCGATCCGCATGTTCGAAGACTTGCTTCCTTACACGCGGGTGTCCACCGCAGAGGCGGTCGCCCTCGTAACGCAAGTCATCGAAGAACAAAACGGCTGCTCAATGGACAGCGAAGCGGTCGTGGATTTGGTGGAGAAGCAGATCAGACTCGACGGAGCATTTACCCTGCACAGCGAAACTGCAGCCAAGAATGGGGGAGATTTCGACTTCGACCTCGTAGCTGTGGTGGAAGGAGATCGTTTCCCTCATTTTGTGGAGTGCCGTTTCGCACACCAAGACCGGCACGAAAAAGCGAAATCTAAACGGACAAAGAAGCAGAGCCCCTGGTGGAACCTCGCGCTGGTTGCGAATCAGGCGAAAGGAAACCAGATTGGCTCAATCACCGACCTGAAGACCTCCTGTTACGCCGCCGGTTTTCGAGGAGAGGCCTACCAGCTCGTGGATGAACTGCAGCATGCCTTGGACAGCCTGAAGTGGGGCACCGAGGTGAACCAGCAGCTCATCGCCGAGATCCGCCAGAAGGTACCCCTCGCGCCCTGGCTGCAATTGAAGGACAAGGAGCGGGTCAGCGACATGCCGGTACATGTGGAAGCCCTACCCACCGACAAGATCGGGTACCTCTATAACCTAGCGAGAAAGGAAGTCGAAGACTTCTTTTCCGCGAAACTGCCGATCGCCGACTTCCATGGGCTGATTACCAACGAGCACTTCACGCGGGAGATGTCCCAGGAGTGCCGGTTGGTCAACCGCATCTATGCCGAGGAAGTCGGAAAACTCATCAAGGAAAAACAGGCTTTGGATGAAGCCTTGGCGAAAGCCGAGGCTGAATATCAGGCCAATCGAAACGACCAATCAACCAGGAACGAAGCACGCACGCGGCGCAACGCCGCCCGAAGTGCCGTCCACGCTTACAAAGAGCGGTCTCGCGAAGAGTTTCAGGCTTTGCGGTCGATCGTTCGAGCGTGGGGAGACGGAAAGAAGCAAAACCGGCGCGGCTGGTGCCAGTCCTTGCACGCAGTCATCTGTGCGGGGAAAGGAAACGGCTCGCTGTTGTTCCATGCCTTTCCACAGGAAATCATCGACAAGATTGCGGAGGAGACCGGCAGCACGCCTGTGCAGGTCTTCGTGCCCGATCTCGTGGATGGTGAAATCGAGTTTGACGAGGA
>Ga0137415_10003525_pt1 | contig 15563 bp, 16 predicted proteins | sample CZODoug3_1_1_16f_FD_183082 | JGI IMG/M metagenome (GOLD analysis project Ga0137415, IMG submission 183082) | Vadose zone soil fungal communities from Angelo Coast Range Reserve, California, USA - CZODoug3_1_1_16fungal (Hybrid Assembly) | ecosystem: Environmental > Terrestrial > Soil > Vadose... | reverse complement strand
ACGGTCATGCCGATCACGCCGATGCCGGTGAGCGCCTCCTTGACGTCGTCCAGCTTGAACGGCTTGATGATCGCCTCGATCTTCTTCATCGGGTCCTCCCGATCGCGGACGTAAAAGCAACGGACGTGCCGCGCCCGCCCGGCCTCAAGCGCGCGATTTCAGACGATTGGGCGTACCCCGCGGGCCTCACGGCTGCCCAAATCTCGGGCAGTGGCGGGGCGCCTGCACAGGCTTCGGGCGGCGGAACGGGTTCGGAAGGTTACGGGCGGCGCTGCGGGATGTTGTGCTTGCGCATCTTCGAATAGAGCGTGGGACGGCGCAAGCCCAGCAGCGCGGCCGCGGCCTGCTTGTTCCAGCGCGTGGACTCGAGCGCCTTGAGGATGGACGCGCGCTCGATCTCCTCCAGCGAGCCCGCCGGCACCTCCGACGGCGCGATGGCCGTGCCGCCGCCCTCCCCCGCCGCGTGCTGGAGGGACTCCGGCAGGTCGGCGAGCGTGATCTCCTTGCCGCGCGCGACGAGCACGGCGCGCTCGAGCGCGTGCTGCAGCTCGCGGACGTTGCCCGGCCACGAGTACGACAGCAGGCGCCGGTACGCCTCCGGCTCGATGGCGTCGGCGCCGCGCTGGTGCTTGGCACGGTAGCGGTCGAGGAAGGCGCGCACGAGGATCGGCACATCCTCGCGGCGCTCGCGGAGCGGCGGCACCACGATGGTGACGGTGTTGATGCGGAAGTAGAGGTCCTGGCGGAGCCCGCCGTCCTTCACCGCCTGCTCGGGGTTGCGGTTGGTCGACGACAGCAGGCGGAAGTCCACGGGGATGGACTTCGCGCCGCCGATCCGCCGCACCACGCGCTCCTCGAGCACGCGCAGGAGCTTGGCCTGGAGGTCCGGCGGCATCTCGGTGATCTCGTCGAGCAGGAGCGAGCCCTTGTGCGCCTCCTCGAGCAGCCCCACCTTCTCCATCGTCGCGCCCGTGAACGAGCCCTTGGTGTGGCCGAAGAGCTCCGACTCGATGAGGTCCTTGGGCAGCGCCGCGCAGTTGATCTTGACGAACGGCCCGTCGCGGCGGCTCGAGCGCTCGTGCAGCGCGTTGGCGATCAGCTCCTTGCCGGTGCCGCTCTCGCCGAGGATCAGCACGTTGGCGTCGGCGTCGGCCACCGACGCGATGGTCTCCAGCACCCGCTGGATGCCGGGGGCGGAGCCGAGGATCTCGCTGTCCGCCGACTGGTCGGCGAGCCGCCGCCGTAGCTCCGTGTTCTCGACGACGAGCTTGCGGTGCTCGAGCGCGTTCTTGACGAGTCCCACCACCTCGTCGGGATCGAACGGCTTCTCGAGCACGTAGAAGGCGCCGGCGCCCTTGGTCGCCTCCATCGCCTTGCGCACGGAGCCGTAGGCGGTGATGACGATGACCTCCATCGCCGCGTCGCGCGCCTTCAGCTCGCGCGTGAGGGTCAGGCCGTCGCCGTCGGGGAGCATGAGGTCCACGATGGCCGCCTGCACGTCCGTCTGCGCCACCGCGGCCAGCGCCGTGCGCACGCTGCCGGCCAGGCGAACGCTCATGCCTTCGGACTCCAGCGTGAGGCGGAGACCGTCCGCGATCGACGCCTCGTCGTCCACCACGAGCACGGTATGGCGACTCACGGGGCCGTGCCCTCCGCGCGCCGCGGCACGGGCTCGATCGTCAGCCGCGCCACCACGCGCGTGCCCTGCCCCACCACGCTGTGCACGCTCAGCTCGCCGCCGTGCAGATCGATCACCGAGCGCGCGATGGCCATGCCGAGGCCGGTGCCCTGGGGCTTGGTGGTGAAGAAGAGGTCGAAGATCCGCGACAGCGTCTCGTCGGGCATGCCGCCGCCCGTGTCCTCGATCGTCACCGTCAGCGCCTTGGTGTCGGCGGCCCACGCGGTGGTCACGGTGAGGCGCCCGCCCGGCGCCAGCGACTCCAGCCCGTTGAGGATCAGGTTGAGGAACGCCTTGCGCAGCTCGCGCGGGTCGAGCATCGCCTGTGGCGGAGCCGTCGGATCGTAGATGCGGAAGATCTCGATGCCCTCGGTCGTGATGCGCGCCTGGGCGAACGACACGCACTCGTCGAGCAGCGCGTGCAGGGCCACCGGCGCCCGGTGCAGCTCCGGCGGGCGTCCGAAGGCGGTGATCTCGGAGACGACGGCCGCAAGGTGATCGACGGTGCCCGAGATCTTTTGCGCGAGGGACGCGCCGTCGCCGTCGCCGGTCTTGGCCAGCCGTTGCTCGAGATGCCGCGCGTAGAGCCGCAGGCCGGCCAGCGGATTCTTCAGCTCGTGCGCCACCTGGGTGGCCATGCGGCCGAGGGCGGCCAGGGCGCCGCTGCGCAGCCGTTCCAGCTCGTGGGTGTTGCGGATGGCCACCGCCGCCTGCGACGAGAAGAGCGCCAGCAGCTCGAGGTCGTCCTCGGTCGGCTCCACGCGCGAGGGCGTCTCGATGACCAGCGCGCCCGCGGGCCCGCGCTGCACGAGCAGCGGCGCCGCCACGATCGCGCCGGTCTCGATACCCGGGAACGTGGTGGGCACGCCCTTGTCCATGGCGGCGCGGGCCGCCGTCTCGAGGGCCGGCCACGAGGGCGGCGGCGAGCCGGCGCTCGCCATCGGCAGCAAGCGTCCCTGCTGCAGCTGGAAGACGACGCAGCGCTCGGCCTCCGTCGTCTCCACCGTCGCCTGCGCCACCGCGTCGAGCACGCGCTCCATCACGCCGGACGACGCGAGCGTCTGGCCCACGGCCAGGAGCCGCTCGCGGTCGCGGGCCCAGCGCCGCGTGGCCAGCGCGCGGCCGATCTTGGCCCGCAGCTCGTCGCGGACGAACGGCTTGGTGAGGTAGTCGAAGGCGCCGCGCTGCACGGCGTCCACCGCCGTCTCGATCGTGCCGTGCGCGGTCATGATGAGCACGGGCAGCCGCGGCTGGCGCTCGTGCAGGCTCTCCATCAGGCGGATGCCGTCCATCGGCTCCATGCGGAGGTCGAGCAGCGCCAGGTCGAAGCGCGCGTCCTCTACCGCGCCCAGCGCCGCCTGCGCGTCGCGCGTGGCCATGACGTCGAAGCCCATGGCCATCAGGCGCATCTCGAGCACCTCGAGGATGGCGGCATCGTCGTCGACCACTAATACACGTCGCGTCATCGGCGGCGCTCCAGGCGGAGGTCCATCTCCTTGATACGCTCGAGGTCGGCGCGCAGCTTGTCGGTCTCGGCCTGGCGCGACATCACTTCCTGGCGCAGGCGGGCCACGTCCTCGCGGAGCTTCGTCACCTCCGATTCGCGCGCGCGCAGCTCGCTGCGTAGCCGGGCCAGCTCCTCGCGCGTGGTCACGATGGCCGCCACGGTATCCCGGCTCTCCAGGGCGCGCGCCGCGGCGGGGTCATCGGGATAGCGCGTGAGGAACTCGTCGTAGAGGGCGAGCGCCTGGCGGAAGCGCAGCTCGTCGGCCGCGCGATCGGCGCGCACGAGCAGCATGGCGGCGGGGCGGAAGGGCCACCAGGACGAGGTCGCGCAGCCGCCGAGCGCCACCGCGAGGAGCACGACGGCCAGCGCGCTCACCAGATGTCTCATGGCTCGCGCGGCACGAGAACCGTGAACCGGCTCCCCTTGCCCTCCTGCGACTCCACCGTCACGCGGCCGCCATGCGCCTGCACGATGCCGCGCACGACGGCCAGGCCGAGGCCGGTGCCCCCGCGATCGTTGTGCGCCTGCCGCCACGACTCGAAGATTTGCGGCAGTGCTGCCGCCGGGATGCCGACGCCGGTATCCTCCACCTGGATCTCGATCTCCGGCCCCGCGTCAATGAGCCGCACGGTGACGCGGCCCCCGCGCGGCGTGAAGCGGACGGCGTTCGCCACGAGGTTCACGACGACCTGCACCAGCCGGTCCTCGTCGCCGCGCGCGTCGAAGCGGTCGCCCACGCGCTCGCGCGTGAGCGTGAGCGCGCCCTCCTCCGCCTGCGGCCGCAGCTCCTCGACCGCGCGCCCGACCACGCTGGCCAGGTCCACGCGCTCGCGCGCCAGCGGCAGCACGCCCGCGCGCAGCCGCGACAGCTCGAGCATCTGGTTGACGAGCCGCAGCAGCCGGTCCGTCGAGTGACCGATCACCGTCACCAGGCGCGCCTGCTTGGCGTTGAGCGAGCCGGGCACGCCGTCGCGCAGCAGGTGCGCCGCCTCGCGCACCGAGGTGAGCGGCGAGCGCAGCTCGTGCGAGAGCGTGGCGTAGAACTCCTCCTTGGTCTCGTCGATGCGCCGCAGCTGCGCGGCCATGGCATTGAAGGAGCGGGCGAGCCCGCCGATCTCGTCGCGCGCCATGTCCGGGATCGGCTCGCGGTAGGAACCGGCGGCCACCGCGGTCGTCGCCGCCGACAACCGCCGGAGCGAGTGCGTGATGCGGTAGGCGAGGGCGGCGGTGCCGACGAGGGCCAGCACCACGGCCGCGCCGAGGGCGAGGAGCACGCCGGTCCACGTGCGCGCCTCCAGGCGCGCCGCCTCCGCCTGGGCGCCGGCCACTCGCGCGTACGTCGCCTCCATCAGCCGTTCCAGCGCCTCTTCGACCCGCTCGCCGAGGGCGCGGCTGGGCGGCTCCTCCAGCGTGCGCTCGCGCGAGGGGCGTGCCTGCTCGGCGGCCACCGCATCGCGATAGGCGTCGAACGCCGCGGCCGCCTCGGCCAGCAGCGCCCGCTCGCGCGGCGTGCGGACGAGCGTACGGAGCCGGTCGAACTCGTCGTCCGCGCGCGTCGCGCGCTCGCGCCACGCCGTCGCGTAGCGCGCGTCCTTGAGCACGCTGTAGCGCGCCTCGAGCCGCGCCAGCGACAGCATCTGGTCGCGGAGGCCGCTGCTCACCCGCAGGGCAGGCACGGTCTGGGTCGTGATCTCCCGATTGACCGAAACGAGCCGCCCGACGGCGCCCAGACTGAGTGCGCCGACCCCGGCGAGCACCAGGATCACCAACGAGGACGTGAGGAAGATCTTCGAGGCAAGGCGCATGAAAAGAGACGGTCTCTTAGTCTCAACGACGTCAATCAGGGTGCCATTGATGCGCGGTCCGGATCAAGTACGACCTGGGGTGCCCTGCGCCAGCTCCTGCCACACATTGCGGCCGCGCGTCTCGCGCAGCAGGAGGCTCAGGAGGGTGGCCCCCAGGACGAAGGCCGAGCACGGCGCCGATCGGGCCCTGCGTGAGGGCGGCGCCCTGGAATCCGCCCAGGTTCACGACCGCGACGGCGATACCGGCCAGCTCGGGCGGGTTCACCTCGCGGCCGATCGGCCACGTCAGGACGAACGCCCCGCCGAAGACGCCGATGCCGAAGAAGAGGGCGGCCACCAGCCAGGACGGCACGGCGCCCAGCGTGCCGAGGAAGACGGCCCACACGCCGAGCAGCGCGACGCTCAGGGCCACGTCGGCCGCGCGATCGACGTGGCGGCGGCGACGGCGGCCGCGGGCATCGTGGGCAGCCCGTAGACGTCGCGCAGGAACGGCACCGCCCACAGAAAGAGATTGCCCATCGCCGAGTAGAGACAGAAGAAACCGAGGAAGACCGGCCACGTGTGGGCGTTGGCGAGGACGCGGCCCATGCCGCGCAGCAGCACGCGCAGCGCGGGCGGCGGCGCCGCCGCCGCGGCGTCGGGCGCGTCGCGCACGATCGCGACGCAGACGAGCGAGCCCACCAGGGTCACCCCGCCGATCATCCAGAAGGCGCCACGCCAGCCGGCGACCGCCATCAGCGCCGGCGGCGCCGAGGCGATGAGGGCGCCGAGCACGCCGACCGTCGCCGTGACCGCCGACAGCAAGCCGAAGCGCTCGGCGGGAAACCATGCGGCCGCGATCTTCAGCGTGCCGATGAAGGTCACCGTCGCGCCGAGGCCGACCGCGAAGCGGCCCGCGAAGAGCAGCGCGGGGCCGCCCGCCGCGCCCATGGTGAGCGTGCCCAGTCCCATCACAGTGCCGCCCGCGGCCACCATGCGACGCGCACCGAACGCGTCGATCAGCATGCCGGCCGGGATCATGAAGCCCGCGTAGGAGTAAAAGTACGTCGCGGACAGCAGGCCGATCACGGCGCCGGTGACCCCGAACGCCTCCATCAGATCGCGCGCCATGACGCCGGGCGCGTTGCGATGGAAGAACGCGACGAGGAACAAGCCGGCCGGGATCGACCACATCAGCAAGGCCCGCCCAGCGCGCATGGCTCATGATGGCACACTCCCGTGCGGCGCCCGCGATTGCAAAGCCCTGATGCGTGGACTACGATTGCGCCGCCATGGAATTCGGCTTCTCGCTGCCCGGTCGTGGTCCGCTGGCCGGCGCCGAAACGATCCTCAAGCTCGCGACGAAAGCCGAGTCGCTGCGCTTCTCATCGCTGTTCGTCACCGATCACGTCGTGCTGCCCGCGTCGATGGCGCGCTCGACGTATCCGTACTCGACGACGGGCCAGCTGCCGGGCGGCGCCGCCCAGGACTACCTGGAGCCGCTGGTGACGATGGGCTGGCTCGCGCGGGTGACGAGCCGGATCCGGCTCGGCACCAGCGTGCTCGTCGTCCCCTACCGCAACCCGGTGCTCGTCGCCAAGATGCTGGCGACGATCGACCGGCTGTCGGGCGGCCGCGTCATCCTGGGCGCGGGCGTGGGCTGGCTGCGCGAGGAATTCGAGGCGCTGGGGGCGCCGCCCTTCGAGGCGCGCGGGGCCGTGACCGACGAGTACCTGCGCCTCATGCGCGCGGCGTGGACGACCGATCCCGTGACCTTCGAGGGCCGCTACTACAGCGTGCGCGCCGTGCACGCGCTGCCGAAGCCCGCGCAGCGCCGCGGCGTCCCGATCTGGATCGGCGGCCACACCGACGCGGCCGTGCGGCGCGCCGCCACGCTCGGCGACGCCTGGCATCCCATCGCGCTGCGCCCGCCGGGACTCTTGTTCCCCGACGAGTACGCCAAGCGCGCGAAGGAGCTGCGCGCGTGGGCCCAGCAAGCCGGGCGCGATCCGAAGTCGATCGAGCTGACCGTGCGCGTGCCGATGGAGGTGCGCCCGAAGAACGCGAAGCCGCCCGCCGGTGAGCGGCCGCTCTTCCAGGGCACGGCCGCCGAGGTCGTCGCCGACATCCGCGCCTACCAGGCGGCCGGCGTCACGCACTTCGTGTTCGATCCGACGGTGCCGGAGCTGAAAGCGGCGCTGACGAACATGGAACGCTTCGCCCACGACGTCAGAGGGAACGTAGAAAGAAAACGCGCACGATGATGACCCACGACGAGGCCGTCCGGCTGATCGAGGGCCCGCCCGCGGGGCTCGGCGAGCTCCTCGCGCGCGCGGCGGAGGTCCGCGACCGCCACGGCCGCGTGGTGACCTTCTCCGCGAAGGTCTTCGTGCCGCTCACCACGCTGTGCCGCGACGACTGCGGCTATTGCACGTTCCGCCGCGATCCCGGCCAGCCGGGCGCCCACACCATGAGCCCGGAAGAAGTCGTGGCGCTGTGTCGGGCGGGCGCCCGCCTCGGCGCGAAGGAGGCGCTCTTCTCGCTGGGCGACCGGCCGGAGGCGCGCTTCGCCGAGCACCGCGAGTTCTTGAAGGCGCGCGGCCACCGCACGACGCTGTCGTATCTGCGCGCGGTGTGCGCGGCGACCCTCGCCGAGTCGGCGCTGCTGCCCCACGTCAATCCCGGCCTCATGACCGAGCGCGACCTCGCCGCCCTGCGCGAGGTCAGCGTCAGCATGGGACTCATGCTGGAGACGACGTCGGAGCGGCTGCTGGCGCCGGGCGGCGCGCATCATGACGCGCCCGACAAGGTGCCGCGCCGGCGCCTGAGGACGATCGAGCTCGCGGGCAAGCTCTCGATCCCCTTCACCACGGGCATCCTGATCGGCATCGGCGAGACGCCGCGCGAGCGCGCCGACGCGCTCGTCGCCATCCGCGACCTGCACGAGCGCTACGGCCACGTGCAGGAAGTGATCGTGCAGAACTTCCGCGCCAAGCCGTTCATCCCGATGAAGGACGCGCCGGAGCCGACGCTCGAGGAGCTGCTCCGCGCCCTCGCCGTGGCGCGGCTGGTGCTTCCGCCCGACGTCGCGCTGCAGGCGCCGCCGAACCTGAGCCCGCGCGTGTATCCACGCCTGCTGGCGGCGGGTCTCAACGACTGGGGCGGCGTCTCACCGCTCACGCCCGACCACATCAACCCCGAGAAGCCCTGGCCGGGGCTCGCCGAGCTGCGGCGCGCCACCGAGGCCGCGGGCTTCGTCTTCCGCGAGCGCCTCGCCGTCTATCCCGCGTTCGCCACGCGACCGGAGTTCGTCGACGAGACGCTCCGCGCGCGCGTGGCCGCGCTGATCGACGGCGGCGGGCTCGTCAGGGAACCTCATGAATACTGGCGACGCTGGTAGCCCCGGCGCGGCGCTCGATCGCGCCTCGCGCGACGTCCGCCGCATCCTCGACGGCGCGCTCGCGGGCGGCGAGGTCTCGGTCACCGACGGACACCTGCTCGCGCGCGCGGCCGGCCGCGACCTTCTCGCGCTCGGCGTCACCGCCGACGAGCTGCGCCGCCGCCAGGTCGGCGACACGGTCACGTTCGTGGTGAACCGCAACATCAACTTCACGAACGTCTGCATCAAGCACTGCACCTTCTGCGCGTTCAGCCGCGATCACCGGGAAGAGGAGGGTTACCTCCTGCCGGTCGAGGAGGTCGTGCGGCGCGCGCGCGAGGCGGCCGAGCTGGGCGCCAGCGAGGTGTGCATCCAGGCCGGGCTGCCGCCGAAGCTCGACGGCCGCTTCTACATCGACCTCACGCGCGCCATCCACGCTGCGCTGCCCGCGCTGCACATCCACGCCTTCTCGCCGGAAGAAGTCCTCTACGGCTCGGTGCGATCGGGGTTGCCGATCAAGGAGTATCTGGCCGAGCTGAAAGAAGCCGGACTGGGAACACTACCAGGAACTTCGGCCGAAATACTCGACCAGGAGATCCGCGACACCATAGCGCGGGGCCGGATCACCGTCGACCAGTGGGTGGAGGTGATCACCACCGCCCACGCGCTGGGGATCCGCACGACCTCCACCATCATGTACGGCCACGTCGAGACGCCGGAACACTGGGTGGCGCACCTGGCGCTGCTGCGCGCCATCCAGAAGGACACGGGCGGCTTCACGGAGTTCGTGCCGCTCTCGCTCATCCATTCCGAGGCGCCGATGTATGCCAAGCGGCTCGTGCCGGGCGTGCGTCCGGGCGCCACCGGGGCCGAGGTCGTGCGCATGCACGCGCTGGCGCGCGTGATGCTCGGCGCCGTCATCCCCAACGTCCAGGCGTCGTGGGTCAAGGAGGGACCGAAGCTCGCGCAGCTCTTGCTCGACGCGGGCGCCAACGACATGGGCGGCACGCTCATCAACGAATCGATCTCGACCTCCGCCGGCGCCGGCTACGGCCAGCTCGTCGGTCCGGGCGAGATCGTGCGGCTCATCCGCGACGCCGGGCGCGCGCCCGCTCAGCGCGACACGCTCTATCGCATCGTGAAGCGATACGCGGATCGTGAGACGGTCGACTCACCGCTCGACGCGGTCGAGGACGCGGAGGCGCGCTTCGGCTCGTACCGCCGTCTGATCGCGTCGGGTGAGTTCCGCTTCCGCGACCGGTAGCCGTGTGCGGCCGGCTGTGATACTAATTCTCTCCACATTCCACTCCATCGAGGAGGACTTCCTGTGGCGAAGATGATGAGCAAGTCCGCAGTCATGGCGCACCTCGCTGGCAAGACCAACCTCTCGAAGCGACAGATCGTCGAGATCTTCGACGAGACTCTGGCGCTGGCCTGCAAGGAAGCAAAGAACGGTTTCGTCCTTCCGGGCTTCGGGAAACTGGTGCTGGCGAACCGCAAGGCGCGGATGGGCCGCAATCCGCAGACGGGCGAGCCGATCAAGATCCCGGCCAAGCGCGTGTGCAAGTTCCGCCTCGCCAAGAGCGTGAAGGACGCGGTGCTTGGCAAGAAGTAGATCCCGCCGTCCGGCACCCGACCTCCACGCGTCTTCTCCAGAGACCGGGCGCCCGTCGGCGCCCTCCGTCGCCTCGGCGACGCTCCCGCGGGTCTGGCAGGGCATCGGATACCGGCCCCTGCCCGACGCCGCGGCGGCCCGCGCGCTGTTCGACTTCGCCGCCGTGCCCTGGCCCGCGGCGCCGCCCGCGCTCGCCTGGGGCGCGTACGCGGCGGGCGCGCGCGGCGAGCGGCTCGTCGGCGCGCTCGCCGGCGAGCAGCACCGGGGCGATGTCCTGCTGCACGGGCCCGTCGTGAGCAGCGACGACGGGCCCGACGATCCCCTCGAGGTCGCCGCGCAGCTCGTCGCGGCGACCCTCGACCATGCGGCGGCCCTCGACGTCACCACCGTCTTCGCGCGGCCGCAGGGGCTCGACCGCGTCTGGGTGCGCTTCGGCTTCATCCCGGTGCCGGAGGGAACGCTGCCCGCGCCGCTCACCGGCCGCGCCGGTGTCGGGCTCTATGCCTGGCGCGGCGGCAGTGCCCTCTGGACCCTCCGCGAAGCCGCTAATCATTCATAGTGGGGGCCCCGATATGGCCCCCACACCCCCCAACGCTCGGAAGCGCCCCGGCAAAAGCCGTGGCGCTCCTCGTCATCCCAACGCTCGGAAGCGCCCCGGCAAAAGCCGTGGCGCTCCTCGTCATCCCAACGCTCGGAAGCGCCCCGGCAAAAGCCGTGGCGCTCCTCGTCATCCCAACGCTCGGAAGCGCCCCGGCAAAAGCCGTGGCGCTCCTCGTCATCCCAACGCTCGGAAGCGCCCCGGCAAAGCCGTGGCGCTCCTCGGTCTCGCGCACGGGCACTGAGTAGGCCATGCGAGTCGTCGCGCTCGCCGGCGGCACCGGCGCGGCCAAGCTGCTCCGCGGACTCGCGGCGTCGCTCGATCCGTCCGCGCTGAGCGTCGTCGTCAACACCGGCGACGACGCCGAGGTCTGGGGCCTGCACGTCTCGCCCGATCTCGACTCCGTCATGTACGCGCTCGCCGGCGTGCTCGACGCCGGGCGCGGCTGGGGCCGCGCCGACGAGACGTTCCGCTGTCTCTCCGCGATGGCCGCCTACGGGGCGCCGACGTGGTTCGGTCTCGGCGATCGCGATCTCGCCACGCACCTCGTGCGCACGCGCGCGCTGCGCGCCGGGCAGTCGCTCTCGGCGATCACCGCCGAGCTGGCGCGGGCGCTCGGCGTGGCGCCGAGGCTCTTGCCGATGAGCGACGAGGCCGTGCGCACGACGATCCGCACGCCGGACGGGCGGCTCGGCTTCCAGGAATACTTCGTGCGCGACAAGTGCCAGGTGGAGGTCCTCGGCGTCGACTACGACGGCGCCGCGGGCGCGCGGCCGGCGCCCGGCGTGCTCGAGGCGATCCGCGACGCCGACCTCGTCGTCGTCTGTCCCTCGAACCCGGTGACCTCCGTGGGCCCGATCCTCGCCGTGCCCGGCGTCGCCGACGCCCTGACCGCCACGCGCGCGACGGTGGTCGGCGTCAGTCCGATCGTGGGCGGCGCCGCGGTGAGCGGCCCCGCCGGCGCCCTCCTGCGCGCGCGCGGGCTGCCCGTGTCGCCGATCGGCGTCGCGCGCGCGTACGCGCCCTGGCTCCGCGTGCTGCTCGTCGCGCGCGAGGACGCCGCGTGCGCGCCGGAGCTGGCCGCGTTCGGCGTCACGGCCGTCGCCACCGACGTGATGATGCCGGACCGGGAGCGCGAGACCGCCCTCGCCCGTGTCGTGTTAGAACAAGCGTGATGATCGTCGCCGCCGTCCCCGTCAAGGATTTCGTCAACGCCAAGCAGCGGCTGATGCCCGCCCTGGGCGCCGCCGAGCGCGCGGCCCTGGCCGCGGCGATGCTCGAGGACGTGCTGGCCGCGCTGGCGGCGGCGCGTCTCGACTGCGTGTGGGTCGTCACGCGGGAGCCCGCGGTGAGCGCGCTGGCCCGTGCGCGCGGCGCCGCGCCCCTGGCCGAGGACACCAACCGCGGCCACACGGCGGCGGTGGCGCGCGCACAGGCGGAGGCGACGCGCCTCGGCGCGCGCGTGTTCCTCACCATCCCCGGCGACGTGCCGTGCGTGACGGCCGACGAGATCCGCCGGCTCGCGGAGACCGCGGCGGTGGGAGCGCCGGCGTTCGTGCCGTCGCGCTCGGGGCTCGGCACCAACGGCGCCGCGCTGGCGCCGCCCGACGCGATGCCGCTCACCTTCGGCGAGCCCTCGTTCGACAACCATCTTGCCGCCGCGCGCGCGCGCGGGCTCGCGCCGCGCGTGCTGCCGCTGCCGGGCCTCGGCCTCGACGTCGACGCGCCGGACGACCTCGCGGCGCTCCTCGCCATGCCCGGCGCCACCGTCAGCGCGCGCCTCGTCGCCTCGTGGCGGGCCGGCGGACGGCTGCAAGCGGCCGGCGTTCCGCGAGCGTCCTGAGCGTGCGTTACGAGGTCATCGGCGTCGCGGGCATCGGCGAGGTGCGGCCCGGGGACGACGTCGCCGCGCTCGTGATCGCCGCCGCTGCGCGCCAGTCCACGCCGCTGCATCGCGGCGACCTCGCCGTTATCAGCCAGAAGATCGTCTCCAAGGCCGAGGGCCGGCTGCTCCGGCTGGCCGACGTGACGCCGTCGTCGGTCGCCCTCGCGATGGCGGCCGGCCTCGGCCGCGATCCGCGGCTGGTCGAGGTGATCCTGCGCGAGTCGCGGCGCGTGGTGCGCATGGATCGCGGCGTGCTGGTGACGGAGACGCACCACGGCTGGGTGTGCGCGAACGCCGGCGTCGACCAGTCCAATGTCGACGCCGACACCGTCGCGCTGCTGCCCGAGGACCCGGATGGCTCGGCGCGCGCGCTGCGCGAGCGCTTTTCCGTCGCGGCCGGCGGGGACGTCGCCGTCATCATCGCCGACACCTTCGGCCGGCCGTGGCGCGAGGGCCTCACGAACATCGCCATCGGCGTGGCCGGCTTCGCGCCGCTCAAGAGCTACCTCGGCGAGCGCGATCCGGCGGGCCGGCCGTTGCAGGCGACGATCCTGGCCCTGGCCGACGAGCTGGCCTCGGCCGCCGAGCCGGTGATGGGCAAGCTCGATCGCGTGCCCGCCGCCATCGTGCGCGGCCTCCCCCTGCCGCCCGACGACGGCAGCGGCAGCAAGACCCTGCTGCGTGATCCGGCCCGGGATCTGTTCAGGTAAGGGAGACCGCTCCGATGAACATCGCGATCCTCGGCGGCACCGGCAAAGAGGGCGCGGGCCTCGCCACACGCTGGGCGCTCGCCGGCCACTCGATCATCATCGGCTCGCGCGACGCCGCGCGCGCGCACGACAAGGCCGTCGAGCTCCGCGAGCGCACGCACACGCTCACGATCGTCGGCCACGACAACGCGGAGGCGGCCGCCCTCGGCGACGTGGTGGTGGTCGCGCTGCCGCACACGGGGCTGTCCGCGACGCTGCCGCCCACACGACAGGCCTGCCGAGGCAAGGTCGTCATCAGCACGGTGGTGCCGCTCACCTTCGGTGGACCGCGCCTGTTCACGCCGCCGCCGGCGGGCTCGGCGGCGGAGGAGGTGCAGGCGCTGCTACCCGAGTCCAGGGTGGTGGCCGCCTTCCACCACATCGCGGCACACGAGCTGGCCGAGGCCGAGCATCCCATCGAGTGCGACCTGCTCATGTGCGGCGCCGACGCCGACGCCAAGGCCGTGGTGACCGAGCTCGGCCGCTCGATGGGCCTGCGCTCGATCGACGTCGGCCCGCTCACGAACGCCGGTCCCGTCGAGGGCATCACCGCCCTGCTCGCCACCATCAACCGCCGCTACAAGCTCAAGAACTCCGGCATCAAGATCACGGGCGTGCCGGACTAGTCGCGAAGGAGAGGCGCGCCATGGCCGAGACCTCCGTCGTCGTCGATCACAAGCGCCTCACCGCCTTCATCGCGGACGCGCTCGCCGCCATGAAGATGCCGCGCGAGCGCGCGGCCGTCACCGCCGAGCTCATGGTGCGCACCGACCTGCGCGGCGTCGACTCGCACGGCATCGACATGCTGCCGCGCTACCACGAGCTGTGGCAGGAGGGCTTCGTGGTGATGGACGCCGACGCGGTGCTGGAGAAGGACAGCATGGCCACCGGCCTCTACGACGGGGCCAAGGGCCTCGGCCACTGGGTCTCGTCGCTCGCGATGAAGCTCGCCATCGACAAGGCGCGGACATACGGCATCGGCATCGTCACCGTGCGCAACTCCGGCCACTTCGGCGCCGCCGCCAACTACTCGATGATGGCACTCGAGCACGACATGATCGGCGTGGCCACCACGAACTCGGCCTTCATCGCGATGGTGCCGACGTTCGGCCGCGCGCCGAAGCTCTCGACGAACCCGATCTCGTTCGCGGCGCCCGCCGGCCGCCACGCGCCGTTCGTGCTCGACATGGCGACGACCACGGTGGCCTTCGGCAAGCTGCGCATCGCCAGCCGCTGGGGCAAGCCGATCCCATCCGGCTGGGCGCTCGACGACGAGGGCGAGCCGACGACCGATCCCGACGTGGCCATGAAGCATCGCCTGCAGACGCCGCTCGGCGGCACGCGCGAGCTCGGCAGCCACAAGGGCTACGGGCTCGCGGTGATGGTGGACATCCTCTCCGGCATCCTGCCCGGCGCCGTCTACGGCGACCTCTTTCAGCGCACCGACCGCGCCGAGCGCAAGCTGCAGGACACCGGCCACTGCTTCATCGCCATCGACCCCGCGCGCTTTCGGCCCATCGCCGACTTCAAGCGGGACATGGACGACTTCTTCGACTCGCTCAAGGCGACGCCGCCCGCCGAGGGCCAGGCGCGCGTCTACGTCGCGGGCGAGCCGGAGGCCGAGTGCGAGGCGCGGCGGCGGCGCGAGGGCATCCCGCTCTCGCCGGGACTGATCGCGCGCGTGGGCGAGCTCGCGCGGACCCTGGGCCTGCGTCCGCTCGTGTAATTCACGCGCGCGACACCGCGAGCCCGAGATAGATGATGGCCAGCGCCAGGAGCAGCACCACGCGGTCGAGCCGGCCGACGGCCCTCAGGGGCGCGGCGGTGTCGCCGCCTGCACGCAGGGCCGCGTCGAGGATCGGCACCTGGGCGAAGTCGCGCTGCGCGGCGAGCGCGACGGCGACGATGACGAGCCCGAGCTTGGCCGCGAGCAGCAGGCCGGCGCCCGTCTGCATGGCGCGCTCGAGCGAGCCGAGCTGGGTGACGTTGTAGAAGCCGGAGAGGACGACGAGCGCCACGGCCGTCCAGGTCACGGGACGCGCGCGCCGCGCCGCCTCCGCGAACGGCCGCGGGTCGCCGCGGCGCGCCGCCGGCATCAGCACGTGGGTCTGGTACACGAGTCCGCCGATCCACACGACGGCGCCGACGAGGTGAACCCAGAGAATGAGCAGCCGCACGCTCACCGGCTGACGTGGGGGGCCCCGATATGGCCCCCCACACCCCCCGACGCTCGGACGCGCCCCGGCGGAGCCGTGGCGCGCCTCGGGGTTGACACAGGATGTCTCACCGGCTGACGTGGGGGGCCCCGATATGGCCCCCCTGATTGTTCAAGCGAAGGGGGCTACGCCCCCCTCGGACTCCCCCGGCC
>Ga0137415_10003524_pt1 | contig 15564 bp, 11 predicted proteins | sample CZODoug3_1_1_16f_FD_183082 | JGI IMG/M metagenome (GOLD analysis project Ga0137415, IMG submission 183082) | Vadose zone soil fungal communities from Angelo Coast Range Reserve, California, USA - CZODoug3_1_1_16fungal (Hybrid Assembly) | ecosystem: Environmental > Terrestrial > Soil > Vadose... | reverse complement strand
CAGCCGATCGCGTGGATGCACCGGCTCGCCGGTCCGGCGATCCTTGCGCGCTACTTGCCGGCCGCGTTCAGGGACGGGATCGACCCTGATGGGTTGGACGGGGCGGTGCACCTGCTCTACGACATCCCCGCGGTCCAGGTCGAGTTCGTCCGCCACGAGGAGCCGGTGCTCAACACCGGCTTCTGGCGGGGCGTCGGAGTCACGCACAACACGTTCGTCATCGAGAGCTTCATCGACGAGCTCGCCGCTGCCGCCAAGCAGGATCCCGTAGCGTATCGGCGTTCGCTGCTCGGCAAGTCGCCACGGGCCAGGGCGGTGCTGGATGTCGCGGCACAGGCAGCCGGTTGGGGCGGGCCGTTGCCTGCCGGCCGCGGTCGGGGCGTGTCGCTCCTGTACAGCGGTTGGGGAAGCTATCTGGCCCAGGTCGCCGAAGTCGCAGTGTCGAAGTCGGGCGAAGTGCGCGTGCACCGGATCGTTTGCGCGGTCGACTGCGGCACCGTCGTGAACCCGGACACCGTGAAGGCCCAGATCGAAGGGGGAATCATCTTCGGAATCAGCGGCGCCCTGTACGGCGAGGTGACGCTCAAGAACGGCCGTGTTCAGCAGTCGAACTTCAACGACGTTCGCGTGCTGCGCATCAACGAGACGCCGGCCATCGAAGTGCACCTGGTGCGGAACCTCGAGGCGCCGGGCGGGATCGGCGAGCCGGGCACGGCGGTCACGGCACCCGCGGTGGCCAACGCGGTCTTCGCCGCGACCGGCAAGCGAATCCGGACGCTGCCGCTCGAGCGCCAGCTGCGCTCGGCTTGAGGAGAACGATCATGCGTTCCTTCGCCCCGCTCATGGTAGGAATGGTCCTGTCGATCGTCGACTACAGCCGCAGCGAAGCGGCCCAGGCGGCCGATCCCGAGCCATTCGACCCGATCGCAAGCGTCGTCATGCATCCGCGATGCATGAACTGCCATCAGGACGAGTCTCCCAGGCAAACGGACGCCGCCATCCTTCATCGACCGCTGGTCGTCCGCGGAAAGGACGGCCATGGCGCGCCCACGCAGCCGTGCCAGACGTGCCACCAGGCGACGAACACCGCCGATGGCTTCGTGCCAGGCGTAGCGACCTGGGAGCTGGCACCCTTGTCCATGTTGTGGGAAGGCCGGACCAAGCAGCAGATCTGCGAGCAGATGAAGGACCCGGCGCGGAACGGCGGCCGTCGCTCCGGGGAGGAGGTCATCGAGCACATGAAGGTGGATCCGCTCGTCCTCTGGGCCTGGAGCCCCGGCGCCGGCCGCACGACTCCACCGCTCTCCCACGAGAAGTTTGTGGAAGCGCTGGAAGCCTGGGTCAGCGCAGGCATGCCGTGCCCGCAGGGTGGCTGAGCCACCACGTGAACCCTACGGAGAAGGCTGGAGCTGAGCGCGCTGGGCAGGTTCCGCGTATTCGACGGCGGCCCCCAGGTTCAAAAAGGGCAGCTCCAGCCAACGCCGGGAGATTACCGCCAGCACGACAAGAGCGCAGGTCGAGACCGCGAGGCGCAGCGGCAACTGCGGGATGGGGATGAGCCGGACAATGATGAGGTGGAAGAGGTACAGGAAGTAGGAGTGCTTCCCCGCCCAGCGCAAGGGCGGCCATCGTACGAGGCGGGCAGCCGTAGCTTCGGGCGAGAGCAGCACCGAGACCAGGGCGATGGTGAACGTCGCCGCGATGAGCGAAAGCCCGAACGCGAGCACCAGGTTCGCGCCTCCCCGCACGAGCGCGAGCTGGCTCAGGGCAGCAACCCCCAGCAGCCCGGCACCCGCCGCCCAGCCCAAAGCCCGGCGGTGCTTCAGCATGAGCGCGGCGGCCCGGGCGTCCCGGACCAGCACGGCGGCGAGCACTCCCCAGAACGGCGCGTCGAGCCGGCAGGGTGTGAAGTCCCAGGGACTTCGCCAACCGGTGGCCAAGCAGAGGCAACGCAGAAGCGGCGGGACGAGCAGCATCACCGCCGCGAACGACCCGAAGCGGCGTCTGAACACCCAGAGCAGGAGGACGGGCAGACTGAGGTAGAACTGTTGCTCGATGGCCAGCGACCAGCACGGACCGAGCGCGAACGCAACTCGCGCTCCAGCCGCGCTCCACAGGTTCTGCAGGAAGGCCAGATAGACCGCGAGCGGCACCTCGCCCTCAGCGATCTGCGGAGCACCTCCGATCGGAAGGCTCGCCACGAGGAGAAGCACCAGGTAGGCAGGGAGGATCCGACTTGCCCGGCGCGTGTAGAAGACGCGGAGCAAGTTTGGCGCGTCGCGGTGGTCGAGCAGGATGCCTGCGATCAGGAAACCAGAGAGCACGAAGAACAGGTCGACGCCGCACCAGGACGCATCGAGGAGGGCGTAGAGGCGCGGAGCCCGGTTTTGCAACATCTGGCCCGCTGGCCAGACGACCGAATGCCGGAGCAGGATCAACAGGATCGCGATTCCGCGGACGCCGTCGAGCTCCGCTAGACGTCTGCCCTGCGTCAGGAGTGCGACGCGGCTCTCTCCGGCCACCGAAACACTGTACGTACGCCGCGCCTGGCGGCAAGATTCCTGACCGACTACGTCTTGAACTGGGACTTGTCGATTCCGAGAGCAGAAATCTTGGAATCCAAGGTCTGCCTGGGAATCCCGAGCTTCGCCGCGGCCCCGAACGGACCTGCGACGCGGCCCTTCGACACCCGCAGTGCAGTTTCGATCATCTCTCGTTGCCGGTCGGCCAGGGTGCCGTTCAAGGATTCCGCGGCGAGGGGCGATCGCGGTGGGTCATGCTTGAACCAGGTCTCATCTACCGAGAGCGTATCGCCGTCGCAAAGGATGACGGCCCTCTCGACCACGTTCTGCAGCTCGCGAACATTGCCCGGCCAACTGTAGCCCTTGAACAGATCGAGCGTCGTTTTCGCGATGCGCTTGATCTTCTTTCCCGCGCTCTTTGCGGAACGTTGCACCAGGTATTCGACCAGCAGGGGAATGTCATCGGCTCGTTCGCGCAACGACGGTACGGCGATAGGGAACACGTTCAGCCGGTAGAAAAGATCCTCGCGGAAGCTGCCGCGCGCCACTGCAGCCTTCAGGTCGCGGTTGGTGGCCGCCAACACACGCACGTCCACGGGGATCGGCTGGCTGCTCCCCACTCTCTCGAACTCCCTTTCTTGTAGCACCCGCAACAGCGCGATCTGTGTCTCGGCGGGCAATTCGCCCACTTCATCGAGAAAGAGCGTGCCACCGTCCGCTGACTCAAATCGTCCGATCCGCCTCTGGAGGGCCCCGGTGAAAGCGCCCTTCTCGTGTCCGAACAATTCGGAAGCGATCAGCGCCTGTGGGATCGCCGCGGAATTCACGCGGACGAAAGCTCGCGCCGCCCGTTTCGACTTGGCATGAATGGCACGAGCGACCAGCTCTTTCCCGGTGCCGGTTTCGCCGGCGATCAGGACCGTGGAGTCGGTCGGCGCCACCTTCGCAATCTGCGACAATACCGCCCGCAGGGGGTCGGATGACCCGACGATCTCCTCGAACATGGATGAACGGTCGATCTCGTCGCGAAGAGCGAGGTTCTCCTTTCGAATCCGCTCTTCCTCTTTCTTGCGCTCCTCGATGTCGGTCCCGGTGGCGTACCAACGGATGACGCGGCCCTGTTCGTCCCGGAACGGGTTGTAGCGGATGAGGAACCAGCGATACTTGCCATCGTGGCGGCGCGCTCGCAGCTCCAGCTCGAAGGGGACTTCTCCCGACAATGCCAGTTGGCGTTCGGCGGTTACCCGCTCCAGATCGTCGGGGTGGAAGACCCTCTGGCGAAAGTCGGCGGAGGCGACGTCTTCGAGGCCGAGACCGGTGTATTCGAGCGTCCCTCGATTGGCATAGAGCGTGCGCCCATCGGGCGCGAGCACGTTGATGGCTTGCGGTATCACGTCCGTGATCCGGCGCAGCTCCTCTTCTGATTTTCTCAACGCTTCCTGGGATCGTTGACGTCCGATCGCGATCTGGGCGATGTGCCCTGCGCCTTCGATCAGCTCGAGCTCGGCATCGGTGGGCGTCCGCGGCTCGCTGGCGTAGAGAGCGAAGGCGCCAAGCACCTCGCCATCCTTCGTCAGGATTGGCTGCGACCACGCCGCCGAGATTCCGTTCTCGAGGGCAAGCTGTCGATTCTCATCGGACCAGACCGGATCGGTGGCAACGTCTGCGACGATCACCCGCCGTTTGTAGAACGCGGCAGCGCCGCAGCAACCTTGGCGCGGACCAATCGGCCGCGGCCTGATTGCTGGTAGCCAAGCGCGTGGCACACGAGGGCCCGCGGCATGCCAGAGCTGCTTCCCATCCGGACCCATCAACAGGATGGTTGAAATGGTCGTGGGCGCCTGGACCTCGATGGACCGGCACAGCTCGTCCAGGGTGTCCTCGAGGCCTGCGCCATCGGCGATCATCTCCAGGGTCCGCTTCTCGGCGGCGCGAAGCGATTCGGCCCGTTTTCGATCTTCGATGTCCGTCGCCGTCCCATACCACTCGACGACCTGGCCTGTTTCGTCGCGAAGCGGTTCGACTTGAAAGAGGAACCACCGATAGACGCCGTCCGAACGCCGTAACCGCGCCTCGCTCCCGCCGGGTTCGCCCTTGACGAGGAGCGCCTGCCACTTCCCCGTCAATCCGCCGAGGTCGTCAGGGTGGATCGCGGTCTTCCAGCCCCACCCGAGGCCTTCCTCGACCGGGAGACCCGTATAGTCGTGCCAGCGCCCGTTCAGGAGCTCGTTCGCGCCGCCCGGCTGGGCACACCACGCAAGCGTCGGGATTGCGTCGACGATTTTTTGATCGAAGTTCATGACACCCCGCCTGCGTAGCAGTTCTACGCAGGCGGGGGTGGACCCGCAATCTCATCACCCGGGGTTGGGCTCTGCCCATACGCGGCCGCGGTGCAGCTCCATGATCGAGCGGCAGATGTTGAGCCCCATGCCCATGCCCTCGGACTTGGTAGTGAAGAACGGCTCGAAGAGCTGCTCGCGCACCTGGGGCGAGAGCCCGCAGCCGCGGTCGGAAACGAGAACCGTGACCAGAGGGCCGGTGCGCTCGGCGGTGACGAGAATCTCGCGCTGCTCGGGCGGCGTGGCCGCCATCGCGTCCATGCCGTTGCGCAGCAGGTTCAATAGCACCTGCTGCAGGAGGATCGGGTCGGCTTTGCAGCGCCGGGTCCTCGGTGGTGAGCCGCGAGCGGATCTTCACCCGGCGCTATAGAGCATCAGGGCTCGAGCGGCTCGAGGGACCCGGCCTCGCGCGCGCGGGCCAGCAGCACCTGCGCCTCCTCGCCGCGGCCGAGCGCATGCGCGGCCCGGGCCAGCTCGAGGAGACCCTGCTCGGGGAGGCATCCGTTGAACCGCTCGAAGTTCCAGGTGTGCCGCGTCTGGAACAGGTGGAAGCCTCGCTCGAACGCGGAGGCGTCGCCGGCGCGCCCGAGGCCGGCCAGGGCCTGGACCATGAGGTGCCCGCAGGACCGCGGCCTCGTGCGGCCGTGGAGCTGCGCGATCACCTGGCCATATGCGGCTCGGGCGGCATCGAGGTCTCGCTGCTGGAGCGCGATCCGGCCCAGAACACACAGACCGTAGGCGCGGAACGTGTCGCGGTAGGGATGGTCGGAGGCCTCGGCGGCCTCGATGCCTTCCAGTGCGCGTCGGCGAGCCTCCTCGAGATGACCTTCCATCCGGAGGACCTCGGCGAGAAAGGCAGCGACGCCCGCGGTAGGCCAGACCCTTTGCTCCTTGCGTTCGAGCCCGACGCAAAGCGTGAAAGCATAGTTCGCCTCGGCAAGGTTGAGCAGGGCGAGGTGGTCTGCACCGAGCGCAAGCCAGCCCATCGCGTTGAGCGGCTCCAGCTCCAATGATCGCTGCAGGAAAGGGAGAGCCTCTTGCTTGGCTCCCTCCAGGAAGGACGCCACACCCAGGAAATAGTGGGCGAGCGCGTCGTTCGGCGCCAACTCGACCGCCCGGCGCAGCACCGGCGCTGCCTCGTTCCAGCGCTCCTGGCGCCAGAGGGCATACCCCTTCCAGAGAGGACCCTGGCCGTTCTGGGGATCGAGCGCAATGGCACGGTCCGCGTGATGGATGGCGTTCTCCAGCTCTACGGCGTTGGTCGTCGCGATGGCATGGAAGTCATAGGCGTGCGCAAGCTCGGCATGCGCCGGCGCGTAGCCGGCGTCGAGCCGGAGGGCGTCCTCGAGCAGGTCGATCGCCTGCTCGAGTGTCTCGCGCCGAAACTGCGTCACGAGGACCTTGGCGCGTGTGACCAGCTCATACGCCCGGAACTCGGAGGCCTCCTTGCGGCCAGTCAACACGGGCGCCTTGACACGGAGGTGCGCGGCAACCACGCGCGCCAGCCGATCCTGAAGGTCAAAGATCTCGTCCAGAGTTCCGTCCACCTTTTCGAGAGGCGTCGCGCGTCTGGTGTAGACATCCGTGACACGCGACGTCAAACGCAGGGCCGTCCCTGCCTTCTGGTAGCCGCCCGTCAAGACCCAGCCGCAGCCCAGCATCAGGCCCAGCTCCAACTCGGGCGCGTCCGATCCAATCCTTCTCAGTGTGGCGAGAGCTCTCGCGACCCTCGGGCGCGGCAGGACCGCGAGGTCGTTCACCCGCGCCAGATCGGACACCAGCGCTTCGGCGATACCGGCGCCGAGCCAGTCGACCTCGGGGTCTCGCCCGACGTTCTCGAAGTCCACCACCGCCAGGATTTCGGATGGCTCGGCTTCAACCCGTCCCTCCTGCAGGGCTGCCAGGTCGCGTAGGAAGGCCGTCGCGGTCGGGTACCGGCGTTCGCGATCGCGCGAGAGTGCGCGGGCGAGGATCGGGCCGAGGCCCGGCGGCAGGCCCCGACCCGCGAGGACGGTCAGATCCACGTCTCCTACGAGGGTCGCAGCGGCCCGCTCGACAGGCGAGCTTCCACCGAAAGCAGGCTGCCCCGTGAGGCACTCGTAAAGGACGATCGCCACCTGGAAGAGATCGGAGCGTGCGTCGAGCGCATCTCCGCGGAGCTGCTCCGGTGACATATAGCCTACCGTTCCCACGACGGCTGCTCTCTCGACTGTGAGGGCCGCCTCCGGTTCGGGCCCGGGCCTTGAGGCGGCGAGCCCGCAGGCGATCCCGAAGTCCAGCAGCTTTGCCGACCGGGGTCCCGTGACCATGACGTTCTCGGGCTTGATGTCGCGGTGCAAGAGACCAGCGGCATGCGCGTGGCCGAGAGCGCCGAGAAGGCAGCTCGCCAAGCTCAGCGACTCGTCAAAGCTCAAGGGGCCTTTGCGCAGCCGGGCGCGCAGGGTCTGGCCTTGCACGAACTCCATGGCGATGAAGGCTTCGCCCTGATCCTCGCCCGCTTCGAAGAAGGTGGCGATGGACGGGTGTTGCAGTCGGGCCGCGACTTCTGCCTCGCGCAGTAGCCGCCGACGCAGCTCCGGCCGGACAAGCCGGGGCAGCACCTTGACCGCGGATTCGCGGCCGAGCGCCAGATCACGTGCCCGGAAGACCTCGCCCATCCCCCCCGCCCCGAGACGCTCCTGGATCTGATAGTGGCCGAGGGTGCGGCCTAGCAGGGTTGGCCAGTCCTCGACCGGAGCTCCAGCGTCCTCACCAGTCAGTCTCGCCGGAGCGCCGAGGAAGTCGTGAGTGCTCCGCGCCGCGCGCAGGATGGAGCGCGCTTCGGACAGCAGCGCGGGGTCGCCCGCGCACGCCTCGCCGAGCGCAGCCTCCTGGCGCTCGGGCATGGTCTCGGTCAGCGCGGACTCGATCGCGCCCCGCAGCCGCGCCCAGCGCTCGGGAGTCATGTTGCGCCTGGGCCGCGCGGCGTGCCTCCGCGAAGCCGCCAGTGAAGCCACAGCCGGGCGGACATCCAGTCGCGCTTTGCGGTGGACAGCGAGATTTGCAGGGTCCGGGCGATCTCCTGGAAGCTCAGGCCTCCGAAGTAGCGGAGCTCGACGACCTGCGCTTGCCGGTGATCCATTCTGGCCAGCTCACCGAGCGCTTCGTCCAGAGCGATGACGTCGACCTGAATCGGCTCCTTTGCTGCCTCGATCTCGCCCAGGTCGACCCGCACGACTGCTCCACTCCTCTTCCGCGCCCGGTGGGCACGGGCGCGGTCCACCAGGACGCGGCGGATCGTCATGGCAGCGATGGCGAAGAAGTGTGTCCGATTCGTCCAGCGGGTCTCCTGGTCGAGGAGGCGGATGAAGGCCTCTTGCACCAGGTCGCTCGGGTTCAGCGTCGGAGAAGCATCCCCCCGAAGCCGCGCGCCCGCCAGGCGACGGAGATCGGGATACACGAGACCTGCCAACCGGTCGCGAGCGATCGAGTCGCCCTCCGACCAGGCGTGGAGGAGCGCAGTGATGTCCCCGGCGGGTGCGGCTGGCATCGGGCCCTTCCCCCAACAAAAGAGGGCCTTTGAGCTGAACTCCTCTGGAGGTTACAGGCCGCTGAAAATGCGGTCAATCGGCCGGAGGCAAATGTCGTGAGCCGTTTTGCCGCCTTTCTCGCGTTCTGGTGGGGGGCGCTCCCCCGCGGGCAAGTGACCGTCGCGGCGCGTGGTTGTCGCTGGCGCAAGCTTGCATCGCCGCAGAGCGGCCCGCCGCAACAGGAGGAATATATGATGAAAACGGGATTCCTGCTGACTCTGGCAGTTGCCGCTGCTATTGCGATGGTCGTCGCGCTGCCGCTGGCCGCATCCGAGAAAAACGAGGAACCGTTCGTACTCACCGAGCGGATGCAGCTCACCAGCTTCAACCCGGCGACCGGGGATGGCACGCAGGCGGGCACCTTCGTCGCAGCCGGGGCGGTAAACGCTTCCGGTTCAGCGGCCGCCACGTTTCGGGTGACCCCAGGGAACGGCGGTTGCGGAGTGTTGACCGGTCCGCACACGTTCACCACTTCCGCCGGGACGATTACAGTGTTCACCAAGGCGGCTGTCTGCCCGTTTCCACCGCCGACCACCCCTCGCTCGTTCGCCAGAGGCCACTGGCGCATCGTCCGCTCGAGTGGCGCCTACGCGGGGCTGCACGGGGAGGGAAGCATCTTCGCGACTGCCGATTTCCTCACTGGGGAGATCACGATAGCCCGCGACGGGACGGTCGAACGCGACGATTGACCCGCAGCTACGGCTGTACGCAGGCGCGCGGCCCAAATCGACCGGATTGACGAAGATCAGAGCCGCAGCGACATGCAGGTCAGGCCGCCGTCCATCTTGCGGGCCTCGGTGAGATCCAGCTCGATGACCGGCAATCCCGTCTCGTCGAGCACGCGCCGCGCCTTCGGGAACCCGGCGGGCGTCAGGAGCGTGCCGTTCACCAGCAGCGTGTTGCACGCGGGCTCCTCGGTCACGTCCACCACACTGCGGCGGAACGCCCGCAGCTCGGGGCGGTCTGCGAAGCGCTCGCTGACCAGCAACATCTCGCCGCCGAGCCAGCTCACGCTGGACTTGAGGTGCAGGCCGGTCGCCACGGGCACCGTGCGCGAGCGATAGCCGTGAGGCTCGAGCAGGCGCGCAAGCTGCTCGGCGCCCTCTTCGTTGGTGCGCGCCGAGAGGCCGATGAAGACGGTGCGACCGGCGCAGAGCACGTCGCCGCCGTCGAGCGTGGCCGGCTGTTCGAGTCGGGCCAGCTGACGGTGGCGGGCGAGCACCGGAACGATGGCGTCCGCCTCTCCACGCCGCGAGGCCGCCCCCGGTCGCGCGACGACCACCAGCTCGGGCACCACCACCGCTACGTCCTCTACGAAGTACGCGTCGGGAAAGCCGGGGAGCGGGTCGAGCACCTCGACCTCGAGACCCAGCGCGCGCAGCGCATCGGCATACGCGTGGTGTTGGGCCAGCATGCGCAACGGATCCGGCTTGCCGAGGCGGGCGGTGGTGAGGCCAGCCGCGAAGTCCGGTCCGGGCCGTCGGAGGATGGCGCGGGTCAGCACGTACCGGAGGTTACCGCGCCCTGACTCTAGAACGCGTCTCATCATCGAGCTTGCGAGCAACCGCGCTCGAGCGTAGCCCCTGAGGTGTAGCGGCGCCGGGAGTTGGCTCCCGCTCAAGCGTAACCCCTGAGGTGCAGCGGCGCCGGGGCTAGTCGAGCTGCGGGAAATCACGGATCTCGTTGGAGATCGGCGGCTCCTGCGGTGCATTGGAAACGGGAGCCGTCGTCTGCGACGCGGCGGCGGGCGCCGAGGAACGGCTCACCGCCACCAGCGATGACGCGAACAACAATGCCAGACCCAGGACGAACAGTGCCAGCAGCGTCTTCCAGTTCGTGGCGATTGCGCTCATGGTCCACCTCCGCCGCGAACCAGGAGCATCCGGCATGCCAGCGTAGAAGCGGCGTTTCAGGCCCGAAATTCGCCAAGAGCGGGAACTGACACAGCGTGGCGCCACAGGTCGACACGGGCCGGCGGGGCACCCCCAACGACCCCGGGGTGGGCTACCATTGACGGGTGGTCCCGAAAGCCGACGCGGACTCCACCACGACGCTCGAGCACGGCCAGCATGGCGCTGGGCGCGGTGCTCCGCAGCAGCTCGGTCCGCTCCTGTTCCGGCTTCTCTCCGCCGACGATCTCTCCCAGCCGTCCGTGCGCTATTCGCTCGCGCCATTCGCCGAGGTCGAGATCGGCCGCTCTGGCTTGTCGGGCAAGCCGCCGCGCCCGACCGCGCTGCGCGTCGACGTCCGAGACCCTTTCGCGTCCTCGCGCCATGCGCATCTCGAACGACGCGACGACGGTTGGCGCGTGCGAGACGAGGGCTCCCGGAATGGAACCTTGGTCAACGGCGAGCGCACGCCGGCCGGCGAGGAGGTCCCGCTTGCAGACGGCGACCTGATCGAGATCGGCCATACGTTCTTCCTCTTCCGCGCCTCGGCGCGAGGCGTCTCTGAATCGGGCGTGGAGCCTGTCGTTGACGGGGAAGACCCACTCACGCTCAGTCCCGAGTGGGAGCTCGAGCTGGCGAAGGCGGCGCGACTTTCGCGCACCTCGCACGAGATCCTCATCGAGGGCGAGTCGGGAGCAGGCAAGGAAGTCCTGGCCCGCTTCCTCCACGAAAGGTCACGGCGGATCGGTCCGCTGGTGTGTGTGAACTGCGCGGCCCTGCCCGACACGCTCTTCGAGGACGAGCTGTTCGGGCACGTCCGCGGCGCATTCTCGGGGGCCCAGGCGGAAAGAGAGGGCCTCGTTCGCGCCGCCCACGGAGGCACCCTGTTGCTCGACGAGGTGGCCGAGATTCCGCTCGGCCTCCAGGTCAAGCTCTTGCGGGTCCTGGAAGACCACCAGGTCCGGCCCATCGGCAGCGAGCGGGAGATCGCGGTGGACGTCCGCGTATTGGCGGCCACGAACCGCAGCCTCGAGGAGCTCGTGGCGGAAGGGAAATTCCGCCAGGACCTGCTCGCCCGCCTCGGCTTGCTGAGCCTGCGCGTCCCTCCGTTGCGCGAGCGGAGAGAGGACCTCGGGCTCTTGATCCGCGCGATCTTGCGCGCGGGCGCCGTGCCCTTCGACCGGGTCAGCTTCGACCTCGACGCCCTCCGACTCCTGCTTCGCCATGCCTGGCCTCTCAACGTGCGGGAGCTGCGGCGCGCGCTGCTGGCCGCGATTGACCTGGCGGGCGCGGAGAACGGCGATGCGGTGCGGATCTGCCCGCACCATTTGCCGCAAACCGTCCGTGAGCTGCGGGCGGGCCCGCCTTCCGGCGACCCGGCGCCGGCCGCTCGGGCCCGCGAGGTCAAGGTCGACCTGACCGACGCCGAGCGCGAGCTGCGCGACAGGGTCATCGAGCACCTGCGCCGGGCGAACGGAAACGTGTCGGACGTGGCGCGCCAGATGGGCAAGGGGCGCACGCAGATCCAGAGATGGATTGCGCGCTACGGAATCGACGTCGAGGCCTTGCGTCGGACCAAGGAGTGAAGAGGTGTTCCCCGAAGGCGCCGGCCAGAGCCCGCACACCTTCCAGCCTGACGAGGTGGTTGCCGGACGGTATCGGGTGATCCGCTTCATCGCGCGCGGCGGCAGCGGCGAGGTCTACGAAGTGGAGGACTTCGAGCTGCGCGCCAGGGTCGCCCTCAAGACGCTGCGTCCAGAGCTGGCGGACGACGATCTGCTGCTCGCGCGGTTCCGCCGCGAGATCAACCTCTCGCGCCGGATCACGCACGCCAACGTGTGCCGCATCTTCGACCTCGGGTTCCATCCCTCGCCGCGCGGACGGGTGACCTTCCTCACCATGGAGCTGCTCGCCGGGGAGTCCTTGCGCTGCCGCATCCAACGCGCAGGACCTCTGAAAGCTCCCGAGGCGCTGCCGATCGTCGCCCAGATGGCGGAAGGGCTTTCCGCGGCGCATGCGTACGGCGTCGTGCACCGTGACTTCAAGAGCGACAACGTCATGCTGGTCCCCGACGCCGCGGACCGGGGCCCGCGCGTAGTCGTCACCGACTTCGGGATGGCGCAATCGGCCGAGCCGTCGGGGCTCACCACCAGCACGGGTCTGAAAGGAACGCCCGCGTACATGGCGCCCGAGCAGGTGTCGAGCGGAAACGTCGGGCCGGCGGCCGACGTCTACGCGCTCGGCGTCGTGATGTACGAGATGATGACCGGCGAGCTGCCCTTTCGCGGCGGCACCGCGATGGAGGTGGCCGTGCGCCGGCTGACCACCCAGCCGCAGTCGCCGCGCCGGGTGGCGCCGGATCTGGATCCCCACTGGGAGAGGGCGATCCTGCGTTGTCTCGAGCGCGAGCCGGAAAAGCGATACCCGGCAGCCGGCGACGTGGCGGCCGCGCTGCGCGATCCGGCGCCGCGCGTGAGCTCGCGGTTGCCGTTGGTCGCGGCGGGCGGGGCGGCGGTGTTGGTCGCCGGTGCCGGGGCGGCTTGGTGGTGGGCAGCGCATCGGCCCGCGCCGGCGACCTCCGCGGCGGTGACGGCCGCCCCGGCCGCTTCGTCGGGCCGCGCCGTGGCGGTGCTCAGCTTGCGGAATCTATCGGAGAAGGCCGACCTGGCTTGGCTCGGCACCGCGCTCGCCGAGCTGCTCTCCAGCGAGGTGTCGGGCGGCGATCTGCGGCGCGTGCCGCCCGAGACCATCACCCGGCTACGGCGCGAGCTTTCGTTGCCCGAAGGCGGCCAGCTCGACGCCGAGGCGCTCGCGAAGGTCCGCGCCACCATCCACGCCGACTTCGTGCTCGGCGGCTCGTATCTCGCTCTCGGGGGGCCTGAGGGAGGCAAGCTCCGCGTCGACGTGAAGCTCCAGGACACTCGCACCGGCGAGACCGTCGCGTCGGACAGCCAGACCGGCGAGCAAGGCAACATGTTCGAGCTGGTATCGCAGGCGGGCGCCAATCTGCGGTCGCGGCTCGGGGTGCGCGCGCTGGATCCCGCCGATCAGGCGCAAGCGCGAACCATGCTGCCCGAGAATCCGGCGGCGGCGCGGCCCTACGCCGAGGGCCTGGCCCGGCTGCGCTTGCTCGACGCGCTGGGAGCGCGTCCGCTGCTCGAGGAAGCGACCCGGGTCGATCCCGACTTCCCGCTGGCGCACGCGGCGCTGTCGGAGGCATTCCGACGCCTGGGGCGTCAGGCCGACGAGGAGCGCGAGGCGCGGCTCGCCAACGATCGCGCCTCGGGGCTCCCGCGCGAGCAGCAGATCCTGGTCGAGGCCAACTGGCGGGTGGCGCGTCGCGAGTGGGCGCCGGCGGTGGAGCTGTACCGGTCGCTCTACGACTTCTTCCCCTCGACCATCGACTATGGCTTGCGGCTGGCCCACGTGGAGGTGCAAGCCGGCCGCGGCAAGCAGGCGCTGGAGACGGTCGAGCGGGTGCGCAGCTCGGCGGAGAGCGCCGCACGCGACCCGCGGGTGGACATCGCCGAGGCCCAGGCGTGCGGCGCGATCAGCCAGTATCAACGCCAGGACGCGGCAGCGAAGGTCGCGGTCGAGAAGGCGCGGGCGCTCGGCGCCCGCGAGCTGGAGGGCGACGCCTTGATGCAAGAGAGCTCGGCGGCCGCGTTGCTCGGCGAGCGCCCGCGCGCGCTCCAGCGCGCCGTCGAGGCGCATCAATTGTTCCGGCAGATCGGCAATCCCTACTCGGTCGGGCAGGCGTTGCTCCGCCGCGCGAATGCCTCGTGGCGAACCGGCGACCTGCCCGGCGCGCGAGCCCGGTTCCTGGAGGCGGAGGACGTGTTCAAGAAGCTCGGGGACGAGAACGATCTCGCGCGCGCGATGCACGGCATCGCCAACATCGAGAGCGACATGCACCACTCGCAGTCTGCCCTGGCCATCTATCGCCGGGCCCTGCCGATGTACGAGCGCGCCGGCAACCTCTTCGGCGTCGAGGCCATGCACGCCAACATCGGCCAGCAGCTCGAGCGCGCTCGCGACCTGGAGCAGGCGGAGAAGGAGTTTCGGCTTGCGCTCGAATTGACCCAGAAGCTCGGCGCGCGCCAATCGGAGGGGATCGTCAACGAGAGCCTGGGCGGGCTGTACCTCGACCGCGGCGACCCGGCGCGGGCACTGGAGACGATGAAGCAGGCCACCGGGATCGCCCTGGAGATCCACGACGCCACCACCGTCGCGCAGACGCGCCGCAAGCAGGGCGAGTCCCTGCACGCGCTCGGCCGCACGGGCGAGGCAGAGGAGGCGTTCAAAGACGGGATAGCACGGCTCGATTCGATGGGTGAGACCGCCCGCAGCGGCGACGGCAAGCTGCGGCTGGCGCGGCTGTACCTCGATCTCGGGCGGCTGGACGAGGCCGAGGCGATGGCGCGCGCCGCCGTCGAGCAACACGAGCGCGCGCATGTCGATTCGTCCGAAGCGGGCGCCGCGCTCGCGCGCGTGTTGGTCGCGTTGGGCAAAATCGGAGAGGCGCGCACGGTCGCCACGGCTGCCGTGGCTCGCGCGCCCGACGAGCTGAGCGGGCAGATCGCCGCGGCCGATGTGGAGCTCTCCGAGAAATACCCGGAGCTGGCGATCGCTCGCCTCAACAAGGCCCTTGCTGCGCGCTTGCCGGAAGTGCCGCATCGGTTCGATGCCGAGCTCCTCCTCGCCAGGGCCCTCTCCGCGGCCGGCAGGATCCGGGAAGCGGAGAGCCGCCTGCGTGCAATCGCCGCCGAGGCCAGGCAGAAAGGCTTCATCCTGGTCGAGAAGGCGGCGATGGAGAAACGGTAGCGACGTGCGGGGAGAACACGGCGGCCGAGCCGCTTGGAGCGCGGAGATGAGGACCAGGAGGGCCCTCGTCGTGGGCGCGGCGGCTCTCGTGCTGGCCGGACTGACGCTCGGTGTGGCCCGGCCGGCGGCGAAGCGCATCCGGGGACACTGGAACCATTGGAGGCGCGATGCGCTCCGCAGGGTCGAGCCGCCATTCAGCCACCTCGCCGCGTCGCAAGTCGGCTACGGCCTCTCGATGCGCAAGGAGCTCACCTCGCCGCGGCGCTTCGGCAGCTTCCGGGTGGTCGTCGAGCCGGGCGGAGCGGTTGCCTTTTCCGGCGGGCCTCCGGTGCGCACGGTCCACACCGACCTCCTGGGCAACGTCGAAACGGTCTGGATCGGGGACTTCACACCGCTGGCTGCCCCGGGGCGCTACCATGTC
>Ga0137415_10003523_pt1 | contig 15572 bp, 13 predicted proteins | sample CZODoug3_1_1_16f_FD_183082 | JGI IMG/M metagenome (GOLD analysis project Ga0137415, IMG submission 183082) | Vadose zone soil fungal communities from Angelo Coast Range Reserve, California, USA - CZODoug3_1_1_16fungal (Hybrid Assembly) | ecosystem: Environmental > Terrestrial > Soil > Vadose... | reverse complement strand
GCCGTGGAAGTACCGATTCTGCGGCAGGGGCAATACCTCATTGCCTCGATTCAGTCCGCCCTCACAGACGCCGACCTTTCTCATCTCCGCGAAGCGCTGATCGCCCAGGTCGGGCGGTCGCGCTGCCGCGGCGTCATCGTAGATGTCACCGCGCTGGACGTCATGGACTCGTTCGCGGTGCGCACGTTGCGCGACATCGCGCACATGGCGCGCCTGCGCGGCGCCGAGACGGTTATCGTGGGGATTCAGCCCGATGTGGCGTTCGCGATGGTGCAGCTCGGCCTCACCCTGAAGGGCGTCGCGACGGTCCTGGACCTCGAAGAGGGCCTCGCCTTCCTGAACCGCCGCACCGAAGAGCGCACGTTCGACAGCAAACCCAAGAAGCCGAGCGCCCGTGGGTGAAGAGCTGCGCCTGTCGATTGCTGCGGACGTTGATGTCGTTGAAGCGAGACAGCAAGGCCGCGCGTTGGCCGCCGTCGCAGGATTCTCGAGCGGCGAGCAGACAGTCATTGCCGCCGCCATCTCGGAGATCGCCCGCAACATCCTGATGTACGCCAAGAAAGGTGAGATCACGCTGAGTCTCGTCCAGAACGGCGACCGGCAGGGCGTCTCCATCATCGCGGTCGATCAGGGCCCCGGCATTCCCGACATCGAGCGCGCGATGCAGTACGGTTATTCCACCTCGCACGGCGTGGGCGCCGGGTTGCCGGGTGCGAAACGGCTGATGGACGAATTCGCAGTCGATTCGGTCGTGGGTCGCGGCACGACCATCACGATGAAAAAGTGGCGGCGCGCGATTTGAAGATCGAAGCAGCGTTCGCGACGCTGCCGTTGCCGGGGCAGTCCGAATCCGGCGACCTTTCACTCATCAAACGTGTGGGTAAAGGCACGCTCATCGCCGTCGTGGACGGACTGGGCCACGGCCAGGAGGCCGCGTCCGCCGCGCACGCAGCCGTCGGTGCGCTCGACCGGTATTCTCGCGAGCCGCTCATCGAGCTCGTGCGCCGCTGCCACGATGCCCTGGTCGGACTGCGCGGCGTGGTGCTCGGCCTCGCCTACCTCGATCCCCAAGCGGCTACGATGGCGTGGCTCGGCGTCGGGAACGTCGGCGGCGTCCTGTTGCGCGCTGATCCCGGCAACCGCCCGTCGCGCATCACGCTCGTGCCGAACGCGGGCTTCATCGGCGCCGAGCAGGCGCACCCCATGACGCGCTCGGTGCCGCTCGCCCTGGGCGATACCGTGATTCTGTTCTCTGACGGCATCAGGGACGGTTTCGCGGAGTCGCTCGTGCTCTCCAATACGCCGCAGGAGATCGCCGACTTCGTCATGACCCGGCAGGCGAAGGGCAACGATGACGCGCTCGTGCTGGTAGCACGCTACGCCCGCTAACCAACCCGGCCTCCTGACGGTTGGGCCGTTGCGGCGAGCCGTTCTGAGCCTCGCCGCTCCCGCCGTCGCGATGATGGCGTGCCACTTCTCCTTCAATTTGATCGACAGCATCTGGGTGGGCCGGCTCATCGGCCCGGCCGCGCTCGCCGCAGTGTCCACCGCCGGATTCTACGTCTGGGTCGCACTCAGTCTCGGCGAGATGGTGGAGATCGGATTGATTGCCGTCGCCGCGCGGCGTCATGGCGAGGGCAATCCGGACCGGGCGGCGCGCGCGGCGGCGGCCGCGGTGGCGTATGCGCTGGTGGCCGGTCTCGTCGTGAGCGTCGTGGGCTGGGGAGTCATGGACGCAATGTTTCGCGCCATGACGGTGCCGGCCGAGGTGAGCCTGCTCGGACATGCCTATCTGTCGACCTGGCTCCTGGGCGCGCCCCTCGTCTTCGGCTTCTTCGCCGTGGAGGCCACGTTCCGCGCGGCCGGTGATACGCGAACGCCGTTTCTGATGCTCGCGGGTTCCGTGTGCGTTTCGATCCTGCTCGACCCATTGCTGATCATGGGGCTGGGCCCGTTCCCGCGGCTCGGCGTCGAGGGCGCGGCGCTAGCCTCGGTCATGGTGCGCGGCGGCGGATTCCTCCTGGGCCTCGTCATCGCGTTGCGGCGGGGGCTGTTGCGGATCAGCGCTCCGGACTGGCGCGCCCTGCCGACGATCATCCGCATCGGGGCGCCGTTGTCGCTCGCGGGCGTCCTGCTCTCGGTCATCTACATGTGGCTCACGCGATTCACCTCGCGGTTCGGTACTGCGGCGCTCGCCGCGTTGGGCGTGGGCCATAAGATGGAAGGGCTCGGGTTCATCGCGATCAGCGGCTTCGCGCTCGCCGCCGGCGCGCTCGTCGGCCAGAACCTCGGCGCAGGGCAGGAGGCGCGGGCGCGGGAAGCGGTGCGGCTCACCGTGAACTATTGCCTCATGGTCACCGTGACCACCGCGACCGCCTTTCTGCTCATCCCAGGTCGACTGGTCTCGCTGTTTACCCGTGATTCGCAGGTGATCGCCGATGGCGTCTTGTACCTGCGCGTCATTGCCTTCGCGCAAATCGGTCAGAGCTTCGAGCTGATCCTCGAAGGGGCACTGGCAGGCGCGGGTTATACATTCTGGCCGCAGGTCGTGAGCACGACCCTGACCGGGTTGCGGATTCCCCTTGCCGCCTGGTGGTCGCGCGGGTTCGGGCTGCTCGGGATCTGGCTGGCATTGAGCGTCACCGCGATCTCACGCGGCATCGCCATGGTCCTCTTTTGGAAAGGCGGGCGCTGGCGTACCGTGAGGGTCTAGACCATGTCGATCATTACGCTGCTCACCGACTTCGGGACCGCCGACAGCTACGTTGCTGAAATGAAGGGCGTGCTGCTGACGTACGCTCCGAAGGCGACACTCGTCGATATCAGTCATGAAGTGTCGGCCGGTGATGTGCGTGCCGCCCAGTACATCCTCAGCCGCGCCTGGATGCTCTTCCCCGAAGGCACGGTGTACGTTGCCGTCGTTGATGCTGGTGTGGGAACGGACCGGCGAGTGCTTGGGGCGACGCGATTTGGGCGGTACTTTCTGGCCCCGGATAACGGGCTGCTTTCTTTCCTGTCCTTGAACGCCACGTTCATCTCCATCCCCGTGCTTCCCGAAGCGGCGCCCACGTTCCATGGCCGTGACGTCTTTGCGCCCGCCGCTGGAGTGTTGGCGAACGGAGGATCGCTCGAGTCGCTGGGCACGGCAATTACCGATCCGCTTCAGCTCCCGCTGCCGATCCCAACCACACACCGAGACGCCGTCGTGGGTGAAGTGCTCTACGTCGATCGCTTCGGGACGCTGATCTCGAACATTTCCCCAAGCGCCCTGAAACCCGATGCGAACATTCGTGTGGGAGGCGTGGACGTGGGCCCCTTGCGCCGTACGTTCGCGGACGTCGCATCCGGAGCACTCGTGGCATTCACGGGCTCGGGCGGTACGGTCGAGATTGCGGTGCGGGATGGAAGCGCGATGCGCCTGCTAGGACTCAGTGTGGGGGCGGAAGTGCGGGCTTAGGACGGTCGTTGCTCCCAGTCTCCAGATGGAGTCGGGATCTTTACCTGCGCCATCACGCGATCGGCGAATCCAGCGCTCGGCGCAAACTTCGGAAGCTGGACCAGCTCCAGAATGACCTTCCGCTCACGTTCGGCTTCGACACGGCAGAGGGAGCAATCGGCGAGGTGCATGGCCCGGGCGGCAGGGAGGAGGCCCTGGGCCCAGAGCTCGATTTCGTCGGTATTGAGATGCATGGAGATGTCACTCATTTGGGTTCCTACGGCCCGGTTTCGGCCCTGGTTTCAGTCCCGGCGATCTTCCAGATAACCACGCAATTCATTACGGGCCCTATGGATATAGGTTTTCACGGTCCCTAGTGGTAGCTCCAGGGTCTCTGCGATTTCCTCGTAGGAATAGCCCTCCACGTGCCGCAGCATGATGCAGGACCGGTACTCCGGTCGGAGCCGGGCGATCGCCCGCTCGATCGCCGTCCCGAGCTCGCGGTTTTCCACCTCGGCGAGCGGACTCTCGGTGCGGTCGCCCAGCTGCAGCGACGTCGCGCGTACCTGGTCGGGCGTCTCGGCGCTGGGCGCGCCATCGAGCGACAGCGTGTCGATGCTCTTGCGCCGCAGATGATCGATCGCCGCGTTGTTCGCGATCTTGAAAATCCACGATGAGAACTTGAACTCCGGCCGGTACGATTTGATTCCGTTCAGGACCTTGATGAACGTTTCCTGCGCCAGATCCTCGGCGAGCGCGCGATCGCGCACCATCCGATACAGCAGCGAAAACACCGGACGCTCGTAGCGACGAACGAGCTCCCGGAATGCGGCGTCGTGACCCTGCTTTGCCCACGCGACGACCTGCTGATCGCTGGCGTCGCTCAGGTGGTCCGGCCTATCTTTCGCGCCTATGGGTCGTTCTCCAGCCTACGTCCGTGGCATGTTCACGGCGATCGCGCCGCGGTACGACTTCCTGAACCACCTGCTCAGCCTCAACGTGGACCGGTCCTGGCGACGGGCCGCGGTGGCGCGGCTCGGCTGGGAAGCGAAACCCGACGGCACCTACCTCGATCTCTGCGCCGGCACGCTCGACCTGGCCGCCGAGTTGGCGCGGCGTGACGGCTTCCGCGGCCGTGTGATCGGCGCCGACTTCGTGGTCCCGATGCTGACGCTGGGCAAGGACAAATCGCCCCGCACCGCTCCGGTCGCCGCCGACGCGCTGGCGCTGCCGTTTCCCGCGGCGCGGTTCGACGGCGCGCTGGTGGGATTTGGCGTACGCAATCTCGCCGATCTCGACAGCGGATTGCGCGAGGCAGCACGAGTGCTGAAACCGGGTGCGCGCTTCGTCATCCTCGAGTTCGCCACGCCCCGGTTCGCGCCGCTGCGCGCGATGTACCTGTTCTATTTCCGGCGAATTCTCCCCGCCATCGGCCGGCTCGTGTCGAAACATAGGGACGCCTATACCTACCTGCCAGAGTCGGTGCTCGCGTTTCCGGAGCCGGAGGCGCTGTCGCAGCGGCTCGTGGCCGCGGGATTCTCGCGCGTCGGTTTCGAACGGCTGACCGGCGGCATCTGCGCCGTCCACTATGGCACTCGATAACCTGCGGGAGTTCGTCGCCGCGATCGACAAGACCGGCGACCTCACACGGGTAGAGCGCCCGGTGTCGGTGGACAAGGAAGTCACCGAAGTCGCCGATCGCTGCATGAAGTCGCCCGGCGGCGGGCCTGCACTGCTGTTCGCACAACCGACGCTGCGCGGCGGCGGGAAGTCCGAGTATCCGGTGGCGGTCAATCTCTTCGGCTCGGAACGGCGCATGTCGCTCGCACTCGGCGTCGAGTGCCTCGACCACGTCGGCGCGCGCATCGCCGAGCTGCTCGCCCTCAAGGTGCCCGAAGGCTTGCTCGCCAAGCTCGCGATGCTGCCGCGGCTCGCGGAGATCGCGAAGTTCCCGCCCAAAACCGTCGGCCGCCCCGCCTGTCAGAGTACGGTGATCGAGGAATCGGATGTCGACCTCGCCCAGTTCCCGGTGCCGATCTGCTGGCCCGAGGACGGCGGGCCGTACATCACACTGGGTGGAGTCATTACGAGGAACCCGGAGTCGGGCGTCAGGAATGTGGGGATGTACCGGGTGCAGGTGTTGAGCAAGAACACGCTGGCGATGCACTGGCAGCGTCACAAGGTCGGCGCGGCGCACTGGCGCACGATGGCGGAGCGCGGGGAGAAGATGCCGGTGGCGATCGCGCTGGGCGGAGACCCTGCGAGCGTCTATGCGGCGTCGGCGCCGCTGCCGCCGACGATCGACGAGTATCTGTTCGCCGGCTTCCTGCGGGGGGAGGCGGTGCGTCTCGCCAAGGCGGTGACCTCCGATCTCGAAGTCCCCGCGGAAGCGGAGATCGTGATCGAAGGCTACATCGATCCGCGCGAAGAGCTGGTGCTCGAGGGGCCGTTCGGCGACCACACCGGGTTTTACTCGCTCGCCGACTACTACCCGAAGGTACACGTCACCGCCGTGACCTTGCGCGACGATCCCATCTGGCCGCACACGATCGTGGGCCGCCCACCGATGGAGGACTACTACCTCGGCCATGCGACCGAACGGATTTTTCTGCCGCTGCTCAAGCTCACGATCCCCGAGATCGTGGACCTGCACATGCCGGCCGAGGGGATCTTTCACAACCTGGTGTTCGTGAGCATCGACAAGCAGTACCCGGGCCAGGCGTATAAGGTGATGAGCGGCCTGTGGGGGCAGGGACTGATGTCGCTGGCGAAAGTGATCGTCGTCGTGGACAAGGACGTCAACGTGCGCGATCCCAAGGAGGCCTGGTGGGTCGCGCTCAATCACATCGATCCCGAGCGTGACGTGCGCTTCACGATGGGGCCGATCGACGTGCTCGATCACTCCAGCCGGGGCTTCACGTACGGCTCGAAGATGGGCATCGACGCCACGCGGAAGTGGAAAGAAGAAGGCTTCACGCGCGAGTGGCCGAATAAGATCGTCATGGATCCGGTCACGAAGCAGCGTATCGATGCGATGTGGAAGGACCTTGGGATCGAGTTATGAACCCCACGCACGACGCACCACGCACGACGCACGGCGAGGGCCAGACCTTCTCCGGTGAATCGTTATTCATTCGCTACATCAACTTCGTCAAACTCCCGCATACCATTTTCGCTCTTCCCTTCGCGCTCCTGGGCGTGATCGTCGCGTCATACACGCAGCCGGTGACGTGGCGCGCCGCGATCCTCGTCGTCATCGCATTCACGGCGGCCCGATTCGTGGCGATGGGATTCAATCGCATCGCGGACCGCCGCCTCGACGCCAGAAACCCGCGCACCCAAGGCCGCGAGCTGCCGACCGGCCGCCTGACGATCAGCCAGGCGTGGGCCGCCGTGCTCAGCGCGATGGTCGTCTTCCTCTTCGCGGCGTGGGCGCTGAATCCGTTGTGCGCGGCGCTCGCGCCGGTCGCCCTCATCTGGATTGCGACGTACAGCTACACGAAGCGATTCACGGACTGGACGCATCTGTGGCTCGGCGGCGCGCTCGCGATCGCCCCGGTCGGCGGGTATGTCGCCATCACGGGCGCCTGGAGCGAGCCGTGGTGGCTGCTATTGGTGATCGCGCTGGCGGTGACCTGCTGGGTCGCGGGCTTCGACATCTTCTACGCGCTGCAGGATGAAGCCTTCGATCGCGCCGAGCGGTTGCGCTCGCTGGTCGTGCGGCTGGGCCAGGCGCGGGCCATCTTCGTCGCGAAGCTGCTGCACGCCATCGCCATCGGAGCGCTCGTGGCGTTCGGGTACGGTGCGGGACTGGGGATCGCCTATTTCGTCGGCGTGGGTATCGGGGCAGGGCTGATCGCCTGGGAGCATCAGCTGGTGCGGCCTGGAGATCTGTCGCGGCTGAATGCGGCGTTTTTCACGGCGAATGGGATCGTGAGTATTGTCGTGTTTCTCGGAGCGTTGGTGGATCGGGTGCTGTGAAACACGGAACTCGGAAGTCGGAGCGCGGAACAGCCGAGCGATCTCCTACTCGCGCGGTTCCGCGTTCTCCCGCTCCACCACGCCCGCCAGCCCATCCGAAACGGTCACCCACGCCCAACCGCAGAGGGCGTTAAGGCGTCGGCCTGTCTCCAAGCCCAGCCAGGTCCAGCAAAAAGGCATACTCGAACGCCACGTCGTGCCAGCGTTTGTACCGGCCCGACGCGCCGCCATGCCCCGCTTCCATATTCGTCCGCAGGATCAAACGGTTGTTATCGGTCTTCATCGCACGGAGCCGAGCGGTCCATTTCGCCGGCTCGACATACAGGACCTGGGTGTCGTACAGGCCCGCGGTGATCAACAGGTTGGGATACGCCTTCCGCTCCACGTTGTCATACGGTGAATAGGACAGCATGTACCGGTAGAAGGTCGAGTCGTGCGGGTTGCCCCATTCATCGTACTCACCGGTCGTCAACGGAATCGTGGAGTCCGACATGGTGGTGATGACGTCGACGTATGGCACGCCCGCGATGACTCCCCGGAATAGCTCCGGGCGCATGTTGACGACCGCGCCCATGAGGAGCCCACCCGCGCTGGCCCCACGCGCAAACAGGCGATTCGACGACGTGTAGCCGCGACGGATCAGATCGTCCGCGACGTCGATGAAATCGGTGAACGTGTTCTTCTTCTGGAGCTGCCGTCCGTTTTCGTACCAGGCCCGCCCCATTTCGGACCCGCCGCGAATGTGCGCGATCGCGAACACGAAGCCGCGGTCGAGCAACGACAGGCGGTCCGACGAGAACGTGGGATCCGAGCTCGACCCGTACGACCCGTAACCGGTGAGCAGCAATGGGGCAGGGCGGGCAATCGCCTTGCGGTATACGAGCGAGACGGGCACCCGCGCGCCGTCGCGCGCGGTCGTGTAGAACCGCTCGGTCACGTAGTTCGCCGGATCGAAGCCGCCGAGAATCTGATCACGCTTGAGCAGCGTCTTCTGCCGCGTCTTCATGTCGTAGTCGTACGTCGACGACGGGGTCGTCAGCGACGTGTATCCGTAGCGCAACACGGGCGTGTCGAACTCGAGATTGGTGCTGACATACGCGAGATACGCCGGCTCGCCGAAGTCGAGATAATACTCGTTCTGGCCGCCCCCGGTCCACGGACGCACCCGCAGCTGCACCAGGCCCTCCTTCCGCTCGGTCAGGACGAGGTAGTCGCGGAAGAATTCGAAGTCCTCGAGCAGCACGTCGGCGCGGTGCGGAATCACTTCTTCCCAGTTGTCGCGCCCCGGCTTTGCGACCGGCGTGCGCATGAGCCGGAAATTCTTCGCGTGGTCGTTGGACAGGATGTAGAAGTAGTCGCCAAAATGATTGGCGTAGTACTCGTGCCCACGCTCACGCGGGAAGATGACCTTGAACGGCGCGTCGGGTTGGTCGGCCCTGATGTACGAGTACTCGCTCGCCATCGTCTGCGAAGACTGAATCATGATGTACGCGCGCGATTTCGTCTTTGAGACGCCGACGTAATACGTTTCATCCTTGTCTTCATAAACCATCTGGTCCGTCGCCGCCGGTGTGCCGAGCCGGTGACGATAGACCTGGTACGGTCGCACCGATACGGAATCAGGTTTCGTGTAAAAGAGCGTGCGATTGTCCTCGGCCCAGGCGATGCCGCCGATGGAGCGCGGCACGACGTCGGACAGCATTTCGCCGGTGCGCAGGTTCTTGAATCGAATCGAGCTGACCCGACCACCGGTGGTGTCGGCCGCGAACGCGAGCAGGTCCTCTCCCGAGCTGACCTCCCACGCTCTGATCAGGAACGTCGCCTTCCCCTCGGCGAGCGCGTTGGCGTCGATCATGATCTCTTCCGGGGCGCTCACGGAACCGCGCTTGCGGGCGTAGATGGGATAGTTCTTGCCTTCCACGAGCCGCGTATAGTAGAAGTAATTGCCCTCGCGGAACGGCACGGACTGGTCGTTCTGCAACACGCGCCCCTTCAGCTCGTCGTAGAGTCGTCCCTGCAGCGCCTCCGTGTGCGCCATGACGGCCTTGGTGTACGCATTCTCGTCTTCGAGGTATTTGATGACTTCCGGATTATTCCGGTCCTTGAGCCAGTAGTACTGGTCGATGCGCACGGTGCCAAACTCGTCGAAGCGGTGCGGCCGCACCGCCGCCGCTGGTGGCGTGAGCGCCGGTGCCGCGGGCGACGCCGCCGGGGCCTGCTGGGCGACAACCGTTGCGGGCATGAAGGTCGCAAGGGCGAGAGCAAGCGAGCGGATACGAGCGGGCATCAGAGCCTCAGCACCGTGATGGAATAGTTCGAATTAACGCCCGCGCGCGGTTCCGGGCCAGGGGATATGTTTCGTTCCCATGAGGCTGGGGCGGGTGGCAGGGTTGACGCTGGGCCTGCTGGCATGCGAGCAGGGGACGCAGCCCAAGCGCGACGTGGCGGCTCTCGCGCTGTCCCGCAACGATGTCGTGCTGGAGATTGGCGACACCGTGCTGCTGCGGGCGGAAGCACGAGACATCGATGGCAAACCGATCGAGGCGGTCCCCATTACTTGGGATGTACTCGATCCTGGCATCGTGGACCTGTCCATGACGAGCGTGTCCACGCGAGTGAGCGCGCGATCTGCCGGGACTGCCCGCATTGTGGCACGGTCGGGTGCGACCGCGGATACAGCGGTCATCAGGGTCCTCGCGCTCCTGACCTCGACGACACTTTCGCTGCACCGCGACACGCTTCCCGCGCTCGCCGACACCATCGTTGTGCGCGTCGGCTCGCAGGATCCCGACGGTCCGCGACTCGGGATCTACACTGTCACCGGGCGAAACCCGGCCGTCGCGCAAGTGACCTTCGCCGTCCCCGACCTCACCATCACGTCTCTCAGCCCGGGCAGCACCTACGTGACCGTCGTCGAGCGCCACGGCACGCGCGACTCCGTCTTGGTAGTGGTGCAGCAGCGCGAAGCGATGACCGAGCTGACACCACCGGTGGCCGGCGGTTATGTCGGCAGGACGCAGCAGCTTACGGCAGTCGTCAAGGACCGCCGCGGCAACCTCATCCCGGGGGTGTCGATCACGTTCCATTCGCTCGACACGACGATTGCGACTGTGTCGTCGACGGGGCTCTTGACGTTCCTGCGCGGTGGAACCGGAGCCGTCGAAGCGCGTGGTGCCGGTGGCACCGCCGATACGAGCGTCGTTGCGGTACCACAGGAGGCGCATCTCGTTCTTCGTGTTGCGGCGGAGTCGATTGGCACTGGTCTCATGGGTGAGGCGCAGTGGATTGGCGTGGACGCCAATGGTGGCCTTACCCCTTGGGCGCAACTCACGATCGTGAACCCCGCCATCGCCCAGGCGCCTGAGAGCGTGCTCACCGCGTCTTCCGGAGGAACCTTCCGCATCATCGGGAAGCAAGCGGGCGCGACGAAGCTCATCGCCTCGTCGCCGGGCATGTTGCCTGATACAATGACGGTGTTCGTATCCAAGTCGCACCTCGATGTGCGCGACGCCGATCTTCCGGAACAGTTTCCCAGAGCGCTGCCAATTGGCACGCAGGGCCGAGTCGGCGTAGCGACGCGCGACTCGCTGGGACGGTTAGGCGACGTGGCAGGGCAGGTCTATGTGACAGTGACATCGCGCAACACGACTGTGGTGACGGTCTCGCCGGCTGGACAGCCGTACCTCTTGCCGCCGTCCACGCAGGGAAGCGTGCTCACGTACGTCGATCCAGTGGATACCGGTCGTGCATGGATCGTGGCCACAGCGACGGGGTTTCCGGCAGAATCCACGCTCTACATCGTGAAATCGCTTCCCAAGCTCGTGTTCCGGAAGGGAAGGCAGTTGACGATTGGAGGCGGGCAGCGGAACATCGACGGAGCGTCGATCGGAACGACGAAAGGATGGGACCACGGCGGCGCGGTGCCCATCACGTTCGCACACGGTCACGCGGCGGTGTCGACATTCCCGGATACCATGACGTTGCCTGCCAATGCCCTGTACTGGCCCCTGAACTACATCGGCGTGACTCCGGGCGTCGATACCATCGTTGCGAGCGCGGCGGGCTACGAATCCGACACCACGATCCTTTATGTCACAACGCCGCATTTCCTGCGAGTGGAAGCCGCGGTCCGCGGGACAATCCTGGGCGGCTACGCTTCCTTTTACGTCGCGGATTCACTTGGCAACCGGCAGGCGACTGACAGCGCGCTGCTCGTCGTCGCCACGCCGGCCGACACCACGATCGCGCGCGCGGCGACCACGCGGATACCCGCGCAGTGGTCAACGAGCTGGACCGTGGGGATCCCGACGGTCGATACCGGCACCACGACGATCACGCTGACGGACTCGGCAGGTAGGTACGCATCGACGACGTACACACTGCGTGTAATCCTCGACAGCTCGTTTCGGATGGCAGTATACGATGGGTACGAACTCGGGCCGCCTTCGCCGCGCATGCGGTTCGACGAGACTCGATTTACGCTCTACATCCCCGTGTCGCCAGCGCCTGGCCGGGTCGTGCACCTCACGGCCACGAATCCTCGCGTGCTCCGCGTGCCCGACTCACTCGTCGTCCAGGGGTACAGCTACACACGGGTGCCCATTGTCGCGGGCGATACGTTTGGCACCTCGCGGATCATCGTCTCCGCGCCGCTCTTCAAGAGCGACACAAGCGTCCCGATCCTCGTCACCGCGGGGCAGCTCCACCTCGTCGCGCCCGCTACTGCATTTACGCGGGCGGCGTATACGGTTCAAGCCGCCGGTTGGCGGGGCCAGTACGGATGCAACTTGTTCATGCCGTTCGATTCGGCCGCGACGCTCACGCTGCTGCCGCTCGACTCCGGCGTCGTCGTCGATAATGCGGTCACGGTGCCGGCAGGAAATGTCTGCTCGGCACCCGTCCCCATCAGGTTCACCGCTCCCGGGAACCAGCGGTTAGCGCTGGTCGATCGCCGCGCGGTGCCGGCGCCGTACGCCGGCGACACGGTAACGATCAGGGTCCGGCGGCCGCGTCTGACCTTTCAGTACCCGTACGCTCCAACCGTCGGTGTGGGGCAGCGCCTGCTGTTCCCAATCGTCCGCGACGGCGTCGGCCAGGACACCGCCAATGGCGCGCTGACGCACAGCAGTAGCCACTCGAGCTCGCCGGCGTCTTTCCAGCTCATTCCTGGCGCATTCCAGTGGCCACCCTGGTTTGATGGCGTCTCGACGGGTCCCGACACCGTGATCGTGAGCGCGCCGGGTTACGATGGCGACACATTGCCGCTCATGGTGACGGAGGGGAAGGTCGCCGTGTACCACTGGCCCACGCAGATCAAAGTCGGCGATTCGGTCGTCATCGCGTTGATGGTGGAGGACTCGACGGGACTGCAGCATCCGGTGATCGACACCACGACGTTCTCCATCGTCAAGCAAGGCGGCGTCGCCTTTCATCAGGCATTTCAGTCGATCAGCGCCGTGACTCTGCTTCCGGGCCAGAACGCCTCGGGGACGTTCTTCCTCAAAGCCGTCGGTCCGGCCGGTACCGCCACGGTTCGCTTCGAAAACCTGTACTACGGCGACCAGATCTTCACGGTCTCGATCACGCCCTAGCCGCCTTGGCCGCGACGTCTACCCCACCGCTCGTCTTCGCCATCACGGGTGCCTCCGGTGCGCCATACGCCGTGCGGCTGCTCGAGGTGCTCGCCACGAATCATGTGCCGACCTGGCTACTCGTCTCCGCGCACGGCTGGCGTTTGCTTGCCGAAGAATGCGGGATCAAAGACGAAGGGGCGTTGAAGCAGGCGACCGGCGGCGATTGGGGGTGCGTGCGTCTGTTCAACGACGCCGACCGCGGCGCCGAGCCGGCGTCGGGATCGGTGAAAACGCTGGGGATGGTGGTGTGCCCGTGTTCGATGGGCACGTTGGCCGCGATCGCCCATGGTACGAGCCGCTCACTCATCGAGCGTGCTGCTGACGTGACGCTCAAGGAACGGCGCAAGCTCATCCTTGTCCCTCGGGAGACACCGCTCTCGCTCATACATCTGCGCAACATGGCGCTGGCGGCCGAAGCGGGCGCGATCGTGATGCCGGCGGCACCGGGGTTCTATCAGCGACCAAGTGAGATCGGCCAGCTCGTCGACTTCATCGTCCAGCGCATCGTCGATCAGGTGGGCCTCGAGATTCGATTGATCAAGCCCTGGCAAGGCTGACGGTGGACGTCCGGGAGCTGCTCGCGCGCGAGGTGACGCCGGAACTGTATCGCGAGATCCGCGAGCTGTGGAAGGCGCATTCGATTGCGGAGGACAAGCGCGACATCGCCGGGCTCATTGCGACGTTGACGCCCGACTGCGTGTACGAAGTCCTTCCCGACGGCGGCCGCTGGGAGGGCCACGCGGGCGCGGCACGTTTCTATATGGAATTGCTGGGCGCCTTTCCCGACATCCACTTCGATCTTCAGAGCATCGTCATCGGGCCGCAGGGCGTGTGCGAGGAAGCGTTGGTGAACGGAACGCACAAAGGGAAGTGGCTCGAGCGCACGCCGACCGGCGAGCGCGTCACCTTTCGCGTGGTAATTTTCTTCCCATGGGACATCAAGGGACGGAAGTTCGCCGGGGAGCGCGTATTCGTGCTGCCATGAGTTTCCTCGCCGCCGGCCTCGCGCTGGTTTCGATCGGGTCGGCGCAGGACACGACGCGCTATTCGCACGCCGACACGCTGCGCGGCTCCAACGGACCTGCTCGCGCCTGGTGGGACGTGCAGTTCTACGACCTGCACACGCGGGTGAACCCGCGAGACTCGAGCATCTCCGGATGGAATGGCATCACCTACCGCGTGCTGCAACCGGGGGGCGGCCGCGAGATGCAGATCGACCTGCAGGTCCCAATGGAAGTCGACAGCATGGTGCAGGACCGTCGGAAGCTCAACTACCGGCGTGACGGCAACGCATTCTTCGTAACGCTCACTGCGCGCCAGCGTCCCGGCGAGGCCCGTACGATCACCGTGTGGTATCACGGCAAGCCCCGCGTGGGCCAGCGGCTGCCGTGGGACGGGGGATTCACGTTCCCCACCGACAGCCTGGGCTATCTGTGGATCGCGACCGCCAATGAAGGCCTGGGCGCCAGCGTCTGGTGGCCCAACAAGGACTACCTGGCCGACGAGCCCGACAGCCAGCGCATCGCGATCACCGTGCCCGATCCCATGATCGATGTCTCCAACGGCCGGCTGCGGAGCACCACCAAGAATCGCGACGGCACAACCACGTACGAATGGTTCGTCACCAGTCCCATCAACAACTACAACGTGACGATCAATGCCGGCCAGTACACCCACTTCAGCGACACCCTGGACGGCGAAGCGGGACGCCTGACACTCGACTTCTGGCCGCTCGCCTACCACGCCGACACCGCACGGCGCCAGTTTCAGCAGGTGATCCCACTGCTGCGCTGTTTCGAGCATTGGTTCGGACCGTACCCCTGGTACGCCGACGGCTACAAGCTGATCGAGACCCCGCACCTCGGCATGGAGCATCAGAGCGGCGTCGCCTACGGCAATCACTACCTCAACGGCTACCTGGGCTACGACCTGTCGCACACGGGGCTCGGCCTGCAGTGGGACTTCATCATCGTCCACGAAAGCGCCCATGAGTGGTTTGGCAACAACATCTCGGCCCAGGATCATGCCGACATGTGGGTGCACGAGAGCTTCGCGAATTACGCGGAGGGGATTTACACGGAGTGCCGAATGGGGAAGAGTGCCGGGGCGGCCTACATGATCGGCGCGCGCGCCGGCGTGCGGAACGACCGGGCCGTCGTCCCCACGTTTGGTGTGAACGCGCAAGGCTCGGGCGACATGTATCCCAAGGGTGGGAACATGCTGCACACGATCCGCGCGATCATCGATGACGACGCGAAATGGCGCGACATCTTGCGCGGGTTGAACAAGACGTTCTACCACCAGACCGTCACCGGCAAACTGGTGGAAGATTACATCAGCCGCGAGGCCGGGATCGATCTGAGCAAGGTGTTCGCGCAGTACCTCACCACGACCAAGATCCCCGTGTTTGAGTACCGTGTTCAGGGCAACATACTCTCGTACCGCTGGGCAAACGTCGTCTCGGGGTTTAACATGCCGGTCCGCGTGAACATTCCTGGTTTAGGTACGCGAGTGCTGCGACC
>Ga0137415_10003522_pt1 | contig 15573 bp, 13 predicted proteins | sample CZODoug3_1_1_16f_FD_183082 | JGI IMG/M metagenome (GOLD analysis project Ga0137415, IMG submission 183082) | Vadose zone soil fungal communities from Angelo Coast Range Reserve, California, USA - CZODoug3_1_1_16fungal (Hybrid Assembly) | ecosystem: Environmental > Terrestrial > Soil > Vadose... | reverse complement strand
CACGACGCAAAGGACATCTTCAGCGCGGAATCGCGCCGGAAGCAGACCTACCGGCTGATCGGAAAGATGCCCACGATTGCGGCGTTCTCTTACCGGCACTCGCTGGGCATGCCGTTCGTCTATCCGGACAATGAGTTGAGTTATCCTGGGAATTTCCTGAACATGCTGTTCCGCACGACCGAGAGCCGCTATCGGCCTAACCCGACCTTGGAGCACGCGCTGGACGTCCTGTTCATCCTGCACGCGGACCACGAGCAAAACTGCTCGACCAGCACGATTCGCAACGTAGGCAGTTCCCATGTGGATCCTTACTCGGCAACCGCGGCGGCCATCGCCGCGCTGTACGGACCGCTGCATGGCGGTGCGAACGAAGAAGTGCTGCGCATGCTGATGGAAATCGGCTCCGTGCAGAAAGTGCCGGAATTCATCAAGCGCGTGAAGACCGGCGATACCAAACTGATGGGCTTCGGCCATCGCGTATACAAGAATTACGACCCGCGCGCGCGCATCATCAAGAAAGTGGCGTACGAAGTTTTCGACTTGATGGGCAAGAATCCGCTGCTGGAAATCGCTCTGGAATGCGAACGCATCGCGCTGGAAGATGAGTACTTCATCAAGCGCAAGCTGTATCCCAACGTGGACTTTTACACCGGGCTTATCTACCAGTCCATGGGCTTTCCCATGACGATGTTCCCGGTGCTGTTCGCCATTCCCCGCACTTCCGGCTGGATTTCGCAGTGGGAAGAAATGCTGCTCGATCCCGAACAGAAGATAGCGCGCCCGCGGCAGATTTATTTGGGCCACGACACGCGCCATTATGTGCCCATCGAGCAACGTAGCTAAGACCAACGTTACGATTTAGCAGGGACATTTTTGGATACGCTCGCCCGCAAGCTGCTCGACAACTATGTGCGTCCCGGTATAGTTGAAAGTGAGAGACAGGGATGGGTAAAGCCCATAACACATCCATGAACCCAGCCGCGCGCCGCCGCAGCCAGCGGGTGCTGATGCAAGTGGCCGTGCGCATTCGCGGCGAAGACGTGCAGGGCCAAACCATCGAGGAAGAGACGCAGACGCTGGCCATCAACGCCCACGGCGCGCTGGTGCTTATGAAAGCGCGCGTGACCAGCGGCACCAAAGTATTACTGCAGCACAAGGGCACGCAAGAAGAACAGGAATGCCACGTGGCGTTTCTGGGCCCGGTGCGCGCGGGCAAAGCGGAAATTGGCCTGGAATTTTCCTCGCCACGGCCGGCCTTCTGGCGAGTGGCGTTCCCTCCCGAAGACTGGACGCCCCGGTCCCCGGAAGCGCGCACGGTGGCCAGCCATCGTGCGGACAAGTCCTAGCGTTCAGCCATGTCCAATTGGTGCCGTTGCATTTCGCAAGCTCTCCACTAACTCGCAATTCCGTTCAAAACAAAGAATAGTAACCGTCGCGGCGCGCGATCTGAATGTTGGCGCCGAATAGAGCGGAAAGCTTTTTGGACGTAAGGATCTCCTTCTTTGGACCCTCGGCAACGATGCGACCTTCGCGCAGCAGTACCACTCGCTCGATCTCTGGAATGATTTCTGAAACGTGGTGCGTGACCAGGAGAATGCCCAGGCCGCCCTTTGCAAGCACGCGCATGGTGTCGCGCAGTTGTATTTGCGCGCCGATATCGAGCGCGTTCCCGGGCTCATCGAACAGCAGCGTTTGCGGCTCGTGCACCAGCGCGCGAGCGATTAGCGTGCGCTTGGCTTCGCCCGAGGACATCTGCGCGACCGGGCGCCCGGCAAGGTGCGCGATTCCCAGGCCGGCGAGCGCCGCGTCCGCCTTTTCGAGCAGAGCGGGATTGGGCGCGTGATGCGGGAAAATGCGCGTGCTGCTGAAAAAGCCGGAGAGAACCACGTCGCGGCCGGTCGCATCGCTGGTGCAGGATGCCAGCAGATCGGGAGAGACGATGCCCAGCAGCGAGCGCAGCTCAAAAACGTTCCAGCGCTCGCGGCCGAAAATCGAGATGGAGGAGCCTTCGTTCGCGACCGGATAGCATTCCCGCGTGATGGTTTTGATCAGTGTCGATTTCCCGCAGCCATTCGGGCCGAGAATGCAAACATGTTCGCCAGCCTCCACGCGCAGGGTGATGTCTTGCAGCGCCGTAAACTCTCCCCGCATCACCGTGACGTGATGCAGCGCGAGGAGCGGAGGGTGGCTGGGGCTTTGCGCCATCGGATAAGCCGGCATGTCCTCAAGAGTTTAGTTCGTCAGGGTGAGAAAACAAAAAGGAGGTGAAAACGTATGGGTTCTCACCTCCCGGGGTGGTGGGGTGTTGCGGACATTCCCTCAACGGCAGAACAGGCCTGCCCTGCCAGGCAGGTCTGGTGCCTCACTCGCGTGATGTTGCCGCAATGCGGTAAGAGACTTACCACCAGAGGGCATGTCTGGGCGCTTTGTAGCACCGGGACACGTGCATGTCAACGCCAAAAATCGCTGCCAAATAACGCTATTCTGAAGGTTGGAACGGTCCTTGCCTAGTCGCCGATGGCGTACTCCGGCGTAGCCAAGTTAGCGAAGGGTCGCGTGGGCGCGCGGCGGTATTCCGGACGCGGGCGGACCCGTGCGCTTTCATGACGCGCGGCGGGCCGCAGCGAATCCTGCAACTTCTCGCGCAGCCGTCGGTGTGCGCGGAACAGCCTCAGCCGCACGGCCACTACCGATATTCCCAGGCGGCTGGCAACTTCCTGCGTCGAATAGTGCAGCACATCTCGCAGCAGGCAAGCCTGCCGCAGGTCCGGCGGGAGTTGCACAATGGCTTTGGCCAGCAACTGGCCCATCTCGCGTCGCGCGCAGCGTTCTTCCGGATCCAGTTGCTCTGACTCTATGCTGCTGCCGATCGTCTCTTCGCTTTGGCCCTTGTGCTGATCCAAAGACGCGATCTTTCCATCGCGGCGCTGGCGCAACAAGTCGATCGAGGTGTTTGCCGCAATGCGCGAAATCCACGCGCGAAAATCGTCCATCGATTCATCTTGCTTCCCGGCAAACTGTTCCAGCCGCGACCAAGCCTTCAACACTGCTTCCTGGCTGACATCTTCCGCGTCCGCTGCGTTCCTGGTGAGCCCTCGCGCACGGCGGTACAGCGTCGGCATGTACGGCGAAACCATTTCCCCGAACGCCTCAGGGTTTCCATTTCGTGCCCGCGCCAGCAAACTGGAACGGCACTGTGGACCGGCTCTAAAACAGAGGGTGACAGTTGCTGCGCTCATATCAGGGGTTCAGAGTGGCAGTCGGAGCGCCAGGGCGCCTGTTTCGTCTATGTATCAGAAAACACAAGACATACGTGTGCACAACCGAGTGAGAATACGCCGCGCTACCGACCGGTTTTGGGACGCGCATGTCGCAAAAGCGGTCAGGTAGCTATGCTTGACTTTATGTGCGCCCCGGTCAAGGGTGTGCTCTTTGCTTTCGACCCGGGTGTACGGCTTTCCGCCTCGTGCTGGTCGAGCGCCTCGCGCACCAGCCGTCCCAGTGCTGTTGGGCTGTAGGGTTTCTGCAGGTAGCGGGCATTCGCGCCCTCCGCCGCAAGTTCACTAGTATCTGCCGAATAGCCGCTGGTGAACAAAATTGGCAAGTCCGGAAACATTTTCAAGAGGCTCGCAGCCGTCCCAGGACCGCCAAGCTTGGGCATAATGACGTCCAAAATGGCCAGCGCCGGCGTTTCGTGCGAGCAGAGTTTCAGTGCTTCCTGGCCGTCACCGGCGGAGAGTACCCGGTAGCCCATGCTGAGAAGCGCCTGCCGCGACATTTCTCGAATCGATTCATGGTCTTCGGCGAGCAGAATTGTTTCCGTGCCGTGTAGCTCGGCTAACGAAGGAGCTGGCGCCCTTTCCGTTCCACTTTCCGCCGGCGCGCCTTCCAGCACTGGCAGGTACACGCGAAAAAGGCTCCCGTGGCCGGGTTCGCTGTATACGTGGATGAATCCGCCATGCTGTTTCACGATGCCGTAAGCGGTGGCCAGGCCCATTCCCGTGCCCTTGCCACGCTCCTTGGTCGTGAAGAAGGGTTCAAAGATGCGCTCGCGGGCCTCTACATCCATGCCAATCCCCGTGTCCGAAACGGAAACCACCGCATACCGCCCGGGTTGAACATAGGGATAAAAGCGGCAATAGGAGTCGTCCAGTTCCACCATCTCCGTCTCGATCACCAGCCTGCCGCCCTGCGGCATGGCGTCCCGCGCATTGAGGCAGAGATTCATCAGCACTTGTTCGATCTGCGCGGAGTCTGCCTTCACCGGGTCGAGCTTGGCACTCAAAAACTTGAACTCGACGTCTTTGCCGATCACCTTGTCGAGAAAACTGACCAGTCCGCCGGCGACGGTATTGAGGTCCACCGCGCTTGGCTGCAGCACTTGGCGGCGCGCGAAGGCTAGTAACTCGCGAGTCAGCGTCGCGGCTCGCTCGGCCTGTTCACGGATGCGCGTGAAACGTTCGGCGACTTGTGGATTGGCGCGGTTCTGGTCAAATCCAAGCTCGGCCCAGCCCAGGATCGCGCCTACCACATTGTTGAAGTCATGCGCGATGCCCCCCGCCAACTGGTCGATGGCGTCAAACTTTTGCGCCTGCCGCAACTGCCGTTCCATGGCGCGCAGCTCCGTGACATCCTCTGCAATCACCTCCAGGCCCGCTGGCTGGCCGGCCGTCGTAAGCTGCCGCACATTCATCCGCACGGTAACCAAGCCGCCGTCGCATCGCCGCCATTCGGCTTCCGCCCCGTTAACTCGGCCGGTTTCCCTGCAAGAGCTGGCGAGCTGCGCATATTGTTCGGGAAACCGGAAAATGTCCCGCGACAAATTCAGCGCCAGCAGATCCTCCGCCGATGCACAGCCGGTGATGCGCAGCAGCGTGGGATTGGCGTCCTGGAACGAACCGTCGGCGGAAACCCGGAAAATCCCGTACGTCGAATTTTCCACCAGGTCGCGATTCCGCTCCTCGCATATCCGCAGTGCTTCTTGCCCCCGGGCATGTTCATCCCGCAGTGCCCTTTCGGCCACTGTCGGCGTCAGCGTTTCCGATTTCATAGCTTCGCTCCCACCACGTTTCCGGCGCTCTCTAGCTCTTCATCTCCGCCACATCCAGCCGCAACCGCGATTCGACGCCATCCAGGAATTCCGCGAAGGTGCCCGCGTCTTGTGGGATCCAGGAACCGATGCTTGTCCGCAAATCGATTGGGCCCCACGGCGAGCGCGTCTGATTGTGCACCGCCAGGTGCTGCTCCAGGCGGCTGCGCATCACCTGCGCGCTTGGCGCCACGGCGTCCACTCCGAGGATTGCAAACTGCGCCTCGCCCAGACGCCCCACCACATCGCTTCGCCGGCAACATCCTTTTAGCAACCCGGCGACATCGCCCAGCGCGCGGTTTGCTGTTCCGGGGCCAAACGCTTCCCGCAGCACCTGCAAGTTGTCGAACCGCACGCCGATCAGCACTAACGAGCTGCCTCCACGCATCGCTTCCTCATGGCGCCGTGCTCCCACTGTGAGGAAACCGTCCCGGGTATACAGCCCGGTCACCTGATCGCGCAGCAGGTCGGTTAGTCCTGTCAGCGTGTTACGCTCCAGCGCCGTTCGCAGCACCCTTTCCAGCGTGTGCGTGTCTATGTGCCCTTTCAAGACATAATCCATCGCTCCTTCCGCCAGGCTGCGGATGGCTCGCTCCTTTTCAGCGGGGTCGGCGATTACGATCAACGGCGCCCCCGGCGCCGTCCGGTGCACCAGGTGCACCGCGTCCATCGGCTCGCGCAGGTTAAGCCCCAGGTCCAGCAGAATCACTTCCGGGTCCACCACCTTGATGGTTGGCAGCAATGTTGCAATGGTTGACACCACAGTCAGATCCAGCCCCGGATCACTCCCGGCGTAAAGCTCATGCAGCGCCGCCGCAGCCTCCCCGGGGCTTCCTTCCGCCAACAGCAGTCGCAATCGTCTTTGTGTCATGTGCTAAAGCTCTCGTCTTTCGGCTTTGGGCATCATTGTCGCGCCATCCGGCGATCCGGGCATGTTTCGCCGCACTCGTTCGCGAACAAATTACAAGACTGGAGAGGACAGCCTCTGGACAGCAGACTTACAGGAAGGGACTGCCATTTTGACCTTTGGGACTGCGGGCGTCAATAGACCTGCATACCAGCGACGCCTATCTGTTACGCGATACGGGCCCAAAGGGATAGATGAGTACTGCACTTTGTCGCAGCGCCGATTTTGATTCTCGTCCCGTCAGCGACCCGGTTTCGGCAGGGCCGGTGACAGCAAGCTGATCATGTAGTGATACGCATCGCTATCCGCCACCACCAACCATCGTCCATCCACGGATCGCATCAGGTCCAGGTAACGCACGCTACGCCCGTCCGGCGGCGGGCCTCCGTTCACCGTCACTTCCACTTTCGCAACCATCACATCTTGCAAGCCGTGCCCTTTCACCGATACTAGCGCCACCATCGGTATCGGTACGTCGGACGGCGGCGGCTCTTTCAGGGCCTCCCCGCTCGCTCGCTGTTTCAAGTACTCCTGCACCTGTTCTTTCAAGCCCCGGCCTTGGTACTCGCGCGTCAACCAGACACCGATCGCGAAGCGGGCGGAGTCGTCCACGGTTTGGATTCGCCGCGCGCACTGATAAGCAACGACTCCAACAATCGCCACCCCAACAACCGCCGCTTGCCAACCTCTTAGTTGTTGCCGGTATTCCATCGCGCCTCGGCCTCAGCCACGACACTCCTACCCTCCAAAAATCTCATCAATCTTCGCCGCCAAGGTAAAATCGTAATCGCTGATCCCCTTCACGCTGTGCGTGTTCAAATCGATCACCACTTTGTTCCACACGTTGAACCACTCCGGGTGATGGTTCATGGACTCCGCCACCAGCGCCACGCGCGTCATGTTTCCAAACGCCGCCACAAAGTCCTTGCACTGAAATTCCCGGTGCAATTTCTCATTCACCAGGCTCCAGCCCTTCACCTTTTTCAATCGCTCCTGAACTTCCGCGTCGCTCAATTTTTTTGCCGGCATGCTCGCCTCCAAATCGCCTCGCTCTCCATTATGCGGTGCGTACGAATCGCCAGCAACACAACAGCGAATTATTAGCGAAGTCGCTTTCTCCTGCGAGTGGATTCCAACGGAAAAGGCCTTGCATCCCCGTATCCTATACGTGCATCCTAAAACCATAGGAACAGTCCTCGGTTCGTGCAGGCGGTAGGCCTGCGCGTCCCGCCAGCCCCAAAACCTCAACTAGGAGAATTACGGTGAAACGTCACATTCTTGCAACTGCAACCGCGCTGGCGCTCGCTTTTGCCGCGCCGGCGTTCGCGCAACGCTCGCATCCCGGCGGCGGGCCCCCCGCAGGACACGCGCCTGGCGGCGGCTCCAGCATGGGCGCGTCGCATGCGACTACGGGTGGTACCCACGCGGACATCTCGCACGGCACGCCCAGCGACGTCTTAAGTCACAACACCGCAGTCGCCGGAAAGATTAAATCCTTGACCGGTCAGGACGCGCAAACTGCCTGCAGCGGCTTCAAAAATATCGGACAGTGCGTGGCCGCCGCCCATGTTGCGAAGAACCTGGATATTCCTGGCGGTTTCGACGCCCTCCGGGCAAAGATAACCGGTACGGGTGCCGTGAGCCTCGGCAAGGCTATCAAGGAGCTCGCGCCGAACGCCGACGCCAAAGCTGAGACAAAAAAGGCGAACAAGCAAGCCTCGGATGACCTAGAAGGAACTGCTTCGTAAACCACGCGCTCCTCAGGACTTCTCAAAAGAGTCCAGCCCGGACTGCGCGTTCGATGACGCTTGATCAGGGCACCGGCTGGCGGTGCCCTGAAATTTTGCTCGCCTTGCGTTTTGCACGAGTCGAACTTGAAGGCAGCGATTCGGGTGCTCCAGTTAAAGGCTCCCGTCGTTTTGTAATACTCCTGCGAGTACCAAAATGTACACCGTCTTCGGGATCCACGGACATACTTTCTAGTCGCCCCGGCGCTTAAAACTATCGCTGCTCGTACAAATCTAAGGCCCCGCCACCTGCGAGGACCTAGCCTTAGTCGTTTCTTCCTCTACAGCTATTAAACTTAAACGACCCGATCCGCGTCGCCCAGTTAAAACTGCCGGTTGTCGCGTAGTATTCCTGCGTATACCAGAAGGTGCAGTCGTCGGTGGGATCCAGCGCCATGGAGCTATAGTCTCCCCAACGATGGAACGAGTTGAACTGCACGCCACTGCCGTTCACAAGCACCAGCGGTCCGAACAGGGCGCCTGCCGGATCGGTGGATGCGCGGCCAGCGACGTACACGCTTGGAAACACGTTATGACTGGAAGCGCTGAAGCCGAGGGCGAGATCGCCGATTTTATCCATGGCGATGCTGCCGAGCCAATAGTTCACGTCAGGATCGACCACCGTGGACTGCTGGTAAACGAACGGTGCCGCCGGATTACGAATCTCGTACCAACGCACGCCTGCGACCGTTCCGGCCTTAATCGTGTGATTGACGACCAGCGACTCGTGATCACCGAAGTTGCGGTAGGCTAGCCGGAACATCACCCGGTCGCCCAGTCCATCCACTTTTTCCCCGGGGTTCGGCTGCGCAATACAAGACAGAGTTGTGGCGCGAGCACAGACCTCGTTGTACGGAGCTACGGAGATAAGTGTCGGGCCGGTGAAGGCTGAGCTCAGCGGATTGCTAAAGTCGACGTGGAAGCGGAAGAAGTTCAAATGCGTGGAGTCAGCAAGGCTCACCAGGTAATTCGGCGAGCCCGCGGGCGGAAGGGTGCTGCCGTCGAGGTCCGCCGGCAAGAGGCTCGAAACCGTGGAAGGCTGCGGGAAGCAGATCGCACTGGCCGGCGCTCCGGAAAGCATAGCATTGCGGTCAAAGGCACATGCGTCCGCGCCGGCAAAGCTACGGCCAGGGAAAACGTTGATGGTGTTGTAGTACGCGTCGGGCCACACGCTGAATTTTGGATAGTCCGGGAAGTTCGCGCCGAAGTCATACTCGTAGCGGTTGTAGGTACCCGTAGCGTCGGAACTGGTGGAGACCGCGACGCACTGCGCTGTCTGGGTGAAGGTGGTGTTGTATTGCAATTGCGTTACGAGCCACCGCTCGGCCAAATGGTCATAGAGGACCACCGGGTCACCTCCATCCGCAAACGTCGGCGTGCCTCCACCGAATTCGCAGAGACCGCCGAAACCGGTCCAGAGCGTGTGGATCGCGGCCGGCGCGAGCTGCAACGCTCCAGTCGATTTGTCGTACACCGCGACGGTTACGTTCACCATTTGCACGAACTGCGTCGCGCCGACAGCGCCATTGGTGTCCGGGGGCACGAAGGCGAAACCGAACAAGTTGCGATTGTCCTGCGCGCTCTGTCCGTCGAAGTTCCTGAGGAGGGTGACGCCGGTAAGTGGGCCAGCGAGCGGCGCGGCCACTGGATCCGCGTTAGGCTTACTGATCATCGCACCAGTCGCGCGTGCGGTGGGACGCTGGCTGTCGCTTCCGCCACCGTTGGACGAAGCGCCGATAGCCATTTGCGATAAGGGTGGCGAAACATCTCTGCGGGACGCCTTGATCACATCCGGGCCATTCGCAAAAGCGAGCGGCCCGTACAAGAAGAACAAAACGAAGGAGACGAACCACTGTAGACGGGGAACGGCCTTGACTCGCGTCGAACACACCACCTGAAAAATGTTGTACGTTGAATTGCGGATGCTCATGAAAACTCCTTCCTTGTAATTGTTATCCGGCTCTCGTCCCGGCAAACTCCAGTTTTGGACTTTCGGGTTGCGCGAAGGCTCTCCACTAGGGTTTCGGAATCGGCATGCTGGCCACCACCTGCTGCTGGTAGTGGTTGGGGTTCGAGCCGTCGTCGTAGGTGCTGACGAACGTCGCGTAATTAGTCGATCCGGCGTTGGCGTTGCCGAAGTAGTCTCCGATGAAGGTGTAGTCGTTATTCGATGCGTTGCCCGGGTGTGGACCATTAAGCTGCGGGTCCCAGGTGTGGGCGGTCAGCAGGATATTGTGGCCGATCGGGGTCAGGTCTGCGCGGTAGAACTGGATGGCGGCGTTCACGCAGTAATTGGCCGCGCCGTAGGGTGGCAGGCTCCCCGAGTAGTTGGGGTTCACGGTGTCTCGGCTCAAGCCGGCGGCTACCGCCTCGGTAGTCCCGCTATCAGGGCACTTCAGCCGACGGTCGTAGAAGTTGACGCTGACCGTTCCGTCTGCTGCAGCCGCCAGGTTCGGTTGGAACTCATCTGTGCGGGGGTTGAGGTTGTCGTTGACCTGAATCGGCGGGGAGGTCCAACTCTGGCCGTCGTCAAAAGAGGCGCTCAGGATGATGTTGTCGAAGCCGGTGCTGAAATCCTCCCAGGCGGCATAAAGCGGGTAATGGCCGGCCACGAGTTGCCTCCCGACCCCGAACGTGATCGCGATGCCGTCTCTGAACGTGGTGTTGGAGTAGCCGGGTCCAGGGAAGGGCGGTATCTGGATCATGCTTGAGATGACCAACGGCCCATGCCAAGTCTGCCCGCCATCGATCGAGAAATCCACCGTGTGCGTGACGCAACACTTGCCCTTGCTCCCGGGAAACTGGTCCACGGTCGTCCACACCACACCCGAGGGGGCGACGTGTGGGAGCAGGTCGGTGTTGTTCTGCTTCGAGTCCAGGACGGGAAGCAACAGAGGCGTGGTCCAGTCGGTGTGCGTGCCGTCCGGCAGCGCCTTGGCAGTCGAATAGAAGGGCTTGCTGCCAGAGCCGTCGAAGTTAACCCACATGGCGTATACCGTGTTGTAGAACGGACTCGCTGGGTTGTTATCGATGGCGATCCATTGCTTGTCCGGCTCCTGCCCGAAGCCCGCATTGGTCGCGAACAAGATGTCCGGCTGCCCGTTATGGGTGGTGATCCACTGCTGGGCGGTCGTCGCGCCGTGCGGACGAACCGCGACACTGATCGCCTCATTGCTGACGCTGGGGTTGGGCTCCTGGCCAGTGTTGAACTGCATGCTGCCGTCCGCCTTGTACGCGAACTGGTACGGGAGGATCAACTCGTAGTAGTTTCCGAATCCGTCGAAGGCCCCGACTGGGTCGGTGTTGTCGGTCCAGCCCTCATAACCGGGTATGTGAGCCTGGACCGGCCATGTTTTTCCGCCGTCCCAAGACTCGTAGAAGCCCAGAACGTGGTTATAACCCTCGGCGCTGGCAAACCATTTGGTCGAGCCAATCACGTGCCTCGGGTTGGTCGGGTCGACCTGAATGTCGGATTCCGAGTGGTTGTTGACGCGCACTGGGGCAAATGCCGGGAACCCTGTGTTGCTGCCCCTCTGAGTGACATACGGTCCCAGATCCTCGCCCGTGGTTGCCGCACCATTGCACAGCGTTTCGCCGGAGTACCAGTCGACAGGACCGTCGCTCACGGTGAAGGGAACTTCCGGCGTGTAGCAACTCACCTGCTGCGTCGTGGCAAAGACGTTCGTGACATGGTTTGCCGCGAAACTATTCCCGAAAGAGTCGTCGGTTTGCGTTCCCTGGGGGATGTTGCCTACACCTGGCCCCACGGAGGCGGCACGTGGCGAGGCTCCATAGCTGATGGCGAGGACGACCGCGATGACAAGTGAAAGTAGGGGGCGGATCATGGCCACTTCCCAGAGATTTGGAAGATGAATGGAATGGAGAAAGGAAGCCTTGAGTGGAAACATGCTCACCTCGCAAGCGCAATTGCTTTCGGACGGTTGCGTTTCGGGCGTATAGCGCGCCAATGGGGGACATCTGCAGCGCGGTTGTGGAGCATAATGTCCAGTCCCGTCGGTGTCAAGAATATCTCCGGCGAATGTCACTAAGAGCAGCCAGGGAAATCAATCTGTTTTGCAGTGGCGGGTGCACTGCCAGTTGCTTTAAGAGGCATTCCCTTTGTGTCCAGATTCGTCCTCAATGAAGAAGGCGAGCAAATCCTGCCGAATGTAGTTCGAGTGCTTGCGGGGACGACAATCCAATTCTGAAGCGATCTCGGGCAGTCCTGTGCGGTGGGTTATTCCTTCAGCGACAAGGGATCGGACAAGCTGAAGCTGAAGCTGAAGCTGCTGGTGGAAAACCGCTATCCAAAGATCTGGCTGCCTTCAAAGGAGCAACAAGATCTGCGGGCTTTGTTGCGGCACCGTCATCAGTGGGTACGCATACGGACGCGAATACAAAATGCACTGCAGGGCGATGGCCTTGGCGAATGGTCTACGACGAGGCCCCGATTACTTCAGGGTAGCCCGTGATCCGGGCACAATCACTGCGGTGACCAGGCAGACCGCATCTCCGGTTTAGACGCCTTCCAAGTGAAGATCGCTAAACGCGGCCACGTTCAGGGGCCATTGGCTGGCGGGTCTGGAGAACAGCCTCAATCGCCAATGCTCGGTCGGTCTTGGAACGAGAACTTGGACTCCACTGCGAACGGCTTTCCGTCCAGCTCTGCGTAAGGATAGATGAAGTAGTTGAGCGGATCGCCCTGCTGAGGTGGGTCGAGGCGGATGTCTCGTCCGACAGTAAACTGCACGCGATTGTTGTCATGCGCCCCGAAAAAATAATTCTTCTTATCCGGATGCTTCCAAGCCTCTGAGGCATCCACCGGGATCCAGCCGTAAGGCTGGACATAGAACTCCGCCCAGCAGTGATATCCCGGTATAGCCCGATCATGCTGATCAGCAGGCAGCGGAAAACCGATTTCGAAGCGCGCAGGAATTCCGACCGCTCGCATCATGCCGATAAACAGCGAGTGGAAATCAGTGCAGTTGCCACGCTTGGCGGTGCAGGCCCATATCGCATCGCCGTTGCCCCAACCGGTGCCGGACTTGTCGTAGCGCATGGTAGCGATGACGTAGTTGTAGATTGCTCGTGCTTTCTCCAGCGGGTCTTGACTCCCACGCGTCTCCTGCGCAGCGAGTTCCGCGATGACTCCCTGGAGAGGTACGCGTCGGTCCGGTTGCAGGAAACGCCGGAGACCTGACGAGTCTACTCCAGCCGATGGCGCGCTGCCTGGATGGGCATCGAGCTCGACGAGGTGTTCCCGGCGGCTTACTTGAAAGCTCATGCGCACTTCTTCGCGCGAGCTCATCTGTGCGGCCGGAACTTGCAGATAAAGGTACTCGTTGCCGTATTCTGGATCGCGATGCTTCGCATAGGGGAAAGGAGACTCGATCTTCAGACCGCCGATTGCTTGGTAGGGATCCGATTGCGGCAGCGGAATCCAAATCCGCAGAGTCTTTGCGTCTGCAGGCGAAGCAGGAATTGTCACCAGATAGGTAAACTCGAAGTTGCGTGCGGGAACATTCGTCCGCAACGGAGCAGAGGCAGCCATGCATAAAATAACGAGCAAAAGCGTGAATAGAGTGCCCAAAGCAACGATCCTGCGAGAAATCATCGGCGATATTCCTCCTCCAGGCAGTCTGGCCTGGTGCTAATCGGGTTTTTGTTCTGGCTATCTCAGACTTTGCCGGCGGGACCCGCGGTCAGCGGGCTGTTCAAGTGAAGCCTTGGGCTGGGCGCAAAATGGGCGGTGCTAATGGCATGGGGGCCTACTTAATCCTAACGCAAAATCCTAACGCAAATTCATTCCCGGACACCCAGAAAAAACCCGGCCGCTATTTTGTCGTGCACGATTGCAAAAATCCTCAAGCTCGCGAGAAACCTAGTCTTCGTCTGGGCGGGACTCCTCGTCGTCCTCACTATTATCTTTAATAAGGCTGAGTGCTTTTTTCCATGCCTGATCTGCGACTAGACGCCCGGTGGCTCTTCCCACAATATCTGCAAGCTCGAAATGGATTCCGCCATACCGGCGAGATATTCCAGCCTGGTTCGCAGCGTCTGTAAAAGTGGCCCAGGAAAGGGTTACTTCTTGTTTGGGTGTAAAACCCGGCTCGGTGTTGGAGCTTCCCGCGGAAAACGTAACAGAATCCCCGAATTTGTCGCTGTGAGTGAATAGCTTGAGAATCTGGGCGCCAGCCGCGCTGAAAGTGCTATGACCAGAGATGTATTCGGGGAAGGGCGGTGTCGGAAACGTAGTCAGTTGATAGGGAATCCACAGCGATCCATCAAAAGTTTGTGTGCCTTTGAAAGGGCGCCAAGATTTGATCTGCTGACCATGAAAGAGGTAGGGGATGCTTGTAATCGGACGTACGGAATCGAAACCGCGCTTTGCATCCCAGGCGGCGACACCGGCGTCGAAGATGGCGTTCGTCAACGCAAAGAACATCTTGGCGTCATCGTCGACAGTGTGATGGTCGCGGCGTGAGACAAACTCGCCAAATAGGTCCCAGTGCCCAGGCGGAAGTTCGGTTCGCGGGCCATTGGCCCAGTACTCGGCAATCACCTTTTGCTCGTCCGTGAGGTTCGCGCTGATGGTGATTAGATCCTGAGCTTGCTGCAGGTAGGTCTCCGAACCGAACAGAGCGGGACCGAACTGGGCGACAAAGGATCGAAACTGGTCAGGCGAGGTCATCGCAAAGGGGACTACGCGATACCATTGCGCTCCGACAAAGGATTGAGTGATGATGTGCGGCGTCGGCGCGCCATCGTCGTAAGTCAGGCGCTGCCAGTGGTCAGGATCCAGCACCAATGCTGGATTGACTGGCACCGTGCTCGCGGAATTCACCGAGACGTATCCTGTCCAATCCGAGTACGCCCCGGCGTGCAGATCGCCGAGCTGGTTGGAGCCGTCGCCATGACGAAACGCCAATACCGCGGCGCAAGCCACATTCCCAATCCCCGCCGGAGTGTCTCTATTGATGGTTAGATTGTTCGGGTCGTAGCCCAAACTAGCCATGAGCGGATCAAAGACGCCTGCCTTGTCGAGCGCAAAGAGATCCACTAGCGCGCGATAGGCTGCAAAGCTGATCGCTTCATTCTTGTTGGCTAACGTGCGTTCTCTCCTAGGTCGCCGCAGTTCATCCCCAAACTGCGTGCCGACAGCCCTCTTGTCGTACGCCGCCCACGCGTCGAAGATGCAAGTGTGAACAATCGCCAGGGCCCGGGCCACCATCGGCGGACCAATGCGGGAATCGCGCACCCCTTGCAATGCCGCCGCATTCCATCGCACTACCACGTTATCGCTCGCACTGGTTTGGCCCAGTACGCCGAGCGGCCAAATCAGAACAGCAAGAGTAAGTAAGCATCGAAAGTATATGGGGCGCTTAGATGTCAACGTGGACGGCAGGGGCATACTCGCGGCAATTGGCATACTTCCTCCAGCTATCCTGGACCATCGAATCTAAGCGAATCACCTATTCTCGCCCGCGGATTGACAGCGCCACGGCGGGCCGGGTATCGGTCCTCGCTCGCCGTGGAAGGTATTTTACCCGCCCCTCATTGCGAAGGGGCTTGAGCGTTTTAAGAGAAGAAAACGCCGTTGCGTTCGCGGCCGATCTCCGCGTAGTTGACCTTCGTGGTTGCCGGATCGGAGACAAAACGAAAACCATGTCCGGTACTCTTGGGCGTGGTTGCGGTGATGGCGATGGTGACCATCCCGATCTGGAGGAAGTCCCCGGAAAAATGGTTCGTCGTGTCGTGGACGCCCATGAAACTCTTTGTGACGCCTCTCC
>Ga0137415_10003521_pt1 | contig 15573 bp, 14 predicted proteins | sample CZODoug3_1_1_16f_FD_183082 | JGI IMG/M metagenome (GOLD analysis project Ga0137415, IMG submission 183082) | Vadose zone soil fungal communities from Angelo Coast Range Reserve, California, USA - CZODoug3_1_1_16fungal (Hybrid Assembly) | ecosystem: Environmental > Terrestrial > Soil > Vadose... | reverse complement strand
TCGGAATCGGGCACCACGCGCATGCGCGGCTGGTTGTTCGTGGGGCAGTAGTGGACGAGTGCGATGCCGTCGCCATCGATGCTGTAGAGAGTGACCATCTCTTCCATGCCAGCGGGGGAGAGCGTTTCCATGACGGCGGTGCCGGAGACGAGGGCCTTGAAGCTGGTTTTCACGGCCATGCCGTGGCCGTCCTTGCCTTCCCAGTCGCCGGCGAGCGATTGCAACTTTTTAAAAGCGGCGGTGGAATGCGTACCGGCCGATAGCGGCGCAGCGATGAATGCGGCCAGCAACAGAAGCAGCGAGAGTTTGCGTCGTGTCACGGAGGCCTCCTGGAAGAGAACGGCGCAGGATGTGGCCCCACAGCGGCAGGCGCGCCGCGATCTAAGGGCTTTGACGCCGGAAGTGCGGGAATGGAAGCGCGTGTGTAAAGGCGGATTCATCGCGCGAAGACCCTCCGCCGAGTTGCGCCTGCGCCATGGGTCCTTCTACTTCAAGGCCGGCAATATGCGAAAGGGTTTGTTCCTGCTCCAACGATAGACCGCAAAGTCCTTGTCCAGAGTCAAGATGTCGGCAGTTTCAAATTCCTCCGCTAAACGAATCAGGCAGGCATCAGCGAGATCGATCTTGTGGTCCCGATACTTTCGCAGGACCTGCTTTACGGCAACCGCTTCCGGTGAAAGCTGAAAAGGAATTTGGAGAGTCCCAGCGGCCACGTTTTCGATCACGGCTTCCGGCGCACCGGGCAGATTCCGCAGCAAGTAGCAGCTCTCGGCAATCACTGCCTCGCAGGTGATCAGCGGGGCCTCCAGTTCCCGGACCGCCTCGGCACATGCGTGGTGAAACTTCTCACTGCGGTCCAGAAGCGCAACGATCACGCCGGTATCGAGCAGCACCGGCTTCACCGACCGAAGCCGCGCAGGTGTTTCTTGTTCGAACCCAGATCGGGCACTCCTGAACAAAACCTTCCCAGACCGATGACCCCGCGCTTCTTCCTGCGCAGATAATTTGCTTCCAGGGCGCGCAGGCCTTCTCTCACGACCTGCGAGGGAGTCCAACCTAGTTCGCGGACCAGCACTGCCAGCCTCTTTCGCGAACGGTCATCCAGTCTTGCTTGAATTGCGGAGCGCATGCCTTATTGTACTACAAACTAGCAGTTGTATGACACAGTTGTAGCGTGTGAGGTGGGTGACAGTGCCAAGCAAAATTGGTGAGCGAAGATGGAACGGCCCGCCTCAGAAGGCGGGCCGTTCCAGGGAAAAGAACACAAGCAGGAATGGTGGGCCACAAGAGTGTAGTATTTGCTGCAGAGTTTTGTATGGGGGAGAGGAGATATGATGAGTCGATGGATGAATTCAGGGCGAAGTTCGATTTGGCGCACGGGCGCGTTCGGTGTTTTCCTGCTGGCCGCGAATTTCACTGCGGCGCAAACGCCTTCGCCAGCGTTGCTGGTACTGGAGAAAAGCGACAATTCGCTGGCTATAGTTGATCCTGCGACCTTGCAGATTGTGGCGCGCGTGCCCGCCGGGCCGGATCCTCATGAAATTGTGGCATCGGCGGATGGCAAGCTGGCCTACATTTCGAACTACGGCGGTTCCGACAGCGCACTGAACACCATCTCGGTAATCGATCTCGCAACCCTCAAGGCGTTGTCGCCGATCAATCTCGGGGCGCTGCGCTCCGCACATGGTTTGGCGTTCGCTGGCGGCAAGCTCTATTTTACCGCGGAGACGAACAAGGTGGTCGGCCGCTACGATCCTGCCACGCAAAGCGTTGATTGGGTTCTCGGCACTGGACAAGACAGAACGCACATGGTGGCGGTCTCCGAGAGTCTCGACCGGATCGTTACTTCCAATGTCAGCTCCGGCACGATCAGCATCATCGAGCAGGTTTCCCCGCCAACTGGCGGCTTCGGTCCCCCGCCGGGCAGCAACGGTCCGCCGGGTTCCGCGCCTCCTGCTGGCGGTCCTCCCCCAGGGATGGGCCCGCCGCCCGGCGGACCGCGGAAAACATGGCGCGTAACCAACGTCGCAGCCGGCCATGGAGCGGAAGGCTTTGACGTGTCGCCCGAAGGCAAGGAGATTTGGGCGGCAAACGCGCAGGACGCCACGGTGACCATCATCGATGCCGCCAGCAAACGCGTGACGCAAACTCTTCCCATCTCGCTGAGAGGCGCCAACCGGCTGAAGTTCACACCGGACGGCAGACGGGTCTTGATCGCCGGTGGGGGCGGCGGCGCGGCGGGCAGCAGTCTCGTGGTGATGGACGCAGCTACGCGGAAAGACGTTAAGCAGCTCAATCTCGGAGGCGGTGCAGCGGGTATCTTGATCGTCCCCGATGGTTCCCGCGCGTACGTAGCCGTCAGCGGAAAGGACAAGGTCGCCGTCGTGGATTTGAAGAGCCTGGAAGTCACGGGCTACGTGTCCACGGGGAAGCAACCTGATGGTCTGGCATGGGTGCAACGAAACTAAGTTTGGCTCGCGCCACGCCGCCCTGATCGAGGCCGCGCCTCAGAAAAGGAAATTGGCGAAAATCTAACCGAGGAAGCGGGTTGTGCCCGCCTGCAAGCTACGACACTGGGTTCGCGGCGTCAGTTCGCTGGCCGAGAGTAAAGTTTCATTCGACGAAACCGTGCGCGTGGCACCGCAGAGCTGGAAGTACTGAAGAAAACCCAGGACTTATGGGGAGTTAAACCGGTGCGCCGTGAAACTGCAATATTTTTTCAACAGGCCCGGGAATCACCGCGATTCTTTGTTCTGAAAACTTAACAGTATGGTAATTCTGTTGTACTCCGCTAGAAGGTATCCACTCAGCCCCCGAGGAATTGATGCTTCCCGGTCTTCGTCTGCGGCAAACCCGCCAGCGACTCGGACTCACCTATCGTGATGTGGAGCGCGCCAGCTACGAATTGGCGGCGCGCCGAGGACGTCCCGACTTCATTATCCATATTAGCCGGTTGGCCGATATTGAGAACCGGGGAGTTGTGCCGGGTCTGCACAAATTGTACACGCTGGCGGCCCTCTACCGGTTGAACCCGCTGGACCTCTTTCGTTGGTACGACGTCCCCATCGAGGAGTGTTTCCATGATGGAACGTCGGCCCCGGTGCCCCAGACGCATCTGATGGCGGCGCCGACATCGCTGCGGATACCGATTAAATTTGACCCGGCGTTCGATCCCCGGCGAACGGAATTCTTGTCGCGGATGGTGGAAAAGTGGAGCCACTTCGAGGGTGTGCTCGGCATGTCCGACCGGCGAATGGCGCCGCTACTGCGTCCTGGGAGCATCGTGCTGGTGGATGCGTCCGTACACAAGATCGATGATGGCGATTGGACGACCGAGCATGACCGGCCGATGTACTTCGTGGAGCTGCGCGATGGATATCGTTGCGGGTGGTTCCATCAGGAAGGTTCGCGGCTGGTGATGCAGCCCCATCCGCTTTCGCATTGTTCACTGGAGACATGGGGCGTGCCGGAAGAGGCGGAAATTGTGGGGCGCGTGACGGGCGTGGTTACGCGCTTGAACGGGCCGGAGAGCGTTCCTCATCGAGTATCTGCAGAAGTGCGCGCAAATTCGAGCAGAAAAGTTCCTTGAGATAATCCGGCGCGGCTTCCGGTTGAAGGACCCGGTAGGCTTCGATGCTGCGCCAGTGTGAAACCGTGCCAGACAGCCCACCTTCCATCCCGGAGAGGCAGGCCCGCAGATCCTCCTCCTGGCTGGAAAGCGGCGCTTCCAGTACCCGTTCGAAAATCTGTTCATGACATAGCTGCAAAGCCTGCTGGATAGCCGCGTCCGGATAAAGCGCGGCAAGTCCGGCGTGTTCATATCGGCCGCTGGAGAGATCCCTCAAGGAAGCCAGGTAAGCCAGCCGGGCAAATAGCCCGGGAATGCCCGCCAGGGTTGTCTGGGTGAAATCCTGAATGACTCTGCGGTTTTGCTGAAGCTGCGTAAGTGTCCTCATGCCGCGACCTGTTCCGCATACGGAACATTTTCAAGCACAGAACCCCGCCAAAACTGTCCCTCCTTACTTTGCTTGTCAGGAGGGATACTCCCTTCAAAAAAAACATCACTAGCTGTGGCAGCTTCTGTCTTGGCCGTTTTGATGGTACTGCCCGTTGTGCGGTCCGTCAACCTCTCAGCAGGTAAACCCGTAACGATCGATCGGACGTTGAGGGCTGACGGCTCGCCCCAGCCGCCGTTCCCGCCAAAGCCGTTACAGATGCTCGATATCACATAAGAATGCTCTCATCTTCCAGACGGTCTGTACCTGGCACAGTACTTTCGGACTATCGGACGGGCGCATCGAGTCCGCGTCAAGCCATCTAGGAATGTAACCCTAGCGAGTCTATTTGATGGCAGTTCCTATGTGTTAAGATGCGCCCGTGATAGCCGGAATCGGGCAGTTTCAGCAGATGATGTGGACGGTGAACACGGCGACGGGAGTATTGGTACTGGTGTTACTCCTTGTGCGCAAGAACTACCGGGCTTATCCCGCTTTCACTTTCTACATTCTTGTCAACCTGGCTCAGGCCATTTTGCTGTTTATCGCCTACCGCCGATGGGGCTTTTCCTCATTATCTTCCTGGCTTTTCGCATGGGGGACGCAGATTGTGGTGGCTTGTGCGCGGGCTTTGGCGGTGGTCGAGGTGGGCGGGCATTTCCTCTCCCGCTACCCGGGGATTTGGGCGCTTGCCCGTCGCCTACTGCTGGGGTGTGCGGGGCTGGTGTTGTTGTACTCCGGCTTGGCAGGGCGGCATCAATGGAAACTGGCGCTCCCAAGCGCGGACCGCGGACTGGAACTGTCGATTGCCACCGTGGTCGTGCTGATTTTTCTTTTTGCGCGTTATTACGACGTGCGCATTGAGCGTACAGACCGCTCGCTGGCGATCGGTCTTTGCCTGTACTCCTGTTTCCGCGCGCTGAACGATACAATTGCAGATCGCTTTTTGCATGGATACGCAACGCTTTGGAGCCTTCTGGGGATGCTGGCGTTTTTTGCGAGCTTGTGCCTCTGGTCCTGGGCCCTTTGGAAATCACGAACCGAGACTGCTACGGAAGAAAATCTTCTCCCCTTGGACGTCTATCAATCGTTTACGCCGCAGATCAACCTGCGATTGCGATCGCTAAATGATCAGTTGTACAAAATCTGGAAGCCAGAGGTTCCTCGGCAGTGACTCTCACTCTGATTCTATTCTTCGGTTTCGTCGCTATCCTGCTCCTTGGGCTCGGCTGGGCACTGTGGGAACCCCGGGAGCAGAGGAAACTGCAGGCCGATCCGCGCTCGTTGGAAGAGCATGGCCAGCGCCACGTAACCTATTTGCCGCAGATCCGGCAAGCACTCGCAAAGACAGACTACGAATTCCTCTCGAAGAGAGCGTCGCGTGAAGTGCAGCGGGGAGTCCGCCACGCGCGCCGACGTGTCGCCCTCGCCTATCTGGCTGCGTTGCGCGGGGATTTCCAGAGTCTGTTGCGGATGGCGAAAGTGATTGCCACGCTTTCTCCCGAGGTGGCTGCGGTACATGAGTTCGAAAGGCTTCGTCTCACCGCAAAGTTTGCCTGGCAATACGAGATGATTCGATGGCAGCTGTCGGCGGGCTTTGCCACGGTACCGCAACTGGACGGCTTGAGTGACCTGGTCAGTGGACTAAGCGTTCGAATGGAAGCGGCCATGAAAGAGCTCGGGGAGCGCGCCGCGGCTGCGGCCGAGTTGGCTTCATCGATCAATCGCCGCGGCCTGGACGTTGCTTAGCAGCAACTCGTCCACTGCCGCCAGGAGCTCGTCCGCCTTGAATGGTTTCTGAAGAATCCGACGGCCGTTTCCGGCAATATGCTCGCCTGCAACTTCAGACGGCGCGACGCCACACATCCAGAGCAATCTGCGGCTGAGCGCGGGCTTATGCCGGGCCAGCCATTCGCCCAAGCCGCCCCCGTTCGCGCCGTCGGAAATCTGTAGATCCGCGACGATCAGATCGAAATCCTCTTTTTCAAGCAGGGCGCGCGCTTCACGCAGATCTCTTGCCGTCCGTACACGATGATCGCGGCCTCGCAGAATGGTCCCCGCTGCTTCCAGCACGGAATCATCGTGATCCACCAGAAGGATTCGTCCATCTTTTCCTGAGATGGCCCCTTGATCCGGTATAGAGAATGCTGGAGAAGCCACGGATTGGCGAGGCAACTCGATGGTAAAAGACGCGCCTCGGGCCGGGATATTCCTTACGCGAATGGTTCCGCCATGTTCCGTGATGATTCCATAGCAAATGCTCAGACCGAGACCCGTTCCTTTGCCGACTGGTTTCGTGGTGTAGAAGGGATCGAAAACCCGGGAAGCGTCTTTCACCCCGGGTCCGCTATCGGTGAACTCAATGCAGAGCCGGTCGCCGTCGAAGCCGGTGCGCACCCATAGATCGCCATCGGTCGAATGTTCCAGGATGGCATCGACCGCGTTGTTTACCATATTGAGAAAAACCTGCTGCAGCTGGTGTGGATCAGCGGAGGTGACGGGTAAATTCTCCGCAAGGTCCAGGTGGACGCGGACGTTGTGCATGCGCAAGTCATAGTCACGTAGCGCCAGTGTCTCCTGGAGGGCTTGGTTGATCTGCACGGAAACACGCTCAGGCTTATGCTGGCGGGCAAAGCTAAGGAGATTCTGCACGATGCGGTGGGTACGCTGGGCCTGCTTGTAAAGTTTGTCGGCATACTCGATGCCCTGCTGTCCCATCTGTCCGCTGGAGGTCAGCAATTGGCTGTAACCGAGGATGGCGGTAAGTGGGTTGTTCAATTCGTGCGCGACCCCGGAGATTAGTTGCCCGACCGCTGCCAGCTTCTCGCTGTGGAGCAGCTGCTCCTGAGTGCGGCGCAGGTTTTCGTAGGCCTGGCGAGTCTCCTCGTAGAGAATCGAGCGCTCGATGGCGTTGGAAATCTGGCTGCCGACGGCGATGAGCAAGTTCACGTCGGCCGGAGAAAACTCCCGGGGCGTGCGACTGCCGACGACCAGACCTCCGATGACGCGGTCTTTGGACCACAGGACAACGACGTAGTCGGCAACAATCTCCTCTCTTACCTGGGCGTCGCGGAAAATCTGCGGCAATGACAAACCCTGGGCGGAGAGAAACGTCGCGTGCACAGCCTTGATGTGCTGCATTAACTCCGGCCTCACGGAGACGGGCGGAAAGTGCTTTGAGAATTCCGAGCGATGGCCGACCGCAGCGATGCGCCGCAACTGCGTCCCCTCTTGACCGAACAGATAGAGCGAGGTGACGTCCAGGTTGAAGAGCTCGGTCATCTGGCGCAGCGTGCGATGCAGCGAATCGCTAAGGTCCATCGATTCCGTCAGCGTCTGGGCGATGGAATTCAATACCAGGAGCTCCCGGTTGCGGCGCCGGATTTCGAATTCCGCTTGCTTGCGCTCGGTAATGTCGAGTAAGAAACCCTGGTACGCTATCACGTTGCCGGCGGCATCGCGGACCGCGATGGAAGACTCCAGCATGGCGCGTATTTCGCCGTCCTTGCGCCGCATTTCGAATTCGAAATCGGCTACCTTACCGTGCTGTTGCAAGAGCCTTTTGAGCCTTTCGCGATCGGAGCTTTTGGCATAGAACGCGGCGGGAATGTCGATCCCCATCAACTCCTCGCGGTCCTCATAGCCGGTCATTCGAAGAAGCGCGTCATTGAAATCCAGGAAGCGCCCCTGGGGCGTGGAGATAAACACGCCTTCCTGAACGCTGGAGACGAGCGTACGGTATTTTTCCTCCGCTCGTTTGCGATCGGTGATGTCCTTCAAGACGTGGACGGTTCCGAGCTGCAGTCCACTTGGATCCGTAAACGTGGAATTGGAGGCCAGGAAATATCCGGGTAGCCACGGATCGGGCTCGTCGCCTTCCCCGCCAACTCCCTCGCAGTAAGGGCAGCTCTTGTAGGCAGCGTTTTGCACCGGGAGGAGTTCCATGACGCTTCGGCCGGCAAGAGCGCTCCCCTCGCGCCCCAGGAGTTGGCTGAGCCGCTGATTGCTGCGCAGAATGCGTCCCGCGCGATCGTGGACCAGGATCGGGTCGCCAATGGAATCGAAGGTGTATTCCCACTGACGCTGCACGGCAGTGACTTGTTCAAACAGGCTCACGTTCTGAAGCGTCAAGCCGAGCAAGTTCGCGATGTTGACAAGGTAGGAAAGCTCGTCCGGGTGAAACCGTCCCTGGCGCGTCGAACCGACGGCGATGACTCCCAATGGCCCTTGCTTGCCGGGAAGAGGCAGAGTGACGAGCGTTTTCAATCCGGCTTCGTCGACCCGCCTTCGAGCAACGGGATCCCATTCCTCGTCGGACTGCAGGAATTGACACTTTCCCTTGATCATCTGCTGCGCCCAGGGCTCCATCGCAGAGAGTTTGGCATAGCGTGCCAAGAACGACTGGTCGAACCCTACTGATGCCCGCGCCACGAGTTGCGCCGAATTCCCTTCGCCTTCCTTCAGCCGCACAATGCCATGCGTGGCGCCAAGACTCTCCACGAGATGCGACAGAACCTGGTCAATCACTTCCTGGACAGAAAGCGTCTGCGTGCTCGCGGCGGTCAAGAGCGTTAGGCGGCGCATCTTGTCATTCAGTTCTTCGCTTCGCGTGCGCGCACCTTCCAGGACGACTACCACCATGGCGATTCCCAAGGCCACTCCCAGAAGGTGGTCGAACGCCACGCGCAGCAGGAAAAGCGGGCTATCCAGCCAGAGCGGACGGTCCAGCCCATGCACTCCACTCAGCAGGAATATCCCTGCAAGGAGCTGCGCTCCATGGCTGTGGCGCGCCAACTCCGACCTCCACATCATCCAGCCGGCAAGCAGGCAAACTACCGTCTCGAAAATGGCGGTTTGCCAATGCAGGGAAGCGACCTGCTGCGGGCCTCTCCGCTCGATATAGTAGATGGCTGCTAGGATCAGGCCCATCAGCGGAACCGGAGACCAGATTTGCCGCTCCGATGCTGATGAGCAGTGCACCACGGCCACCAGGAAGAGCAGCAGAGCGGCGGCCAGCGCCAGAATGATGGCCAGATTCAATCCCGGAATCTGACGAATCAGCAGCGCCACTTCGCACAACGAGGAGAAAGTAAAGCAGCACCATCCGGTAAGCCAAAAACGGAAATAGCCCGCCTGGTGATCGCGGCGGAAAAGAAGAAAGAGAACCAGCAAGATGATCGAGGCAGTTGCTTCGAAGAAAGCGATCCCTAGCAGGCCTTGATTCGCCAACACCATGCCCCGCCTCCCGGCTGGTAGTGCCGTCGCTGCGGTGCTCGTGCTGCCGCGGAGCTGGATACGGACGGCGAGAAGCTCTGAGTGATTGCCCTTCATTGACGCTAACACGCTATTTTCTGACTAGGCAAGGGCACCACTAATTGTGTGTGCCGTCACATATAATGCCTAGTGGGGGCCAACCAACCGTGGAGATGGAAAACATACTGGTCGTGGACGATGAGGAAGCGATTCGCGAGGTCGTTTCGACCATGCTCGAATCAAAAGGCTATCATTGCACGGCCGTGCAGAACGGCCGCGTCGCACAAGACCAGGTCAAGAAAACAACGCCCGACCTTGTTTTGAGCGACATGATCATGCCGGAAATGGACGGGATCCGTCTGCTAGAATGGATGCGGCAATACGATCCCGAAGTGCCGGTGATCATGGTCACCGCCATCCACGACATTTCCACCGCCCTGGAAGCCATTCGCCGCGGTGCCTATGACTACATCCTCAAGCCTTTCGAAAAGGACCAGCTCTTTTTGGGCGTTGGACGCGCGCTGCAGCACCGCCGGCTGATCATCGAAAACCGCAACTATCAGCGCAACCTTGAGCATCTCGTCGAGGAACGCACCGCACAGCTCACCGCAAAGCACGTGGAACTCGAGCAGTCCTACGACGACACGCTCGAGGCTCTCGGAAGCGCACTGGACTTGAAGGATGCCGAAACGGAAGGGCACTGTCAGCGGGTCACCGCGTTTTGCATATCGATCGCGAGGGCCATGCCCGTGCCGGATCCGTATTTGGCCATCCTGGCGCGCGCCGCTTTCCTCCACGATATCGGCAAGATGGCCATTCCCGATGGCATTCTGCGCAAACCGGGTCCCCTGAACGACGACGAAAAACAGATCATGCGCAAACACTGCGAGATCGGCTACAACATGCTGATTCGCATTCCGTTTCTGCGCGACGCCGCGGAGATCGTTCTCGCGCACCAGGAGTTTTTTGACGGCTCGGGCTACCCCCGCGGACTGAAGAGTGAACAGATTCCTCTCGGCGCGCGCATCTTTACCATCGCGGATTCGCTCGATGCCATGATCAGCGACCGTCCCTACCGCCGAGCCTTGCCGATGTCCCATGCCCGCGAAGAGATCAAGCGCTGCTCCGGGAGCCAGTTTGACCCCGCGGTCGTCGACGTGTTCATGACCATTCCGGAACAGCACTGGGTGGAACTTCGGGAACACCTCGGCTCCCCGTTCCGCTTGGCACAACTAAAAAACCTCTAATCCGCATTTCTTAGACGCCTCGGGACGGTCCGCGCATCGCCCGTGGATGGCCCACGCCTCCCCTCGCCTAACCCGTAGGGCCCGCCTGGAGTTTACCCCGACTCCCGTCGTGGAGCCGGGTCGCGCTTCTCTTGTAGTGGCCGGTCTTCAGACCGGTTCTTTTCTCTTCTCTCTGCGACCTCTGCCCGCCCGGAGCCCCGAAGGGCATCTCTGCCTTCAGGCCCCGCTCCTGTGCAGCCCACGTGGCGTCATCTGGTCAAACCCTGGCCAGCTCGGCACTCGCTACTCTCTCTTGCAGAGATACAGCAGAAAACGTACTATTCCTCTGCGATGGCGCTCATTCCCATCAAGACTGCTTCAGAAACGGGCTACTGCGATTGTATTTGCGGTTGCTACGAGCTGGCCAGCCTGCGCGATGAAGATACTGGCAAAGGTTACTGCCCGGCATGCGGCAAAGAGCATCTTGAGTTGAACGCCGGTGCAGGCATCCCCCAGCCCGCTCCGGCAAAAATTTCAGCCAATGCCGCAAGCAGCGGCAAGACCGCTGCCATGCCCATCCCTGCCGATCCTCCCGGGCGATTGCGGTAACTCAAGTTATCGCTGCATACCTCTACATTCCGTGAAAAGCCGGTCTGCCAACCCTGCCTTCGGGATTGACTGGCAAGTCAAGGCTTGATGCTCTGCAGAGTTCCAAAAGCGAATCACACAAGAAATAAGAGCGGTCTTGAGGGAATTTCCCTTGGAAATGATAAAAAGGGGAAGCCACATTTCGTGGCTTCCCCCTCTGCGGTTCGTAGTGACTGAGCCTGATGTCTAGAACGCGTACGTGAGCCTGATCTTCATCACCCGGCCACCGTAAATGGTGGCTGCAAGATCCCCGAAATCGGACGCCGACAGATTCAAATTGGGAATTCCGAGGTTCGGGTGATTGAACCCATTGTAGGCTTCTCCACGAAGTGTCAGAGACTGTCCCTCGAAGTGCCTCACCGGCATTTTGAAGGCACGCTGGACGGAGAAGTCCCAGTTCCAGAAGCCGGGCAGGGGAATACTGCCGCGACCTATGGTACCCACGAGTGCGCCAGCGCCGGTGTTTGCGGCGAGCTTGCCATAACGGGCCTTGTCGAATATGCCTTTAGTCGCATCTTTGATAATCGGCCTGTCATTAAACGATTGCCCATCGCCAAGGGAGTCTACGCCATTGAATATCGTGCCATTAAACCCAGTTTGGGCAGTTGTCGTGCCGGAGATCGTCCAATCCCGGGTGATGGCCTTCGCAATACCCGTGGCGAGGTTGGAGGTATTGTGAATATACGGCAAATCCCAGATGTAAGTGCCTACAAACCGATGCCTGATGTCGAAAATCGACGGCCCTCGATCGCAGCTCTGGCACAAGGGGTTTTGAGCAAAGTCGTTGCGGTTAATCGTGTTGCCCCCTGTTGGACCGAAAACATCGGAGCCGTTGTCGAGTAATTTCGAATAGGTATATGCCGCACGAAGTTGCAAGCCATGACTGAACTTGCGGTCCAATTGAAACTGGGCACCATGGTAGATCGAATCGCCAGCGCTGTTTCGCACATTGATTGCACCCTCGGTGGTGTTGACCCGGCTGCCGGATTTTCCCGGCACGGTGACAACTCTCGGGTTGTAGGCCTGAGTAATGAAGAGCCGTTCGCCCCGCGTTCCGACGTAGGCCCCGGTCAGGATGAATCCCCCCGGCAATTCCCGCTGGATGTTTAGATTCCACTGTTGGGTCAATGGATTGCGCAGGTTGCTCGAAATGGTAGTGACCGTGGCTATCGGATTGAGAACCGCCTGAGCCGCAGCCAACGCCGCGCTGACATTCGCAACTCCGCGCCCGGTATTCGAAGTGGCGGTAAAGCCGATTGCATTTGGACTCGCTCCCGCCGTGTTGTCCAGGATGTTGGTGAAGATGCCGTCATAGAAGATCCCGTAGCCGGCACGGATGACGGTCCTCCCGTGGCCAAAGAGGCGTCCCCACATTCTAGGCGTGTACGCGAGACCTACGCGCGGAGCAAAATTGTTCAGATCGCCCTGTTGTGGATGGGCAAACTTACCGGGAAATGACTGACCCGGTAGACCGATTCCAGCGGACAGATCTGCTGCCGGAAAGAGCAGCGTGTTTTCCGGTGTTCCCCAATACTCGTATCGAAATCCGAGGTCTACGGTAAAGTTGGTGGTGAGGCGCCACGTATCTTGGACATAGGGCGCATAAGTGGTGACAAAGGGCTTCGTAACGGGGCTGCCAAATACCTTGGCCGCAGCGCCGGAGGGTCCGGCGAAATCGTCTACGAAGTTAGCGAGAGCGGGACAGTTCGGCACTGGAAGATTGGTCACTGGATCAGGAACAAAAACACCACAGTCGCCGCCGTCCACATAGCTGATCGTTCCCCGCGAATTGAACGGGATCAAGTCCACAACAGCCAAGTACGTGACGTCCGCACCCGCTTTGAAGGAATGCTTACCGACACTGTAGCTGAAGGCATCCTGGTATTGCCAGGTCTTGTGCCCCCGCCCCTGCGGCAGATTGCTGGGGAAGCCGAGGGTCGGCATACCGCTGATCGAAATGGCCGCATGCGAGAAGAGCGGATTTGCCGCCGTTCCGGAAGTCGGGGCGAAGGAAAAATTGATCTCCGTGAAGGAGGCTCTCAATTCATTCACCGCCCGAGCTGAAAAGGTGTGCACCCAGGTGGCGCCAATCGTCTGAGATGGGCCTCCCTGTTGAGAATCGAAAGGTTGCAACTGACCAGGAAAATTGAACAGATCGGGAGTCAAGGCAGCGTCACTGCGAATGTACCGAGCCGAAAAAGAATCTTTCTCGGCAGCGATCCAGTCCACTTTGACGTTTTCCGTCCGGCTGTTTGATTTTTCTCCGATGCCCGAACGCTGCACGAATCCCATCTCGACGTCAGGCCGGGGCAGCCCCGTTACCGGATCGTTCCCCAAATGAACGGGCGTCGCCAGATTGGTTGAGCTGCCACGCAGTCCCGCAGTCGCAGCCACCACATAATCCACATTGGCGTTGGAGCCAAGCGACTGCAGAGTTGCTATGCCGTTTGCCGTGGGAATAGTCAGCGTCGAACCATTGGCGGTTACCCGGTCTCGGTCCCATTGGGTAGTCTGAAAGAAGAACAGCTTGTTTTTCAGGATAGGTCCGCTGAAGCTATAACCAAATACGTTTTCGTTGTCGACTGGATTACCGACAGAGGAGCACTTTGGACCAGGATTAGCGCATACCCCTGCAAATCCCTGATCCGCGGGAATGGCAGAATAATAGGTATTTCGGTTCAATTCCCAGGCTGAGCCATGGAATGAATTTGTTCCGCCCTTGGAAATAATGTTTGTGACGGAGCCGCCCCCGCGTCCGTATTCGGCAGAATAGGAGTTCGTCAGAATCGTGACTTCGCCGTAAGCAGCTGAGTTATCAGGTTGAAAAGCTTGTCCCGCGATCGAATTGTCGTTATTGTCTTGTCCATCGATCAGAAAATTGTTCGCCCTCGGGCTGGTACCATTCACACTGAACTGCAGCCCATTTGTTCGAAAGCCGAAGCTGCTGTTGTCGGTGTTGCCACCAGCCGATTGATTCCCAGCCGTCACCCCAGCCCCAGTCAAAACCAGCGATATCGGATTGAGATTTGCGTAAGGGAGGTTACCGATCTCCGCTTCACCGAAGCTTTTGCTAATCTCACCGGATTGCGTCTGCAGCTCCTGGCCTATGGTTGCTTCGACGGTCACCGTTGCAGTAATCACACCGACTTCGAGAACGCCGCTTACAGTACTCACGTAAGACCCCCGGACGTCCACATCCGAGACTTTGAGTTCACTAAAACCAGCTGCCTTCACGCTGACCGTATATTTCCCGGGAAATAGCGCGTCGATACGGTAGCCGCCCGAGGAGTCGGTGACCGCCGTCCCGAGTGTTTTGCCTAAATCCTGGTTTGTCGCAGTCACAGTGGCCTTTACAAGGGCGCCGCCGGACTTGTCCGTAATTGTTCCAGCGATTGTACCGTTGCTTGTCTGCGCATATCCGGGCACAACTGCCAGCGCCACGAGCGCGACCATAACTGCCACCATAGAAATCAATGATGCTAGAATTCGCAGATACCTCAGTTTCACTGAAGCCTCCTAAGATTTTAGAGAATTCGACTGCCCCCCGCCGTTACACCCAAATAAGAAACTCGTTGTGGTTATCTGGCTTGGTGCAATCTAAATTCCAAAGATAACTATACTTAATATGAAGTTTCCAGGAGCTAATTGCTTATTTGTCTATAACTTATGTGAGACGAGATTCTCAATTTAGATGAAATTTATGTCCTTCAATACCATGGGGTGTATGGCCTATGGAAATCAGGAGAAACGGAATGCGCCTCATTTCTTGCGAACATGGAGCAAACCAGAACTGCCACCTGGCCCCGGCCCTTGTTTTTGCTGCTTCCCCAATTCTTGAATTTGCAGCCCACAGAGACGCGCGATTTTACAGCGGGAGCTACATCGATAAGAGCAAGCGGCTCGTTCCTTCAGCGAATATTCGCTCAGGAGTGATGAGGCTCACGACGAAATACCCGTCCGAGGCGAATTCGTAGAAGGGACCTGGATGGACAGAGACTCCCTGTGCAAGGAGGAGCTCGATCGCCAGGTCCTCGTCGGAACGCGTCGCGGGGACTCGCAGCACAACGCACCAACCGCCTTCTACGGTCAGCCGAGCACAAGCCCTCTGCTCCCCCAACTGACGGTCGAGTTCCGCCAGGTTCCGCCGGACGCGCGAGATCACTTGTTCCTGGAAGGCGTGGCACTGTTCGAGGAATCTGGGTATCGCCAGTTGCACCGGCGCGTTCACGGAGAGATAGGTGTCGGCAATTACCTCGAGGCGTGCGAGGGCTTCGCTTTTCCATTGTTGCGGCCCGCTGGCGATCAGCCAGGCGGCCTTCATCTGTGGCAGCCCGGAAATCTTGGAGAGTCCGCTCAGCGTAAATGTCGGCGCGGCGCGATTCGCCGCGAAGCTCGCCGGCCGGTTTTCCTCGATCGGGAAATCAAGGAACACTTCATCGGCGATGATGGCC
>Ga0137415_10003520_pt1 | contig 15576 bp, 18 predicted proteins | sample CZODoug3_1_1_16f_FD_183082 | JGI IMG/M metagenome (GOLD analysis project Ga0137415, IMG submission 183082) | Vadose zone soil fungal communities from Angelo Coast Range Reserve, California, USA - CZODoug3_1_1_16fungal (Hybrid Assembly) | ecosystem: Environmental > Terrestrial > Soil > Vadose... | reverse complement strand
TCATCTGGTTCGGGCGCTACGTCCAGGTGGGCGTGGAGGCGCAGATCCCGGTGAACGAACGGACAGGCAAGAACATCGGCATCGTGGGGCAGCTGCATTTCTACCTCGACGACATCGCCCCCAGGATCTTCACGTGGACACCGTTCCACGGCGTGCTCGGTCCCACGCAGCCGCGGTAGCGGGCCTGGCCTGCGCCGCGCTCGTCCTCGCGGCGGGCACGGCGTGGGCCCACGCCTTTCCGGACCACTCCGAGCCGCGCGTGGGCTCGAGCATCGACACGCCGCCGGCCGTCGTCCGTATCTGGTTCGACGGCCAGATCGAGCCCGTCTTCAGCACGATCCGCGTGGAGAACCGCGACAAGCAACGCGTGGACAAGGGTGATGGCGGCGTCGATCCCGGCGACAACCGGGTGCTCCAAGTGAAGGTCCCGCCGCTGCCGCCCGGGCGCTACCGGGTGCACTGGAGCGTCGTCGCGCGCGACGGTCATCGTACCGAGGGGGACTTCCCGTTCCGGATCAAGTGACGCTCGCTGTCGCGGTGCTGGTCCGGTGGCTCGCGCTCGGCGCGCTCGCCGGTCTCATCGGTGGCCTCGCCCTCGAGGTCTTCGTTCTGCCGGCCGGCGAGACCGAGAACGAGTCGTCGCGCCGGCGACTCCGGGTCTGGCGCTTCCTCTGCATCAGCGCTCTCCTGCTGACGACCGCCGCCGACATCCTGATGCGTGCGCGGACGATGGGCGGCGCCGGGCTGGCCCAGTCGGTGCGGATCGTGCCGCTGGTCCTCTCGCGGACGCACTTCGGCGCGATCTGGCTCGGTCGCGTGGTGGCCCTCGGCGCGTTGTTGCTCGTGGCCACCCGCCGCGGCGACCGTGCGCGCGTCGTCGCGCTGGCGCTGGCCGCCATCGTCGCACTCTCGACGGCGCTGAGCGGGCACGCGGCCGACTGGGGCGATGTCAGCGCGACCGTGCTGATCGACTGGGGCCACGTGCTGGCGGCATCGCTCTGGATCGGCGCCGTGGTCACGCTCGCCCTGGTGATCTTCCGTATGGAGCCCGCGCTGGTACCGGCGTCGGTGACGCGCGTCTGCGCGCGCTTCTCGCGACTGGCCGGCTGGTCGCTCGCCGCCGTCGTCCTGACGGGTCTCTACAATGCCTGGATCCAGCTGCCCGACGTCGCCGCGCTTCGCGATACGCCGTACGGTCGGGTGCTGCTCGGCAAGCTCGCGCTCGTCGGCATTCTGGTCGCGCTCGGCGGGACGAGTCGCTACACGCTGTTGCCGCGCCTGACGGGGGTGCCGGCGCGTGGCCCCGTTGCGCGCTGCGTCCGTCGCTGTCGACTGGCGCTGTTCGGTCCGGCCCGCGTGTCCTCGTCGCGTCTCGTGACGGTGGTGGCTTGCGAAACGCTGCTCGGCATCGCGGTGCTCGGTCTCACCGCGGTGCTTGGCGAATCCACGCCCGCCCGTCACGCGGGGCACGTGACTCACGTCGCGGACGTCGACGCCGCGCGCGAGCCCATCCGCGCCACGATCGAGCAGCTCCACGAGGCCGGCGGCGTGCCGCGCGGTTGGACGTTTCGTCTGCCCTCCGGCGACGCCCGGCGTGGTCGAGAGGTCTTCGCGAGGCTGGAATGCTATCGCTGTCACCGGGTGCGCGGCGAATCGGATCCCGCGCCGTCCGCCGCCGGACCGGAGCTGACGGGGATCGGTGGACACCATCCGGCGGGCTACATCGCCGAGTCGATCCTGAATCCCAACGCGGTCATCGTGGAGGGACCGGGCTACACAGGGCCCGATGGGCGCTCCACCATGCCCGAGTATCGGAACGTGCTGAGCGTCGCCGACCTGCTGGACCTCGTCGCGTATCTCGAGGCGCAGGGGGGCGTGCATCGGCATCGGCCGTGATCGCTGCTACAGTGTCGCCATGCGTCGCGTCCTCGCGCTGCTGATCCTCATGGCCGTCGGCCCGGCCGTCGCCGTCGCCCACGGGGTCCTCGACCGCACGGAGCCGCGCGCCGGCGTCAGCGTGAAGGTGCCGCCTCCCCAGGTGAGGCTCTGGTTCACGGGCGCGCTCGAGCCGGCCTACAGCCGGGTCGAGGTGCTCGACGCGTCGGGCAAGCGGATGGATCTCGGCGACGGCGGGCTGGACCCGTCGAACCGCACGCTGCTGCGCGTGTCGGTGCCGGCACTGGGGCCGGGGACGTACCGGGTCGTATGGCGCGTGCTGTCGGTCGACAGCCACGTCACGGAGGGCCAGTTCTCCTTCCGCGTCGAGCACTGAGTGAGCGCCCGCGTGCCGCTCCGCGCGATCTTCTTCGACGCCGGCAACACGCTCGTCCGCATCGACTACGCGGCCATCGCCGGCGCGCTCGCCGCGCGCGGGGTGCGCACCACGCCCGAGGACCTCATGCGCGCGGAGTGGAAGGCGCGCGTGCGGCTGGACGCCGACGTGTTCGCGACGGGTGAGGTGGCGTCCACCGAGGCGCGCGCGACCCACAACCGCTATCTCGCGTACGTGCTCGAGGGCGTCGGGGTCACCGACCCGGCGCTCGTCGACGCCATGGACGAGTGGCGCCGCGGCCACAACCAGCCGCTCGGCCTCTGGACGGCGCCGGAGCCGGACGCCGCGCCCGCGCTGCGGCTGGCGCGGGAGTCCGGCCTGCGCACCGGCGTGATCTCGAACTCCAACGGGACGATCAAGCGGATCCTCACGCGACTCGAGCTGCTGCCGCTCGTCGACTTCGCGCTCGACTCCAGCGAAGAGGGCGTGGAGAAGCCGCAGCCCGCCATCTTCGAGCGCGCGCTGGCGCGGGCCGGCGTCGTCGCCGCCGAGGCCGCGTACGTCGGCGACCTCTATTCCATCGACGTCCTCGGCGCCCGCCGCGTCGGCCTGCGCGCCGTGCTCCTCGATCCCGGCGGCTGCTGGGGCGGCCGCGACTGCCCCACCGCGCCCAGCGTGCTCGGCGCCGTCAAGGGACTGCTGGCGTGTACCTGAGCCGCGAGCTCTGGCGCTTCACCGCCGGCGTGCGCCTGCGCATCGCGTGGGCGGTCCTGATCGGCCTCGCCGCCGTCGCCGCCGGCATCGCGCGGCTCGCGCTGCTCGGCTGGCTGCTGGCCAGAATCCTGACGGCGCCGACGCTGCCGTCGCTGCTGCTCGGCGTCGGGCTGGTCGCCGCCGTCACCGTCGTGCGCGGCGCCCTCGAGTATTACCGGACGATGGTGGCCCACCACACCGCCGCCCTCGTGCAGGCGACCCTGCGGCGCACGCTCTACGCGCACATCACCGCGCTCGGCCCCGCGCACTTCAGCCGCGCGCGGACGGGTGACGTGGTGCTCTCGATGGTCGAGGGCATCCAGCAGCTCGAGGTCTACTTCGGCCAGTACCTGCCGCAGCTCGTCGTGGCGTGTCTCACGCCCGTGCTGATCTTCACCTTCGTCGCGTTCATCGACCTGCCGGTGGCGCTGGTCACGCTGGCCGCCGCGCTGGTGACGCTGGGCGCCCCGGCGCTCTGGCATCGCCGGGAGAGCCGGCACAGCCTCGCCCGGCAGCAGGCGTACGCCGCGTACGGCGCCGAGTTCCTCGACACGCTGCAGGGGCTGCCGACGCTCAAGGCCTTCGGCCAGAGCGCGGCGCGCCGCCGCCTGCTCGAGGACAAAGGGCGCGCGCTGTTTCAGAGCACCATGGGGGTGCTCGGCTCCAACGTGATGACGCGTGGCATCGCCGACGCGGGGATCGCCATCGGCGCGGTGGCCGCGCTGGCGCTCGGCGTGTATCGCGTCGAGACGGGCGCGATGGGGCTGCCGAGCCTGCTCGTCATCCTCATGCTCGGCGTCGAGGTCTTCCGGCCCCTGCGCGAGCTGCGCGTCGTGCTGCACCAGGGCATGCTCGGCACCTCGGCCGCGCAGGGCATTCTCGCGATCCTGCGCGCCACGCCCGAGGTGCGGGAGCAGGGCGAGGCCGGCGCCCGCGTCCCGGCGCTCACACCGAGCGTCACCTTCGAGGAGGTGACGTTCGCCTATCCCGGCGGCCGCGGCGCCGCCCACGAGCGCCTGAGCTTCGCGGTGGCGCCGGGCGAGCGCATCGGATTCGTGGGGCCGAGCGGCTCCGGCAAGTCCACGGTCGCGCGACTGCTCCTGCGCTTCTACGATCCCCAGCGCGGGCGCATCCGCATCGGCGGCCGCGACGTGCGCGCGCTGAGCCTCGAGGACCTTCGCGCGCAGATCGCCATCGTGCAGCAGGACACGTACCTCTTCCACGGCACCGTCGAGGACAACCTCCGCCTCGGCAAGCCCGGGGCGACGCTGGACGAGCTGCGCGCGGCCGCCCGCAGCGCCAACGCCGACGAATTCATCGCACGCCTGCCGCAGGGCTATCAGACGGTGGTGGGCGAGCGCGGCATCCGGTTGTCCGGTGGCCAGCGCCAGCGCATCGCCATCGCCCGCGCGCTGCTCCGCGACGCCCCCATCCTGATCCTCGACGAGGCGCTCTCCGCGGTCGATGCCGAGAACGAGGCGGTCATCCAGCAGGCGCTCGATCGGCTGATGGAGGGCCGGACGACGCTGGTCTTCGCGCATCGGCTCTCGAGCGTCCTGAGCGCCGACCGCATCCTCGTGCTGGACGCCGGCCGCCTCGTCGAGACGGGGACGCACCGCGAGCTCATGGCGCGGCAAGGCGCCTACGCGCGTCTCATGGCCGCGCAGGCCGAGGACGGCGCCGCCCCACCCGACGACGCGACGCTGCGCCCGGCGGAGGCCGCGCCGGCGGCCGCCGAGGACGGCGCGGCGCTGCCGCTCGTCCCCGAGCCGATCGCCGAGCTCGGCTGGCTGCGCGCGATCCCGATCTTGCTGGCGATGGTGCGGCACTACCGGCTGCGGCTGCTCGCCACGTTCGGGCTCGGCATCGCGCGCGTGGTGGCCCTCATCGGCGTCGGCGTGCTGAGCGCCCTGACCGTGCGCGCGGTGAGCCGCGGCGCGCCCGTGGCGGGCCTGCTCGCGACGCTCGCCGTCGTCGCCCCGCTCTCGGGCGCGCTGCACTGGCTGGAGTCGTGGCTGGCCCACGACATGGCCTACCGCCTGCTCGCCGAGCTGCGACTGGCGCTGTTCCGCAAGCTCGACGCGCTCGCGCCCGCGTATCTTGTGCAGCACCGCAGCGGGGATCTCGTGAGCGTGGCCACCCACGACGTCGAGTTGATCGAGTACTTCTTCGCCCACACCATCACGCCGGCCTTCGTGGCGGTGCTGGTGCCGCTGGCGGTGCTGGGCACGCTCGCCGCCGTCGGCTGGCCGATGGCCCTCGCCGTGCTGCCGTTCCTCGTCTACGCGGCCGTCAGCCCCGTCCTCGGCCGCGCGCGCATCGACCGGCTCGGCGCCCGCGCGCGCGCCATCTCCGGCGACCTCAACGCCCACGCCGTCGACTCGATCCAGGGCCTGACCGAGATCATCGCGTTCCAGCACGTGCGGGCGCGGGGCGAGGAGTTCGCGGCGAAGGCGCGCGACTACCTGCACGCCCGCATGCCGTTCCTGCGCGACCTGACGTTGCAGACGGCGCTGCACGAGATCGTCACCGGGCTCGGCGGCCTCGCGGTGCTGGCGGCCGGCGCCCTGCTCGTGGTGCACGGGCGCCTCGATCCCGCGATCCTGCCCGTCATGACCCTGCTCGCGATGTCGGCGTTCGTCCCGGTCTGGGAGATCGCGCAGGTCGGCCGCCAGCTCGCCGACACGCTCGGCGCCACCCGCCGCTTCCACGCGATCGAGACGGCACCGGTGGCGGTGCAGGACGGGCCCGGCGTCGCCGTCGGGCGGGCCGGCGCGGCCGCGCTGGCGATGGACGGCGTGACGTTCACGTATCCGGGACGCTCACGGCCGGCACTGGCCGACGTGCGCCTCGTCGTCCCGGCCGGCAGCACGGTGGCGCTGGTCGGGCCCTCGGGAGCGGGTAAGACGACGATCGCGCACCTCTTCCTGCGCTTCTGGGATCCCGACAAGGGCGCGGCGCGTCTCGACGGCCACGACCTGCGCGACTATCGTCTCGACGACCTCCGCCGGCGGGTGGCGCTGGTCGCGCAGGACACCTATCTCTTCAACGACACGATGCGGAACAACGTGCTGCTCGCGCGGCCGGGCGCCAGCGGGGCGGAGGTGGAGACGGCGATCGAGCGCGCGGCGCTCGCCGACTTCGTCGCCTCCCTGCCGGACGGGCTCGACACCGTCGTCGGCGAGCGCGGCACGCAGCTCTCGGGCGGGCAGCGCCAGCGCGTGGCGATCGCGCGCGCGTTCCTGAAGGACGCGCCGGTGCTGATCCTCGACGAGGCGACGTCCCACCTCGACGCCGTCAGCGAGGCGACGGTGCGCGCCGCGCTGGATCGGCTCAAGCAGGACCGCACGACGCTGGTGATCGCGCACCGCCTGTCCACCGTTCGGGGCGCCGACACCATCGTCGTCCTGGACCACGGCCGCGTGGTGGAAGCCGGCGCCCACGCCGAGCTGCTCGCCCGCCGCGGCCTCTACGCGCGGCTGATCTCCGCCCAGCTGTCGTCGGTCGCCACCTGATCGCCCTGCACGGGTGTTCGGGGTGGGGCGCGGGGGTGGCGGGTGAGGCGCTGCCCGTCCGAGGAGCCGTGACCGCCCGCGGCGTTACGACGGCAGCGTGACGAACGGGTAGCGGCGGAGCGCGTCGTAGATGACGCGCTTCATGTCCTCGATCTTCCGCTCCGTCGTGGCTTCGAAGCGCAGCGTGAGGTAGGGATTGGTGTTCGACGCGCGCACGAGGCCCCAGCCGCCGCCGGGGAAGAGGACGCGCGCGCCGTCGATGTCGATCGTCTCGAAGCGCGCCTTGAGGTCGCGCGCGAGCTCTTCGATCACCTTGAACTTCTCGCCGTCGGGGCAGGGCGCCTTCAGCTCCGGCGTGGCGTGCAGATGCGGCACCGAGTCGAACATCTTCGAGACGGGGCCCTGGTGGCGCGCGGCGATCTCCGCCACCTTGCACGCGGCGAGGATCCCGTCGTCGACGCCGTAGTAGCCCTCGGCAAAGAACATGTGGCCGCTCACCTCGCCGCCGAGCAGGATCCGATCCTCGCGCATCTTGCGCTTGAGGTGGGAGTGGCCCGTCTTCCACATGACGGGCACGCCGCCGTGCTTGCGAACCTCGTCCACGAGCACCTGCGAGGACTTCACGTCGAAGACGACCTTGGCGCCGGGATGGCGCGTCAAGAGGTCGCGCGCGAGGAGCACGAGGATCAGGTCGGCCTCGTGGCGGCGCCCGCGCTCGTCGATCACGCCGACGCGGTCGGCGTCGCCGTCCCAGGCCAGGCCGAGGTCGGCGCCGGTCTCCACGACTCTCTGCTGGAGGTCCACGACGTTCTCGGGATCCTCGGGGTCGGGCAGGTGATTCGGGAAGCGGCCGTCCGACTCGCAGTGCAGCTCGATCACCTCGCAGCCGAGACGGCGCAGCAGCGGCGGCCCGTACACGCCCGCGATCCCGTTGCCGGCGTCGGCCACGACCTTGAGCGGCCGCTCGAGCCGCACGATCTTCGCGATGGTATCGAAGTAGTCGTCGCGCGGGCTCCGCGTGGTGAGCGCGCCCGCGCCGCTGGCGAAGGCGCCGCGCTCGATCGTCTCCCGCAGCCCCTGGATCTCCTGCTCGGTGAGCGGCGCGGCCCCGGGGTGCACCATCTTCACGCCGTTGTACTCGACGGGATTGTGGCTGCCGGTGATGTTGGCGCCGCCGTCGAGCTTCCAGTGCGCGGTGGCGAAATAGAGGATCGGCGTGGTGACGATGCCGATGTCGACGATGTCGAGGCCCGCCGCGCGCGCGCCCTCGACGAAGCCGGCCTTGAGCCCGGCCGACGACTCGCGATTGTCCTGGCCGATGGCCACGGTGCGCCCACCGTTGTTGCGAATCAGCGTGCCGTAGGCGCGACCGACGCGGCGGAAGACCTCGGGATTGATGTCGGAGCCGACGCGCCCGCGGACGTCATAGGCGCGAAAGATGTGGGGATTGAGCATGGGGCCTTGCGCCGAGCGTATCACGGCGTGCGATGATGTCGGCCGTCAGGAGGCCACGATGAACGAGGCGGAGCTCAAGCAGAAGACCCGCGACACGGCCGGCAAGCTCTTCCACACCCTCAAGAGCGGCACGGGTTTCGAGCAGTGGAAGAAGTTCGACAAGCAGCTCGCCCGACAGCTCTCGATGTTCTTCACGGGCGTGCTCTACAGCCGCGAGGTGATCTCGCAGAAGCAGCGGGAGCTGTGCGCGGTGGCCTCGCTCACCGTGCTCGATCGCCACAACGAGCTGCGCGCCCACATCCACGCGGCGCTCAACGTCGGCGCCACCCGCCAGGAAGTGGCCGAAGTGATTTTCCAGCAAGTCACCTACGGGGGGATGCCGGTGGTGGTGGAAGCGCTGGACGTCTACGCCAAGGTGCTCGGTGAGCGCGGCGAGCCGTTCCCGGCCGAGGAGACCGCCGCCCGATGACGACGGCGCTCGACGCGGCGACCCTCGACCGGGCGCTCGCCGCCGCCACCGACGCCGCGCGCGCCGCCGGCGGCATCGCGATGAAGTACTACACCAGCCACTTCGACGTCACCATCAAGCCCGACGACACGCCGGTCACCCAGGCTGATCGCGAAGCCGAGGAGACGATCGTGGCCACCCTGGGCCGCGCGTTCCCCGACTGGGGGTTTCTCGGCGAGGAGTTCGGCGCCAAGGGCGCCACCGACGTGCGCTGGATCATCGATCCGATCGACGGCACGAAGAACTTCGTGCGCCGGATCCCCGTGTGGGCGACGCTGCTCGCCCTCGAGGCGCACGGCGAGATCGTCGCCGGCGTGATCCTCAACCCGGTCACGGGCGAGCTCTACGCCGCGCGCAAAGGCGGCGGCGCGCGCCTGAACGGCCGGCGCCTGAGCGTCTCGGACGTCGGTGACCTGTGGTCGGCGACGTTCCTGCACGCGGGCCTGCGCCTCTACCGCAAGGCCGGCGTCTGGGACGGCGTCGTGCGCCTCGTCGACGCCACCGAGCGTCAGCGCGGCTTTGGCGACTATCTCGGCTACGCGCTGGTGGCCGAGGGCAAGGCGGAGATGTACGTCGAGGTCGATCTCAAGCCCTGGGACCTCGCGCCGTGCAAGATCGTGGTGGAGGAGGCGGGCGGGCGCTTCACCGACCTCGCCGGCACGCCGACGATCTACTCCGGCAACGCGCTGGCCACCAACGGCCGCCTGCACGACGCGGCGCTCGCGCTCCTCGCCGGGCGGTGAGTCTCGTGGTGGCGGGCGCGACGCTCGCCATCCATCCCGGCGCCCTCGGGGACGTCCTGCTCTCGATTCCCGCGCTCCGCGCGCTGCGCGACGCGGGCGGCCGCCTGACGCTGGCCGCCCAGCCGCGGATCGCCTCGCTCCTGGTCGCGCTCGGCGAGGCCGACGAGGCGTGCGACTTCGAGTCGCTGCGGCTGGACGCGCTGTTCGCGGGCGCGGGCGGCGCGCGGCTGCCCGCCGTCGAGCGCGTGGTCTGCTGGTTCGGCGCGCGCGATCCCGACTTCGTGCGCCGGCTCGCGGCGATCTCCCCACGCGCGATCGTCGCAGCGTCGGTATCACCAGGGCACGACGTCTGGGAGCATCTGCTGGCGACGGTCGGCGTGCAGAGCGCGCGGCTCGCCGTCGCGCGCGTGAGCGACGCCGTCATCGCCGAGGGCCGCGCGGCGCTCGAGCGCGCGGGCTCGGACGGCTCGCGGCGCGTCGTCGTCGTGCACCCCGGCGCAGGAGGCGTGGCCAAGCGCTGGCCGGCGGCGGCGTTCGCGGAGACGCTGGCGCCGCTCGTCGCGCGGGGCGACGTCGAGACCGTGGTGCATGAGGGCCCCGCCGACGCCGAGGCGGCCGCCGGGCTGCTGGCGCGGCTGCCCTCGGCGCGCCGGCTGCGCGAACCGGCGTTACCCGCGCTCGCGGGCGTGCTGGCCCGGTGCGCGGCGTACATCGGCAACGACTCGGGCGTGAGTCATCTCGCGGCGGCCGTCGGCGCGCCGGCGGTGGTCGTCTTCGCGGCGGCGAATCTCGCGTGGCGGCCGTGGGCGCGCGCGGCGCGCGTGCTGACGGTGGCCATCGAGCAGGTCGAGGCGGGCGACGTCGGGCGTGTGAGGGGCGCGCTGGACGCGATGCTGGGATGAAGGGGCGGGCGCGGTGGCCGACGATCGCGGCCGGCGGCATCGTCGTCGCCGCCGGCTTCGCGATCGCGCTCGTCGAGCTGCTGCGGTACCCGAAAGGCTCGGTCTGGGTCGTCGTCGGCGCGGCGGCGTTACTGCTGTTCGTCCTCCGTGTCGTCGCGCGACCGTGAGACTTCGTCCGCCTCGCGCAGCAACTCGTTCGCGACGCCGTTCAGATCCGACATCTCGCGGAGCACCAGCTCGTACCAGGTGTCCATGTTCATCGCCTGTGCCCTATCCGGTGCTGGCTTCGCACCTGCCGGTCGGTTGTGATCGACCGTCCCGTCCCCAAGCGGGGGGCATCGCCTCGGCCCAACCGACAGAGCAGCAGACGTGCCAGACGCGCGCGATCGGTAAATCGCGAGCTTATGAATAGCGGCCCTCGCTGACCGCCGGACACACGCCCGACCCCCTCGGGCGTGATGCCCGTTGGACATGGGGGCCCCGAGATGGCCCCCAAACCCCCCTTCGCTCGTCGCCCCCCGGCGGAGCCGTGGCGCGCCTCGATCACAGTCGCAGGTGATGGGGCCCCGAGATGGCCCCCAAACCCCCCTTCGCTCGTCGCGCCCCGGCGGAGCCGTGGCGCGCCTCGATCACAGTCGCAGGTGATGGGGCCCCGACATGGCCCAACCCCCCCAACGTTCGGATCGCCCCGGCGAAGCCGTGGCGCTCCTCTATCACCCTCCTGTCACTCTCCGCCCAACACCGCGCGCAGCAGGAAATGCGTGGGGACGTAGACGAGCAGCGGAAAGAAGATGAGCACGCAGGCGAGATAGAGCGGCGGTGAGACCTGCCGCTGGGGGCGCGTGCCGGGTCCGTACACCCAGTTGATGTTGTCCTCGGGCTTCGTCACCGCGTACGTGAGCGGCAGGATCACCCAGGCCAGGGAAGTCTGCGCCGGCAGCGCGCGGGGATCGTAGCCGAGCCTGTGCACCGTCCACAGCATGAGCACGGGCAGGACCACGTGAAAGAGCGACAGGGCCCGGATCCATTTCGGGATCCTCGTGTCGAACATGTAGTCGGCGAGACCGGAGACGCGGACGCCCGTGAGAAGCCGCGTGAACAAGCTGACGTTCCAGAGCAGCTCGGGGAGCAGCACGCCGACGGTCATCATGCTCACGAGCAGCGGGCTCTCCAGCCACAGGGCCACGCCGGTGACGACGAGGGCGACGTCGGAGAACCAGAGAAAGTTGGCCGGCCCATAGTAGGCGAGATAGACGGGCACGATGACCGCGACCATCAGCGTGTAGGCGACCTTGATCCAGAGCGGGATCTCGCCGGCCATGGTGGTTGCGCTACGCCGCCATCTCGCGCATGGACTCCCAGTCGCGCAGCTGCTCGGCGGCCTGGCCCCACGCGCTTCGCCCGTCCTTCAGCGTGACGCGCACGCGCGCGAAGGCCTCGGTGGCCTCCGTGAGCGTCACCGCGCCGAAGCGGAAGGGCAGGCGCAGGCGCACGTCGCGCTCGCGCAGGAGGGGGGCGCTCAGCGCACGCGCCTCACCGGCCCGGCTTGGCCCAGATATCACGGTCGTGCATGAGCTTGATCTGGCGCCGGATCACGGTGCGGTACTCGGCGTGCTTCATCGGCGCGCGCTTGAGGTACAGGTTCTTGGGATAGATCGGCTTGTCGTACACGATCTGGTAGAGCTCCGTGCGGAGGTCCTTCATCCAGTTGTCCCACTGCGCGCGCGCGCGGTGGTCGCGCAGCGCCTCGATGTCGATGACGCCGCCCACGTACGTCGAGCCGGCGCCGTAGTCCTGCTTGCCGACGATCCGGCCCTTGTAGTCGATGATGAACGAGCGCCCGCCGAAGGTGTCGATGGGCGTGTTCTCCTCGGGAAACAGGTAGTAGGTGCCCATGTTGGGCGCCACGATGTACATGTTGTTGTCGAGCGCCCGCGCCCGGCTCTGGATCTCGAAGATCTCGTTGCCCGTGGCCGGATGCGGGTACGACGCGCGGTAGACGACCTCGGCGCCGTTCATGGCCAGTGCCCGCGCGTTTTCCGGATAGCTGCCCTCGTTGGCCATCATGATGCCGAGGCGGCCGATCTCGGTGTCGGCCACCGGCCAGAAGGCGTCCAGCGTGCGGCCGTACTTCTTGACCCACCAGTCGTAGACGTCGTGCGGACAGACGGAGTGCTCGACGGGAAACAGCGGTGAGACCTTGTAGTGCTTGAGGATCACCTTGCCGCGCGGGTTGATGATGAAGCCGACGTTGAAGAAGCGGTCCTTCAGGTCGGGATGCTTCGCCTTGGCCTGGGCCATCACGAACGCGTCGTACTCCTTGGCGATCTTGCCCAGCTCGTCCGTCTCCTCGCCGGGAATGTCGATCGCGCACTCGCGCGCGAAGGTCGCATGATCCAGATCGAGCACTTCGTCGTTGAACGCCTGCAGGGCTCCCTCCGGGAATGCGATCAACCGCACGGGGAGATCCAGGCTCGACAGCCACGAGGCGGCCTTCACGAGATGCTTGAGGTGCTCGAGGTTGAGCTTGATGTCCTTGCGGCGCCGGATGCCGCGAACGGTCGGGATGAGGCCCACCGCGGTGTAGGGCTTGATCATGCGCGCGCCTCCTCTGGAATCTGCGCGGCGATTCTACCGCACGTTGCCGCGCCGTCCGGCGTCTGCTAACGTCCGGGCCCCGGAGGTGTCTCATGCAGATCGGGGTCCACGTTCCGACCACCGTCGCGCCCGACGTCACGCGCGACGCGCTGCTGACCTTCGCCCGCGAGGCCGAGGCCCGCGACTTCGTCTCGCTCTGGGTCAGCGACCACGTCGTGATCCCGCGCGCGACGGCGGGCTATCCCGGCGGCCGCAGCTTTCCCGTCCCCCCGGACGTGCCGTACCTCGAGCCGGTGGCGATGCTCAGCGCGCTCGCCGTGGCCACCACGCGGGCGCGGATCGGCTGCTCGGTCTTCATCCTCGGGCACCGGCATCCGGTGGTCATGGCCAAGATGCTGGCGACCATCGACGTGCTCTCGGGCGGCCGGCTGATCTGCGGCGTGGGCGTGGGCTGGTGGCGGCAGGAGCTCGAGATCCTGGGCGTCGACTTCGCCGGGCGCGGGCGCGCCGCCGACGAGGCCCTGCGCGTGTTCAAGGCCCTGTGGACGGAGCGGGAGCCGCGCTTCGACGGCGAGTTCTATCGCGTCGCCGACGTCGGCTTCGAGCCCAAGCCGGTGCAGAAGCCGCACCCGCCGATCTGGGTCGGCGGCAACACGACGGCGGCGCTACGCCGCGTGGTCGCGCTGGGCGACGGCTGGCACGCGATGTCGAAGACGCCCGACGAGCTGCGCGCCTCGCTCGCCGAGCTGCGGACGCTCGCGGAGGCGGCCGGGCGCGCCTGGAAGACGATCGAGATCTCGATGCGCTTCGAGCTGAGCGAAACGGTGCTGGCCGACGGCGTGCAGGCCGTCGTCGACCGCCTCGGCGAGTATGCGCGACTGGGGGTGGGCCACACCGCCGTCGTGTTCCGGCGCGAGGATCCCAAGCGCATGCTCGAGCTGCTCGATCTCGTCGCGACGAAGATCCGGCCGGCGCTCGCGCGCTGAGCGCGGATGGGAGCCCGGCGGCCGCTGGAGGCGTTCGTGCCGATGCTACAGTCGAGGTGATGGCCATGGACCAGCCCCGTGAAGTCACGCCGCGTGAGCGCGTCGTCGCCGCCTACAAGGGCCAGCGCGCCGACCGCGTGCCCGCGTACCCGATCGCCGGCTCCTTCGCCGGCTGCCTGGACGGCCTCTCGATCGAGGAGTACTGCACGAATCCCAAGAAGGCCGTGAAGGCGATGATCAATTACTACGAGCGCTATCAGCCGGACATCATGATCGCGTTCAACGATCTGGCCAAGGAGGCCGAGGCCGTCGGCTGCCGCGTCAAGTACTCCGATTACGTCGTGCCCTCGATCGACCAGCACGTGCTCCAGGACGACAAGGGCGCGCTGGCGCGGCTCGAGGTGCCCGATCCGTTCAGACAGGCGCGGCTGCCCGCGTTCCTCGAGCAGTGCGAGGCGCTCTCCGCGCAGAAATTCCCGAGCGCGCTCGGCGCGGTGCTGGTCGGGCCGTGGACGATCGCCATGCTCATGCGCAACCCCGAGCTGATGTGCCTGGACACGCTGGAGGACCCGGAGTTCGTCCACGAGCTCATGCGCTTCGCGACGGAGTTCGCCAAGCGGATGGGCGACGCCGTGCTGACCACGAAGATCGGTCTCTCGTACTCCGATCCCACGGCCTCGTGCTCGCTGGTGGGGCCCGACACCTATCGCGAGTTCATCAAGCCCTATCACAAGGAGCTGGTGGACTACTTCAAGGCCAAGAAGGTCGGGACGACCGTGCACATCTGCGGCACCACGCATCAGATCCACGAGGACCTGGTGGACGTCGGCTTCGTCGCCATCACCATCGACCTCGACCAGCAGGCCGACCCGAAGCTCTACGTCGACCAGCTCGACCGCCTCATCACGCTCGGCAACCAGAAGAACGTGGTGGCCATCGGCAACGTGGACGTGACGATGTTCGAGCGCGCGACGAAGGCGGAGATCGAGGCCGAGGTGCGGCGCTGCATCGACACCGCCGGCTCGCGCTCGCGCTTCGTGCTCTCGACCTCGTGCGAGCTGCCGCCGCGCGCCAACCCCGACTGCGTGAAGTGGTTCATGGAAGCCGCCCGCGAGTACGGCCGCTGGGAGCGCATTCTCGGCGGATGAGCCCGCCCCAGACGAGGAGGAGACGATGGCCACGGTGACGGTGCACGGCGGTGCCTCGGGACTCGCGCAGGAGCTGCTGATCGGCCGCCACCGGGCGATCGCCGACGAGCCCATCGCCGACGGCGGCGCCGACACCGGCCCGTCGCCGTACGATTATCTGCTGATCGCCCTCGGCGCCTGAACGTCCATGACGCTCGCGCTGTATGCGCGACGCAAGGGCTGGCCGCTCGACGGCGTCACCGTCCGCCTCACCCACTCCCGGATCCACGCCCAGGACTGCGCCGACTGCGAGACCAAGGAGGGCAAGCTCGATCAGATCGAGCGCGAGCTGGTGCTTTCCGGCCGGCTGAACGACGAGCAGCGCGCCAAGCTCGTCGAGATCGCCGACAAATGCCCGGTGCACCGGACGCTCACGTCGGAGATCAAGATCCGCACGCGGCTGGTGTGAGCTAGCGAACCCGGCGAGCGTGCCGCCGCTGCCGCCGCCACCGCGCGACGGTGTACAACATGGCGCGGCCCGGGCCCGAGTCGAGCGCGCCGAGCCCCCCGGCGGTGAGCATGACCGCGGCGGCGATGAATTCCGCGAGCAACATCGGTATCTCCTTTCGGACGCGCGGCGGGCGGGAGATTCTCCCGCCCGCCGTGGCGTGTCCCGTGTTACGGAGCCTCGGTCGTGGAGATGTTGCTGTCGCTGCT
>Ga0137415_10003519_pt1 | contig 15576 bp, 13 predicted proteins | sample CZODoug3_1_1_16f_FD_183082 | JGI IMG/M metagenome (GOLD analysis project Ga0137415, IMG submission 183082) | Vadose zone soil fungal communities from Angelo Coast Range Reserve, California, USA - CZODoug3_1_1_16fungal (Hybrid Assembly) | ecosystem: Environmental > Terrestrial > Soil > Vadose... | reverse complement strand
AAAAGAGATGGTGCGCGCTTTCTCCGAAACACCACCATCCGACGGTCGACAAATTAGGAGAGGCGCTACCAGTCTTCGTGGGAATCGTGACGAGTGATGAAGGGATCGAAATTTTTCTTGACGAATCGTTCAAAAACCGATCACGCGCGAACAGCGTCCGCATCCTTCGCCCATCGGCCCGCGGCGAGCGACCGGCCCATGGAAGACCCGATTGCACGCTCGGCGGAATGCATCGAAACCCTCCCCTTTCGGTGCATCGGGTGACCACCGCTCGGGATGAGGACGGTGACAGCATGCCTAGCCGAGCCACATCGAATCTGATCTACCTATTGTGCTTCGGCGACTCGGAATACCGTCGGATGACCGAACTGTGCATCGAATCACTGCGCGGTCCAGGTCGTTTCTCCGGAGACATCATGGTCTTCACCGACGGCTGCTACATCACATCGCGGCCAGATGTGATCGTCTACGACGCGTCACACATCATCGAACGTTATGTCGAGACGATCCAGGACACGGTCGAATCGACGGCCGTGTCCCAAGGGGCCGTGGACAACTCGGTCGCCTGGCACGAGCACCAGATGGACGCCGCGGCGGCCATTCGGAAAGCCGCGATCAAGGCGCTGAAGCCAGAACTGGCCTTCGTGATCGATCACACGCGGTATGCGCGCATCGCTGTCATGGACACCGACATGCTGGCCATCGACGACGTGAACCCGTTCTTCGATGTGGTCGCGGACGGCGTTGTCGGCATACTGGAGGGGCAACTGGGCAACACAATGCTCTCGGAGTCCTGTGGTGGCGCACTGGTGCGGCCGGACGAGCTCGCGGAAGCCGGCGCACGCACCGGTATCTGCGTGGGGTTTCTGTGCGCCACGCCAAAGGTGTTCCAGTACAGCATGACGCAGTGGTCGCAGGCGATCCGGACCGACGCACAACGTCTCAATTTCTGGGCGGATCAACCGTACTTCAATGTGCTCGTGCTGCGGAATCAGATCCCGTTCCAGCCGCTACCGGATATGTGGATCGACAACCCGCCGCAGTACGTCCTGCATGGCGTCGGCCACTTCGCCCTGCACGACGAAACAAAACTGTTCCACTTCTGGTGGTTCGAAAAGGAGATCGCGATCGCGCAGATGGAATCGCTACTCGCGGCCATCCGAGACGGTGCGTCGCGGCACGATCTCGATGTCATTCTCCGCGACCAGCTCACCTCGTTGCGCGCGGCGGTCGCCGCCGGAACCTCTCTTGCGGAGTGCCGGGATCTGGTCACGAGATCCGCCACGCGACAGAACTAAGCGATGGCAGGGTATTCCGCCACCACCGCGGTGTTGACTGCCACCGCCTTCTTCTTCCTCAGCTTCGGCGACGCGGTGTGGGCCGCCGAACTGCCGGTGGTGCAGGTTCAACTGGGCGTGTCCATCGCCGCGGTGGGCTGGATACTCTTCGCCGCCAACGCCGGTGTCGTGGTCATGCCGCTCGCCGGCCACTGCGTCGACCGGTTCGGTAGCCACCGAGTGGTCGTGGCGGCCGGCGCGGCGAGCGGCGTGCTCTGGATCGTGCCTGGTCTTGCCAGTTCGCTGTGGTCGCTCATCGCAACGATGCTCGCACTGGGCGCCGCCAGGTCCGGTTTTCTCTTGGTGGCGGCGGAAGCACTGGCTTCACAGTGGGAACATGCGCGTGGCAGACCAGTGATGAGCTACTTCCACGCGATCTTCAGCGTCGGTGGGGTTCTCGGCGCGCTCGCCGGCAGTGGCTTCGCCGCAGCGGGGACCGCCCTGCCGTGGGTGATGACGATCGTTGGCGGCGTGCAGACTTTGACGTTTCTCGCCCTTGGCGCGGCCACCTGGCATTCCTCGCGCACGGTTTCGGTTGCCGGGGTGGCGCGCGACAACACGGGTTCACCTGCTCAACCGGAGGTCTGCGGCTTTGCCGCAGCCGACTTGCAACCGGAAGGAAAACTGGGCGGGCGCGGCTTCCGCCTGCTCTACCTGCTCGGCCTGTGTGCCACGATCGGGGAGGTGGCGGTCACCGGCTGGAGTGCGCTCTATCTGCGGCGCGAGTTGCACGTGCCGGCGCACGTCGCCCCGTACGGCTATGCGGTTTTCGCGCTCGCCATGGCCGTGGGCCGGCTGTGTGGCAGCGCCTTCGTTGCGAGATTCGGCTCGGTGAACGTTTTGTGTTGGTCCGGATTCCTCGCCGCCTGCGGTCTGTTGGGCACCGTGCTCCTACCGGAGCCTGGCCTCGCGATCCTGGCGTTCGGAGTGGCCGGCGCCGGCGCGGCCTGTGTCTTCCCGCTCCTGCTGTCGATGGCGGCGCAGCTCGCGCCGGCGCGGCCCGGCCGGACGATGGCCAGGATGGTCCTGTGCACGCAGATCGGCACCCTGTGCAGCCCGGTGTTGATCAGCGTCCTCGTGCGACTGACCACGATCCAGTGCGCCCTTGGCGGACCGGCCGCGGCTTATCTGGTGATCGCGCTGGGGTCGCTGCTCATGCGGCGGCGTAGCACGGATTCGTCGTACGCCACTCGAACCCGCCACCCATCCATCTTCTGAGTCCGCGCAGGAACGGCGCGCTCGAGCGACGCAAGTTCAGAGAATCTCGAAGACGCGGTACGCGACACCGCCGGGCGTGCGTCCGCCCACGGCGATCGAAACGAGGTGATTGAGCCACGCGTACTTCTCCGAGGCGGTTTCGAAGAATGGCGCAGTCCTGAGGTAGTACTCGCTCGCGTCGACCAGCTCGCCGCGCGCCAACCGTGCAGCGACCTCGGGTGACGCGTGGCGCACGCCGCTGTACGTCATCAAGACGGCCGCCCCGTCATCCGTTTCGAGGACGAGGCGCACGTCCTGACGAGCCGAGCCATCCGCGCGCTCGAGGAGCCAGTCACTGCCACCTTGGGGTAGGACCACGCCGCGCAACCGATCCCCCTGGAACGTACCGCTCGTCACAGTGAAGATTCGTCGCTTGCCGAGGGGCGTCGCGCCGATGTGCTGCGGCGGATTTAGACTCATCACAAGATCGAAGAGAGGGCGGGATTGAAGCTCGTTCATGTGTCTCCTCCTTGAATCGGTGTGGGGTCTCCCGCAGGGGGAGAGTCAAGTCCACATCCACGTGGAGGCACGCGAGTTCGTGGAGGACGAGAACGCGCCTTTGCCGAGACGTGCATCGGCCGCGTCTTCCCGAACGTTGCGATGAAAGTGTCACGCAATGTGCTTTTTCTCGATGGACGATAGACTACCAGTTCTGCATATCTCGAGGTCAGCATGCGTATCCCCTTTCGATCCCTGGTCACCGCCATCGCCGTCGCCTCCTGCTCCGGAAACGCCCCGCGCACCACTGCGAGCGCGCCGCCACCCGTTCCCAGTGGGGCATCCTCGACGCCGGCGCCCTTGCCGCCTTCTCCCGAAGGGCCGCGACGCGAAATCGTGGAGGAGGATCTGTTCGGCATTCACCTGGTCGACCCTTATCGATGGATGGAAAAGCACGAAAACGCCGCCGAGGTTACCCAGTGGATGATACGAGAAGGAAAGCGCACGCGGGCTCGGCTCGACGCCATGCCCGGCCACGCCAAGCTCCGCGACCGCTCACGTGATCTCGGCATGTCGCAAGCCTTTGCGACGATCGTCAAGCAATCCGGAGATCTTCTCTTTTACTTCAAGACCGAAAAAGGCGCGGATCTGCGCAAGCTGGTGGTCCGCTCGCGCGACGGTCGCGAACGCGTGCTCGTCGATCCGGTATCGATACCCGCGCCCAATGGACAGCACGTATCCATCAACCATTTCGAGCCGTCGGACGATGGCAAATGGGTCGCTTACGGGCTCGCGGAAGGCGGGAGCGAAATCACGAGCGAGCACGTGGTGGAAACAAAAACCGCGCGCGTCCTCCCCGATGTCCTTTCCCGGGTCTTTGGTATGCTCCCCGTGCACTGGCGCGCAGATGGTAGCGGCCTCTATTACACGCAGATGATCTCCGAGGAGGAGGCCAAGACAAGCGATCCCCTCCAGAACCAGCGCTTGCTCTTTCATCGGCTGGGCGATGCTCCCCAAAAGGACACCGTCGTCCTCGGAAAAGGTGTGGAGGACGCGCCGCACTTCGAGCCGCGAGAGTTCCCCATGCTCGCCTCCAACCCCGGCTCCCGCTGGGTCGTTGGACTCGGTGGCGGTGCGCGGCCGGAGCGCCGCATCTTCGCAGCGCGCGCCAATGATCTGCGCGCCCCCACGGTGAAATCTGCTTGGACAACGGTTGCAGAATACACGAATAACGTCATGCTCGTTGGCCCCTACGGTGACGAGCGCGCCGTCGTCCACGGCGACGAGCTTTACCTGCTCACCGCGAGCGGCGCCCCCAATCGCCGCATCGTGCGGGTGTCATTGAACCATCCGAAGCTGGCCGACGCGGCGGTCGCGGTGGCCGAGAGCGCCGACGTCATCGAGGAGCTGGCCGCCGACGCCAGCTCGCTCTACATACACAAGAATCGCAACGGCCGATCCCGTTTGCAGCGGCTCCCGTTTCGAGGAGGCGCCATCGAGGACGTGGAGCTTCCCTTCGACGGCTGGATCGATGCACTCACCACCGATCCACGCCGGGAAGGACTCATCGTGCACTTGCAGGGTTGGACCAGCGAAGATCGCTATTTCGTGCTCCGTTCGAAGTCGCGATCCTTCGAGGAGCTCCCGCTGGCGGAGCCCTCGGGCATCGACGTGAGCAGCCTCATCGCCGAAGAAGTCGAGGTCCCGAGCACGGGCGGGGTCTCTGTACCGCTCACCATCATCCATCGAAAGGATCTCGGGAAGGACGGCACACACCCGACCATTCTCGATGGCTACGGTGGTTATGGAATCTCCGCCACACCATCGTTTCGTCCCTACCGCTTCGCCTGGATCGAGCGAGGCGGCGTCTATGCGATCGCACACGTGCGGGGCGGAGGCGAAAAGGGGGATTCGTGGCGCTTGGACGGCAAGGGTCCCAACAAGCCACATGGCATTCAAGACTTCATCGCGTGCGCCGAATACCTCGTTCGCGAGAAATACACATCGACTTCCCGACTCGCCGCCAGCGGCGGGAGCGGGGGTGGGATTCTCATCGGCCGAGCGGTGACCGAGCGGCCAGACCTCTTCGCGGCCGCGAGCATTTATGCGGGCGTCGTCAACGCCATGCGGATCCTCGAAGCGTCGAACGGCGCGAATCAAAAAGACGAAATGGGCTCGCCAGACAACGAAGCTGGGGCCCACGCGCTCTACGCGATGGATGTATTTTACAATGTTCGCGCGGGGGTGAAATATCCCCCGTTGATGTTGGGTGCGGGGCTCAACGACGAGCGCGTCTCGCCGTGGATGACTGCCAAGCTCGGCGCACAAATCCTTGCGAACGGCGGGCAGGTATGGCTGCGCGTCGAGGGGGACGACGGCCACGGCTTCGCCTCGACCCGCCGCCAGCGGTTCGATCTCTTCGCCGACGCATGGTCGTTCTTTCTCCAGCAGATGGGCGATCCCGCGTTCAAGTAGCCTTGTCCCTCATTCGGTTGGCGTTCAGCGACAATATACTGGTAGCGTGGGCAAGATTACGAATTGTCAAATTGGAGTGAGCTTGTGGGCGATTGGGTATTTCCTTGCAATACCCACTCTCGTTCGAGGGCGGTGCGCGCGCTCTCTCGATGGATTGGGTGCAGCCATAATGACATCCATCGCGCCAGGCGCGGCCCTCGCGCGCGAGGCGCGTGACGAGCGCTTGAGCCGCGGGATGTCGCACGCGGCAGCGCTGACGCGATGCGAACCGAGAAGGCGCGACGCTTGAACTATGCCACGCGTTCAACCATACTTCGCCGCGCGCCCGCGTCGGGCAGCACCAACGGGAGTCTCGAGCTATGACAACCGAATCGAAGTGCCCCATTAATCACTCCTTCGGCGGCGGAACCTCGAACCGTGACTGGTGGCCGAACCAGCTCCGGCTCGACCTCCTTCACCAGCATTCCTCCAAGTCCAATCCAATGGGCGAGGATTTCAACTACGCTAAAGAGTTCAAGAGTCTCGACTTCGCCGCGTTGAAGAAAGATCTCGCGGCACTGATGACCACGTCGCAGACCTGGTGGCCGGCCGACTTCGGTCACTACGGCCCATTGTTCATTCGCATGGCGTGGCACAGCGCGGGCACCTACCGCATCGGTGACGGTCGTGGTGGCGGCGGTCGCGGTCAGCAGCGCTTTGCGCCGCTCAATAGCTGGCCGGACAACGTCAGCCTCGACAAGGCGCGCCGCCTGCTCTGGCCGATCAAGCAGAAGTATGGGCGCAAGATCTCGTGGGCCGATCTGATGATCCTCACGGGCAACGTCGCCCTGGAGACGATGGGCTTCAAGACCTTCGGCTTTGGGGGCGGTCGCGAGGACGTCTGGGAGCCCGATCACGACGTGTACTGGGGCACCGAGACGAAATGGCTCGGCGGAGACAAGCGCTACTCGGGAGAGCGCGAGCTCGAGAACCCGCTGGCGGCCGTGCAGATGGGCCTCATTTACGTCAACCCGGAGGGCCCGAACGGCAACCCCGATCCGGTCGCGGCCGCAAAGGACATCCGCGAGACCTTCGCGCGCATGGCGATGAACGACGAGGAGACCGTCGCGCTGATCGCCGGCGGTCATACCTTCGGCAAGACGCACGGCGCCGGCCCTGCCTCGCACGTGGGCAGCGATCCGGAGGCGGGAGACATCGAGTCGCAGGGATTGGGCTGGAGGAGCGGTTTCAACTCCGGCATCGGCGTCGACGCGATCACCAGCGGCCTGGAGGTCACCTGGACCACCACGCCCACCAAGTGGAGCCAGGATTACTTCAAGCACCTGTTCGGCTACGAGTGGGAGCTGACGAAGAGCCCCGCCGGCGCAAATCAGTGGAAGCCGAAGGGCAACGCGGGCGCGGGCAGCGTGCCGAACGCACACGATGCGTCGAAACGCACCGCGCCCTCCATGCTGACCACGGACCTCTCGCTGCGGTTCGACCCGGCCTACGAGAAGATCTCGCGGCGTTTCATGGAGCACCCGGACCAGCTCGCCGACGCGTTCGCGCGGGCCTGGTTCAAGCTCACACACCGCGATATGGGCCCGCGCGCGCGCTACCTCGGCCCCGAGGTTCCTGCCGAGGAGCTCATTTGGCAAGACCCGGTCCCCAAGGTCGCTCACCCGCTGATTGACGACAAGGACATCGCCGCGCTCAAGGGCAAGCTCCTGGGCTCGGGCCTGTCCGTCTCACAGTTGGTCTCGACGGCATGGGCATCGGCGTCCACGTTCCGCGGCTCCGACAAACGCGGCGGCGCGAACGGCGCCCGCATTCGCCTCGCGCCCCAGAAGGGTTGGGTGGCTAATCAGCCCGAGGAGCTGGCGAAGGTATTGAAGACGCTCGAGGGCATCCAGCGCGAGTTCAACGGCGCCGCAACCGGCGGCAAGAAGGTCTCGCTCGCCGATCTGATCGTGCTCGGCGGCGCCGCGGGCGTCGAGTTGGCGGCGAAGAACGCCGGGCACCCGGTGACCGTCCCCTTCGCGCCGGGACGCACGGATGCTTCGCAAGAGCAGACCGACGTGGAGTCCGTCTCCGTGCTGGAACCGGTTGCAGATGGGTTCCGCAACTACGAGAAGGCCAAGTACGCCATCCCGGCCGAAGTGTTTCTCATCGACAAGGCGCAGCTCCTGACGCTGACGGTGCCCGAGATGACGGTGCTCGTCGGTGGTCTGCGCGTCCTGGGGGCCAACGTTGGAGGGTCGAAGCACGGCGTCTTCACGAAGAAGCCGGGCACGCTGACCAACGACTTTTTCACGAACCTGCTCGACATGGGCACGGAGTGGAAGGCGGTGTCGGACGCGAAAGACGTCTTCGAAGGGCGCGATCGCAAGACGGGGGAGCCGAAATGGACCGCCACGCGCGTCGATCTCGTCTTCGGCTCGAACGCAGAGCTTCGGTCGTTGGCGGAGGTCTACGGGAGCTCGGACGCGAAAGAGAAGCTCGTCCGGGATTTCGTGGCCGCGTGGACGAAGGTGATGAACCTCGATCGCTTCGACCTCCCCTGATCGCGAGGGAAAACCGTGGAAGGTCGAACGCGGGCGGTCTGTGAGGCCGCCCGCGTTTTCCTTTGTCGCGTGTCCTTGTCCTATCATCGTGGCGGACGAACCGGAACTTGGGCTAGGCGCGCACTGGAAATAAATATTTCGCCATGAAGTCCACGAAGGCCCGAAGCTTCGGTGACACATATCGGCTCGATGGCCACAGCAAACGAAATACCCCCTCGTGGTGCGTATGGTCGGCCAGCACCGCCACCAAAATGCCCTTCTCGAGCTGCCGTCGAATGGCGAAGTTCGGCAGGCACGCGATGCCCAATCCTTGCTCGGCCATGTAGATGAGCGGCTCGATGGTGCTCACCACCGCGGTCTGCGGCAGGTCGATGTCGATGTCCTTGCGCCCACGCCGCAGCGGCCACCGTTCCAGCTTCCCATTGGTGGCGTAGCGGTGCAGAAGGCAGGCGTGGGACAGCAAGTCGTCTGGCTTTTGCGGCGTGCCGCGCCGCGCGAAATAAGCCGGTGCGCCCACGAGCTGGAGGCGGAAGGTGCCCAGCGAGCGGACCATGAGCCGCGAATCGCCCATGCCGCCCGCGCGCACCACCGCGTCGAAGCCTTCGTCGATGATGTCGACCAGCCTGTCGCTGAAGTCGATCTCCAGCCGAATCTCGGGATACGCCCGCATGAAGGCGCTCAAGGCCGGCATCATCAGCATGCCGGCCAATGGCATGCTCACCCGCAGCTTGCCGCGCGGCGCGCCCTGCGTCTCGGCCAGCTCGAGCTCGGCCGCCTCCACCTCGCCGAAGATGCGCCGGCATCGCTCGAGGAAGAGCGCTCCCTCCGGCGTGAGGGTGATGGTGCGCGTGGAGCGATGAAAGAGGCGCACGCCGAGCCGCTCTTCCAGCCGCGCAATGGCCTTGCCCACCGCCGAGGACGACACCCCGAGCTGCCGCCCTGCCAATGTGAAGCTGCGGGCCTCCGCGGCCTGAACGAATGCGTTGAGCGAGCCGAGACTGTCCATGTTCGCGTGCACCCCTATTTCGGACATTTTTGTCCGATGTGTTGGGAACTATAGCGCAATTCTCCGAAGTAAGAGGCGCGTCTACCTTCACTGGCAACAGGAGATCGAACCATGGACAATACCCTTTACGATTATTCGCCCATTGCGCACCGCCCCAGGCTGGTCTGGCCCAACGGCGCGCGGGTCGCGTTTTACGTCGGACTGAACGTGGAGCACTACGAGGTCGACAAGCCCGCCACCAGCATCGTCGCCGGTACCTCGCAGTACAAGCCGGATCCACTGAACTACGGCTGGCGCGACTACGGTGCGCGGGTGGGTATTTGGCGTATGATCGACGCCTTCGACAAATACGGAATACGCCCCTCGGCCTTGCTCAATTCCGACGTCGCCCGCCACTATCCGCAAATCATCGAAGCAGGGAAGGCGCGGCGTTGGGCGTGGCTCGCCCACGGCAAGAACAACTCGATTTTCCAGGCCGGTATGCCGGTGGAAGAAGAGCGGCGCTACCTCGCCGACGTCGTGAAGACCATCTCCGACGCCACCGGGCACCGCGTCCAGGGTTGGATGGGACCGGCTCTCACGGAGACCTTCGAGACCCCGAAGCTCCTCCGGGAGCTGGGCCTCTCCTACGTGCTCGATTGGACCGCGGACGATCAGCCTTTTCCCCTCCGCGTGCCGGAGATGATCTCGGTTCCCTATTCGGTGGAGCTCAACGACTTCACCTTATTTCTCACCAAGAGCTTCTCCGGCGAGGACTTCTATCGAACCGTGGTCGACCAATTCGATAGGCTCTACGAGGAAGGCGCGCAAACCGGGAAGGTCATGGCCCTTGCGTTACATCCTTTCATCACCGGTCAGGCTTTTCGCCACAAGTACCTCGAGAAGGCGCTCGCCTACGTCGCTGGGCAAAAGGACGTGTGGCTCACCACCAGCGACGAGATCGCAGCCCACTACGTGCAGCTCCAGAGGACCCCGAAATAGGGCAGGCTCTATTTGATGGTCCCCGGTTCACGACCGCGGCGGCTTCGGGGAAGGGCGGCGCTCACAAGATGTAGGAATCTGGGGCCTGAGCAGGCCCATGACGATCGGCATCAAGGACCTTCTCCGCAAATTGCTCCGCCGCGCCTCGATCACCACTTCTCCGCGAATGGCCTAATCACGAGGTCAAATGCCCAGGCCGATGGATGCTGATGCGCCACGTGGAAGACCTCCTCGGCGATGGCGTCTGGATCGACAAACCAATCGTCCCGCGCGCGGGTCCAGTCGGCGGGCGGCGGATGCCAAGCGGGTGGGGTCCTGCCGCCTTCGCTGAGCCACGGGGAATCGATCGATCCGTCAATGGTGACGTAGGCGACATGAACGCGCTTGGGGCCCAGGTCGCGGGCCAGGGATTCGGCTAGGATCCGTTGGGCAGCCTTCGTCGGCGCGAACAGGGCATAGTTCGGCACGCCGCGGAATGAGGACGTGTTGCCAGTAACGACGATAGCGCCCGATCCTGAAGCGATCATGTCGGGTGCGAGTGCCCGGGCGAGGTAAAGCAGCGCGGTCGTGTTGACCCGAAAGTTCCGTTCGAGTTCCGTGGGATCGGCATCGAGAAACGTCCCGAATGTAGCGGAGACTGCGTTATGGACGAGGACGTGAGGCTGTCCGAGATCGGAACGAATCGCCGCGATCGTGCGGGCCAGGACGTCGCGATCGCCAACGTCGCAGACGTAAGATTTACTTCCGGAGATTTCCTTCTCCATGCGTTCCAGACGATCGCGATTGCGTGCCAGCATGGCGACTCGGTAGCCGTCACGAGCGAAACGTCGGCTTATCGCTGCTCCGGTCGCGCCACCGACACCGGTAACCAAACAGACCTTGTTTGTCATGGACTTTGCTCCAGTGAAGTCATCGACTCAAGTAATGGGCGGACGCGTGCGCGCGAACGCATCGTCGTCGGCCAATGATGCTGCTACGGATGTGAGCCTCGGCGCGATTCGCGCTCCATCGAGTTCCGGATACCATCTCGCCAGATACTCGACTGTGATGACAGCGCTGATAGTGGCGATATCGAGCGGCTTGACACCTATTGGTCCAGCTGGGCCCGATGCCTCATCGAGCGCCCTCAACCCTCCGATAACCTGCACGCGGTATCGTTCGAGGAGTTCGGGTTCTGCAGTTGGGCGTTGTTGCTCGAAATAGTGAGCCGTGATCTGCTCGCAAAGCGTCATCGAGATCGCCGATAGCCGGAGCACGGAGCGGCGAGCGGGTCCTGCACACGGCACCAGCGCGCGCTCGGGTTCTACTAATTCGGTGATGTAATCGAGGATCGCAGTGCTGTCGATAAGCCGCTCGCCATCGTCGAGGATCAGCACTGGCACCTTGCCGACTGGATTGAGTTCACGAGCTCGTTCTGGATTGGTATAGCTATTGAGGTCTTCGTGCTCGTAGGGAATTGAGCAGGAGACGAGGGCCGCTGCCACGCGTCGAGCGTACGGGGAGACGTAGGTTCCGACGAGCTTCATGACGCCACCGTCGCGAGCGCTTGGTCGATATCCTCGATCAAATCCTCTGCATCCTCGACGCCGACGGCGAAGCGCACCAAATTCTCCGTAATCCCCTGCCGTTCTAGATCCGAGGCAGGAATCATGGCATGCGTCGTGAGCGCGGGAATCGTGGCGAACGACTCGACGCCCCCAAGGCTTCCCGCAAGCAGGATCACCATCAGACTCTCGACGAACCGGCGGGTGGCCTCCGGTGAAAGGTCGAGTTCTACGCTAACTACGCCGCCGCCGCCGGCCATCTGCGATCTCACGAGTGCGCGCTGCGGGTGGTCCTCGAGCAGCGGGTAGTGCACGCGTCGGACACCGGGTCGCCCTTGCAGGTGGCGCGCGAGCCGCAACGCGTTTTCGTTTTGTCGCTCCACCCGAAGTGCGAGCGTCTTCATGCCACGCATCAGGAGCCACGATGCATGCGGGTCCATCACGCCGCCGAAGCTCCGTCGCGCTCGGGAGAGCTCCTCGATGAGCGCCTTCGTACCGGTTACGGCGCCGCACACGAGATCGGAGTGGCCAGAGAGGAATTTGGTCCCCGAATGAAGTACGATATCGATGCCGAATTCGTGCGGCCTCTGGTTGATCGGGGTCGCGAACGTATTGTCAATCATCGTCACCGCCCCATGCCGTCGTCCGAGCTCCGCGATTCTCTTTAGATCGACGACTTTCAGCATGGGGTTCGACGGGGATTCAATGTAGATTGCACGCGTATTCTTCCGCATGGCGCGCTCGAATCCGTCAGGGTCGTCGGGCTCGATCCGCGTAGAATCGATGCCATATCTGGGTAGCCATTCACCGATGAACGCGAGGGCCCCGCCGTAGATGTCGCTTTGCACGACGAGATGATCTCCCGCGCGGAGAACGGCGAGGAGCGCAGTGCCAATGGCGGCCATCCCGGAAGCGAAGACGAGTGCGCCGTCCGCCCCTTCGAGCTCGGCAATGCGCGTCTCCGTTGCGGTGAACGTAGGGTTGCCGTAGCGGGTGTAAAATCGATCGGCCGATGGGACGCGCAGCAGAGTGTCGAAGCTCGAGGCCTCGAATGTCGCGGATTGGAAGATGGGCTCCACGACGGGTCGATCGCGATGGGCGCGGACGATTCTGCCTCGGACGCTCTTCGTATTCAGACGCGGTTTCTCATTCATAGCACCGATCGTAGTCGCTGGCGGCGAACTGCCCAGTGGCGCGAACGCCATTTTACGGTAGGATCACGCCATGCCGCGACGCCATCGGGTGGCCGCCATCGCCTACGACGGATTGCGCCCCTTCGAGTTCGGGATCGCTGTCGAGGTCTTCGCTCTGCCGCGCCCGGAGCTCGGTGTCCCTTGGTACGATTTCAGAGTCTGCGCCGTCGAGCCGGGGCCTTTGTGCACGATGGGAGGTCTCACGGTTCAGGCTCCTTATGGCATCGATGACCTGAGACGCGCCGACACGATCGTAGTCACGGGTTGGCGGGACGTCGAAGAGACACCCCCTCCGGCGCTCCTCGATGCAATCCGCCGCGCATCGAAACGTGGTGCACGTCTGGTTTCGATTTGTACGGGGGCCTTCGTGTTGGCCGCGGCCGGCGTTCTCGACGGGCGTCGGGCGACCACGCATTGGCTCTACGCAGATCGTTTGCGCGAGAGATATCCAAGGATTCGTGTCGAACCCGATGTGCTTTACATCGATGAAGGGCAGGTTCTCACGTCCGCAGGGAGCGCCGCCGGGCTCGACGTGTGCCTGCACCTGGTGCGCCGCGACTTCGGTGCGAAGATCGCCAATGCGGTCGCGCGCCGGTTGGTCGTGCCGACCCACCGCGAGGGTGGTCAGGCCCAATTCGTCCCGAGGCCGGTCGCAGCCGACGCGCAGGAGGCTTACGGCCATCTTCTCGATTGGCTGCGCGCGAACCTCGAGGCACCGCACACCATCGCATCAATGGCCAAGAGGGTGCGTCAAAGCGAGCGCACCTTTCTAAGGCATTTCCGCCAAGCGACCGGGGAGAGTCCGCATGGTTGGCTCATTCGCGAGCGCATCGCGCGCGTTCGGGAGCTCTTGGAAACCACCCGGCTCAATGTCGATCAAATAGCTGAGCGAAGCGGCATCGGCGCCGTCGAAACGCTGCGCATGCACTTTCGAGCCATCGTCGGTATATCGCCGAACAGCTACCGCCGAGCATTCCGCCAATAGAGCCGCCGGTTGGTGAGATGACGCAGCTCGTGAAGGGTCGGCACTAATCCTCTGCTCGCTCCCGCGTACCGCCGAGCAGGCCCGCCACTTGCACTCTCGGAGCTTCGGTCAAAACAATCGGGGCCCCGGTCATGGTCTTTCGAATCGCACTGCACGCATAGTTCCGCACGTCGATGCGACTATCCGGGACAGGAGAAGAACTGATGGGGAAGACTTTTGGCTGGGCGTTCTACGACGAGCAGATCGCCCTCATCAACGCGGGCGACGCCGATGCACTCGTGGAGCGGCACTACGACGTCGATGCGTCACTCGTTCGCTTCGACGGTGTCGTCCGTGGTCACGATGCCTTGAAAGCGCTATTCCGCAATTACATCCAGGCACTTGGAGCGCTCCGTATCATCTCGACCGAACAGTTCATCGAGTCGGACGACGCAGTCTTCTTCGAGGCCACGGCGGAGACGAAGGGACTCGGCATCGTTCGCGTCTACGACGCATTCGTACTCAGGAACGGCAAAGCGACACACCACTTCACGGGCGTGAAGTGACGAAGGAGCTCCAAATATGAACATCGGAATTCTCGGCGCTGGCAACATGGCGACTGCGCTAGGCCGGCGCTTCACCTCAAAGGGACACCAGATCCTGCTCAGTTATTCGCGCGATCGCGCAAAGCTCGAGAAAGCGGCCAACGAGCTCGGAGCTCGAAGCGGCTCGCCTGCCGATGCCGCGCGCTTCGGGGACGTCGTGTTGCTTGCCACCGGCTGGGAGGGCGCCGTCAGCGCGCTCGAAGAAGCGGGATCGCTCCATGGCAAAGTGGTTTGGAGCATCATCACCCCGCTGAAAGGCGATTTATCCGGCCTCGCACTCGGGACTACGACCTCGGGCAGCGAGGAACTCGCGAAGCTCGTGCCAGGCGCTTCGTTCATCGCAGCCTGGCCTCCGTTTGCGGAGGTGCTCGCGTCGCCTTCGACGCGCTTCGGCGGTGAACGGCAAACCATGTTCTATTGCGGAAACGACGCCAGCGCGAAGCGCACCTGCCTGCCGCTCTTCGACGTGCTCGACGTCGATGCCGTCGATGCTGGACCGCTGTACGCCGCACGATTCATCGAGCCGACGATGCTGCTGCTCGTGCACCTCGCGTACGGCCAGAAGATGGGGCAGGTCGCCGCACGCCTGCTCCGCCGCGGATGACTTCGAACGCCTCGGACGAAACGATTCAAGGAGCCAGTCGCATGACCATCCAGATGAAAAATCAACCGCATTCGGTGACCAATCAACCGACATTCAGCGCCGGATGCTCGGGGAACGGGAAGAAGCGCGTGCGCATGAAAATCCCACGAGGCCAGCTCCTGATCGATGGGAAATGGTGTGATTCGGAGGGCGGCGAGACAATGCCGAACTTCGATCCCACCACCGAAGGCGAGACGACGCAGGTCGTGAAGGCGATGCAGGACACGATCGGCGGGCCGTCGAAGAAGGAGATCGGGGAGTTCATCTTCACCGGCATGAGCGGCCCGTGGTGGCTGCCGCGGCTGAAGCCCGACACGTAGTGGGCGATCCGGAACGGCGAGAGCATCTCGCCGGTCGCCGGGAACTGGCTCTGGACGCGGATCAGCATCACCGGGTCGTCTTTCCCGGAATACTTGCCCGAGATGTTGTGCAGCCTCGAGGTGGAGACCACCGCGGCGATCTCGCCGGTCGAGCGCGTCTTGATCGATTCGACCACGAACCGGTGATTGTCGCGCAGGAGCGCGGCGACGTCGTAGAGGTTCTCCGGCGTGTCCAGCTCGATGACGCGGTCGCCGTCCGTGTGGTTGACG
>Ga0137415_10003518_pt1 | contig 15578 bp, 13 predicted proteins | sample CZODoug3_1_1_16f_FD_183082 | JGI IMG/M metagenome (GOLD analysis project Ga0137415, IMG submission 183082) | Vadose zone soil fungal communities from Angelo Coast Range Reserve, California, USA - CZODoug3_1_1_16fungal (Hybrid Assembly) | ecosystem: Environmental > Terrestrial > Soil > Vadose... | reverse complement strand
CGTCAGAACGGTCGGCTCGAGGAACACGCCGTTGCGCTTGCCGCCCAATTCGATCTTGGCTCGCCCAGCCACCGCTTCCGCGATCCAGCGCTCGACACGCTCGGCCGCATCGAGCCCGATCATCGGCCCGACATCGGTGTGCTCGTCGAGCACATCGCCGACCTTGAGCTGCTTTACCTTGTCGAGCAGCAGGTCGAGGAACGGCTGGTACACGCGCTCGTGCACGTAAATCCGCTGCGTCGAGATGCACGACTGGCCGGCGTAGGTAAAGCCGCCGACCGCACAGCGCGCCGCGGCCCACGTGAGGTCCGCGTCGGGCTCCACGATGACGGCGGCGTTGCCGCCGAGCTCGAGCGCCACGCGCTTCGTGCCGGCCTTCGCGCGGATGGCCCAGCCCGCCTTGGCGCTGCCGGTGAACGTGATGACCCGGACGCGCGGATCCTCGATGAGGATCTGCGCGACTTCGACATGACAGGGAACGATGTTGACGGCGCCGGCCGGATAGCCCGACGACTTGATGAGCTCGCCCAGTCGCAGCGTCGTGAGGGGATCCTGCGGCGGCGGCTTCAATGTGATGCTCGCGCCGCAGGCCATCGCGGGGGCGATTTTGTGGGCGGCAAGCAGTACCGGAAAGTTGAACGGCGTGATCCCCGCGATTGGGGACAGCGGGAAGCGCCGCGTGATGGCGATGCGGCCCGTGCCCGCGGGCACGACGTCGGCGGGCAGCACCGCACCGTCGATCCGTGTGGCTTCTTCGGCGCCGTCGCGAAATACGAAAATCGCGCGGTCGATCTCGGTCTTAGCTTGCGCGATCGGCTTGCCGGCTTCGAGCGCCAGCGTGCGAGCGAACTCGGCGCGAGCCGCCTCCAGCCCGTCGGCGACCTTGCGCAATGCGGCCGCGCGCGTGTAGGCAGGCATCTCCCGGCAGGCGCGCGCCGCGGCGACGTTGGCGTCGAGCGCGGCACGCACGTCCTCCGGTCCCGCCAGCGCGACGACGCCGACTTCGCTGCCGTCGTGCGGCGCGCGAATGACCGCGGTTTCTCGTTCCTGCTGCTTCTGTTTCGTCGTCATAAGACCTTCACTCAGTCACTGAACAGGCGGCGCAAACCTCGTTCCGTTTCCGCGAGCGCCTCCTGGAAGTGTTGCAGCTCGCCGCCGAAGCCGAACCGCAGGAAGCCGGGCATTCCGAAGTGATCGCCGGGGCAGAGCAGCACGCTGTGCTGCGCGCGCAGTTTCTCGACGACTTCCGGCGCCGCGATCGCGCCGCGGTAGCGCGCCCAGCAGATCGCGCCGGCGTGCGGGGGATGCCAACTGAACGTGTCGCCGAACGATTTCAGCCACGCTTCCATCACCGGATAGTTCGCGTGGATAATCCGCCGCGTACGCTCGATCAGCTTGTCGCGCACGTGGGGGTCGAGAGCGACGGCGGCGAGATGATCGGACGCGCCGGACGGTCCGATCGTCGTGTAGTCGTGGCGAGCCCACGCCTCCTGACTGAATGCGGGCTGGGAGACGATCCAGCCGATGCGCAGTCCCGGGAGACCGTACGCCTTCGACAGACCGTTGACGATGACCACCTTGTTGTACCCGCTGCCCCAGAACGACTCCGTCGTCTTGCCGCCCAACTCCGCGCCCTGATAGACCTCATCCGCGAGGATCCAGGCGCCGACTTCAGCGGCGCGCTCGAGGATCGCCTTGCGCGATGCTTCGCTCAGCACGTGGCCGGTCGGGTTATGCGGATTGGTGACGACGACGAGTTTCGTCCCGGGCGCGATGGCGGTGCGAATCTCCTCGACGTAGGGCTCCCACCCTTCCTTTTCATGGAGCAGAAACGGGCGGACCTGCGCGCCGAAGTTCTGGGTCAGACCCGCGGTCTGCATGTAGTTCGGCATCATCACGGCGACCTTGTCGCCGGGCTCGATCAGCCGCCAGCAGGTGACGAAGTTCGCCTCAGAGCTGCCGGTCGTGACGAGGATCTGATCGGGCGACGCGCCGGGGTAGAGCGCGGCGATGCGCTCGCGCAGAGCGTCGGAGCCGTTCGACTGAGCGTAGCCGAGTCGCACGTCGAGCAGCGGCAGCGCGGAGGCGCCGGCGAGACCGAGCAGCTCCTGAATCGTGAGCGGATGCACGCCAGACTCGGAGAGATTGAACCGCACCCGATTTTCCCAGGTGCTCTGCCACCGTTCCAGCTCGAAGGGGACGAATTTAGGGCTCATGGTTCGTAAAGCTCGCGCAAGTCCTGGGGTTTCTCCAGCCAGTAGTCGGGGGCTAGGTCTTCGAGGTGCGCCCGGTCAAACGGGCCCCACAGCACGGCGGCGATCTTCACGCCGGCCGCACGGCCCGACTCCATATCGTGGCGGGAATCGCCCACAAAGACCGTATTCTCTTTTTGGACTCCCAATTCTTCGACTGCCTTCAAAACGGGCTCTGGATGAGGCTTGGCGTGGGTAACGTCGTCGCAGCCGATCACGACGTCGAACGCTTCGTCGAGCCCTGAAACGCGGAGCCCGCGCATCGCGCCGTCGCGGAGTTTGCTGGTCACGACACCGAGCCCCTTGCCCGAGTTCTTGAGGCGGCGAATTTCGTCGACGACGCCTTCATAGGGTTTTACGAGCGCGTCGTGATGCGTGAGGTTGTACGTGCGGTAGGTCTGCACCATCCGCTCGATCTCTTCCTTGTCATCCGTGATCTCGCCGAACTGGGCCCACAGCGGCGTGCCCAGGCCCTGGATCCACATGTCGTCGGGCGGCATCGGCTCGTTGCCGCGGTGCAGTGCCATGGTGTGGCGGTAGGAGCGCAGGATCAGGTCGATGGAGTCGATGATCGTGCCATCGAGGTCGAAGAGGAAGGTGTTGAGGGGGGGGGCCATCGCTGACAAGCTAGCGCCCCGTTCGTATGATTGCAGGCGTGCACAAGATCCGCACGATTGTCATTCTGTCCGTGGTGCTGCTTGGCGCGATCGTGGCGCTGTACTACGGACTCCAGTGGTTCGGCCGCGAGCTGCGCGACAAGCCATACGTCGCGAACGTGAAGAGTCAGCTGCGCTCGCTCGCCGCGGCACAGGAGGCGTTTCGCAGAGACAGTCTTGCCTACACGAGCGAAGTCGCGCGCGTCTGGCATCCGAGCGCCGAGACTCAGGGTGTGGAGGTGCGCATTCTCGCTGCCGGAGTTGACGGATTCTTGGCGGAAGGCCGGCACGATGCCTGGACCGGCCGGTGTGTGATTGCGGTGGGCCGCTCTGCCGGTGACAGCCTGCCGCCTGGTGAGCCGGTCTGTTACTGGGGCGCGCGCTGAGGCACAACCATCAGCGCGGCAACGAGCTCAACGCTGATGGGCGAGTCTCCCGCATCGGCGGGTGGCAGCGCGTGATGCCACGCCAGCAGGTCTTGCACTAGGAGGGGCTCTTGGCGCGACAATAAATCTTCCAGCAGCAGCTCTTCACCGGCGGTCATGCCCGACGCCAGCCGTGAGACCAGCGCGTCGAGCGCGCTGAGCTGCGCCCCATCGCCGCGCCGCGCAGCGCGCCGCGCGGCCGAGAGGACCCAGGGGATGAGACGGCGCGCGAAGCGATCCCGGTCGCTCGCCCGCCACCGCGCATCCTGAACGGCCGCGAGTCGTGATCTGATCGAAGGCGCAGCAGCGTCGAGCGCTTGCTGCAGCAGCACGCGATCGACACCTGTAGGCTCGGCCCCGCCAACGGTCGACAGGATTCGCGCCGCGGCGGCAGGATTTGTCCGCGCCGCTTCGCCTTCGACAACGATCGCTTCCACCAACTTCCCGATGCGGACTACGAGCACAGTCTCGGCCCGTTCTCCTAGAACGGCCGCACAGGAGCCAACGGGTGCGGTGACGGCTGATGACGCGAGCGGTGCCAGCTGATCGCACCAGTCCAGCCGGCCGTTCGTGCCGGCGACCTGCTGGGCCCCAACCTTCTTGGCGAGGCGCTCCTCAATCGTGAGCGCACGAGCGAGCGGCGGGGGCGGGAGGAATGTGACCGTCGTGATCGAGCCGTGCGACGAGCCGAGCCGGTCGATCCGGCCGACGCGCTGCGCCAGACGTGCGGGGCTCCACGGCAAGTCGTAGTGCACGACACGCTCGGCATCCTGGAGGTTGAGCCCTTCGCTCAGGAGGTCGGTCGCGATCAGCACATCGGTTTCCAGCGCCGCCGCCGGCCGGGTGCCGCCCTGTGCTCGCGGAGCGAAGGCGCGCAGCACCTCCAGCCTCGGCGCGTCTCCGGATGCGAAGCGGCCGACGTGTCCGAATACCGCGGCCACCCGTCGGTGACGCAGGCGCTGTAGCAGGTACCGTGCGGTGGGCTGCGCATCGGTGAAGACGATGGTTTTCACGGCTCGGGCGGTGAGCAACGCGTCCAGCTCGTCTGCTTTCGGATCGACGGCGGAGGCGCGTGCCAGCAGCTCACGCAATCGCGCGAGGATACGGCGATCCTCGACAAACGGCGCGGCACCGCTACCGCCCTGTTCGAGTAGCAGCGGAAACAGGACAAGCTGAATGTCGGACTCGGCGGCGCGCGGAAAGCAGCGCTGGAACTCGCGCGGTGTCAGCGCTCGTCCCTCCGTCGCCGCGCGAGTGGCGAGATCGAGGTAGGCGTCGTGGCGGGCCAGCGCGGTCCGGAAGGCGGCCAGACTCGATCCCAGGCGCCGCAACAACATCAATCGGAGCAGGGGAGCCGCACCGCCGCCCGCACGCAGCCGCGCCACACCGGCGACCAGATCGGCGATCAACGCGTCCGATGCCGGTCCGGCGCGTACCGTCTCGGTCGTCGAGCGCGGGAACACCATGGCCACCGGTCCGCCATCATATCCCGAGCGTACGCGCTCGCGTGATCGCGCGACGATGACACGAGCCACAGCGGCGTAGGCGAGCGATCGGTCGGCCTCCCGACGGGCGGCATTCCTCAGGGACGGCAGGCCCAAAGCTGCTAGGGCATGATCCCGCAGGAACAGCCGCAGCACATGAAGCAGATCGGCTGCGCAGTTGTGAATCGGGGTTGCGGTCACGAGCAGCACGTGGCTGCCGACGACGAGGCGGGCGAGCGCACGGTAGCGGTTCGTGTCGGGGTTTCGAAACCGATGTGCTTCGTCGACGATGACGGTCGGACGGCCGGACGGTCTGACGGTCGAGACACTCAGTGACTCGTGAGTAATGATTTGGGTGCCTGCCACGGCGAATCGGTCCAGCAACGCCCGCCACTGCGACACGAGAACCGCCGGGACGACAAGGCTGAATGGCTCCCGCCTGGCCAAGGCGACGGCGAGCGCGACGTACGACTTCCCCAGGCCCACCTCGTCCGCGAGCAGAGCGCCGCCGTGGCGTGCAATGATCGCGGTCAGTCGCTCGGCGGCGGGGACTTGGTGCGGCGCGAGCCAGGCGGGCCAGGTGGACGACGGCGTGATCGCCGCCAGTGGCGCCCCGTCGAGCAGCGCCCGCCCCTGGCTCGCGACCACCGCGCGCGGCGACGTTTCGCCCGCCCCCCCGCCCCCCCCGCCCCCCCCGGCCCTCCCGGTGCGAGGGCGACGGTGAGGGGTTCGGCGACCGGGACGAGGTGCTCAGAGAGGATCCGCGGCCAGCGCGCGACGGTCGGCGGCATCGAGTTGGAAGGCATCGGCGACGAGATCGTCGGCGCTCTCGCAGCATTCGCCGCGGCGAGCAAGCTCTGCCCACACCGGCGACTGCTGGGCCGGTACCGGTAGGCCGCGCACCACGCGGGCGTTGAAGCGGCGAAAACCACCGCGGGCGGGATCGGCGACGAGGCGCGCGAGCGCGGTGAGCCAGATGGAATTGAACAGGGCGGCCAGCGCCGCGGCGTCCGCCGCGTCACGCGTGGCGATGCCGTAGACGGTGTTGAGCGGCACGAGCTCCGCGGCCGGCAGCGCCGCGGCGAGGCGACGGCCCAAATCGGGCCATATCACGCGATGCGCGGCGAGCCCGAGGCCGGTTCGAAACAGCTGCCACGGTGGCCCGGCTTTGTAGTCGGCACGCCGGCGCAATCGCTCCTCGTGGCGAGAGAGCCGCTCAGTGATCGCGCGCGGCAATCGCGCGAGCGGCTGGCCATCGGCGCCGTGCGTCCAGAGCAGGTAGCGGCGCGGCCGGCAGCGCCACGCGGCGATGTCGCGCCCGCGAATGGCCGGCCGCGTTCCGGAACACTCGCGGTCGAGAAGGAAGAGGTCGTCAGCGCCCGTCTTGACGCCGAGCTGCGGCGTCCAGCGATCACCGACGGTTGGGAACTGCGTGCCCAGCCGCCGGCTGACCCGCGCCGCACCCGGCGTGAGGATCCATGGTCCGCCGTTCTGCAGCTGGCGTTGTGGGACCGTGGGTGCTGCGGGCTTCGGGCCGAGGGCAGTGGCTGTCAGCTCCGCCCCCGTCGGGTCGGCCCGTGTTGCAACCAGGGCCATCGGGTAGACTGCCGCGTCGAACATGCGGGCGACCGGCTCCGGCAGGGGCGACGCGCGCTCGATGCGCGCGTGTTGAGTCAGCCTCCGGCGCAACGACTCGGCGTAGCCGCTGGTCGCGAGCTTGGCGGGAACGAGCAAGGCAACGACGCCGCCCGGGCGAGTGAGCTCGAATGCGCGTTCGGTGAAAGCAACGGCAAGATCGGGCAGGTGGGCAAAGCCGCGAGTTGCAACAGGACGCCAGCAGGAGTAGCGCGCGGCCAGCGTTTCGCGCACGCGTGGCGCCAGCCGCTCGGCGCGCACCCACGGCGGGTTCCCAGTCACGAGGTCGAACCCACCTTGCGCCATCACGTCTGCGAAGTGGGATTCGAAAGAGAAGAACGGGGCCGCGCTTTCCAATCGCAGCCTTCGGCGCGCGGCGCGCAGCTCACGCAGGCTCTGCCGGAGACGTCCCAGCCGCAGTCGTTGCTCGAGGTCGAGGCCGCGCCTCCGTCCGAACAGATCGCGGTTGCGACCGGCGTTGAGCAGCTCGGCAATCGCCGCTTCGAGCGTCGCGCAGCCGTCGTCCAGGAGTCTCCGCGCGAGCGCCGTCTCAGCGCGGGTCAACTCCGCCTGTGCTGCACGTTTCATCGCACCCGCAAGCTGAAAGTGCGTCCGGCGCGCGGCGGCGAGTCGTCGGACCTCGGCGGCATTGCCGCGGAAGGCGCGGCCGCCGAGTGACGCGGCCATCGTCAATGGATCGAGCAGCGCGTCGCCCTGAAGCACGTGCCCATCGAGGTTGGGCAGCGGCGCTACCCGGGTCACGTCAGCACCGTCCTCCTCGGCGACGAGCGCCAACCACAGACGCAGCTCGGTGAGGCGCACGGCTGTCGGTGTGAGGTCGACACCGAACAACGAGCGCGCCAGGACGTCGCGCTTTACGGCGAGAGCCGGCCCGTCTCCGGCAGCGCGTCTGAGGCTCACCACCTCGTCGAGCGCTCCCAGCAGGAACGCGCCCGATCCGGCCGCCGGGTCGAGGATGGTGAGCCCGCTCAGGTCGGGAGCGGGGCGCGGGGCAACACCTTCGTGCACCCACCGTGCGGCGGCACTGGGAGGAATGCCGAACCGGTTGGTGAGGGTGGCTTCGAGTCCCGCGCGAACCATTTCGCGAACAAGAAAGGCGGGCGTGTAGTAGCTCCCGCTCGTGGACCGTTCATCGGGGTCCATCACGCCTTCGAACACCCGGCCGAGCATGTCGGGTGCGACGAATTCTCCGGCATCGTGCTCGCGGACCGAGAAGTGAAATCGCTCGAACAACTCGTCGAACGCGTCGCGCCACTCGGTGTTGCTCCAGACGGCCGGGCCGTGCCGCCGTTCGAGCGCCGAGGGCTCGAACAGGCCGCCGTTGAGGAACGGGATCTTGCCCAGCGCACGCGCGGCGGCGCCCCGCTCCGCGGGTGGCCGGTTCAACGCGCCAAAACAGAGCGCGTGGAGAAAGGACCGATGAAAGTGGCGCCGGGCGGAGAGCGCGCGATCGAGCAAACGCGCGACGTACCGCGTATCACCGTTCAGCCAACCCTTGGACTGGATGAAATAGAGGAAGAGCACCCGCGTGAGTGCCGTGAGTGTGAGCGCGTGACGATCCACGCGCGACCGCGGCATCGTGAGCCGGTCGGTGAGCCGGTCGAGCGTATGTCGAAAGGCGCGAAAGAACCGCGGTGTGACGCCTTCGCTCGCGAGCACCTCACCGATTCGTAACGAGAGCGCGAGCGCCGATTCTCCCTTTGCCGGCGCGAGCCGCTCCAGCGTGGCCAACGCCGAGCCGGACGGGTTCGTGAGGGGAATCCTCGCCATGCGTATTCCCACAGGGCCGGCCGCGCAAACGAGCTGCAGCGGCTGACCGCCCAACGCGCAGGCGAGGCCGCGCTCGGCTCCGGCGGAGAGTCGCCGTGCCGCTGCGCGCGCTGCCTCCTCAGGAGCCGGAGCTTCGAGGGCAAAGACGCGAAACGCGCCGTGGCGCGCGATCAGCGCCGCGCGATCGACGTTCGTGGTCTCGCCCAGCCACGCCCGCACCGGCACGGGCTCCCAGGCGGTTTCATAGCCTAGCGCGCCGAACAGCTCGCGAAGACTCTCGATCTGCGTGGCGCGGGCGAGAATGTCCCGCAACACCAAAACCCCCTCTGACTACGAGGGGGTCAAGGTGATGCCGGATGCCTATGTGTTCGGTACCGAACGACTGCGAGCAGGTACGATTACGTGCCCTTCTTCAGTCTGATCTCCCCATTCACCGTGCTCAGCGTCAGCCCCCGCCCACCCGCGCCGATCGTGCCGTGCAGCCGCCGGTTGCTGAACCGCCCGGAGACCATGAGCGGCCAGTCGGTTTCGATGTCGCCGTTCACGGTGTTGGCTCGGATCTCGGTATCGAGCTTCCCGGGAAGAATCAGCGTGATCCCGCCGTTCACGGTGCTGAACTCGAGATCGTTGGTCCAGTCCGCCCGTCCCATCTGGGCGTACACGGAGCCGTTCACGGTTGACGCTTCAGCGAGGCCGGTGGTGGTCACGCGCACGCTGCCGTTCACCGTGCTCGCCCGCACGTCGCCCTTCAATCCCTCGGCTGACATCTCGCCGTTCACCGTCTGCCCGTTGAACTCGATGCCGGCGGGGACCTGGACCTCGAAATCGACCGTCACGTCGTTGTTGTCGGTGCTGGAGCTCCAGTGGTCACCCGGCTCGCAAGTGTTCTCGCGGCGCGCGCGGGCCGGCGTGGGATAGACGGCGCAAATCGTGATGCCGTCGGCGGACTCCACGACCTTGATCTCCACCTCGTCGGGATCGGAGCGCCGCGCGTGCTTGCGGGCGTTCACGACCGCTTCGGCGCCGCTGGCCAGCACCGCCCGCACGTCGCCGTTCACGCCCTTCACTTCGAGTCGCTTCCCGGCGGCGATCCGGCCGTGCCAGTTGAAATCTTGTGCACCTGCCGTGGCGAGTGCCACACAGCACAGCACAGCCACGGTCAGTAGGGTTCGCATGGTGATCCTCCGCTCAGTGCGAGGTAGTGTCGGCCGACGCAGGCGAGTGGCGATACGCGCGACTATAGGCACGCGCATACGTGCGCGCGTACAGGGGAGCGTACGCCTGCGCGTACTTCGGCGCATACTCGTGCGCGTAGCGCGCGGCGTACGTCGCGACATTGTTCAGGTCGAAATGAAAGCTGAAGCTCGTGTCGCTGTCGTTGTCGTTGTCATTGTCGTTTTCATCGTGATTCTTGTGTTTGCGATCGATCCGCTCCCGCATCTCCTGGGGACGGCGCATGTTGATGTCGCCCTGGAACGACTCGAGCTCCATGCGCGCGCTCCCGGAGCCGATCTTGAACGTCTTGCGATGCTTCCCCGCCGTGTTGGTGAGCGGGAGCGCAAAGCTGGCATCGATGTCGCCATTCGCCGTCGCAGTAGTCACGGTGACGTTGGCGCCCTCCGGTATGGAGACCGAGATGTCCCCGTTGTGCGACGCGAAGCTGTAAGATCCGCCATCCTTGACGGTCCCCTCGTAGACCACGTCGCCGTTGATCGTCCCGGCATCGACACTCGACGACTGGATTCCCGTCATCATCACGTTGCCATTCGTGGTTTCGAGCTTGATTTCACCGCTGACGTTGCTCAGCTCGACGTCTTCGTTCACGGAGTTCACCTCGATACGTCCCGAGGCGTCCGCGAGTGTCACGGTGCCCTGGATCGAGTGCAGCGTGATGTTGCCCTTGCCGCCGCGCACGTTGACCTCGCCATTCACCGTCTCGGCGCTGATCGGTCCCTGCACGCCGTCGACCGTGATGTCCGCATAGGTGCCGCTCAGGCTGAGGGCCATGGACTGGGGGACGGTAATGTCGAAATCCATCACCGACGGAGCGCCTTCGCGGCTACTCGCCTTGACGACCACCGTGTTCCCGACCAGCGAGACTTCGACCCGACCACGACGCCCGGTTTCGGCGTGCACTTTGACGCGATTCTCGCTCCAGCCGTGGACGGTGATCCCGCCCCCGAAATTGTTGACCGAAAGGCTGGCGCCGGCCGGCACGGCGATGCTCGTATCGGATTGTCTTTGCGGTGCCAGCGTGACCAGCATCGCGGCGGCCAGCGTTGCAAACATGTCTGTTCCTCCTAGGACCGGGCTGCGGCCATGTCATTCACACGCCGCAGGAGCTCCACCTTGCGCCGCATGGTGTCAGCGAGATGGAGGTTCAGGTACGCGTTGCCGGGATCGTTCCGCAGCGCAATGCGCGCCTCAGCGATCGCCCGATTGATGATGGCCAGGTTCTTCCGCACGATGCGCACGGTCGTCGAATCGAGCCGCTTTTCATTCTGTGTCAGCGCGGCCTCCAGCTCGCCGATGGCGATGTCGGTGGAGCCCGTCCAACTGGCAACCCGCGTGCCTGCCGGTCGGGCCACGGCGACAGGCTCGGGGGTGTTCGTCGGTCCCTGCCGGAGGGCCAGCCACGCACTGCCCCCCGATAGGAGGATGAGAGCAATGCTCGCCGCAAGGAGCTGCGGGATGGTCAAACTGAGACGGCGGCGGTCGCGGCGGTCAGGGCGGTCAGCGGCAACTCGCGCCGGAGTGATCCCAGCCCGAATACCGAGCCACAGGTCCTTCGTAGGCGGCGTGTCCTCGAGCGTCTTCGCGCGCGCGACCACCTGGCGCAATTCGCCGAGCGCCGCGTAGCAGTGCCCGCACGTCGCGAGGTGCGCCTCGAGCGCAGCGCGCTCGGGGCTATCGAGCTCGCCGTCGATGTATTCCGAAAGCCGGTTCATCCATTGATCGTTCATCGTTCCAAGTGCCTCCGCAGCGCCATCCGCGCATGGTGGAGCTGCGATTTCGACGTGCCCGGCACGACGCCGAGCATGCGCGCGATTTCTTCGTGGCGATACCCCTCCACGTCATGCAACACGAACACCTGTCTTGCTCCTTCAGGAAGGCTGGCCAGCGCCTCCTCGAAATCCATCGACAGCTCGAGCGTTACCGGCTTGCTCGTCACACCATCGAGCGGGTCTTCTGAATTGATGAAGCGGCCCCGCTCGATCCCGACACTCTTGCGCCGGGCCAGAACCACGTTCACCGCCAGCCGGTGCAGCCAGGTCCCGAACGCCGACTCGCCGCGGAACGTCGACAGCTTCTGCCACGCCCGAATGAACACGTCCTGCGTGACGTCATCGGCCTCATCGGCGTCGAGCATGCGGCGCACCAGCGTATGGACCCGCGCTACGTGGGTCCGGTACAACCGCTCGAATGCAGTGGCGTCCCCGCTTGCCGCGAGTGCGGAGTCGACAGCAATGGAGTCAGCAGTCAGAGTGTCCTCGAGCACCTGTCTGGGCATGCACGAGTTTGGATATGCAAGCAGGGCAAAAGGTTGTAGTTAGATTTGGGCCTCGACATGACACCTTCCATTGTAGCCGTTCTGGCCATCGGCGGACTTCTGGGCCTGCGCCATGCCTTTGAGCCAGACCATCTTGCGGCCGTCTCCACCCTGGCGACAAGGCCCGGCGGCAGGCGTCTGTGGAGCGCCGCCCGGCTCGGGCTCATTTGGGGAGTCGGTCATACCGTCACCGTCGGCGCGGTGGCGTTACTCGTGCTCGTGCTCGGTGTGCAGCTGCCTGCCAGGCTGTGGCCCGCCGCGGAGCTGCTCGTGGCGGGATTGCTGATCCTGCTCGGTGCGATGGTTATCTGGCGCTATGTGCGCGGGCGCTGGCACATGCATGCCCACGCGCACACCGCTGCCGCCCCGCACTTTCACTTGCACAGCCACGCCGCCGATCCGAGCCACGGGCACGCACACGCGACCGTCGATGCGCGGCGATCGCTCGGCTTCGGTGTCGCCCATGGACTCGCGGGCAGCGGCGCCATTGCCGCGCTGCTGGTTGCGGCGGTTCCCGACGCGATGTCGAGGCTGGTTTACTTCGCCGCGTTCAGCGCAGGCACGATCGTCGGGATGCTCGGCGTGTCGCTGACGCTATCGGTGCTCGTGCGATTTGCTGCCGATCGTGGCGCTCGGTGGGCGACCTACCTCCATGTCGGGGCAGCCGTTGGGAGCGTCGTGGCGGGCGTCGTACTCGCGCAGCAGGTGATTTTCAGCCTCTAACGATTATGACGTTTAGGGCGCCCCGTGTTGCAGATGGGTGCGCCACGCCGGTAGCCTTCGAAATCTCCTACCCGGAAGGCACCCGTGTCCCGAGTCAAGCTCGCTCTCGCGCTTTCATTGATTCCGCTGTGCCTGGCCGCGCAGGAATCTCCCTTTCACGGCGGTCAGTGGGCAATGCAGTTCGGCGGCAATTCCAATCTGTTCAGTCTTGGGGTCTTGAAGTTCACGAGCCCTCACTCGGCGTGGCTCCTGGATTTGTCCAACGCGGCGAATGTGATCACCGCGACGAGCACGGACAACGTTGGCACGACGACCGGTGCTGACCAGCAATACATCAATCTCGATGGGCGTTTGGGGAAGCGCTTCTACCAGTCGGGGCATCCGAAGGTTGTTTCCTTTCAGACGCTGGGCCTGGAAGCGGGATTGACCGATCAGGCGTTCGATCTGACCGGCACTCACTATCGGCAAACCTCGACCTACGCAGGGATCAACGGTGAGCTCGGCGGCGCGTATATGCTCACATCAGGCCTCAGTGTTGGGGGTACGGCAAGCCTTTCGACCGGCTACCTCTCCTTCAAGCGGAACGATTCGTTTTCTAAACAGTCGGGGCATGGCTATTACAACACCATTCGCGTGTTAATCGCACTCGGCCTGTATTTCTAGCAACGATAGCTCCGGCCCCGCCATTCGATCAGTCGCCGACCGCGCCAGGCCGATCGAATCATGATGAAGGCGACGACCGCGGAGCCGAGTGGGTAGAGCAAAGCGTACCAGACCGGCGCTCGGTCTTTGACGTACACGACGATCCAGGTCACCAGAGATGCGACCGTGGCGATGGCAGCCCAGTGCCAGCGAGTCGTGAGCCACAGGATCGTGGGCGCCAGCCAGAACAGCGCCGGTAGCCACATGAGGTACGGCAGAACGGCCCGCACGAATGCGATCGGCGGCGCCATCAGCGGCGCGCCCGACGCGAGGTTCTTCGTCCAGCCGGCGATGATCTCGCGCAGCGAGCCGTACATCCGGGTGGTCATGAACTCCCGCGCCTGCGCGATGAAGATGTCTTTGCCCGCCCGCACGTAGTTCTGCGCCAGCACGACGTCGTCGGCGACGCTGTGCTTGACCGCCGCGTGTGTGCCGACGGCGTCGTAGGCGGCCCGGGTCGTCAGAATGAATTGCCCGTTCGCGATCGCGTTCCAGTAAGTGCGCGTGCGGTTCACCGACGCGAGATAGGCGAAGCGGCTCTCGAGCGCGACGAAGACGTGCGGTTGAATCAGCCGTTCCCAGAACGTGCGCATCTCCTGGCGGGGCAGCACCGTGAACAGATCGACGCGCTCGTCCTGAAGGCCGCGCATCGCGCGCGGCAGCAGCTCGGGCTCGTGCCTGGTATCGGCGTCCGCAAATAGCAGCAGCTCGCCGCGGGCGACTTTGTAGCCCTGCACGATCGCCCACGGCTTGCCGAACCATCCCGCGGGCGGCTCGACGCCGCGCACCAGCCGCAAACGATTGCCGGTGGCGGGCTCGACCAGCTCCGCCGTGCCGTCGGTCGAGCGGTCGTCCACAACGATGACTTCAATCGGTGAGTACTTGGTGGCGAGGACGGATCGCACGCACCGCTCGATGTTGCGGGCCTCGTTGCGCGCGGGAATGATGACCGAGACGAGCGGTCCCGACGTGAGTGGCTCATAATCGCGCAGGCGGGGCCCGTGGATCACGTAACGCGACACGATCAGCAGCAGCGCCAGGATCCAGGGCGCCGCGAGCAGCCAGCTCATTTGCGATGCTCGGACGACGCAACGACGACCGCGCTCGCCAGATGGCCCGTAACATTCGTCATCGTGCGGAACATGTCGGAGATGCGGTCGAGGCCGAGCAGGATGCTGAGACCGGCGACGGGCAGGCCGGTCGCCTGGAACGCGGGAAAGAGGCTGATCACGCCGCCAGAGGGGACAGCGGCGACGGTGAGCGACGCGAGAAACACCGCGACTCCCGCCTGCAGCATGTGTTCAAAGCCGAACGGAATGCCGTACAGGCGCGCGACGAACAATACGGCGATTGCCTGGAACAGCGCGCTGCCCGCGCGATTGATGCTGGCGCCCAGCGGCAGCACGAAACTGGAGACGGGCCGCGGTATCTGGAGGTCCTTGTCCGCCGCGTCGATCAGGTTCGGCAGTGCCGCCATCGACGTCGTCGCCGAGAATGCCACCATCATGGACGGAAACGCGGCGCGCAGGAACCGCCGGGGAGCGACGTGCGCGATCAGCGCGACGCTCGGCAGGTAGACCGCCGCGATGAACACGATGACGCCAATGATGACGGCGGCGATGAACCAGAGCATGGCCCGGACCACTTCCCAGCCGTACTGCACGACCGACGGCGCGACCAGCGCAAAGATGCCGATGGGCGCCACCAGCAGCACCCAGTGCACGATCCGAATGAGCGCCTCGGTGGTGGCCTCCGCCATCTGAGTGAGGGGGGCGCGCCGCTCGGCCGGCAACATGGCGGCCGCGATCCCGAACAGCGTCACGAACACGATCACCGGCAGCAAGTTGCCGTCGGCCGCGGCCTTGAACGGATTCGCCGGGACGAGCTGGGTGATGAACTGCGCGCCCGTCGGGAGGTTCTCGGCTGCGCGTTGGATCGTTGCGGGGTCCGCGGCGGCAGCGCGCAATCTGGCCTGCTTCTCGGGCGTGACCGCGGCGCTCGGAAGCATGAGCGCGCCGATCGCGAATCCGAGTACGATGGCAGCGATCGACGTGGCCCAGAAGAACGCCAGCGTCCGGACCACCAGACGGCCGAGGGCGCGCAACTCCCCGAGCTTCGAGAGGCCGGCGAACAGCGCAGTGCCGACGAGCGGAATGGCGACCATCGACAGCAGGTTTTGAAACACCGTTCCCACGGGCCCGATGGCGCGCAGCACGCCCGCGAATCCGGGATGGCCCGCCTCCGCCAGGGCGGCCGCGAGAAGGCCCAGCAGGACGCCGGCAGTCAGGCCGATTCCCATCCACACGTGGCTTCTCATCCGATGTCGGCTATTATATCGCCATGCCAGACACCACACACGC
>Ga0137415_10003517_pt1 | contig 15579 bp, 12 predicted proteins | sample CZODoug3_1_1_16f_FD_183082 | JGI IMG/M metagenome (GOLD analysis project Ga0137415, IMG submission 183082) | Vadose zone soil fungal communities from Angelo Coast Range Reserve, California, USA - CZODoug3_1_1_16fungal (Hybrid Assembly) | ecosystem: Environmental > Terrestrial > Soil > Vadose... | reverse complement strand
GATCGCCATTGAGATCACCGGATCAGGGATAGAAGGCGGCTCCAACAGAACCGGAAAATCTTCGTCGCAGAGCGTGTCGCCAGTCGTGATGTTCCTAATGCCGACGATAGCGGCAATATCCCCTGAATAGCAGGTTTCGATGTCTTCCCGCTTATCGGCTTGAATCTGAATGAGCCGGCTAATTCGCTCCCGCTTGGTCGTACGCGGATTATAGACCGTATCGCCTTTCGACAATTTACCGGAGTAAACCCGGAAAAACACCAGCTTTCCGACGAACGGATCGCTCCAAAGCTTAAATGCCAATGAACAGAAATTGCCATTGTCATCGGTGACGGCGTCTTTCGGTTCGTGCGTATCCGGATCAATACCCTTGGCAGGCGGGATGTCGATCGGACTTGGCAGATAGTCTACGACCGCATCGACTAGATACTGGACTCCTTTATTCTTGAAGGCGGAGCCCCCGGCAACCGGGATAAATTGATTCGCGATCGTCAGCCGTCGAATACCCGCCTTCAACTCCTTCGGAGTCACCGGCTTTTCTTCTAGATAGAGAGTACCCACCTCATCGTCGAGATTCGCTACTTGCTCGACCAGATCCGCATACGCTTTGTCGACCAGGGCTTGGTACTCCGCAGGAACATCGGCGATTTCATAGGTGGAACCCAACAAATCATTGTCTGAATAAAGGATCGCCTTGTTATTAATAACGTCGAGCTGACCCCGGAGATAATCTTCCTTACCAAGCGGAATCAACACAGGCCAGGCATTCCCGCCAAGCTTGGTGTGGATTTCTTTAACGACATTTTCAAAGTTCGCGCCAACCCGATCCATCTTATTAACGAAACAGATACGCGGGACCTGATATTTGTTGGCCTGCCGCCAAACTGTTTCGGTTTGCGGCTGCACGCCGGCAACGCTGTCGAACACCAGGATAGCGCCATCGAGCACGCGCAACGAACGCTCCACCTCCGCGGTAAAGTCCACGTGTCCAGGGGTGTCGATGATGTTGACTCGCTGTTTTTGGTCTTCGAACAGCTTGAACACACCTTCTTCCTTCCGCTGGGTCCAAAAGCAGGTCGTAGCCGCGGAGGTAATAGTGATACCACGCTCGCGCTCCTGTTCCATCCAGTCGGTGACGGTCGTACCCTCATGCACTTCACCAATTCGATGAATCATGCCGGTATAGAATAGAATCCGCTCGGTCAGTGTCGTTTTCCCCGCGTCAATGTGCGCGCTGATCCCGATATTGCGGGTCCGCTCCAGAGGATAGGCACGATCGGGAGAATTTGGATTCGTCATGGTCTTAGCCTTATCTAAAACGGGTGTAGACATATGCCTTACCAGCGGAAATGTGCGAAGGCTCGGTTGGCTTGAGCCATCTTATGGGTGTCGTCTCGTTTTTTGATAACGTTGCCCTGCCCGGCCGCAGCGTCCTTTATTTCTGCAGCAAGATTGTCGGTCATCGTGCCGCGGCGATTTTTCGCGTAATTAACCAACCACCGCATCGCTAAAGAGATTTGCCGATCAGCGGATACCTCGATCGGAACTTGATAGGTGGCGCCCCCGACCCGACGTGATTTCACTTCGAGACGCGGCTTCGCGTTGTCGAGAGCTTTATGTAAGGAGTCGAGTGGATCGACCGCATCGGAACCTTCGCGGCTTCTTTCGATTGCTTCGTAAACGATGCGCTCGGCCAGTGACTTCTGCCCGCTCCGCATGACCGTATCGATCAAGCGCGCTACTGCCGGACTGGCGTAGCGGCTATCGACCTTCACTTCTTTATGAATGACTCTGCGACGTCGAGACATAGAAATTATTTCCTTTTACCTTTGGCTGCTGCTGCGGCTTCGGCACCCTTCTTTGGACGTTTGGCTCCGTACTTTGAGCGGCTCCGCCGGCGGCCATCAACTCCCAGGCTGTCTAATGTGCCCCGAACGATGTGATAACGGACACCGGGAAGATCTTTTACGCGACCTCCTCGCACCAAGACGATGGAGTGCTCCTGCAAATTGTGACCTTCACCCGGAATGTAAGCAATGACCTCATATCCGTTGGTCAACCGGACTTTGGCGACTTTCCGTAAAGCGGAGTTTGGCTTCTTAGGCGTCCGCGTCATCACCTGTACACAGACGCCCCGTCTTTGCGGGCAATCCGCCAATGCCGGTGATTTGGACTTCACCGCCATTTTCTTCCGACCTTTTCGCACAAGCTGGTTAATCGTTGGCATTCAATAAATCCGGTTAAACCCTTGGTTCAGGGCTAAAAAAAGCCGCAATCGCGGCTCCAAAGCTTTCTCCCGCCTGACGCGGGGGAGCGTGGACTATATTATTATTCCCAGGCGGCGCAAGAGGTTTTTGGCTCACTTTAGGCTGAGAGAACGAGGTAATATCACCTCATCGTCAGCCGAGCACTCCTGTCACGGTAAACCGCCGTCGCGTTCTACCCCTCAAAAAGAGTCGCGACTCGTCGCCAACTATACTCGAAAATCAAAGAGAAACTACCCCGATGGTTGACCGTCCTGCCCGACTAATCAGAATCTCTTTTGTATCCGCTGCCCGATGGCTCGTTTGGCCCCCGCTTTGGATTGGTTGAAGTTGGCCGAATTTTTGATGCGGAACGTCTTTCTTATCTTGAGAACCATCTATTCAAACTATCTAGTTTCAAGCTGCTCCGAGGCCCTGTCACCTGATCTGAAATAAATCTCGTGTGCGGCGGGTTCGATTTATGCTTGCTTGCCATCAAAGATGAAGATCCATGTCGAACGCCAAGTCACAGTCGCTCTCGAGAATCAACCAGGGCAGCTTGCGGCGATCTGCAGTATCCTGAGCGAGAACGCGGTAAACATTGAAGCGATCAGTGTAATCGACAGTATCGAACAAGGCGTTGTCCGGTTGATCACCAGCTATCCGACCAAGTGTAAACAAGTTCTGCAAGCAAAAGGCTTTTACGTGATCGAAGGCGATGTATTGGTTTTGGATCTCTTCGACCGCATCGGCAAATTGGCCCAGATCTGCTCAGAACTGGCCGAGGCAAAGATCAATATTGATTACGTCTATGGCAGCGTCGAGCACGCCGGATCGCCCCTTCGCCTGGTACTAAAAACCACCGACGCGCTACGCACTCATGCCCTCCTTGACGGCATCAGAGATCAATAGGGCTGCCTTACTTTTCTAACGGGCGAGGCCGGCGGAGTATCCGCCGGCCTCGATTTGTGGCATAAGCCGAATTCTGTCCGGCCGATTAAACCAGGGCGATCATTTATCTCGTCCGGCCGAGGCCGAACGTTCCGCCAAGCGGAATGCGACTATTACCCGAGAGCTCTCGGTCATCCGAGTGGGAAAGCGGATCAACTCTCTGTTCTGTCTTGCACCGCAAGGGGTTTGTCTTGCGATCCGGATTACGCCGGACCCGGTGGGCTCTTACCCCGCCATTTCACCCTTATCCCGCCAAGGCGAGACGGTATATTTTCTGTGACACTATCCGTCAGCTTGGGCTTGCGCCCGAGCTGCCCGCGCTTTCGCACGGCATGCTGCTTTCCTGGTGTTCGGACTTTCCTCTACTGACCTTTTCGGTACAGCAGCGATCGCCTGCCTACCCGGTTATTTTAAATTATTAACGGTTTTCCGCAAGTCTCGCCCTGGACGCAACTTCTCTATCTATGGCCTGAGCTGTTTTTAGCTGAGCATTCGCTCGAGGAACTACGAAAGTAGCGAAGGTGGTCCCCTAGCTTGGCAGAAGCTGGTCCAATTTCTTTGCCAGCTGGAAATCGAGTGTGGTCAGACCACCAGCCGAATGGGTGGATAGCGCCAACCGCACTGTTCGCCAACGGATATCGATATCTGGGTGATGATCCATGGCCTCGGCTTCGCGCGCTATATTGTTCACCGCATCGACGGCTTCGAGAAAACTCGGGAATTCTACCGTTCGGGAGATCATGTCTCCTTCCAGTTCCCAATTTGGAATCTCCATGAGAAGTGTCTGAATCGCCTCGGGGTTTAATAATTCTGGCATAGCTCTTCTCTGTGTTTTATGTAACGCTCGGACTTTGCGCTCTTACTTGAACGGCACCGCCGTTCGTGTATGTAAGCAATCCTCGCCTCTTCCACCCTAACTGACCCATGGCAAATGCAAACTTCTGGGATACTCTATAATAACATTGTTGAGACCGTCGGCAGGACTCCGTTGGTCAAGCTCAACCGAATTACCGCCGGCCTCGCGGCAACGATTGCCATAAAGTGCGAGTATTTTAACCCGCTCGGCAGTGTAAAAGACAGGATAGGGACGGCCATGATTGAGGCCGCTGAGCAAGAGGGCATCATCAATCAGAACACGGTTATTATCGAGCCAACGAGCGGCAACACTGGCATCGCCCTCGCGTTTGTTTGTGCAGCCAAGGGTTACAAATTGGTTCTGACTATGCCGGAAACGATGAGTTTGGAAAGGCGCACATTGCTAGCCATGTTGGGCGCCAAACTCGTATTGACGCCTGGCTCGGAGGGTATGAAGGGGGCAATCGGCCGGGCGGAAGAGCTTCTGAAGGCGACTCCTAACTCTTGGATGCCTCAACAGTTTAACAACCCAGCCAACCCGCAAATCCATGCAAAGACAACGGCGGAAGAGATCTGGGCGGATACGAATGGAGCGGTGGATATTCTGGTCTCAGCAGTCGGCACCGGCGGGACGATTACCGGCGTCACGGAGGTAATCAAAAAGCGAAAGCCGAGCTTTTACGCTGTCGCGGTAGAGCCAAAAGATTCTCCAGTGATCAAACAAACGCTGGCTGGTGAACCTCTCAAACCGGGCCCGCACAAAATCCAGGGGACTGGCGCAGGCTTCGTTCCAAAGAACCTTCACCTTGATGTGGTCGATGAAGTAATCGCTGTCACGAATGAGGATTCGTTTGTTATGGCTAGGCGCCTGGCCAAAGAGGAAGGCATTCTGGCTGGAATTAGTTCGGGTGCGAACGTATGGGCCGCGATTGAAGTGGCCAAACGGCCCGAAAATCGTGGAAAACTCATCGTCACGCTCGCCTGCTCCACTGGCGAGCGCTATCTCAGCACCGCGTTGGCCGATGAAGCTAGAGCAGAGATCGGTGGTTGAGGAATGGACAAAACATCAGGAATGACAACAGCCAGTGAGCCGGACTTCACGTCAATCAATCGGGAAGTTTTTTGGGTTCTGCACGGCAAAAAGATCGTTATCGCATCGGTCGCCGCACTACTGGTGCTGATTGCTTTCGGCGCCTACATTGGATGGCAGGCGCTCCAATCAACCCAAGCTGAGGCAGCCTATGACTTGGCGGCGGATATCGACGGCTGGCAGAAGGTGGTCGACCGTTTTCCGGGATCGATCGCGGCAGGAAATGCCCTGCTACGCATCGCGGCCCAACAATCCAACGAGGGTCACTATCCAGACGCAGACAAAACCTACCAGAGGTTTGTGCGCGAGTATCCAAAGCATCCTTTTGCCGTAAATGGTTTGATGGGTCTAGCAACCAATGCGGAAGCAGAAAACAAACCGGATGAAGCCATCAAATTCTACGCTGAAATAGCCGGTAAATATGGCACTACCTATCTGGCTCCAATGGCGCTTCTCAGTCAGGCACGACTGAGCGAGGGCAACGGTCAGTTGAAAGAAGCTCGTCAATTGTATGAGATGGTCGTCCAAAGATATCCACAAAGCGTAATCGCACAGATCGCTTCGGTGGAAGCCTCCCGACTCAATGAGAAGCTCGGGAACGAAGGAAAGCAGACCGATCAGCCCAATTTGCTCACCTCATCGCCGCAGCCTAGCCCATCCGGCCAGCCCTCTCCCACCGCTTCGGAAAAGCCTAAGCAACAGCCGGAGCCGTAGCGGTCTTTCGGGCGTGAAGGGCAAGCCTGCTAATCTGATCTGAAGAATCTCTGGCCCTCTCGACAGACTGCTCAGATTCCGCTTCGCGGCGGAGCGATAATTTTTATTTTCCTTCGCGAAGGGAAATTTCAGCAACCCGTCTACATAGCCAGCTTGTTTCTCACCTAAATCACTATCTACCAAGCGGCCCAATTCCAACGGGCTGCTTTTGCTTTCGCAGGTAAAACTCGTCCCTTCGCTCTTCGAACTCAATTAGGTCGAAATACGTCTCCACACCCGATTCCGGGCTGCCTCCGACTTCTTGCAGAATTCGTCGAAACCGAGCCAGCTTCTCGGGATTGTCCGGTCGCTTTTCGGTCTGTTTTTGGTTCCAAGCTGCGATATCCGATTCAGAGCGCTGCACACCATGGGAGCGGACCCAGTCTAAGATCGCTTGGTCGCTCTCGAGATTGTTAGCGGCGTCTTCAAACTGGTCTCCATCGATGCCCAAGAAAGACAAGAGATGTTTGTCGAACCCTAACGTTTTGTAGTTGTAACCATGCAAAGAGCCTTGGCGCGATAGACGAGCCTTATCTATCAGCCGCGGAAGATGAATGTAACCGCCCAATGTCAGATAAGGGCTACGCGGATAGATTTTCTGGGTCATGCTGGTGCCAGACTGAAATCGGGGCCGTGATCAGATCCCTTATCCGGCCGCGAATTTTCACTCAGCGGATTCAAAAGCTCGCCCTGGGTCAGCTGCGTTTGGCCGATCGATAAATCCCCATAAAATTCGCCGCCCTTATCGACGATGAAACTCCGCGCATTGACTGCTCCGCGGAGTGAGCCACCTCGCTTTACCACTACTTTTCCGTTGGAAATGATACGCGCTGAAATAATACCGTAAACTTCAACCAGATCGGCTCGGATCGGTCTGACGCATTCTACCTCTGACTTCTTATCAATTATTACCAGCGGAGCTTCGATGCTTCCACTCAGTTTCCCTTTGAGTTTAATGAGAATATCAGTGGCACCGGTCAGCGCGCCGCGCATGTGCCCCTGAACTAATGCTGACTCGCAGATGGCCCGGTTACTGTTAAGGTCACCCTTCGGGGTGATCAAAAGGTTGCCTCTGGTCCGAATGGATCGGCTATAGGTACCGACGATCTTATAATCTTGAAGGTCGATGTACGCGCCACATAAAGGGCAGATAGTGGAAGTCGCATTCTTCGGGACCTCCCGCTTGCCTGGACATTCAAAGCACCGGGCAACGACCGTCCGCTGAACACCTAACAGACCTTCAATTTTCTGAAGTACCGAAGGGGCCTTTTGAACGTCTTGCCGCGGCCCACCAGTTCTGCCGCCTTTACTTATCTGGATATACCCACTGCATTTTCGGCAGTAGGTGGACTTCGCCAGCTCAGGCTCTAACTGGATGTTACCGCAGTGAGGACATTGAACTTCGACTCGTCCTTTTGCCGGCACCCAGTACTCCTTTAGCGGGGAGCATGCGCTTCCAGCGGCTTCTCTTTAGCCCCGAGTTCCTTGAGCGCATTCTTGTTGGGGGTAACCTCCGATTTACCGACAAAAGTTGCGCCTTCCTCGATGATCAATCGAGACGCATGGAGATCACCGATCAATGCTGAACGCGATCGCAATTCGCAACGTTCGGCAACAGTGATATTTCCCTGCACTTTACCCATCACGATCACAGATTTTGCTTTGATCTCACCACGCACATCCCCACTCTCGCCTATCGTCAAGATTCCGTCACCGGAGCTAATCTCCCCTTCTATCTTACCGTCAAACGTAAACTCATTCGCGAATTTGAGGGAACCCTTAATCTCAACATCTTTGGAAAGAAGGTTCTTGTTCTGTATATCTGCCATAACGGGATTTTTGTGTGTTTCGGTTTTGGTTGGAACGGTCTGTAGAGGCGCTGGATTCTCCCCGGATCGCGGTTCGTCTTCAGCGGACTGAGTGGATCCTGGTTTTTGGGGGATGAATTTCTTGAGCACGGTCGCAACTATGAATTTGCAAATTAGATTGTCAACGCTTTCTACCCAATAAAACCGATTCCAGCAAATCCGCTAAACAAGCGGATCCAAAGCCCGTACAACCCATACTAAAGCGGCGAACATCGAGCTTGGTTTTTGGTGAAATCGGGCCGATTAAATATCGCTTACACCAGCCGGAAAGACGCTAGGACGCTAAGCACGCAAACCATCGTTGTCTAATTTATTCAAAGGCCGCTAATTCTTCCGCGGGATAAGCCCAGATTTCACTCAAGGTCGGGTGATAATGCGGTATAGCGGCTAGATCCGAGGCTTTCGCGCGAAAATGTATCGCCACAACGATTTCGTGAATCAACTCTGAAGCCTCCGGTCCAACCACAGCACCACCGACGATTTCATGAGTATTGGCATCAGCGATCAGCTTGACCAATCCGTCGGTTTCCCCTCGAATCATCGATTTGCCGTGATCGTCAAACTGGTAGGTTGCAACTCGAATTTGCCTGCCGCCGGCCGTGGCCTCCCGGGCCGTGAGCCCAACATAAGCAAGCTCCGGATGCGAGAATATCACGAAAAGCCGGAGGCGGTGATCAATGCTACTTAGTTTCTCGTCTTTTAAGAGTCGGGCGGCGTTTCGCGCTGCAACGACGGCCTGTTCTATCGCGATGTGAACCACCTCGAATTGACCGGCGGCGTCTCCAGCCGCGAATATGTGCGGTTGGCTACTTTGCATTTGGTCGTTGGTTCCAATCGCAAGGTCTCCGTTTAATTCGATATCGGCCGCATCCAGGTGCAGTCGGCCGATCGCCGGTCGCCGCCCCAGCGCGTAGAAAATTTCGTCCGCAGAAATCGTCTGCTCCAACCCATCTTTAACGAATCTCACGGTCTTGCGGTCTCCCGTTTTTTCGACCGCAACCAGGCGGGTGCCCGAAATCATCTCTATACCCTGTCGCCGGTAAGCGTCGGTAACTGCAGCCGATACATCGGTATCAGCGTCCTTTATGAACTGGGGGCTGCGCTGGATAACAGTCACTTTCGTTCCAAGCGCGTTGTAAAAATGAGCAAACTCCAGAGCGATGGCACCTCCACCGAGGATAATGATTGAAGGAGGTATTCGATCGCTGTCCAAGGCAATGTCGCTGTCCAAATAACCGGCTTGTCCCAGACCGGGCACATCGACAACGTTTAGCTCCGATCCAGTGGCGATGAGAGCCGTGCGAAACCCAATTTCGCGGACAGATCCGTCCAACCCATCCAGCCTAAGTCGGTGAGGGGAAACAAACGATGCATGCGCTCGGACGAAGTCAAAATTGCCTTCCTCCAGCTGAATTCGTCGATGGTCGGCGAACCCATTAATCAAAGCTCGTTTGCGTTGACGAATTGCTCCCAAATCGAATCCCAAATGACCCGCACTTAAACCGAATTCCTGGGCTCGACGGAGAGTCAGAAAGCGATTCGCCGATTCGAGCAACGTTTTACTGGGCATGCACCCGCGGAGGATACAAAGACCGCCTACCTCGGGACCTCCGTCAACACAGATTGTCCGCAACCCCAGCTTGGCGCCCTCCGAAGCGGCACCGAACCCGGCACTGCCCCCACCTATCACTGCAAAATCAACTTCAGTCATGATCTCGCTACTTAAAATGTACCCATCCGGAATGTGTTATTTCAGCAATTTTCTTCATTCTTTTATTCGCCTTGGCGGCGTATTGTCGGATATTGCATAATTGGGTAACCTCCCTAAATATTGCGCAGAAGTTCGAAGAGGACCACTACATCTTGATCTTCTACTTGCTTGCAAAAGGGCCCCCCACGTTCTAAACTATTTCGCCAAGTTCGACTTGCCCTGGGCCCGGACATTCCTCGGTCCCCTTTCGCAGTATGTCTGATATTTCGAGTTACGACGCATCACAAATTGATAAATTAGAGGGATTAGATGCGGTCCGGAAACGGCCGGGGATGTATATAGGAGATCCGGACGAGCGAGGATTGCACCACTGCGTTTTTGAGGTTCTTGACAACTCGATCGATGAGCACTTGGCCGGATTTTGCACGCGGATTGATGTAACTATCCACATCGATGGGTCGGTCTCGGTAAGAGATAACGGTCGCGGAATCCCGGTCGACGTTCATCCCAAGTTTCAGATTCCGGCGATCGAACTGGTACTCACTAACTTGCATGCTGGCGGTAAGTTCGGCCAAGGCGCCTACAAGTTTTCCGGTGGTTTGCACGGCGTTGGCGCAAAGTGTGTCAACGCGCTTTCCGAATGGTTCAAAGCGGAGGTCACCCGTGGCGGGCAAGTTTATCATATAGCTTTTGCTCGCGGAAAGACCGTCCGCAAACTGGAAGTCGTTGGAGAGACTCAAAACAAGCAGGTGACCGGCACGCTCATCACTTTCCTGCCGGATCCTCAGATCTTCACGATTACCACCGAATTCAAATTTGAGATTTTAGCGACCCGAATGCGGGAACTTGCGTTCTTAAACAAGGGCCTGGAAATCATCTTAATTGATGAGCGGCGTGATCCCCAACGAAAAGAGGTTTTCCTCTTCAAGGGTGGCATTGAGCAGTTCGTTAAAGAACTCGGCGAGACCAAGCAGCTCATTCACCCCGAGCCGATCGCGATTTCCGGAATGCGCGAAATTCTGGTCGATGACAAGCCCGAGGTAGCTTACGTCGATGTCGTTCTCCAATACACGGATTCTTATACGGAGCAGATTCAGTGCTTTGCCAATTCGATCCCAAATCCAGACGGAGGAATGCATCTGGAAGGGCTCAAGACTGGGCTCACCAGCGCACTGAAGAACTACGCCAAGGCGAACAATCTGGTTAAGGAGAAGGATCCGGAAATAAGCGGGGAAGATCTTCGAGAAGGATTGGTTTGTGTTCTCAGCGTAAAGCTCACGAATCCGCGCTTCAGCTCGCAGACAAAGGGCAAACTAGTCAACAACGAAATGAAGCCGGTTGTGCAATCGGTGACGTACGAGGGGCTAAGCCGGTTTTGCGAAGAGAACCCAAGCGTCGCAAAAAAAGTTATCGATAAATGCCTGATGGCGGCGCGGGCCCGAGAAGCTGCCCGCAAGGCGCGTGAGGCGGTCCGCAAATCGGCGCTCACTGGTGGCGGATTACCTGGAAAACTGGCGGATTGCTCGGAGCGCGATGCTGCCTCCACTGAGCTCTACATCGTTGAGGGAGATTCCGCCGGAGGATCCGCCAAGCAGGGGCGCGACCGCCGGTTCCAAGCCATCCTTCCGATTCGCGGCAAACTGCTGAACGTTGAGAAGGCGCGGCTGGATAAAGTTCTGCAAAACCAGGAAATCCAGACGATGATCACCGCGATCGGTACCGGAATCGGGGACGGCGAGGGAGAAGGTTCATTCAATTTGGAGAAACTGCGGTACGGCCGAATCATCATCATGACCGACGCGGATGTCGATGGCTCGCACATTCGTACGCTGCTCTTAACCTTTTTCTATCGGCAGATGCCTGAACTGGTCCGACGTGGCCACATCTACATTGCCCAACCTCCTCTCTATCAAATCAAACGGAAAAAACGGGAGGAGTACGTCGACGATGATACCGAGTTAAACCGGATCTTGATCTCTCTCGGCGCAGAGGAAGTTCGACTCAAGAATCTTGAGGATGGCCGCGAATTCTCTGAAGCACAGCTTCGCGAGATCTTGGATCTGCTTGAGCGATTGGCGAAGCTCAGCGACTCGATCCGGCGTCATGGTGGAGATTTTGAGGAATACCTCGCTCATCGCAACCCGGAGACCGGCCAATTTCCCGAGTACTTAGTCGCAATCCGAGAAGGCAACCAAGAGTACGTAAAATATTTTCCCGATGAGGCGGCGCTTACCCGGTTTGCGGACGAAAACCGGGATCTGAATTTGTACGACTATGAACCAGATGGTGAAGAGGGTGAACTCCCGCTTTTCACCAATGGCAATGGTGCGGTGCCACCTCATTTGCGGAGAAGAGCCCGCCGCGTAGAGCTTCACGAATCAAATGCGGTGGCGAAGATCTTTCAGGATTTGACTGATCGCGGCCTCCAGTTTGCCCACTACTCTGCCCGCGAACAACCAATTTTCGAACTGATCGAAGGAGAAGGCGATCGAGCCACTATCACTCCTCTATTCTCAATTCCTCGAATCCTGGAAGCAGTCAAAGAGCTCGGCCGCCGTGGCGTTCAAATCAAACGCTTCAAAGGCCTCGGCGAAATGAATGCCAAAGAACTCTACGCCACGACGATGGACCCCGCTCATCGACGCCTGCTTCAGGTCGAGCTTAACGAAAACAATGCCGTCGAGGCCGATAAAATGTTCACGATTTTGATGGGAGATGTCGTGGAACCGAGACGCGCCTTTATCGAAGATAACGCGTTAAATGTCCGTAATCTGGATGTGTGAGTGATTTGCCGGTCCGGCAATCTGGTGAGGATCTTATCCGACCGGCTTGTTCAAGACACCTCCTGTGGTGAAGCGAATTTGCTATGCCTTTGCACCCCGATGAAAAAGTCGATCCAGTAAATGTAGCCGAGGAAATGTCCAAATCTTTTTTGGACTACTCCATGTCGGTGATCATTTCTCGAGCGCTACCGGACGCTCGTGACGGATTAAAGCCCTCGCAACGACGGATCCTGTATTCAATGAACGGGCTTGGCGTGCTTCCGAATCGCAAGCATACGAAATGCGCCAAGATTGTTGGGGAAACAATGGGTAACTACCATCCCCATGGCGACATGGCCATTTACCCGACCCTTGTCCACATGGCTCAACCATGGGCAATGCGGGAAAGGCTAGTCGATGGGCAAGGTAACTTTGGATCGATGGACGGCGATCCTCCCGCCTCAATGCGGTATACCGAGGCTCGGCTCACCCACCTCGGTGCAATTCTCATGGAAGACATGGAACGGGATACCGTTGATTTCGTTCCAAATTACGACGAAACGACTGAAGAGCCGACCGTCTTTCCCGCGGCCTTTCCTAATCTTTTGGTAAACGGAGGAACCGGGATCGCCGTAGGAATGGCGACGAATATCCCTCCCCACAATCTGGGAGAGATTGTCGATGGAATTTGCGAGTTGATCGATAATCCGGAGCTCTCCATCGATCGTTTGCTTGAGCTGATCAAAGGACCAGATTTTCCGACCGGATGCACGGTCTATGGAACCAGTGGAATCCGTCAATATTTTGAGACTGGCCGCGGCAGCCTAAAGGTCCGGGGAAAGGCCACGATTGAAGCCGGAAGACAGAACCGGGAATCGATCATCATCACGGAGATTCCTTTCAATGTTAATCGCGCGGAATTGATCCGGCGCATCGCCGCCCTAATTCAGGACAAGGTAATAACCGAGATCAGCGATGTCCGGGATCTGTCCGACGAGAACACTCGAATCGAGCTTGAGCTAAAGCGAGACGCAAACGCGAACGTCGTACTGAACAATCTTTATAAGCACACCGCACTGGAGAGCACTTTCGCGGTGAACATGCTCGCGATCGATCACGGACGACCAAAATTACTTTCGATACGGGACGCGCTGCACTGTTTTATCGAACACCGCCGGGAAGTGGTCTTACGACGTACCCGCTACCTTCTGCGTCAAGCGGAGCAAAGAGCCGAAACGTTGGAAGGTTATCTTATCGCACTGGCCAATCTTGATGACTTTATCGAGATCATTCGGAGTTCGGCAAATCGGGAAGAAGCGCGAGTTAAGTTGCTGGCTTACGAATTCAGCCAGCAACAAGTAGAGCAGTTCGGTATTCGGATTCGCAGTGAGGCGCGTCTGATGGACGGCCGTTATGCCTTTAGCGAGACACAAGCCGATCATATCCTGGAGCTGCGACTCTATCAGCTTACCGGCTTGGAACGAGAAAAAATCGCCAATGAATATGGCGAGCTGCTTCTGCGCATTGATGACTTGACCAACATCCTCGAACGAGCGGATCGGGTGATGAATATCATCAAAGAGGAGTTGCAGAAGGTTAGGGAAAAGTACGATACACCGCGCGTTACGCAGATTGTGCCGGCGGAAGGTGATATCGATATCGAGGACCTGATTGCCAACGAAGGGTGTATCATCACCATCACGCACGGCGGCTATATCAAACGCACTCCGGAAAGTGAATTTCGGGCCCAGCGCCGTGGAGGCCGCGGGGTGATCGGTATGGCAACCCGGGAAGCACAACTCGAAGGCGAAGAAGGCGACTTTGTCGAGCATCTGTTTACCGCGAGCACTCACGATTCGCTGATGTTTTTCACGCAGACCGGTCGATGCTACATAGAGAAGGTCTACGAAATCCCGCAGATGAGCCGGGCTTCCAAAGGTCGCGCGATGGCGAACCTTTTGGAGTTACGGCCGGAGGAGAAAATCGCTGCGACGTTACGGATCGAAGCCAAAGGGGAAAACGGAACATCCGAGACAAGTACCTGGAATCCTGAGCTTCATATCATGTTCGCCACCCGGAGAGGACTGGTGAAAAAGACGAATTTATCCGATTTCGCAAACGTGCGGAAGGGCGGAATCATCGCTATTCAGATCGAAGAGGATGATGAGTTGATTGACGCACTACTTACAAACGGCAGTGACGAAGTCGTACTAATTACCCACAACGGGATGAGCATTCGTTTCCATGAAGAGGAAGCCCGCGACATGGGGCGAAACGCAGTCGGTGTCTGGGGCATTCGGCCGGCAGAAGGAGATGAGGTGGTTGGAATCGCGAAGGTTGTCCCCGATGCGATGCTGCTGGTTGCCGGCTCAAACGGAATTGGGAAACGAACAGGCTTTGATGCTTATCGAAGACAATCGCGCGGCGGCAAGGGCATCATCACGATGAAGACCAGTGACCGAACGGGTGACGTCATCGGGGCGCTTACAGTCCACGAATCGGATGAAGTGATGCTGATCACCACTGGCGGCCAAATGGTTCGGATCCGAGTGAGCGAAATCAGGGAAGCTGGCCGTAACACAATGGGAGTCAAACTCATCAACCTCATCGAAGGAGAAAAGCTCCAAGACATCGCTCCAGTAGTTTCCCAGGAGGAGATGGAAGAAAGCGAGCCTCCGCCAAGCTAAAGAGGTCGATAACGGTCCGCGAGGGATCGCCCCTCGACTGACATAGCCTTCAACGCGTCACCCCCAGTATGCATGGCATTTGCCAGCGTCGGATCCCCCGCGATCCACGACAACCAGGGCGTAGCATCATCGTATGCAGTTGAGCAGAAATCGCATCGAGGCGCTGACGGACGGCGTGTTCGCAGTAGCAATGACCCTACTTGTTTTGGACATTAAGGTTCCCGAACTGGAGCCGCCCTTAGCAGGAGCCGAGCTGCCTCTGAAACTGCTCGCACTCTGGCCTAAATTTTTGAGCTATCTCATTAGTTTTGTTATTCTGGGGGTCTATTGGGTAGGGCACCACATTCAGCTATCATTCATTCGACGGGCCGATCGTCCTTTGCTTTGGATCAACATCCTGTTCCTGCTCTGGGTAGCGCTTGTACCTTTTTCTACCGCACTACTCAGTGAATACGCAAAGACCCGGCTTGCGATCGCAATTTATGGCGCCAACCTCATCGCGATTGGTCTGACGCTGGCGCTTCATTGGTGGTACGCTACGACCGAAGCTCGTCACGTCGATCCTGACATTCATCCTCGCTTGGTCCGCGGCGCGATGACGAGAACGCTGATGGCTCCATTGATTTACCTCATCGCGATCGCGCTATCCTTCGTCCGGG
>Ga0137415_10003516_pt1 | contig 15581 bp, 15 predicted proteins | sample CZODoug3_1_1_16f_FD_183082 | JGI IMG/M metagenome (GOLD analysis project Ga0137415, IMG submission 183082) | Vadose zone soil fungal communities from Angelo Coast Range Reserve, California, USA - CZODoug3_1_1_16fungal (Hybrid Assembly) | ecosystem: Environmental > Terrestrial > Soil > Vadose... | reverse complement strand
AAGGAAAAGACGACAAAATCGTAGACCCCGAATTCGGACTGGAGCGCGTAAAGGATCATCTGCGGGACGACGAGTCCACGAGCGCCGAGGAGATGTGTTCCTCCATTCTTAGGGCAGTCGGCGAGTTTATGTGCCATAGCCCTGTGATTGATGATGCGACGGCTTTGGCCTTGATACGGAAACCCTGATCTCGCTCCTGACTGTCTCCACCTTAGCAGGCGAGTGCTCTGTTCCACCACCGGTCGCTCGTGCTTCCGCCAAGTAAAATAAGAGGAGTAAGATGACTCCAGGCTTCTCGGTTTCGGCCTACCGACGGCCAACTGTGGCGCCCATCTGAAACTATGAAAAAAATATGCTTCTCCCTCATTGGCGTGACGTTCCTATCCACCCTGGCGGCGACCCAGGTAGTCGAAGAGATCATCACTCGCGTTAATAATCAGATCATCACTCGCTCCGAATTCCTGCGTAGCAAAGATCAGCTTAAAGAGGAAGTCAAGCAGCAAGACGCCGCCAACGCGGACAAAGTCTACGGGCAGCGCGAGAAAGACATCCTGCGCGACTTAATTGATCAGCAACTTTTGCTCGAAAAGGGCAAGGACCTCGGCATCACGGGCGACACCGAACTCGTCAAGCGGCTCGACCAGATGCGCAAGGAAATGAAACTTGAAACCATGGAAGATCTGGAGAAAGCGGCCGCGGGCCAGGGCCTCTCCTACGAGGACTTCAAGCAGAACCTGCGCAACCAGATCATTACGCAAAAGGTGATTGGCGAAGAAGTAGGCTCGCACCTAACCATTACCAAGGAAGAACAGCAAAAGTTCTACGACGAGCACAAGAGCGAGATGGAACAGCCTGAAGCCATCCAGCTCAGCGAAATCCTGGTTGCGCCCGCGAAGCCTCCCGCCGCCGAGAATAAGCCCACAGCGGATAAGGCCACCGCCGATAATGCCGGCTCCGCCAGCACGCCGGCTCCCGCTGCCGCCGCCGGCAACTACGACGAAGCTGCTGCCCTCGCGGCTGCTCAGGCCAAGGCAAACGATGTGCTAGAGCAAATTCGCAAGGGCGCGAGGTTTGAAGACATTGCCAAAAAATATTCCGACGGTCCCACTGCAGCCCAGGGTGGCGATCTCGGACTCTTCAAACGTGGTGCGCTTGCCAAAGAGCTCGAAGACAAGACTTTCGCCATGAAGGCCGGCGACATTTCCGACGTGATCCGCACCAAGCAGGGCTACGTAATTCTGAAAGTGAATCAACATCAGGTCGCCGGTATTCCTGACATGAAGGACGTTCTGCCTCGGTTACAGGATGCGCTCTATTATCAAAAGCTGCAGCCCGCTCTTCGCGCTTACCTCACCAAACTGCGTGAGGAGGCCTACATTGACATTAAGGCCGGATTCATTGACACAGGAGCCAGCCCGAATCAGACCAAGCCCGTCGAAACTGTTACTGCCAAGGAAGCGGACGCCAAGAAACTGAAGAACAAGAGGAAGAAAAAATTGGGCGTGTTGTGAGCCAGTCGCAGTAGTTCGCCAGTACGACGTGCCTGAGTCCACAGCATTCTTACGAGATCATTGCGGTTCTCATGAAAGACTTCTACATCTGCGAGTGCGTCCAACACGAAAACAAGGTCATTACTTCCAGCTTCGTCGTAGTTTCCAAGCAGATAAAACCGAAGAAGAGTGGTGAGCCATACCTCGCACTTACCCTCGGCGACCGCAGCGGCCATCTCGAAGCCAAGATGTGGGACAACGTGGAAGAGGTCCTCGACGCCTTCCATCAGGACGATTTTCTCAAGATCAAAGGCTTGGTCAACAAATACAAGAATCGTTTCCAGCTTACGGTCCACAAACTGCGAAAACTTGGCGAATCAGAAATTGAGTTCGCGGACTACCTCCCCAAAACCACCAAGAACATTGATGAACTCTGGCAGGCTTTGAGTGACTTTGTTGCCTCTATTCGGAGCCCGCACTTAAGGTCAGTCATTCAGGCTTTCATGGCTGACCCTGAAATCGCCGCTGCGTATCGCAACGCCCCAGCCGCCAAGACCCTCCATCACGCCTACATCGGAGGGCTTCTCGATCACGTGGTCTCTCTGTTTCGCAGCTGCGACCTGATGTGCCGCAACTATCCCCAGATTAATCGCGACCTCCTGCTCAGCGGCGCGTTCCTCCACGATGTCGGCAAGATCCACGAACTCACCTACAACCGCTCATTTTCTTACACCACCCGGGGCCAGTTGCTCGGGCACATGGTCATCGAGCTGGAAATGTTGCACGCGAAGATTGCTCTCGTCCCAGGATTTCCTGACGAACTCAAAACCCTGCTTGAGCATCTCATTATTAGTCATCACGGCCAGTATGACTTCGGCTCTCCCAAGCTTCCCATGTTTCCTGAAGCGCTGATGTTGCACTACCTCGACGATCTCGACTCCAAGATGGAGGCCATGCGCGCCCATTTCGAGCGCGAAGCGGACCTCGAGAGTCCATGGACCAGCTATAATGCCTCGCTCGGCCGGCCGCTTTTGAATACTTCGAAATTCCTGGCGCCGAAAAAATCATTGCATCCTGACCATTCTTCCTCACTTGAACCTGTTGTCGAAGCTGATCCAGAGTCCGCGCCGCCCAGCGACAACTCTTCCAGCGACGAAATCCCGACCTTGCCCGGACTCGATCCCCAGGGTTAAGCTTATACCCCGCGCAGCTCAGTTTCTGAGGGAACCAAATGCCCACCGCGAAAAAGAAAGCCAGCCACCCCGCAGGCGAGACGCGTGATATTCGCGTCGGTCTGCCGCAAGTTCCTGCTTTATACGGGCTAAAGCCCCGCGCCAAATATCTCCCCTTCCGCCATGCTGAGGATCGGTTGGCGCGGTCACGCAATTATTGGATTTGCACCACCCGTGCCGATGGCCGCCCTCATTCAATTCCGGTCTGGGGATTCTGGATGGATGGCGCTTTCTATTTCGGCACCGCCCGGTCTTCGCGCAAGGCGCGCAACTTGGCGCAAAATCCGGCCGTCTCTGTGCATTTGGATTCGGGCGACGATGTGGTCATCCTGGAAGGGACCGTAGTCGAAGTCAGCCACCACGAACGCGCTACGCGCAAGAAATTAAACGCCGCCTCCCGAGCCAAGTACAAGATGCCGCTGACCACCATTCCGGGTGAAACCGTGCTTTACAGGGTCCAGCCCTGTGTGGTGCTGGCCTGGACCGAGAAAGAGTTTCCGAAAAACGCCACTCGCTGGCAGTTAAGCTCGACAGCTTCGAAGTGACAGAGTACGTTCCAGGTGACAAAGTACTTTCCGCTGCCCACAGGAAGAGCCATCCGGAAACGAAGCTCGTCCGCGCATGGACTTTCGATTTCACCTCGACCATTGCCCCTAGAACCAGCTTCCGGTACATTGGCAACGGTGGAGGTTCTCATGCGTTCACGCTTGCTGCTTTTGACACTCGCTTTTTATCTGATCTTTAGTCTTGGATGCACCAGCAAGCCAGCGACAGACAACTCCGGCAATGCCAACCCGAACACCAATGGGACGTCTGACAACAGCGCTTCAAACAATCAAGGAGACAATGCAAGGTCCAAGGAAGTCAAAAGACAGCCAATCATTGTCCCCGCGAGAACAACCATAACTGTCAGTCTTGGGTCTGCTCTCGGCTCCAAGCTGAGCCAGTCTGGCCAGACTTTCACGGCCACAATTGCCAAAGACGTGATCGCCGACAACGTCGTTGCCATTCCGCGAGGCACCACCGTCAGCGGCACAGTGGTTGATGCGAAACCTCTCGGCAGATTTGCCGGCGGAGCCGTACTGTCGCTTCGTATTGACTCAATGAACGTGAACGGCGCGGATAGGCCCGTGCAGACCGCCATGCGGACATTTACAGCGAAAGGAAAAGGCAAGCGCACCGCCGTAATGGCAGGTGGCGGAGCCGCGTTGGGCGGAATCATCGGTGGACTGGCTGGCGGCGGCAAAGGTGCTGCCATTGGATTGGCTGCCGGAGGCGGCGCCGGCGGGGCAGGTGCTGCGTTTACCGGAAATAAAGACATCGTTCTACCGGCCGAGTCCGCTGTCGCCTTTCAACTGACGCGGCCGCTCGAGCTCAGGTAACGGCGACCAGCACAAACGCCATTTTCGAAGAGCGCGACAGCCTGCCCCAAGGGAAGCTGGAGGCAGCGAAAGAACCCAGCCGCGGAGCGGTAAAAGAAGGCAGCCCAGCAGCATCATCTGCGAGTGAGTCTGCACCCCATGCTCGACTTCAATCGCTTCCGGGTCCTGACTTTCGACTGCTATGGCACCCTGATCGATTGGGAAACTGGGATTCTCTCTACCCTGCACCGCATTCTCGTGGCCCACGGCAAGAAAGTTGATGACGCCACGCTCCTGAAGCTCTTCGGAGATTTCGAAGTCCGGGCCGAGCAAGGCCAGTTCCAGCCCTACCGTAAGGTTCTTCAGTCCGTGGTGCGCCAGTTCGGAGAGGAACTCGGCTTCATGCCCACAGACCACGAAACGCGCTCGCTTCCCGAATCCTTGGCGAGCTGGAAGCCGTGGCCCGACACGGTTCGAGCGCTGCGCCAGCTTAAACAGCGTTTCCATCTGGCCATCATCTCCAATGTGGACGACGACCTCTTCGCGGCAACTCTGCCCAAGTTGGAAGTTGAATTCTCCCAGATCATTACGGCGCAGCAAGCCCAAGCCTACAAGCCTTCGCAAAGGGTTTTTGAGCTAGCAATAAGCCGCATCGGCCTGCCCGCCCGCGCAATTCTGCACGCCGGCCAGAGCGTCTATCACGACGTTATTCCCGCGCAGTCGCTCGGACTCTCGACTGTATGGGTGAACCGGCCGTCGGCGCGAAAGGGGATTGGAGCGGTTATCTCCGCCGAAGGGAACCCGGATCTCGAACTATCCAGCCTCGCCGAACTGGCCGCGCGAGTCGGCCCAGTCGCACAGTGACTTTCAGTCTGTGATTTGACCAATTTCAAAACCGTCATCCTCAGCGGAGCGGAATACCCCCACGCTAGGATTGCACGTCGAGCAGCTAAGATAAGACGTTTCCACTCCCGACTGCAGAGCGCTAAAAGCGTTCCTTCCAGCGCAAAATGCATCATTTAACTCGCCGGCATCTTCACCACTCTCTTCTGAATGGCCCACATCACCAGCTCTGCCTTATTGTGTATGCCCAGCTTCCGCATAAGGTTGAACTTATGGGCATCCACTGTCTTCGCGCTAACCCCCAAAATACCTGCCACCACGCGCACGGTTCTCCCCTCCGCCAGCAGCTTCAACACTTCACGTTCGCGGCCAGTGAGCGCGCGCTTCTTGGGGAACAACCCCTCGGTCCGCTGCCGCGCGCCATCAGCCTTAGAAGACATCTCCTGGGAGCCGCCGGGAGACGCGCTCCTGACCATCTCTACCAACTCTTTAGCGGAAGTCTCCCTGACCACGCAGCCCGCCGTTTCAGTGCGCACGTCGCGCAGCCCTGGTTCCTTATTTTCTTCCCCGCCCAAGAACAATATTCTTGTTTGCGGAGACGCCCGATTGAGCCAACGCTCTGCCTCGCGGGCGGAAAGCCCAAACGCGCCCGCCTCCGTCAATAGGACATCAGGACGGCATTGGAACACATTCTGAAGCGCCTCTACGGCATTGCTGGCTTCACCTACTACCTCCAGGTCCGGTTCGTCTTCCAACAACCGCCGTAGACCCTGACGCAGCAGGACATGTTCGTGCACAAGCACGCAGCGAACCTTCTTGCGGGGAGACACACTTTCATCTTGGACCTGTGCCTGGGGGCACACAGTTCCCTCCTTGTTAGCCAGAGATAGTTTGAAGCGGCATTTCCCGCCAGCGCTGGAACACAGAGCTGGCAAGGATTGGAAACGCTGAGCGGGGCGTCGTGTCATTGTAACCCGTGGGGTCGGTTCAGCGCACATCGAATGGCATGAAATGATTATCTCAGCGTGTCCCTGGGTCAGTTTGAATTTAGGCGGTGGTAGGAGGATTGCGCTTGCTCAACCTGATCTTCGCATCGAAGCATTCTTCATGTGCAGGCTTCCCCTCCAGGCCCACCTTTGCCGTTCCGGCGTGATTGGTTTGCCGCCGCGCACTTGATTGGAGCTTGTGCTATGGACATGGCAGAGGTTGGAATGCCCAGAGGTTGGAATGCCCTAGTCCGCCGCCTGCGAGTCGCGGAGGGCAGTCGCGTACTTTTTGGCGAGGAAGGCCATTCTGATTCGGATTTCTTCCTGATCTTCTTTTATGACCGCTTGCAGGAGGGAAATGAGGTCTTGAACCCTCCCGGGATCCTTCTCGTTGAGGATGTCTTCGCAGAGCTTGCGCACGAGATCGGAGTTGTACATCTAAGCGCCCTCCCCAAACGAGGCAGTCTCATATAAAGGCGAATGGAGTGAAATACAGGAAATTGTGTATGTATCGAACCACAGGTTCTAGCCTGAAAGTGCCAGATGCTCAGCGGGTTCTGAGGTAAACAGCGCCTTCCATGGCAAGCGTGATCCAGAGGAACCGCCATTTTCAAATTTAACCCCTTCCCGAAGTCCCCGCCCCACGTCCCGTCCCACCCATCAGGTACAATCGAACGTTTATGCTGCGTTATTTCACTGCCGGAGAATCGCACGGCGAGGCTCTGGTCGCCTTCCTTTCCGGCCTGCCCGCCGGATTGAAAGTCGATCAGGCGTTCGTCGACCGCGAACTCTGGCGCCGCCAGCAGGGCTATGGCCGCGGCGGCCGCATGAAGATCGAGCGGGACACCGCTCATATCCTTTCCGGCGTCCGTCAGAGCATGACGATCGGCTCTCCCGTCGCCGTGCAGTTGGAAAATAAGGATTGGAAGAATTGGCAGGAATCTCTCCCCATTGGCGAAGGCGATCCCGCAAAACACAAACGCGTTGCCTCTCCCCGCCCCGGACATGCCGACCTCGCCGGAGCGCTGAAGTACAATTTTTCCGAAGCCCGCTACGTCCTTGAGCGCGCCTCAGCGCGTGAATCCGCCGCCCGCGTTGCGGTGGGAGCCCTGGCCAAACTCTTCTTGCATCAGCTTGGTATCGAGATTCTTAGCCACGTGGTTGCCGTTGGAGCTGTGGCTCTCGAACATGAAGTCGCATGGGAGCAGATTCTTTCGCTCTATCAGAAGGAAGAAATCCTGCTCAACTGCGCGGATCCCAAAGTCGAAGAGCGCATGAAAGAAGAAGTCGACAAGGTTCTCAAATCCGGCGATTCTCTCGGAGGAGTGTTTGAAGTCGTCGCGCACAGTGTTCCTCCGGGCCTAGGCACCTATGCGCAATGGGATGAACGTCTCGATGCTCTTCTCGCCGCCGCCGTCATGTCCCTGCAGGCCGTCAAGGCGGTTGAGATCGGTTCCGGGGTCGTCGCAGCCGCGTCGCCCGGTTCCGCAGTGCACGATGAAATAGGCTATCGCAAAGCGTCGGGCTTCGCCGGATTTACCCGCGCCCGCAACAACGCCGGCGGTATCGAAGGCGGCGTCTCCAACGGAGAAGATATCCGCGTCCGCGGATACTTGAAACCCATTTCAACACTGCGCCGCCCTTTGCAGTCGGTGGACTTCGCCTCGCGCGAGCCCGTAAAGGCCGCTTACGAACGCTCCGATGTCTGTGTAGTGCCCGCCGCTGGAGTCGCCGGTGAATCCATGGTCGCGCTGACGCTGGCCCGCTGCGCCCTCGAAAAGTTTGGCGGCGATTCCATGGGAGAGACTCTCCGTAACTTTGAAGGCTACCGCCTGCAGCTGAAAAACTACTGATGATCTATCCCATCGTAAAGTTCGGCAATCCCGTCCTGGAAAAGAAAGCCGAAATTGTTACGCTCTTCGACGACGAGCTCAGGAAGCTCATCGACGATATGTTCGAGTCGATGTATGCCGCGCGCGGTGTCGGCCTAGCTGCACCGCAGATTGGCATCTCTCGCCGCATTGCTGTCATCGACGTGACCTTCAAGGAAGATCCCAAGGCCAAGCTGGTATTGATTAACCCGGAAATCATTCACACCGAAGGACGCTTCAAGCAGAGCGAAGGCTGTCTCAGCATTCCCGATTTTCGTGAGAATGTCACCCGCCCCCGGGCGGTCACCGTTCGCGCCCAGGACGAGCATGGAAAAATCTTCGAGCTGACCGGCGAAGAGCTATTAGCCCGTGCTTTGCAACACGAGACCGACCATTTGAACGGCAAGCTATACATCAGCCACATCAGCGCCTTGAAGCGCGACCTGATCAAGCGAAAAATTCGTAAGCTGGTTAAAGCGGGGGAATGGTAGAACACGCTGGCAAGCGGGTAAATTTGAGTTTTAGCCTTGCCTGCACGGGCGGTTCAATCACCAGATTACCCGATTGCTCAATTACCGAATGCCTCCCTCCCTTCAACTCGTCTTCTGCGGCACGCCCAACTTCGCAGTCCCTTCGCTCGAAAAACTCGCCGCTGCTGGATTCGACATCCGTCTGGTGGTTACGCAACCCGATAGACCGAAAGGCCGAGGTCTGGAATCTGCGGTATCTCCAGTCAAACAACGTTCGCTGGAATTCAGACTGCCAATCACCCAACCTGACAAAATCAAAAATAACGACGAGTTCCGCGCCCAATTGACAGCTCTTGCTCCAGACGCGATCGTGGTTGTGGGTTACGGACATATTATTCCGCAATGGATGCTCGATCTCCCAGCCCTCGGCAACATCAATCTCCATGCTTCCTTGTTGCCAAAATATCGCGGTGCGGCTCCCATCCAATGGGCCATCGCACGGGGTGAATCCGTCACTGGCGTCACAACCATGAAGATAGACGCCGGACTCGACACCGGTGACATCCTTCTCCAGCGCCAACTGCCGATTGCAGGCGACGACACTTCGGAAATGCTGGCGCCGCGCCTCGCATCCATCGGAGCCGATCTATTGGTGGAAACGTTACGCGGTCTGCAATCGGAATCTGTTCATCCACGCCCGCAGGATCACGCGCAAGCTACTCTCGCGCCAATTCTAAAAAAACAAGATGGCCTGATTGATTTCTCCCGCTCCGCAACAGAGATCGTCAATCGCCTCCGCGGATTCCAGCCCTGGCCAGGGGCGTACACGATTTTTCGCGGCAACACTCTGCAAATACGCAAGGCAGCTCCAACTACGCAGGCGCTGGCTCCCGGGCAGCTTCACGTGGAGGAGAACCATCTGCTCGTCGGCTCTGCCCACAACAGCGCGCTTGAACTTTTCGAGGTTCAACCCGAAGGCAAAAAGCGCATGTCCGCGCGAGATTTCGTGAATGGTTATCGGCCCACAGATGCCGAAAAGCTAGGACGCTTGTGATGTGAAGCGGGAAATTCGAAAGTCGGAAATGACGGTTTCTCCTGCGCGCGCGGCAGCCTTCGATATTCTGCGCCGCGTCGAGCAGGAGGCATCTTTTGCATCGGAGCTGCTGCATTCCGTGGCCTACGAACGCTTTTCCACCGCCGATCACGGATTAACTACCGAACTTGTCATGGGAGTTCTGCGCTGGCGCTCTCGTCTCGACGCTGACATCGCTGGATCTTCAGCGCAGCCGATGCGAAAACTTGATCTTGAGGTTCTCATTGCGCTGCGATTGGGGCTTTATCAGTTGCGCTGGCTCAATCGCATACCAGCGCGCGCCGCCATCAACGAGAGTGTGGAACTGGTGAAACGCGCCCGCAAACGGTCGGCGGCTCCGTTCGTGAATGCGCTTCTGCGCAAGCTGTCGAAGCTCGCCGAGCAACCGGCGAGGGAATACCCGAGCAGTGAAGATCTCGCGCTGGCCTTCGCGCATCCGCTTTGGCTGGTCGAACGTTGTGCCAAACAATATGGGCTCGCCGCCACGCAGCGCATCTGCCAATACAACCAAACCATCCCGGTGACGGCGATTCGGCTTCACCATCACGCTGCCGAGAACGCACTTCAGAAGGAAGGCGTTGTCGTCGACCCGGGCGCGCTGCTTGCCTCGGCAAGACGTATTCGCTCCGGCGATGTCACCCGGAGCCAGGCGTTTGCTCACGGTCAGATCGCCATTCAAGACGAAGGCTCGCAGTTGGTCGCAGTGCTTGTCGGCAAAGGGGCGCGGATACTGGATTGCTGCGCGGCTCCAGGAGGCAAGACGGTGGCGATCGCGCAGCGCGATTCTGGTGCGCAAATCATTGCTGTCGATCTTCATCCGCAGCGGGCGCATCTTTTGCGCCGCCTGATCGATTCGGGCAAGTCCATTGTTAACGGCGCCCAGGCGGGCAATTCGAGCCGTGAGAACCAGCAGAATCGGAACGGCGATAAAGAATCCGCTGGCCGCTCTCATTCGGGGAAGTTGGAGACAGAAAATATTTTCGTGGTCTCCGCCGACGCCCGACAATTGCCGTTTAATGGCAAGTTCGATCGTGTGTTAGCTGATGTTCCCTGCTCGGGAACGGGTACGCTGGCGCGCAATCCGGAAATCAAGTGGAGGCTCAAGCCCGAGGACCTTGACGATCTTCACGCGCGACAACTTGCAATTCTGCGCGGGGCGATGAATTCTGTGGCTGCTGGCGGGCGAGTTATCTACTCAACCTGTTCTCTCGAAATGGAAGAAAACGAAACCGTGGTTGAGCAAGCTCTCGCCGAAGATCACTCATTTCGTCTGCTCGACTGCCGGGTTGAAATCGAACGGCTCAAAGCCGAAGGCGAATTGGTCTGGAGCGATGCAGCATCGCTCACACGCGGACCCTACCTGCGGACGCTTCCCGGCGTGCATCCCGGCGATGGATTTTTTGCGGCAATCATCGAAAAGCTCTAGCCATCGATTCTCAACCGATCTCCGCGGGCTGGTTCGGAACTTGTGCGTTGAGGATGCTTTAAGGTTTTTCACGCAATGCTCTTCATCGCACTTCAAAATTGACAATCGCTCCCGCCACGACTTTTTGTCCAGCCGCGGGGGTCTGCGAAACTATGATGCTGGCCGGCGTCGGCTGCGGAGGCGGCACAGACGGTAAGGGCATACCAGGCACTGGAGAGGGCGCATTCCCGGGCGCGGCCGACGGGAGCGACGACGACGATTGTGCCGATATTGCTGGGGCGGGGGTTGAAAGAGCGGGCGTTCCGGCGGTTGCACCGGCAGAATTTGCATCGGGTGCCGAAGAATTGGCTGGTGACGTGGGCGCACCATTTGCCGGAGCTTGGGCCACGCTGATATTGCCCAACTTGAATCCTGAATCCTGGAGCGCACGGCTGGCGGTGCCGAGCGGCTGACCTATGAAACTCGGCATCACATACGCCTGACCATCGACGGCTGCGGTCACCAGCAAATTAATTTTCGGGGCCGCCACCTGACTCGCATTTGCGGGAGGACTTTGGGCGAGCACTTGATCAGCCGGGGTGCCGGGCATTTGCATCTGCGCAGTGGAAGAGATGTCGAGACCCCGGCGGCGAATGTTCAACTCCGCAGCGCGCTCGCTTTCACCGGCAACGTCGGGAATCGCCACGCGCTGCGGGCCCAGGCTTTGGGCCACGCGCAGGTCCCATCCGCGGCGGACTTTGGTGCCGGGCATGGGAAGCTGCGAAGTTATGCGCCCCTCGGGAATCTGCGCGCTGTAATATTGCCGTTCGATCTGGATCTGCAATCCCAGTGCCGCGGCGGCGCGCTCGGCGTCGGCGGGCGTAAGACCGACCAGCGCAGGGACCGCGACTTCTTGTCCGTGGATGGCAAAGCGCATTGCGGTCAGCGCCGAGACCAGGGCGACGATCACGAGCAGCAAGGCCAGCAGCGCGACGCGAAAAAAAGATTTCATCGAAATTCGATTATAGGGCTTGGCTTCTCGCCATGTAGTCCCGGCCAGGACGGGCATGCGCTTCGGTCAAGACTCACGTGGAACGCGAACTACCGTAGTTTGCCGTCCCCTCCTGCGTGCCAGGACTAATCGGGAATCAGCCTTCCAAGAAACCAGGAAAACAGGCGATCGAAAAGACCGTTCCATGCCTGCGTAGCAAAGCGAAATGGGTGGCGGCTCCAACCAGCACCATGACCACCTTCCGCGCGGCCGGGAGAGGCAACTCGCGGTGCGCGGCACTGTTCCGCCGGGCCCCCGAAAGAAGACTTTCCCATTGTCCCGACGACTTGGAGCGCCGGCTGCCCCCACCGCCTCCCGATTGCGAGCACGGGTTAGTCGGCGGACATTTGATCCGGTGAACCGCAGAATGTTCCTGGACGGGGATGTCTTCCCCTTCGAAGTGAATTAATCCGGCTCCTTTACAGCTTTAGTGACGTGAGGATTCGTGAACGATGCTCGCAGGCACCTCTTCTCCGTCGTATCGAAGGAGGTAGAGCCTTCCATGCCCCTGTCGCACTTGGATCGGGTTGCCCGGCTTCCAGGCAGCAGGGTAATAACCTGTCTGGGTTTCGTAACGCACCACGTAGTTCTTGCCACTCAACTGGATGGTGATGTTATAGAAGGCATAGTGGTCGTACATGGGGATTAATGCCAAACCCCCTCTGACCCAGTCAAACGCCCGCCCCTCCCCATGCTTCTCAACTGAGAGGATATTGCCGGTCTGAAGCCCGGAGATTGTCGCGTGACCGGAGGCTCTGTCGCCTGGGTCCTTTTGGGCAAAGGCCGGCAGGGCTAGAGCCAGCAGAATCAAAATGATGCCAGGTGCTCGCATCGGCTTGACCAACAATTTCCAGGCGGAGAACTCTGCCCAGGCAGAGGACTTTTCTTACTTAGATGCCTCTTCCAGCTTGGGTATGGCGCTTTTTGTGAGAGGGGCCAGCAATTTAACTTACTCCATGCTCGATCCCAGCGGCTGGTAGCGATACTTCTTGCCGTCCCAGAAAACTACCGACGACAGGTTTTCTGCCTCACCGGTTTCTTCCATGTAGATCGCCATTGCCATTCTCTTCTTCAGGCTTAGCTTCTTAGCCGCCAGGGTCTTAAAGGGCAAGTTGATCAACATGAACTTAGCCTTAGGCTTCTCCGATCGCCAGGCGGCCGGGCCGTCACCATGAATGATCAACAAACATACGCCCCGGCGCTCGGGGGCATCGGAGGCAAAGCTCGATGTTACTTTGACGTCGCCGAAACCCAGAAAGGAGTCATACGGGTCGACGATTTGAAAGCTGTACTCATCACGATCCGCCATCGGATTCTTGCAGCGGGCCGCAACCACAAGGTCATCCACCCCATCGCCATCGAGGTCCATCGTAAACTGCTGAGGCCCGACCAGCACCGTGCAGTTGTCGCCGAATTGCTTGTGGACCAATTCATCGGTCACCGCAGGAAAAGGAGCCTGGGCGGGCGCGGGCGGCGGCGCCGGCTTCTTTGATCGTTCTGCCGCGCCTGAGCTTGCGATTGATATGACCCACAAACCAGCTAATACAAGAACCAGTGTAAATCTACGGGAGCACATGGCTTTACTGTATGCTGCTTCTCCGCCGATGGGTATAGACATGGATGGTAACGGAAGTAACGGCTACTTCTTGAAATACTCCCACCCCCCTGGCTCGAGCTCGCATCCCATGCCGTCTCGACCCATTAGCAATATCTTTCGACGGCGCACGATGTTCCCTATTCGCGTAATGGGTACGCCTGCAATCCGCGAGGGAATGCGTTTGCCGCTGGGTGCGGTAAACAGCAGTTCGTAGTCTTCTCCGCCGTGAAGCGCAACTTGCAGATCCACTTCGCGCGCCGGTTTGCCGACGCTGGCCCGTGGGACGGCTTCGGCTTCGACTTCAGCTCCTACTCCGCTTTCTTCGCAAATGTGGGCCAGATCGGTCGAGAGCCCATCGCTGATGTCGATCATGGCGGACACCAACCCCTTCTCTCGCAATGCGCGGCCCAGCTCGATCCGCGGTTCGGGAAAGAAATGCCCAGGATAATCCCGCGGCTTGAGCGTGCCCTTACGCTTTTCCGTCATTCGGGCCAACGCAGCAGCAGATCCGCCCAGTTCGCCGCTGACATATATTCGGTCACCAGGCCGCGCCCCCGCACGGCTAACGGCCTCACCTCGCGGCACCGTCCCAAGCACAACCATGTCTGCAAGAATCCCATGGGGAGACTCCGCCGTATCTCCTCCAGCCAGCGTTGCCCCATACTTTCGCGCCAAAGTCAGCAAGCCACGAGCAAACCGCTCGACCCATCTCTGGGGCAACTCCGTCGGCAGTGCGAGTGACAGAAACACCGCCGTCGGCAGTCCGCCCATGGCTGCGATATCGCTCAGTCCGCGAGCTAAGCATCGATGGCCAACAGATTCGGGCGGATGCCAGTTCCGCCGGAAATGAACCCCTTCGAGGCTGAAATCCGTGGTGACCAGCATTTCGTGTTCGGGCCGCAGCCGCAGCACCGCACAGTCATCTCCGATGCCGGTGAGGAGGGTACGATTCCCGCCCCTCGCGCCTCGCTGGAGCGCCATTCGGCGGATGTGGGCAATGAGAGTTTTTTCTGGAACAGGCACGGCGAGAGAGATCATAGCCCAAACCGATCCGCTGCGGGCTTGCGGCACGAATCTGGCCATGCACCAATTCCGTCCCGCGAACGATCGTAACCAGCCCCTTGACCGAGTTCGTTACCACCCCTTAAGTAACCGTCAGTTGTCCTCCCGCCTCGTTGACAGGGGGAACCTGGTTTGTTACCTTTTACCAGTCATTCGCAACACCTTACGGCCGAGTTAAGTTCTATGTTCGGTAAGAATTGCAGACGCGTAAGCCTTTTACGTTTCGTGGCCTTGGTTCCGGTAGGTATGGGCACGTAAGAAGTATCCGTCCCCAAGAGGGAGCGTAGCCCGAATCAGGATGACCGCTCAGGGTTTCTGCAACCACAGACCACCCTGGATTTCCGGGCCTGATTTTTCAAGAATTAAAGAGGAACGACTTGCAGAAGCGCTTCTACATCCTTTTCGTGGCTCGCGGCGACGACGGCCAGTTACGCAAGATCTCGATTCCCGTCCAGTATCTCTACATATTCGTGGTGGGAGCCGCAATCGGATTCCTCAGCCTCACCGGCATCGCCAGTTCCTACGCCCGCATGCTGTTCAAAGTCTCGCGTTATAACGAATTGCGTACCGAAAAAGAGCAGCTGAAGGACCGCTATTCTCGGCTTGAGCAAGTGGCCAAGGAACGCGATGTGCAAGTGGCATCTCTGGGATCGATCGCCAACGAGGTCTCGGCGCTGTATGGGTTGAAGTCCCAGCCAACTCTGGTAACCGCGAGCCAGGAGCAGATTCAGGATGCGGAAGTGACTTCATCGCTGGATCAGTTGCACGCCTTGCGTAGTTCGGCGCTGAGCGGCGCGGCCACGGTCGGCATTACTCTTGGCCTGACGCGTAACGCCACCACGGCGGACTGGTTCCGTGCCAATTCGGCACCAAACCTCTGGCCGGTCGAAGGGCAGGTAACGGGCAGCTTCGGGGAGCGCATCGATCCGTTTAACGGTGAAGGCGCATTCCACAGCGGTGTAGATATCAGTAGCAACTATGGACATCAGGTGATTGCACCGGCGGACGGGGTCGTCACCTTCGTCGACCTTCTTGGCGGTTACGGCAAAGCCGTCATGCTCGACCATGGTCACGGCATTAGTACCCGTTACGGCCATCTTTCCGGCTTCGCCGCAATCCC